>Ga0256831_1000540_pt1 | contig 19528 bp, 18 predicted proteins | sample 132544metaG_FD_189087 | JGI IMG/M metagenome (GOLD analysis project Ga0256831, IMG submission 189087) | Hydrothermal vent microbial communities from Lau Basin, Pacific Ocean - 132-544 | ecosystem: Environmental > Aquatic > Marine > Hydrothermal vents | place: Pacific Ocean: Lau Basin | collected... | reverse complement strand
CTTTTAAATGTTATAAGAATGAATTTTGTCACTGTTTTTGGATGATAATATTTTCTTTCAGTGAAATTGCTATTTTGTGACTATAATAAAACGAATTAAACAAACTAAATCGATATGCTCCGTTTGTGGGATATCAGATGTATGATTTTCGATATCTGATGTTAGATGTTTTGATGTTCGATTCTCGATTCTCGTACTTGATACCCTATATTTATTGACCGAAACCTGAAACCCGAAACAAGAAATCTTTTAACTAGTATTCAGTAAGCACTACTTAAAACCCGAATCCCCCTATTCCTATGGTGCAGTACGTTTTAATGAATTGCTGATTGAAACTCCTATAAGATGGTCGTAGTAATCTCCTATTTGTTTGTAGTATACAAGTATCCTGTAGTCGTTTTCAGATTGACTAAAACTTCCCTCTAACGTCTTAAGGCTCGTTTTTGATTCTCCATACTTCTTAAATGCATATTGATAGTTATAGAATCCCTGTTTTAATAACAGTGTTAGCTCATAACTCATATTCTCTACATTGTATATCATCTTGTTTGACTCATTAAGCTTCCAGTCTGACAATCCTCCCAAAACATACACATCGCCATCGTTGAAGGGCTCTCTGCGTGGCAGACTGAAATGTACATACACATAATCGGCCTCTATATCCGCATCGTCGTACTCCCTGACTTTAATGTAATATTTTCCATTCAAATCTTTCTTATAAAAATATGATTTGTTAAACCGAGGACTGGAGGGGAATAGCTCAATATGAAAGTATGGGTCATGAAAATTTATTGCCTCTACATATTCGGGAGCAAACCTGATACTTCTGATATCGAGCCATCGAAACTCGTTGCCACCTTCAAAAACATTCTCTCTGTTATAGTCGTATACCAGCTCTCCGGCTCTTATAAAAACAGGTTTCAGGTCTTTAACCTGATTGTCAAGTCTGCCATTTTGCATTATTTTCACTTTGATTTCATCTGACGGGTTGTCAATAATAAAGCGAGGGTGAAAAATGCTGAAATCAACCTCCTGCATCTCTTTGTAACGAGACGATGTTGTTGAGTATTTTATTCGAGGCTCAATTTGTACTAAAGGCTCATATACCATAAATGGCCAGCTTAAAATGGGATTGTCTTTATCGTTATCTTCGTAAACCTTAACAAGGTAGTTCCCTGATTTTAATATTTGAAAGTCCTGATTTGGAAAAACCAATTTGTAATGAGTATATATATGTGTAGTATTGAATGAAAACTGATAGTCGTTAAGTGGGTTTTGTGCAAATCCTGTCATGTATTCTGTCTCCAGAAGGTCTGACAGATTCCAGTTGTGATCGCAGTGAACAATAGTATAATTGTAATTTTTTGTGTCTTCACCCAAATCATCAAAACTTAATACTAACTGATCGTCACTATTTAATTGAATGATAGGAAAGCTCATTTTCCATCCAAGTTTATATAACTGAACGGTTTTTATTGATGATTTTTTAAAGTAACTATTTTCATTCTGTCCCGATACAAAAAAGATGGTTACAAATAAAAAAAACAGAAAGGAGAAAAAAATCTTCAAAAAAGTAGAACGAGCTTCTCCCCTTGAAAAGGTAATGATTTTGAGTTGTTTACTCATGGCTTAATGTAAATTTATCTATTTCGATATAATAGTATGATTAAATTTCATACAATAAAGTCATAAATTTATTTATTTTTGTGAAGAAACACTACAAAAATTGTTTTTCAATTATGTCAGAGGTTATAAAAATTAAGAGAGGACTTGACATTCCGTTACTGGGAAGTGTTGATTCTCAATACGGGAAGGCTGATCTCCCGGAGCTTTTTGCTATAAAACCAATAGATTTTCATGGCTTGATTCCTAAGATGGAGAGAAAGGTAGGAGAAAAAGTTAAAGCCGGCACAATTTTATTTCATGATAAAAACCGGCCGGAAGTTAAGTTTGTCTCTCCTGTTAGTGGAGAATTGGTGGCAGTAAACAGGGGCGAACGCCGAAAGATCTTGGAGATTGTTGTCAAATCAGACGGGGCAAATGAGAAAAAGAATTTAGGGAAGGCCGATCTGTCAAAGACATCCAAAGAAGAGATTGTTGAGAAGATGCTTAACTCAGGTGTTTGGCCATCTGTTCGCCAACGTCCTTATGATATCATAGCAAATCCAGCCGATACACCCAAAGCTTTTTTTATCTCAGGTTTTGACAGTGCACCCTTAGCACCCGACTATGATTTCATACTTACCGGTCAGGAAAAGGAATTTCAGACAGGTATCGATGTACTAAGGAAGCTGAGTGATGACAATGTTCATATTGGTATAAGTGCTGAAAGTGCTTCGAAGGTTTACAAAGAGACCAATGGAGTTACTCTTCATAGTTTTGCCGGGAAACATCCGGCAGGCAATGTTGGAATTCAGATACACCATGTGCAGCCCATTTGTAAAGGTGATGTAGTATGGGTTACCCAGCCTCAGGATGTAGTTACAATAGGCAAACTGTTTGCCGATGGAGTTTATGATGCCTCAAGGGTTGTAGCTCTGTCAGGTTCAATGGTTGAAAAGAGTGCATATTTTAAAACAAAGCTGGGTGCTTCTATAGCCCCACTGGTTAAAAATAATTTGAAGCAGGATAATGTAAGGTACATTAGTGGTAACGTACTTACCGGAACACGTATTGAATCTGATGGATATTTGGGCTATTACCACTCACAGGTTACTGTTATACCGGAGGGTAATTACCATGAGTTTATGGGATGGGCTTTGCCGGGCTTTGGTAAATATAGCGTGTCAAGAACATTCTTCTCGTGGTTCTGTAAAAAGAAGAAATACGATCTTGATAGTAATATGCATGGTGGCAAGAGGGCATTTGTTGTGTCGGGTCAATACGAGAAGGTATTACCAATGGATATACTTCCCGAATTTCTGTTTAAAGCAATTATCACTGAAGATATTGATAAGATGGAGCAGTTGGGTATTTATGAAATTGCCGAGGAGGATGTTGCCCTTTGTGAGTTTGTATGTACGTCAAAAATAAATCTTCAAAATATCGTTCGCGAAGGGCTCGATTTGATGATTAAAGAGGTAGGATAAAGAATAGGTAGCAAGGCAAAAGACAAAAAATGAATGTAAAAATATATTAATTACTCTTTTTCTCCTCCCCTTGGGGGAGGTTGGGAGGGGCTCTTAAAACATAAAACATTGAAAGCATTAAGAAATTACTTAGATAAGATTAAGCCCAATTTTGAGGAAGGAGGCAAGTTTGAAAAGCTGCATTCGACCTTTGAGGCATTTGAAACACTTCTTTTTGTTCCTGATACTACCACTAAAGGTGGTACTCATGTGAAGGATGTTGTTGATCTGAAAAGAACAATGGCTGTTGTAGTGATGGCTGTTATGCCCGCTCTGCTGTTTGGAATGTGGAATGTGGGGTATCAGCATTTTCTCTCTGTTGGTCAGGAGATGTCATTTTGGCCAACTTTCTGGTACGGATTCCTAAGGGTTTTTCCTATCGTGATAGTTTCGTACGTTACGGGATTAGGAATTGAATTTGGATTTGCCCAGTGGAGAGGTCATGAAGTTAATGAAGGATTTTTGGTTACCGGAATGCTTATTCCACTCATTGTCCCTGTTGACACTCCTCTGTGGATGATTGTTGTTGCTGTGGCTTTTTCGGTGGTTATAGGCAAAGAGGTGTTTGGCGGTACCGGAATGAATATCTGGAACCCGGCTCTTTTAACTAGAGCATTCCTGTTTTTTGCCTATCCCTCAAAAATGTCGGGTGATACCGTTTGGATTTCAGGACTTTCGAAAGGTGAAGGTGTTGTTGATGGATTTTCAGGTGCTACACCGCTTGGTCAGGCCATAACAGGGCATATTGATGTTTCACTTTGGGATAGCTTTATCGGTATAATTCCAGGTTCAATTGGAGAGACATCAACCGTAGCAATTCTTATTGGTGCTGCAATTCTTCTTTATACCGGTATAGCAAATTGGAAAATAATGGTCTCAGTCTTTGTTGGAGGATATCTTATGGCTGTTGTTTTTCATGCTATTGGTGCTAGCTATCTGATGCATATTGAACCGATAATGCAGTTGTGTTTGGGAGGATTTGCGTTTGGAGCTGTATTTATGGCTACTGACCCTGTATCAGCAACCCGTACCGAGAAAGGTAAATGGATATATGGATTCCTGATAGGTGTATTTGCAATTTTAATAAGGGTGTTTAACCCAGCCTATCCTGAGGGAATGATGCTTGCAATATTGTTAATGAACACATTTGCTCCGTTGATTGATCACTTTGTTGTTCAGGGTAATATTAAACGACGTTTAAAAAGAGCTAAAATGGTTTCGTGAGGAGTTGAGAACCTTTCAAAAGATAGACAAATAGTCAGTAGTTACTCAATTACTCAAATTATCAGTTAATCAACAAATAAATAACTTGACAAACTAATAAAATGGATAGACAAGGAAATACATACACATTTTTATACGCATCGGTTTTGGTGGTGGTGGTTGCCGCACTGCTGGCCTTTGTGTCGCAATCACTAAAACCGATTCAGGATAAGAATGTTGAGGTGGCAAAAAAGATTGATATCTTGAAATCTGTAAAGATTGAGAGTACCTCTAAAGATGCCGTTAAAAAATATGACCAGTATATTGGTGATAACAGTTTTATTATCGATTACAATGGTGATAAAGTTGATGGTGATGCCTTTATTGTAAATATGGAAAAAGAGGTTAAGAAGAGTTTTAAAGATCGCGAGTATCCTGTTTATATCTCTACTATCAATGGTGAGAAAAAAATTATTGTTCAGGTGAGAGGAAAGGGATTGTGGGGACCTATATGGGGATATATATCTCTTGATAGTGATAAGAAAACGATATTTGGTGCAACCTTCGGTCATAAAGGCGAAACTCCGGGGCTGGGTGCAGAGATAGATAAGACGGCATTTCAAGCTCCTTTTACAGGAAAGATCATTTTTGATAAAGATGGGAAGTTTACCTCTATTCAGGTGAATAAGAATGTAGATACATCAAAAGATCCACACGCTGTAGACGCAATATCAGGCGGTACTATTACCAGTAAGGGAGTAGAAGCGATGTTGAAAGATTGTCTGGGTGGATATAAGAATTTTTTGAAAAAATAAAACTTAATTACGATGAGTGTAGATTATGAACCTCTGTTTTCAGCGAAGAATCTGAAACTGATTACAACACCTTTAGGATCACAAAACCCAATTACCATTCAGGTATTGGGTATCTGTTCAGCACTGGCTGTCACGGCCAAACTGGAGCCGGCAATTGTAATGTCAATCTCAGTGATGTTTGTTTTGGTGTTTTCCAATTTTATAATTTCTCTTTTACGAAATTCTATCCCCTCACGAATACGAATTATTGTTCAGCTGGTTATTGTTGCTGCACTGGTAATTCTAGTAGACCAGATCCTAAAGGCTTTTGCCTACGAAGTTAGTCTTCAGCTCTCGGTTTTTGTAGGTCTGATTATTACCAACTGTATTATTATGGGTCGCCTCGAAGCTTTTGCTCTTGGTAATAAGCCATGGCAGTCGGTACTCGATGGTATTGGCAACGGTGCCGGATATGGTGTGATACTAATTATTATTGCATTTTTCAGAGAGTTGCTTGGTTCAGGAACGCTTACGCTTCCGGGCCTGGGAACACTCCATATTATACCTCAGATGTTTTACGACTGGGGATATCAAAATAACGGATTCATAATTCTACCTCCAATGGCTCTTATTGTTGTGGGTATTATTATATGGGTTCAGCGTGCAAGAAATGAAGAACTTATTGAAACAAAATAACTGTTAACCTGAATTATTTTAGATATGGATTTAGTAAATATATTTGTTAAGTCAATTTTTATTGACAACATGGTTTTCGCATACTTTCTGGGTATGTGTTCATTCCTTGCTGTATCGAAAACAGTGAAAACATCTTTCGGACTGGGAATTGCAGTGGTTTTTGTACTGGGAATAACTGTTCCGGTAGATTTCCTGCTTTATAAATATGTCCTCTCCGAAGGTGCTCTTTCGTGGCTGGGAAAGGGATTTGAAGGAGTTGATTTAAGCTTCCTCAGTTTTATCATGTTTATTGCGGTTATTGCATCTATGGTACAATTGGTTGAGATGATTGTTGAAAAATTTGCTCCGGCACTCTATTCACAACTTGGCATATTTCTTCCGTTGATTGCTGTTAACTGTGCCATCTTAGGAGGATCACTGTTTATGCAGGAGAGAGGTTACGAAACATTAGCTGAAGCTACTGTTTTCGGCTTAGGCTCGGGTATAGGCTGGTTGTTGGCAATTGTAGGAATAGCCGCTATTCGTGAGAAACTTCGTTACTCTAATGTTCCGGCTCCACTGCGTGGATTGGGGATAACTTTTATTGTAACCGGTTTGATGGGGATTGCGTTCATGAGCTTTATGGGTATTAAATTATAAGAAAGATATAAAGAGTTTAATAATGGTTTTATTAGCTAGTCAGAGTACTGTTATTGCAGTTAGTGTTATTGTTTTTTTATTGGTAACACTATTATTAGTGTCTATATTATTGTATGCTAAAAATAAGCTTACCCCGTCAGGAGATGTTACAATTGACGTTAACGATGGTGAGAAAGAGCTTGTTGTTGAGGCCGGCGAAACGCTTCTTTCAACTTTAGGTGCCAATAAGATATTTCTTCCATCAGCATGTGGAGGTGGAGGTACTTGTGGTATGTGTGGATGTCAGGTTCACGATGGAGCAGGTACAATTCTTCCTACCGAAACAGGGTTCTTTACCCGTAAAGAGCAAGCCCAGGATTGGCGCTTAGCTTGTCAGGTAAAGGTGAAGGAGGATCTTAAGATGGAGATTCCGGAAGAGATTCTGGGTATCAAAAAGTGGGATTGTGAAGTGGTGTCGAACGATAATGTGGCTACATTTATTAAAGAGTTTGTTGTTAAGCTTCCCGAAGGAGAGGCTCTCAAATTCCGTTCAGGTGGATATATTCAGATTGATGTTCCTAAGATTGATGTTGACTTTAAAGATATCGACGTTGAGGAGCAGTATCGTGATGATTGGAATAAGATGGGAATCTTTGGTCTTAAAATGAAGAATCATGAGCCTACATACCGTGCCTATTCAATGGCTAACCATCCTGCCGAAGGAAATATTGTAATGCTTAATATTCGTATTGCTACTCCCCCATGGGATAGAGATGCAGGTAAGTTTCAGAATATTAATCCGGGTATCTGCTCATCATATATCTTCTCCCGCAAACCGGGCGATAAGGTTACAATATCAGGACCTTATGGCGAGTTCTTCATAAAAGATACTAATCGCGAAATGATGTTTATTGGTGGAGGTGCAGGAATGGCTCCAATGCGTTCTCACCTGTTCCATCTGTTTCATACCGAAAAGACACAAAGAAAAGCAACTTTCTGGTATGGTGCTCGCTCCAAAAAAGAGATATTCTACGAAGAGCACTTTAGAGATATTGAAAATAAATTTGATAACTTTAAGTTTACTATTGCTCTAAGTGAACCGTTCCCCGAAGATAACTGGAAAGGTAATGTTGGTTTTATTCATCAGGTTATCTACGATAACTACCTAAGCAAACACGAAGAGCCTGAAGATATCGAATACTATCTTTGCGGGCCACCAATGATGAATGCAGCTATTACTAAAATGCTGTACGATCTGGGTGTACCTGACGAAATGGTTATGTTTGACGATTTCGGATCATAAAAAATATTGTGGTAGTGAAGGCCTAACTGCGAGTGAGGCCTTCACTAATCAAATTCAACCTGCCCTTTTAGCTCGTTATTTGAGACTTGCCTTGACCCCCAAAGGGGTCAAATGTAAATAGCCAAGGGTGCAACCCGTGGTGCGTAAGGTTAACGTAACCGGCAACCCTGAATGGGTTGAACCACTTGACAAAGGTTCTTGCGTACCGGGAGAGATAGGAAACCTCCCACAAATCCCAACTTTTTCCACACTATCTTCAATTATTATTTTTCCGTTCGTTACATTCTTTTAATTTTGCAGAAAAAAGATATAAAATGCAAAAGTCACATATTCTCATATCACTATCTTTCGTTCTGATTTTCTCGTCCTGCCTTGAGCAATCAAAAAAGTTTTTTAACAATGATGGAGTTATATTTGGAACGACCTATCATATCGTTTATGGGCATAATAAGGATGTGCATGATGCGATAAGGGTTAAGATGAATGAGTTTAACCTTTCACTATCTACATACGACAGCACCTCAGTAATTAGCAAAATAAATCGCAATGAGGATGTTGAGCTTGATGACTATTTTACTGCTGTTTTCAAAAAAGCCGTTGAGATATCAGACAATACCGGTGGAGCCTTTGATATAACTGTTGCACCTCTCGTTAATGTCTGGGGTTTTGGTTTTTCGAAGAGAGACAGTGTATCGCCTCATCTGATTGATAGTTTATTGCAGTTTGTTGGTATGGACAGAGTCAGAATTTCAGGTGGGGAGGTTGTTAAGTCAGCTCCGGGAGTGATGCTAGATGCCAGTGCTATTGCTAAAGGTTACGGCGTTGATGTTGTTGCCGACTATCTTGAATCATTAGGAGTAAATAATTACCTCGTGGAGATTGGAGGAGAGATTAGGATAAAAGGACACAATATGAGAGGAGTTCTGTGGCGAGTAGGTATTGATAAACCTATTGATGACCCCAAAGTGTTAAACCGCGAACTACAGGAGATAATTGAAATTACCGATGGTGCACTCGCTACGTCTGGAAATTACAGAAATTTCTATATTAAAGATGGGAAGAAGTATGCTCACACAATCGACCCAAAAACCGGTTATCCCGTACAGCACGAATTACTGAGTGTCTCGGTAATTGCATCTGACTGTATGACCGCAGATGCCTATGCAACTGCATTTATGGTATTGGGAAAGGACAAGGCGAAAGAGATTGTTGAAAAAACAGCCGGACTTGAGGCATACTTTATCTGTAGGGCAGAGGATTCAGATACCATGAAGATTATCTTTACCGATGGTTTTGCGAAACTGATTGATAAAGATGAATAATCACATTAGACACATAAGAAATCATTGGTGAACTTATGTACCTTATATGGTTCAATTCACGGCTCAACTTGGCTAATAATGAACATGATGTACCTTACTCTTCTTACGCTCGATTTTATCCTGCGTAGTGGCACAGTATATCCCCCTCTTACTCATCTCCCTGTTACCCCCAATTCTCGATTTAGGAAATTTACCATTCTTTTTTATCAATATCTTTATTGAGAAAAGAGCAAACACAACAGCTATCAGCACAATTGTAAGAAGTAGTATTTTAAGCATAATAGTTTCTTTTAAAATTAATCTTTAAGCAGATGTAAAGTGCAAATAGAGATAAGCCTTGCTTTTTTACCTGCCCATCGCAGTCAAGGCAAATATGAAAGGCATACAAAAGTAAAGCTTTACTATCGACAAAACAATTATAACCGCTTATCTGTTTCAAAAATGCCATATCTTTATGGTATAATTATTAAACAGATATCTATGACCCTGACAGGTAGTGAATTGTCTTTTGAAGAATTTAAGAAAGAGGTGCAGGCTGATTATAAGTTAGCATGGCTCAGCCGAAATATGAGCCTAATTGCCCGTAAAGAGGTGCTGGGAGGAAAGGCTAAATTCGGGATTTTTGGCGATGGTAAGGAGGTGGCACAGATTGCAATGGCTAAACAGTTCAAACCGGGTGACTGGCGGTCAGGTTACTATCGTGACCAGACATTTATGTTGGCTGCCGGAATGACAACCCCGAAAATATTTTTCGCCCAACTCTACGGCGAGACACGTACCGAATTGAATCCGGATAATGGTGGTCGCTCTTTCAATAACCATTTTGGAACAAGACTTTTAAACGAAAAAGGTGAATGGAAAAATCTGGCAGAGATGAAGTGCTCGGCTTCTGACATATCGCCAACTGCCGGTCAGATGCCACGGCTGGTGGGATTGGCTCTTGCGTCGAAGCTGTACCGGAACAGTAGTGTGCTTAAAGAGTTTTCAAACTTTAGTACAGGAGGAGATGAAGTCGCCTTTGGTACAATTGGTGATGCCAGTACTTCGGAAGGTCATTTCTTTGAAACTCTAAATTCTGCAGGTACTTTGCAGATACCTTTGGCAATCTCGGTTTGGGACGATGGCTATGGCATTTCGGTACCATCGGCGAAACAGACCATTAAATCAGATATTAGTAAAGCCCTCAAAGGATTCGAGAAGGGAAATAGTGATAGTAGCGGCATACTCATCTATCGAGCCAAAGGGTGGGACTATGCCGGATTATGCCGGATGTATGTTGAAGGAGTAGCGAAATGCCGAAAGGAGCATGTGCCAGTACTGTTTCATGTTAGTGAGCTTACCCAACCTGTTGGGCACTCAACGTCGGGTTCACACGAGAGATACAAATCGAAGGAACGATTGGTGTGGGAGAGAGAGAATGATGCTTTAGTGCACATGCGAAGATGGATAATTGAGCACAAGCTGATTGATGAGGGTACTCTGGATGTGATTGAGAAAGAGACTGAACTGGAAGCACGACAGGCTAAAAAAGATGCCTACAAAGAGTATATCGAAGAGCTTAAGAGAGAGAGAGGTGAGCTGTTGGATATTGTTGAGAAGAAGGGTTGTATTTGTACCGAAGGTAAACAAAGACCCATCGATAGTATTGTGAAGGAGCTGAAAACAATTGTCTCCTTAACAAGAAAGGATATACTTAGCTCGGCTCGTAAAATTTTGCGAAACTACTGCTCCACATGCTCTCATCCGGGAAATATTAAAAAGACTCTTCAGAGTTGGATAAGGAGCTATTTTGAAAAAGGATGGGAGAACTATAGCTCGCACCTCTACTGCGAGAGGGAGAGCTCGGCATTAAAAGTAAGACCCGTATCGCCCAAATATACAGAGAGGCCAACTTTGATTCCAGGTAGGGAGATACTGCGTGATAATTTTGATAAGATGTTTGAACGTAATCCTCTTGTGGTTACATTTGGTGAAGATACAGGTAAGTTAGGTGGAGTGAACCAATCTCTTGAAGGATTACAGAAAAAATATGGTGAATTTAGAGTTATGGATACTGGAATACGCGAAACAACAATTCTGGGTAAAGGTATTGGATTGGCTCTGCGCGGACTTCGACCTATTGCTGAGATTCAATATTTCGACTACCTCCTTTATGCACTGCAAACGCTCAGTGATGATTTAGCAACTTTGCGTTATCGTACAAAGAATGGACAGAAAGCTCCGGTAATAATTCGTACTCGCGGCCATCGCCTCGAAGGGATATGGCATTCGGGTTCTCCCCTCAGTATGGTTGTCAACTCAATACGTGGTATCTATATTTGCGTGCCGAGGGATATGACTAGGGCTGCCGGTTTTTACAACACCCTGATTGAAGGGGATGACCCAGCTTTGGTAATTGAACCGCTTAACGGTTATCGTATCAGAGAACCCAGACCGGAGAATATTGGTGACTATAAAATTCCACTGGGAGTACCTGAAATACTTGTTGAGGGGAGTGATGTAACACTTGTTACCTATGGCGCTTGTGTGAGTATCGCTCAAGATGCAGTAAGGCAGTTAAAGCAGATTGGCATTTCGGTAGAGTTGATTGATGTACAGACACTCATTCCGTTTGACACTCAAAAGGTAATTCTTGAATCGCTGAAGAAAACCAGTCGTATTGTGTTTTTTGATGAGGATGTGCCGGGAGGTGCCACTGCCTACATGATGCAAAAGGTGATTGAAGAGCAAAATGGCTATTACCATCTCGATGCTACTCCTAAAACAGTTACCGCCAAGGACCATCGTCCGGCTTACGGTACCGATGGTGATTACTTCAGCAATCCAAATGCCGAGGATCTGTTTGAAACTATCTACGACTTGATGGGTGAGTCGGAGTCGGAGAAATATCCGGGGATATATACGTAGCTTGGCATTCATCAGATGTCTCATATTATCTGATGAATTCAGTCTGATTACTTTATCTGACGAGAGGGTCAAATCAGAAGGGAGAGAAAGATAGTAAATTAAACTAATTGAATTTACTAATTTTGAATGTTTGAGTGTGAGTTGCTAATTTGCTTACTTATTGGGTCTTTGCAAGAAAAATCAATAATGTAAAGGTCAACTATTGAGAATAGACCTTTGAAAAAAGCAGTAAAAACACTTAAACCCTGATATTTAAAAATAATAAAAATACCTGAGAGTAGGCCGATGAACAGTAATGTGAAGTGAACCGTTGTAAGGTAGAAATCCTTCTCTTTATCATCAGGTTACTCTTCATAATATCCGGCACCGTTCTTATATCCGTAACCGTATCCATAGTTGTAATTTGCAACATATTGTGGTATTCGGATGTCATTAAGCAATAAACTTAAATTTTTCAGTTTTTTCTGGTCATACAAACTATTTATAAAACGGATTGCGTGTTTATCAGAGTAGTTGTGACGCAGTACGAAAATCATAGCATCAGTATACCTCGAAATAATTACGGCATCTGTTACCAGAGCAACAGGAGGTGTATCAAGAATTATTACGTCGAAATGTTTTTTAGCTTCGGTGAAGAAGCTTTTCATCCTGTCGGTTTCAATAAGCTCCGAAGGGTTTGGAGGTATAGGACCGGCAGGTGTAATGTATAGTTTGGGAATGTGTGTAGGTATAACAATCTCATCGAATGTAGCATCGTGAATGAGATAATTGCTCAGCCCTTTCTTATTTGACACCTCAAAATGGTTATGTGTTTGAGGTTTGCGCAGATCCATACCTACAACCAATGTCCTTTTGTTTGACATCGAGATGATGGCTGCAATATTTGTTGAGCAAAATGTTTTACCCTCACCTGCAATTGATGATGTTACTCCAATAATCGGAACATCGTGATGATCAACAAGCAGAAACTGCATGTTGGTTCGTATTGCCCTGAATGCTTCGGCAACTGATGTTTTAGGATTATCGTAAACAGTACCTTTTTTAACTGATTTTTGATGTGTAACGTAGCCAATAATTGGTATTGAAGTGTGATCCTCAATCGAATACTGGTCGGTGATTTTCGAATTGAAAAAGTCTCGTAACGAAATTAACCCGATAGGTAACAGCATGCTTAAAAGGATGCCGATAAAAAAGTTGAGTTTTTTGTTGGGCGAAACTTTAATGATGTTCTCAGGTTGTGCCTGGTCGAGCACCCGGTGGTTTGACACATTGGATGCCAGAGCAATACCTGCTTCCGAACGTTTTTGGAGTAGGAATGTATAGATATTATCGTTCAGGGTAAAGCTCCGTTTGTAGTTTATCAGTTCGCGTTCTGTTTTTGGTAGCATCTTCATCTCCTGCTCAACCTGTCCAATCTGTTTGTCTAACCCGTCAATGGATATTCTTGTTGATTCAACAATGTTTCTCACATTTTCGAGAAGTGCATTTCGTGTATTCTCTATCTCTCTGTTAAACTGTTTTATCTGTGGACTTTTCTCACGAACATTTAGCAGTATCAGGGCTCTTTTCGAGTGCAGGTCACTGAGGCGTGTTACCAGACTGTTAAGCATAGCATCTTCAATCCCCATAGTAGATGGAACAATCACATCTTTAAAATCATTTTTTCCTTCAATGTATTCAAACAGATAGTCGTAGTACTGAGCCATTCGCTCATACTTGCCTTTTTCTTTTACCAAATCCTCCATCTTCTTCATGGTGTAATTACCCTCAGCACTAATATTAATGATATTATGACTTGAACGAAATTGCTGGAAATTATTCTCAGCGGTTTCCAGAGAGTCGGATATTCCACTTATCTGACGGTCTATAAATTCAATGGTGCTGTTAGCTATCTGGTTTTTTTGCTCCAGTTCGGAGAGTAGATATGTATCGGTTAATTTGTTCAGGTAATCAGTAATTTGCTGTGGGTGCTGTCCCTTAAGTTTTAGCTCCAGTATGCTAGCATCTTTATATAGAAATGATATATTCAGAGCATCTCTGTATTGCTCAATCAAATCCTCTTGCTTATTAAGTTTGAAATAGAAATCAGAGGTGTAAAAATCGGAGTTTTCATTATCCAGATCGGGTGAGTACTTATTAGTTAACCTAACTGTAAAGTTGAAAAATGAACTTTTAATTGGTTGTCCGAAAAAAAACTCTTCATCTATTTCAACCTTTTGCTTGTTGGGTAATTGGGACTTGAAATAGAGATTGAATTTTTTACGCGATAGAATTATTATTTTAAAGTACTTGTTGTACGTCTGATTTCTAGCCGAATCAACAGTTACTCTTACAGGAGAGTCTTTGTAGAGGTTTCGCTTTAGCAAGGGGATTGACAAATCACTTGCCCAACGTGCCTGTTTATAGTACGAAATGTCGAAGCCCAGTCCGTCAAGTGTTCTCCTTGTAATTGTGTTTGATTTTAGTATGCCAATCTCATTCTGAATATTGTCAGTCATTTTAAAAGAGAAGCTCTGTACTAAACTTTCGGCACCTAAAGTTTGCTTACTATCTTCACTTATCAGAAGAGTGGTTACTTCACTGTAGGTGGGGGCAGAGTATAAGTTAATAAGTATAACTGTTCCAATAATTAAGATAAAAGAGATAACAAATAAATACCAGTTTGACACCAGTTTGGAGAGAAATCTTTTAATGTCATTAGAACCACTTTGAGTAAAATCGTCATTTAATATTTGTTGCATAGTTATCGACTTTATTTGTTGTCAAAATACTGTAACAGAACGATTATTGTAGTAAAAGAGGACAATACCAGGCTCCATAACGGTAGATTTGTACGAAAGGCTTTTCCGTTTGCCGGCTTCACATATACAATATCATTAGGCATCAAATAGAATCCGGGATTTGAGAGTGCTGATTTGTCAGTCAAATCCAATTCGTATGTTTTTGATCCCTCTTCGGTAGGTCTGATGACAAGTATGTCCTTTTTGCTGCCAAACTCAGTTATGTCACCTGCGCGGCCAATCACCTCTAGTACTGTTGCCTGATTGTTGTAAACAGAGTAAACCCCGGGGTTCTTCACTTCACCTAAAACAGTAGTTTTGTAATTCATCAACCTTACAACAACAGTAGCGTTAATCAGAAACTCGTTTGCCTGATCCTGAATTAGCTCGTACGACTCATCCATGGTAAGACCTGCAACATGTAGTTTGCCCAAAACAGGTAAAACAATGTCTCCATCCTTATCTACCGAAAAGCTATTTACATATTGATCGGCCTCCGAGTTAAGAGTAGTAGTAACGCCTAATGTAGGATTATTGTTGTATAGTTCCGAAACCTCTTTACTTGTACTTAGAACTCTTACATAGAGTATGTCATTTGTTTTAATTCTGTATGGGTCGTTTTTGTTGAGAAAAACTTTGTTATTCTCTGTTGCGTCGAGGTTCTTAAAATATACAATATTGCGGTTACTCTGACAACCGGATAACAGCATGATGAAAATTGTAGCAATAAGAACTTTGAACAAGTTTAATTGCCTGCTTCCAGCTACCGCATTTCCAATAAATTTCTTAAGTGTTTTATTTTTAGTCATTTATTAATATCGATTCGTTAGGCATTTATACAAATCTAATAAAAAAATATGTTTTTTATAAATATATTTTTTTTTAATAATTAAAATTGTTAATTTGGATTAGCAAAATAAAGCAATGAAAAGTCTGAAATTAAATATTTTTGAGGTTAAGGGTGACACTTTGAAACCTGAAAAAGGGAAGGTGCTGATAGCCGAACCTTTTTTACAAGGTCCTTACTTTGGTCGTTCGATAGTGTTTCTTACCGAGCATGGTAAGGATGGAGCTGTTGGTTTTGTCCTGAATAAACCCTCTGATCTTTATCTTGATGAGATAATCGAAGATCTTTACAGTTTCAAGGGTGAGCTGTTTATCGGAGGCCCTGTACATTCAGACACCCTCCATTTTCTTCATTCGTTAGGAGACCTTGTTCCCGGTTCTATAAAGGTTTCTGACAAATTATATTGGGGCGGTAATTTTGATGTTATTAAGGAGCTCATAAACGAAAAGAAGATCGACAGCCGGTCAATAAAGTTTTTTGTTGGTTACTCTGGTTGGTCTCCCGAACAGCTGGAGAATGAGATTGCAGAGAAATCGTGGATTGTCTCTTCTATCCCGGATGATATAGTGATGTCGTACGAGATTGATAATATCTGGAACGAGACAATGGTGAGCCTCGGCGACGTTTACAAAACCTGGTCTAACTTCCCCCAAAACCCCAGTTTTAATTAGGATCATTTGTGTATAGAATTCAGAATATAGGGTTGTTTTTCCTAGGGTTCCAATACTAAATTATTGTGTTTATTTCGGCCTCTTTCTATTTGTACTTGGAGTATTTTTAAAGATTTATGGAGATTGGGAAGCTCCGAAGATATGAGGAGATCTGCCAATCAAAATTAATCTTCGAGCAACAATCGTAAATTTTCAATCAACAGCTTCATTATTTTTTTAGTAGTAAGGTTATAAAACCGTTTGTTGCGCAATCCCATAACCCACCTGACTCCTTGCATTGCATTGGTAAGGAAAATCTCGTCAGCATCTAACAGTTCATCAACCGAAGTGCCTGTTACCTCCTGTACCCCCATGCCTGATAGCTTAATAGCATTCATAATCTGCTTGCGCATAATTCCGTCTACACAGCCTGCTGAAACAAGAGGAGTGTAAACAATTTTGTCTTTTATCCAAAATAGGTTTGATGAGAGTCCCTCAATTATATGGTTGTTTTCATTCACAATAAGGCAGTCATCTATCTGCAACTCTTTTTTGTGAATGCCGGCCAGGACGTTGAGTAATGAGTTGGCATTTTTAAAACTGTACAGAGGAGATATAGATTTTTTGTATTGATTGTAGATGTCAATAAGCAATCCCTTTTTTTCCGGAACAAATATCTTATTCTTAATTGAGCTTGCTTCAATGGTAAATGAGACATCGTTGCTCACCGGAGTGTAAAGTCCTCCGTCACTCCTGAATATTGTTAGCCTGATGCGTGCATCGTTAAAAATACTGTTTTTAATGGTTAAAGATGTAATCTGCTCTTTCAGTTTAACTACTGAGGGTAGAGAGTGTACATTCATTTTTAGAGTAGTCATCCCTCGTAACAGACGGCTGTAATGATCGTCGAAGTATAACGGGACTCCTTTGTGGTATCTTATGGTCTCGAATATTGAATCACCAAATCTGAAGCTTCGATTCTCTATAGTAAGCACCGGTTGGCTAGCAGGTGAAATCTTTCCGTTAAGAATGATATATTTATTAATGTCCATTTTGTTAATGGTTGACTATTTGTTTGCAAACAGGAACGATGCTGCTGTTCTTTTCAATGAGAAAACACTCCTTTAATCCGGCTCTCTCTCCGGCAATAATATCTCTTTCAGAATCTCCAATCAGAAATGAGTCTTCGGGATTAATGTTGAACTCCCTTATTGCATTTAATAGCATCCCCGGTTTTGGTTTGCGGCAGTCACAACTTGACACTGATTCATGGTGGGGACAGTAGTAGATAGCATCAATAATTAATGAGTGTTCTTTTAATTCTATGCCCAGCTTGTCGTGAACCTTTTTAACATCCTCCCGGCTGTAAATACCTTTTGCCACCCCTCCCTGATTGGAGACAATGATTAACAAATATCCGGCATTCGAAAGCATTCTTAATCCCTCAATAACTCCATCGTTGAGTCTGAAATTTTCAGGTTTGTAAATGTAATAGTGTCCGGTGTCGTTATTTATTACCCCGTCGCGATCTAAAAATACTGCTTTTCGTCTCATTCCTTAAAAACTAATCAGTGCACTGAAAAAATGTGCCAACAGTGCAGGGTTAAACAATATGGGGAAAATGAATCCGTAAACAGCTCCCCAGAAGTGAGCATCATGCCCAATATTATCAATGTTCTTTTTACTCATCATTCCTGAATAGATAAGATATCCTATTCCCAAAAGTATTCCCGGTATAGGAATGAAATATAGATAAATTGTTTGGTAGGGAGCATATAGGATCGTTATAAATATAGCACCGGACACAGCACCCGACGCACCTATGGCACTGTAGTACGGATTATCTTTCTCTTTTATCAGAGAGTATAGACTTGAGACTGCCAATGAAGAGATAAAAAACAGAAGAAACAGAAGGTTACTGTTCCAATGTATCGAAGCACTGAAATAGTATATTACAGCATCGCCAAAAGACCATAGCACAAACATATTTAGCAGCAGGTGTGTCCAGCTACCGTGAAACAGTCCATGTGTCAAAAGTCTGTAGTACTCTTTGTTGTGTACAATCCGATATGCGTTGAATTTGTATCTCTCAACCAGTTCGGGCTGGTTAAACCCTGCAATGCTGGTTATAACTATTGCAATTATTATAATTATTGATATTGACATGATTAATTGTTTATCTGTTTATTTGATTATCTTCTTCTTTTTACTTTTGCCTTCCCGAAACTCGGGACGTCGCTACCGCTCCGTTTGCCTTTTTTTAATGAATTATTTTAAATACAAGCTCTTTTAACAGCTCTCCGCTATTGGTAATATTTGAATTGTACCCCTTCGATTTCATATCGTATTCCCGCAGCAGGCTTATGACTTGAATTACCTTGCGAGCAGAGTAGTTACGTGCTCCTGTTATGTAGTCGGTAACAAAGTAAGGACTTACTTTTAGTGCTGAAGCAACGGCTCCTTTCGATTTATCCTGAAGATAGTGATATGCCATCAGTTTCTGAAAATATCCGAAGAGGGTAGCTGTAGTTAGCTGTATAGGGTTGTTCCGGGGATTCTTTGCAAATGATTGTATTATTTGGTTTGCCTTTACCACATTTTTCTGAAAAACAGCTTTGTTAAGTTCGAAGTTGTTAAAATCCTTACTTATACCTATGTTTCGTTCGATGTCTGCCGGCGAAATAGTTTTTGCATTGATGCCTATGGCAATACGTAGTTTCTCAATTTCGTGAGCAATCTTCGACAGATCATTGCCAAGATATTCAATTAAAATACGGCTGGCTGTAGGATCTATTGTCATACCTTTTGTTTTCAGATAGCTGTTAAGCCAGCTTCCAACCTGATTGTCGTATAGCTTCTTCGACTCAAAAAGTATCCCTCCGCTTTTGGTTACTACTTTGGCCAGTCTTTTTCTTTTGTCGAGAAATTTATACTTGTAGTTGACAACAAGAATTGTTGAGGCTAATGGTTTCTCTACATAGAGGGTAAGCTCCTCTATATCTTTCATGCTCTGAGCCTCTTTTACAATAATTACCTGATGTTGTGCCATCATGGGGTAACGGCGAGCTGCCATAATGATGTCTGTTGCAGTAGTGTCTTTACCGTAAATAATTGTCTGGTTAAAAGCCTTCTCCTCTTCGGTTAAAACCTTGTCTGCAATGTAGTTGGTTATCTCATCAATATAGTATGCTTCTTCACCCATAAGAAAATATACGGGTGAATATACTTTTGTTTTTAATTGTTGAATTATCTGTTCAAATGTCATAAGTACTACATTTAT
>Ga0256831_1000539_pt1 | contig 19530 bp, 16 predicted proteins | sample 132544metaG_FD_189087 | JGI IMG/M metagenome (GOLD analysis project Ga0256831, IMG submission 189087) | Hydrothermal vent microbial communities from Lau Basin, Pacific Ocean - 132-544 | ecosystem: Environmental > Aquatic > Marine > Hydrothermal vents | place: Pacific Ocean: Lau Basin | collected... | reverse complement strand
GAATAAATACTCTATACTTTAATTTCCAAGATTGAGTTAAAAACCACAAGCATAGTCTGAGCAATGTATTTTTAACTAAAATATTGAAAAATTAAAATTGAATATAAGCGTCATTTTAGAGTTTATCTGGTATAATACAGCAATAATAACCTATTATTCTATCCTATCGAAATTTTTATCAGAATTTTTATCAGAATTTTTACCCTACCCTCCTATAGATTTTCTCAATTCATCGATTTGGCTTTCCCAAAGTTCGATTTGGTCATCTACTTCATCGGCATCGCTAAAATCGGTAATCTTCAGTATAGTTTCGTTGGTAATTGGTGATTTGTACATCTCAAATTCAAGATATTCATCTTCATTTTCTGCTTCATCCCATTTGAAGCGCAGAAAATGCTCCTCTTCAAATTCAATCAATGTAGCACTCTCTTTTACTCCATCCCAATAGAACTCATATTTATCTCTATTGACTTTAGCAGTATCACAAAACCACCTTACTAATCCCTCTGAAGTGCCCAAAAAATTGTACAACATCGCCGGTGAAGCTTTAAAGATAAACTCTAGCTCAAATAATTCTCTATCCATTTTTTTCTGTTCTGTATCCGCAATTAAAACTAAATATCTGAATAATGCAAGTTTTTAACCATATAATTTTCAAATTATTTTACTTTGAGTAAAGTAATTCAATTTTATAGACTATTTTTCAACTACAATCATCTTTTTTGCAGTTATCTTATCATCAATTTTTAGCGAATAATAATACATTCCTGAAGCCAAATTCAGCTTTTCATTATCGAGAATAATTATATGTTTCCCATAATCGTAATTAGCATTAGTAATATACCGCGATACTAAATTCCCAACGGAATCATAGATAAAAAGACTGACTTTTGATGCTTTTCGAAGTTTAAAAGAAATGGCTGTTCTATCTGAATATGGATTTGGAGAATTCTTTAACTCACTTAAAAGATTCCTTTCAATTTCAGTTTTTTTTACTGATGTTGATATACTATCTACATTTATAAGAGCAGTCCAAACAGACATATCAAATTGATCAAGTCTGGTCCAAATAGGTCTAACTATACCATTTGTGACGGAAAGATTGGTATAATCTCCGAAGAAAACGCTACTCTTAGGAGTAAATGGAGAATCACTTATCTTGAAGTTTGTAAATGTTTCCCCTCCATCCTTGGAAACAGCCATAAACACATCTGTTTTATCGTCTTCGTAATTTCTTCTATCATAAAACACAAAGTACAAGTCCCCTGTTGTCTGATCAATACTCATCCATGTAAAAAACTGCTGTCTACCGGGTAAATCATCATTTACTCTTTTTGGTAATGTCCATGTCTCTCCACCATCTTCAGACTTAACAAGCCAGATATCCGTATCCTTTTCTCCATTGCGTTGATCTGACCAATTAATATAAATAGTACCTCTATGTTCCCCTTCACTAAGATCACACACAGTAACCGGAAGCCCATTGCATCTACTGATACTCGATACATCAAAGTCCCATCCTCCGGGAATCGATGACACAAATTTATCTTCTTGCATCCAGGAACTACCTTGATCCAATGATTTATCAAACATCAATCCTAAAGGTCCAGCCCAACAAACATATACTTCTCCATTTGGACCAACCGCAGGCACTGCCCCCTCCACCGTATTATCACTATCTACACAATCACCTGCCACTTTATTCAATCTTAAGGGTGATGACCATGTAAGACCATTATCATATGAACGAGAAAATAGTATATTGGAGCTATCTTTAGCTGACTTGCTCCCATAACGGTCAAATTGAGTCCAGGTGACATAAATCATATTGGTTTTGGGATCGACAACAGGCCATTGCTTATCTTGATTTTTGCCCTGCGTATATCCCATATATGTATCCACCGACCAATCTTTCCCTCCGTTATCACTCCTTTGACACACAATCCTGTCTATCCAACTTGAAGCATTGGACAAATGAAAAAAATAAAAATATCCATTTGTATCAACGGTAATTGAGGGATCTCCCCACACCCCGTATTGCGACGTTAATCTGTCATATTGCCAGGTTTTTCCCGTATCACTTGAATAAAACACTTTATTGATATTGCATCCTGCTACAAGCTGTGCAGGATTCTTTGGGTTGATACATATAGACGGCTCATTGGGATTACCCTTTTCCAATATCAATATATTTTTATGCTGCCCTACAACACTTCCTCCAAAAAAGAGAAAAAAAACAATCACTCCAATAGAATCCAATATCCTCATACATCAATTAATTTAGTGCAAATACGAATAAAAACTTTTGATATTTATAGTTGCCAATTAGTAAATAAAACGTCCCTCTTGTTTCATATGTTTATCCATAATTTCCAACTCATGAGCTCCTGACAAGACAATATCTGTTTTTAAATCAAAATCCAATTCCGGATTTCTACCTTCGTAATTGACATGATTTAGTATCACTTTCATCGCCTCCCTTCTTGCCACATGCTTATCGTTAGATCTGATGACAGTCCAAGGAGCTTGTCTCGAATGAGAAGCCTCGAGCATTTTATATTTCATCAAGGTAAATTCATCCCATTTATCTTGTGCTTGAAGATCGACCTCACTTAGTTTCCATTGTCTCAAGGGATCGTTTTTCCTTCTATCAAAGCGCCTTGCTTGTTCATCCTTTGTCACACTAAAATATAGCTTTATCAAAATTATCCCGGATCTCACCAAATCTTTTTCAAACCCCTTAACACCTTTGATGAAATTCTCGTATTCCTTATCCGTACAAAACCCAAAAACGGGTTCAACCATTGATCTATTATACCAACTTCTATCGAATAGGACAACCTCTCCCGCATGTGGAAAATGTTTAGTGTATCTTTGAAAATACCATTGTGTTTTTTGCTCTTCAGTTGGTTTACCAAGAGCAACTATTCTATAATGCTTTTCGTTCATATACCTTGTCGTCCTACGGATAGTACCTCCCTTGCCTGAAGCATCTCTACCTTCAAACAATATCATCATCTTCTTTTTAGTAAGTTCAAGGTGATTCTGCATTTTTATCAATTCCGCTTGATACACTTTTAATTCATCTATTTCCTTGAGCTTTCTTACTGCTTTTTGTACATATTTCCCCTTCTTCCCTCTACTACTTTTTAAGTTTTGATATTCTTCAATTAATTCTTCTGTCTTTATATTTTCCCCATTTACATTTAAAAATTCAGGATTGTTTACAGCTGTATCTTGAGATAAATCTAACTCTTCATTTGTTGCATTTAATTCAGTATTTATAACAACTTTGGAAGTTTCAGGTGCTTTATTTTCCATAACAAATCAGTTTTATGTTAACAAGTAGGTTTATATTGCACAAAATAATAAAATCCTTTAAAATATTTAGGATTTCTAAAAGAAAAATCCCTTAAAAGAAATAATTTGACTAGAATTTCTTACCATACCACCTATTGGAGTACAGGTATTTTAGGCTCAATCCTCCCACCAATACCCAATATACAATCTCTGCCGTCCATGCCAACTCCAAACTTCCGCCCCCATACTTAAGGACTAAATAAATATACAATAAATAGAATACTGAAACAAAAGCCTGAATTTTCATTCCGTGTTTTGAAGCTCCTGTACCAGACAACCCATTAAAATAAATCATACCCAACGAAGCCAAAATAAGTATAAAAAATAAAACATACAGTACACTTTTAGATTCAATTATCAATGACATATCATCCCCTCCAAATAAAGGATACAAGGTAATGGTAGGAAACAAAATAACCGGAATTGTCATTACCATTGTTGTAAGAAGATTAAGATTAGCTGTCTTATAAATAATCGGCATTACCCCCATTCTTTTGCGCATTCCAATCAATTGACTGACAAAAGTATTTATCGCAGAAGAAAAGCCCCATGATGGTATTGTCAGTATAAAGGAAACATTTCTGATAAGATTTGATATAGCTAAAGATTTTTCTCCAAGATAAACCTCTATCATAGAAAAGAAAATAAAATAACTGCCTAGACTGATGATAGACTGTACGACTATTGGAGATGAAAGATTCAATATACTTTTTAGTGCTGAAACACTGAGTTTTGGAAATTTATCCAATCCCCACCTTTTGTAACTACCTCCTATAAGCATATAAACTATAAATACTGAAAAACCTACTAACTCAGCTAAAACACTAGCCAATGCGGCACCCTCAATTCCCATCCTTGGAAATCCAAAATTACCAAAAATCAATAGATAATTCAATATCAAATTGGATACGAGCAATAATATCGAATCTACAATAATAAATGTTGTTCTAGAAACACCTGTATACAATGCTACAATCGAAATCCCACCATAACTTAAAAATACACCGAAAGCTCGCATTCTGATGTATAGCAAACTTTGCTCGTATATCCTTGGTGATTTAATAAAAAACTTAAGAAACCATTCTGAGCCATAACGCATCAATAGAAACATTACAAATGCTAATGACAACTCAAATAGTAATAAAGTATAAAAACTTTCGCTTATTTTATCTGTATTCCCATCACCTACCCTCCTCGCTATGATTATTTGTCCTCCTTTTGAAAAACCATAACCAATAGATGCTATTATCAAATAAAAAACACTTACCAATGCAATGCTGGCGAACGCCAATTCACTATAATGATATAAAAAGACACTATCGCTAAGACCTATAATCTGCTGAGCTGCACTTCCCAACATAATGGGAAAAGCTATAGCAAAAATATTTTTATAGTTAGTTGATAATGACATCCTAGCTAAAAAATTGAATTAAAAATTTCCAAATGAAATTCGGACTTTCTAGTGCCTGCAAGAAAAAACATCAAATTCTAAATCAATGTATATTTTACTTTTTACTATCTCATAAGTGATTGATACAAGGGCATCAAATCAATGTAACAAAATCAGAATATTTGCAATAATTATCTAAATTTAAAAAAATTGTCTATTTTCTTACAGCCACTAAATACAAACATAATCAAACCGCTTGATTTTATATAATATTTTTAACTAATTATTTAAAAAGCATTGTTCTTTTCATTACTATGACTTTACTTTGTTTATATTTGCGGACATTTTGTGTATATAATTAAAATTTTTATCCTGGAAAAGGAAACAAATGACAAAAAATACATTAATCATCACTACTTATAGACGTCCGGATGCACTTCGTTTAGTCTTTAACAGTATCTTGAGGCAATCATTATTGCCTGATGAAATTATTGTAGCTGATGATGGTTCAGGCACAAAAACAGCTGAATTAATCAAAGAGTACCAATCCAAATTCACTATTCCGGTAAAACATATTTGGCAAGAGGATAAAGGCTTTAGAGTTGCCAGTATCAGAAACAAAGCTATAAAAGCAGCACAATTTCAATATATTATTGCAATTGATGGAGATATTGTCTTACACGAAAAATTTATCGAATCTCATATTAATTTTAAAAGAAAAGGTCTATTTCTACAAGGACATAGAGCATTGATAAATTCAGCTTTGACAAAAAAAGCAATTAAAAACAATATCCTTGACTTTTCATTTTTCAGTTTAAATATAAAGAACAGAAAAAACACTATTCACAATCTATTTCTTGCCAATATTTTTTCAAGAATATCAACAAATCATAAAGGAATGAAAGCTTGTGTTATTTCTTTTTGGAAAGAAGATGCATTAGCTGTCAATGGCTTTGATGAGGATTTCATAGGCTGGGGCAAAGAAGATACGGAATTTGCGATACGCCTTTTAAACCTGAATATTAAACGCAGAGACCTTCGGTTTTGTGCAGTTGGATATCACCTCGACCATGGCAAAAACAATAAAAATCTGCAAAGCAATAACTACAAAAGAAATGTTAGCAGATTGAATAAAACTATTAAAAACAAGCTGATTCGTTGCAAAAATGGGATAGAGAAGGATTAATAAAACCACAAAACAAAAATCTATGATTTATGTGGTTTAATACAAATAAATAGCGAAAGCAATACCAAAAAAGCCGTTTTTCCAATCATAAGTTCTATCGTTGTTTCCCCTAAAAAAGTCAAGAAAGTCAATACATAAAATACCGGTAGAAGTGGATGCCCTCCCTTCAAATAAAATAGCGGAAACAATAATAATCCATAAAACAAAACAAAGCCTATAATACCCATTGATGATAAAGTAAACACAAATTGATTAATGGGTTGAAACCTCATCTCCTTTGGAAGATCTTTGTAATTCAAATCATACTTTTTATCCATATCTTCTTCTATATCTCCAATTCCTGAACCTAGTAATGGTGAATCTTTCACTACTTTTAGCCCGTTGATTATCGAATATATTCTGATTCTATCTGAAGTATGATACTTTGCACTACCATCAAGGGTTGTCCTTATATCCCACTTGACATAATTAATTTTATTTTTCACAGAAGGTAAAAAATTATATGACAATACAATTAATACTATTAATATAGCCATTGATAAAAATGCTATCAAATACTTTTTATAAACAAATGCATAATAAAATGCAATTAAAACCGCACTCAGGTACAAAGACAAAATACCCGTCCTAACAGCCATTATGTGTATAAAAACTATTAGATAAATAGCAATAAACCCATATAAATATTTCCTTATTTTTTTATTTTCCTTCAAGAAAAGGTAAACCGAAAATACTATTGACAATGCAACAAAATAACTATATCTGACGTGAATAATAGGTGTATGAATGGTTTGACCTTTGAGATAACTGCTATTCACCTCCTCAAAATGATAAAAATAATCAGTTAATAAATAAATACTAATAATAAAATTAATTATGGCAAACATTCCCAAAACCCTATCAACGAAGCTTTCACTATATGGTCCTAATAGATAGATACCTAAAGGTACAACCATAAATATAAGATTAGTATTGAGCCTACTAACCCACATTCCTGCGTTGCTACTATTGATCCCGGAAAACAAATACACAAAAAATATCAACGATAAACTTAAGATTGCAGGCGACCTCACAAATCCATTTAATCTTTGATAAAAACCCCTTTGAAAAATCCCCATCAATAAAATCAAATATGGAAATACAGAAAGAACAGATTTGGAATAATACAATCCAAAAAAACTTATAGCAAAAATAAATAATAAAACTCTCTTTCTTTTCTCCACCAATTAATATTTTATCTAAAACACAAATATACTCAAACCATCTGTGAAACATCCACTAATCACAGTATTTTTTAAATATCCTACTTGCAATAAAATCTGTAAATTTATTGTAATATTCTATTCTTTTTCCTCTGCAATACTTAACTTGACTGACCTGGTACACCACGCAAGAAATAAATAAACATATATACATTTATTTCTTGGATAGCGCACTAGAAACAGGTCTAGTCAAATAAACGCCTAAAACAATTGCTACAAAGCTAATCATATGATACCAATTGTAAACCTCTCCATCCAAAACACCCCATAAAACTGCTACAAATGGAACAGTATAGCTAACTGATGTAGCAAATATAGTACTCGACTTTTGGACCAACTTAAAAAATAAGACTGTGGCGAAAACCGTACTCATCAAGGACAATAAAGTGACGGCTCCAAGAGACAAATATGCATTCGTATCCGTACGCATCACATCCAAAAAATCTCCATTACCTAAAATAAAAACTGTTATAGGTCCATATAGGATAAAAGAAACTGCCGTCAATATTAGCGGATCGTGATTATCAAAAAACTTCTTCACCATATTTGCATTAAACGCATAGAGTACCGTAGCCAAAACAATCAAAGACGAATACATCAATCCTCCTTCAAACGAAGTATTTGTCAAGTAAATCAATAAACCGGCACCAACTAATCCGATTAAAACTCCTAAAAATTTCCGATTATCAATTTTATTTTTAAAAAATATAAGTGCAACCAATAAAGTAAAAATCGGAGTCAATGTGTTAAGCGCCCCTGCTAGACCACTATTTATCTTGGTTTGAGCTATCGCAAATAAAAATGGTGGTATTCCTCCTCCTGCAAGTCCCACAATTAAAAACAAATACCATTTTGACCAATCGATTTTTTTTAAATTAAATAATACTACAGGTAAAAAAGCTATTGTAGCAATCAATATCCTCAGACTTGCTACCTGAGTACTATCAAAAGCAAGCAAAGATTTCTTTATTAGAATAAATGATGTTCCCCAGATCAAACTTAAGACTAAAAATACTACCCAGTCATTCCATTTCAATATTTCGCTATTCTTTATCAATTATTTTCTTCTTAACGGTTTAAATTTTGATTTAGACAAAATTTTCTCTGCTTTTTTATCCCTAATCAATGATTCTATAGTTTTTTCTTTATTTCTTTTCATATATGCCTCCACAATTCTATACCCTAGATAATTACCTGTATAACCAGGTGATTTTCTAGGCATCCCAAGTGCTTGAGAATTGGGTGCAGGGCTGACTAATCTCTTTATTTCATAGTCATCTGTTGTAAAAAACAGATTTTTCTTAATAAAAAATGACCATAACTCTTGCTCATTATTCCTTAACCAATCCATTTGCTCTTGAGAATAATCCAACAGTATCGTATCTTGAATATCAGGAATCAATTGTTTAATTATATATAATTTTTTCCCATTTTTTATAATTTGATCGATTGCTCTAGCTCCGGTTGGTTCTCCTATGACATCATCCAACCACAATTCCAAAACCTTTTTCACCAAATGCTTTCTATTATAAGTCCTCACAAAATAATCCGAAAAAGTTCCTTGTCCTCTTTCCAGCAATCCATAGTTAAAAGCCTTGCCCAAAAACATATCTTCTCCAAATGCCAAAGCAGGCCCTCCCTTATCATCAAATATAAACCTTTGCATTGCAAATCCGGATACAAACGAATATATCTTTGGAATCTCAATATTCTTGTCAATTTTTCTAGCCCTATCAAAAACTACTTTAAACTCATGTCTGATATCATCCATATCACCAAATTCCTTAAAACACAATTTGTATAAATCTACCATTGAGGTATCTGATACAAATATCTTCAATTCACTAAAAAATATTGAATCATCTGAATTATACCCGGGCATATCAAGTACCTTCTTGAAGAAAATATCAGTCATTTTGGGATATTCTGACTTAATCGAATCAAATTCTTCTTTGATTTTGTTTGTATCTAAACCAAAAACAAGCTTATCATATCTGATAATTTCAATACCATCATCTACTCTTTTTATATTATTTTCCCCTCCACAACTAGACAAAAGCATAGCTGTGACAATTAATAAAAGAACATATAATCTTTTAATTAAAAACATAATAAAAATATTAATAAAAAAACTAAGAATAAATAGTAACCACCAATTTCCTTGATCTTGCTCTATTTCTGAACTCGCATAAATATATGCCTTGCCATTCTCCCAGATTAAGCTTACCATCCGTAATCGGAATATTAATAGAGCTATCGGTCAAACTAGATTTTATATGAGCAGGCATATCATCAGATCCCTCAACCGTATGCGTATAATAAGGCATATCTTCAGGCACCAAAAGGTTAAATACTGTTTCAAAATCATCCAAAACAGTTGAATCAAAATTCTCATTTATCGTAAGACTTGCAGATGTATGCTTAATAAACAAATTCAAAATGCCAGCTTTTGGTAAGTCTATCTGACTCAATATCTCATCTGTTATTAAATGAAATCCTCTACTGTGCTCTGACAAAACAATTTCCTTTTGCTGTATCATTAATACTTTTTAATTTTTAAAAAATAATATTTCTAATCGTATCTATTTATCGGAGGACATTTCAAAGAACCAAAATAATACATCATACTTAATTGAATAAATGAAAATCTATCATTATCCCTACTGTTACCCCTTTGCTTCCCTTGGACAGCAAATCCCGGTATATTTGACCTATCTGACAATTTCACAGCTATATCACCCCTAAGCGATTGTAGCTCTCTGATATTAGGATATGTCTTACTCACATCATCCAAGTAGTCGGTAAATATAAACCTGTAACTCATTTCAAAATTCATACTCAACTTGGTAGAGATATCCCATTTCAATCCACCACCGAATGTCAAGCCGGCTGAAAATTGAAAATACTCCTCACCAAGTGCCTGCCCTTCTGTCCCCAGCTCTCGCAGACTATAGTACCTACCATTGTATTCAGCTCTAGGATCGTAATAAAAAACATTGAATCCTCCAGCCAAATACGGTGTAAAATAATCAGATGATCCATGCACATAAGGTAAAAAATTGAATTCAATCTGATTATTCAAATCGACTATTAAACTCCTAAAACTAAGATTTCTTTTCTTATCAAAAGAATTCGTAGAACTCTTATCATCCGCCCCTAACCTTGTTAAACTAATTGTTGATTTAAGTGAAATCCTATCATTGAATAATACCCTTAAGTTTGCTCCTCCTGCCAATCCCGGTTTACCAAGATTAAATGTAGGATTCAACTCCCCAAAATAATTGGATATACCAAGCCAACCACCAAGTTCAAAACCTTGAGCCCTTGGGTTTAACTGTGATACAACTATCAATATTAAAATAAAAAATAATTTCCTAATTTGCATATTTCAACCTTTATAATCTAATGGCTGCACAGAAACAGCCATTTTTTCAATCTTTACATATTTTCTCCAAAACATTAAACAATACAAAAAATTAAATATTATATTCAGCATCATTATTTATGATAATATTTTCAATATCATCTCTTTCATTAGCTCAATACTATTAACCGATCTCACATTAACTCCTTTTGCTTTTAAATCATATTCTCGCAATATCCCAATGATATTGATCAATTTAGCTCTTGAATAGTTTCTTGCTGCTTGCCTGTAATCTCGTGCGAAAAAACTATTAAATTTGGCTAATTTACTCAATTCAACATCTGTCTTCCTGATATTTTCCGATACAATCAATACTTTTGTAAAATACCCATACAATGTAATTATTATATATATCAAAGGATATTGGGTAGGATTTGTGCTAAATATATCTATTATCCTGAACACCTTTGCAACATCTTTGACACCCAATGCATTATTGAGTTCAAAAACATTGTATTCTCTACTTAGTCCAATATTATTCTTTATATCAATCAACTCGATTTGGTCTTTCCCCGAAACTGCGATTTTCAATTTATCCAATTCATTATCTATCTTCGACAATTCAGTTCCCAATAATACTGTCATAAGACTACAAGCATCATTGCTCATATTCATTCCCTTTGCTTTTGCATAATTCCTTATCCAACTTCCAACTTTATTCTCATAGAGCTTTTTTGACTCAAAAACCAATGCATTTTTTTTAACTTGTTTTGCAAATGCTGAACGCATATCCAACTTCTTACCTTTGTATGCTATTACCAAAATCGTTGATTCAACAGGGTTTTGAACATAAGGCAAAAGATCTGTCAATGTTTTCATCTGCTGTGCCTCTCTCAAGATAACTACCCTTTTGTTTGCCATCATCGGGTATTGACGTGCGCTATTAATAATACTCTGAGCACTAGCGTCTTTACCATAAAATATAGTCTGGTTAAAATCACGCTCTTGAATTGAGAGAACTCCATCCTGAATAGCGTCAACAATCTTATCAATAAAAAAAGCCTCTTCTCCATGCAATAAATAGATTGGTGAAAACTCCTTTTTATTAATACTCTCTATTATATTCTCAAAAGTCAAATTATTTTTTTTTGCAAAAATAACTTATTTTATTATAAAACTAATATTATACCAAATAAACTCTAAAATGGCGCATATATTCAATTTTAATCTCCCAATCTTTTCGTTAAAAATACTAGCCATAGCTAGGCTATACCTACGTTTTTTAACTCGACCTTGAAAAATTTATTCTATAATATTTATACATCATTCTAAAATTTATTTGGTATTACCACAGATGAACTTCTAAAACTTATTCAAAATAAAAATCTCAAAAACAAATTCATTATTCATTCCTTTATGTAACTTCGCAGCTTATAAATATATTTAAAATGCTGCTTTATCCCAATAACATTCTTGCAATTCTGGAATACGACAAGATAATCAATCTTACCAAGTCGTATTGTACCGGCTCATTGGGCAAAGAACAACTTGACAGCCAAAGCTTCATAAATAATATAGATTTACTGGAAGTCAAACTCCTTCAGGTTGATGAAATGAAAAATTCGATTCTAAGCGATACACCTATATCCTTAAATCATTATACCGACATAATTCAACACCTAAAAAACCTTAAAGTAATCGGTTTCGTTCTTTCCATGGAGGCACTCCAAGAAATAAATGTAATATTAAAAGGGGCAATACAAATAAAAAAGTATTTTAATCCCATTCGTAGAGAACAGTTCCCCGTATTGAGTGAATTGTCTCAGAACTTGAATATACCGGATGAAATAACAAGTATTATTGATGAAGTCCTAGATGAAGATGGTGATATCAAGCCAACCGCTTCACCTGAACTAATGAGAATCTCTAGAGCGATAAAATCAAAGCAGATTGAAATAAACAAAGTTTTTAATAGTATTGCCTCCAATCTAAAAGCTAAAGGGTTATTAAGTGAAACTGTTGAAACTTATAGAAATGGTCGTAGGGTACTGATACTTCCTGTAGAAAATAAGAGAAAAATTGAGGGTATTCTCCATGACGAATCCGCCACAGGAAAAACTGTTTACATAGAGCCCGAAATGATTATTAGCTTAAACAATGACTTATTTAACCTCGATGCCGAATACAAAAAAGAAATATACAAAATACTAAAAAAACTCAGCGACAATCTTCGCCCACATACCGAAGCTATAAAATATAATCTGGATATTATTGTGGAATTCGATGTCATAGCAGCTAAAGCAAATGTTGCTATTCAAATGAACGCCAATAAACCTTTAATCGAACCAAAACCAGGTTTCAACTTCATAAAAGCATACCATCCGATATTGTATTTAAAAAATAAAGATACTGAGACTTCAACAATTCCCTTTGACCTACATCTTTCGAACGGAAACAGAATAGTAGTAATCAGCGGACCAAATGCTGGAGGTAAATCTATAACACTAAAAGCTGCCGGACTACTCCAATTGATGACTCAATCCGGCTTTTTAATCCCCGCAAATGAAAAGTCAAAAATTGGTGTTTTTCATAAAATATTTGCTGATATCGGTGATCAACAATCGGTAGAAGACGATTTAAGTACATATAGTTCCAGGTTAAAAAACATGAAAGTATTTCTTGAGAACACAGATGGCAACTCTTTGGTCTTAATCGATGAATTCGGATCAGGAACAGACCCCAAAATAGGGGGAGCAATCGCTGAAGCAATACTTAAAGAATTGAATATAGCCAGGTCGTGGGGTGTTGTCACAACTCACTATAGCAATATTAAAGTTTTCGCATTTAAAACCAAAGGAATTATCAATGCAGCAATGCATTTTGACAAAAAGGAAATGCAACCTACTTATAAGTTTATTCTTGGTAAACCAGGTAGCTCATTTGCTTTTGAAATTGCCCAAAATACGGGATTATCTAAAAAAATACTGAACTACGCAAGATTCAAAGCAGGTAAAAACATAAAAAAAATAGAAGAACTTCTAGTAGATCTTCAAAATGATAAAGCCCTATTGGAAGAAAAGATACTTAGTCTGAAAGAAAGAGAAATCCAATTTGATAAATTGACAAATAAGTATCAAAAAATGCAAAAAGAATTGGATTTTTCCAAGAAAAAACTCAAGCTGGAAAAAAAACAAATGAAACTTATCGAGCTCAATAAATCCGGCAAAGAAGTCCAAAATTTGATAAAAGATCTACGAAAAACAAAAAAAATAGAAGAGGCAAAAAAACTTGCAGATAAAATTTCTACGAAAAGGAAAGATATTATCGAAGAAACCAAATCACTAAATAATACGATAATTGTTGCTACACAAAATGATTGGAAAAATCTTAAACCCGGAGATTATGTCAAATTAAAATCGGGAAATATCTTTGGAAAATTGTTGAAAATATCAAAAAATAAAGCAGTAATCGAAACAGGAAATATGACTCTTACCGTTCCTGTTCACGATTTATTACCAGCGAAGAAACCGATTTCTATTAATAGTTCTGCAAGTATAAAAACAAAAATATTTGCCAAATCTACTAAATTCGAATCAACAATTGATATAAGAGGATATTCAAAAGCAGAAGCTATGCAGTCTCTCCAAGAATTTTTTGACAATGCGCTTCTTTCCAATGCCGGTCTGCTCAAAGTACTACACGGCAAAGGCAATGGTATATTGCGCAACACCGTAAAACAAATGGCAAATCAATACAATACTATTGAAGAACTATGGCATCCTCCTTTGGATCAAGGAGGTGATGGAATCACTTTTGTGAAGCTAAAATAATGAATAATGGAAGTGACCGCGCACTTGCTATTCCTCCTCATCACTATCAAAGGAAAGTAAGCCTCTTTTATCCAAAAAAGCATACCATTTAATCACCTTCTTCATATCGCTGGTATGAACTCTATCAGGGTCATAATCAGGTAAAATCTTCTCAAAATAAGCTTTGATAGTAGATGAATCTGCATTGAAATTCACAATAGGATTTTCTTCTTTTTGCTCAAACATAGTCTTAAAAATAATTCTCAACTCTGTTGAATCATCATATGTATAAATCGCAATAGTTCCAAGTGGAGTAAACTGGTGTTTCCTTGTTGAAACAAATCTAGTCTTTTCTGTATCCAAATCCTTTATCAACAATCCGTTGTCCCTTGTATTTACAAGTTCAAATAATCCCGGAAATCCACTAACCGCAATATATTTATCTAATTTCATTTGTATATTTTAAAATTTACACACAAAAGTAATTAAGTTTTCACAAAATATCACAAAATAGATATCTTTTTGCTCCAAATGGGAGACAAATTCCCTTTTTGAAATACAAAGCAAAGAATCAATATCTATTAAATTTTGAATTCGCTTAAATCATCCCTTGTTAAACAAATGATCGTGAATTCGCTTCTCCCTTTACAATAAAATACTTATATTCGCATTATGGGACAGAAATTAAACAATCCACATGATAAATTTTTCAAATCTTTTATTCATACAAAAGAGAATGCTGTTGATTTTTTAAAGACGTTCTTACCAAAAAATCTTGTAGTTAATATCGATTTTTCTACATTGACTACTGAAAATACTAGTTTTATCAATGAATCCTTGAATGAAGTCTTTTCTGATGCAATCTTCAAATGCAAGATAAAAAACCACAACAAGGAAATATTTATATCTATTCTCATTGAGCATAAAAGTTATCCAGACAAATACATTTCTGTCCAATTGCTAAATTATCTAGCAAATGCATATCTCTCTCAACTTAAAGAATCAAATCACCTCGAACTCGTTGTTCCATTTATCTATTACCATGGTAAAGAAAACTGGACTTACAGACCGGTAGCTGACATCATTGATGATTTACCAGATTACCTCAAAGGCTATGCACCGGATTTTAACACTATTTTTGTCGATATAAATCATATGACTGAAGATGAGCTGAAAAAAGTTAATAATCTGATGTTGCTTTCAGCATTGTATATGCAAAGATACAGTTTCAATGAAAAAATATTGATTTCAAAATTTATTGAAATATTTACTTATTTAGAAAATTCAGAAAACTATGACGGGAACTTTATCAGAAATATATTTGTTTATTTTAATGAATTGATAGAAATTGATATAGAACAGCTTCGCAATATCATTGGTTCATTACCGCAAAATACAAAAAAAGAAATTATGACTACATATCAATTAATAAAACAAGAAGGTAGACAAGAAGGTAGACAAGAGGGTAGACAAGAAGGTGTAGAAATAGGAATGGAAAAAGGTTTAAAAAAAGGTGTAATCAACCTCTTTAAGAGAAAATTCGATATCGTCCAAATTTCCGATATTATGGAAATTTCTGTTGAAAAGGTCAAAGATATTTTGAAGAGGAACGGATTGATGTGATATGGTAAATAATCGAAACACTAAAGAGTATGTATTAATAATACTCGCCTTTCATCAAATACTCTTGGACATATTCAATAACGCCCTTTTCCAAAGAATAGAATCCTGAAATATATCCTTCTTTTCTCAATTTATCCATATTTGCTTCAGTATAGTACTGATATTTATCCCTAATATCCAATGGCGTATCAATAAAACCTATTCTTGCTTTTTTCCCTAGTGCATAGAAAACACTATTCGTTAAATCCAAAAACGTTCTTGCTTTAGCTGTTCCCAGGTTATAGATTCCGCTATTGACCGTATCTTGATTGCTTTGCAAAAAATCAATTACTTTAAATACATCTTTAACATAGATAAAATCTCTAATCTGCTCTCCATCTTTGAAATCAGGATGATGAGATCTAAATAAATTCATTTTCCCAGTCTTCTTTATCTGATTGTATGCGTGAAATACGACAGATGCCATTCTTCCTTTGTGATATTCATTAGGACCAAAAACATTAAAAAACTTCAATCCTGCCCAAAAAGGAGGTTTCCTATTCTGCTCCAGTACCCATTTATCGAAATCATTCTTTGATTCCCCATATGGATTCAATGGCTTGAGTTTTGGGATAATAGATTCATCATCCTCATATCCCAATTCTCCTGCTCCATATGTAGCCGCACTCGAAGCATAAATCAATGGGATGTCGTTATTAACCGCTATTTTCCATACATTTTTTGAATAATTAAGATTCAGCTTATTAAAAATCTCAACATTCATCTCAGTTGTATCTGTTCTGGCTCCAAGATGGACTATCAATTCCACATCATCAAATACATTTCTGCTTTCTCCAATAAAACTCTCTCTATTCACAAACTCTTTGATATTTTTCCCTTCCAGATTAATATTTTTATCTTTTCGGGAAAAATCATCAACAGCAATAATCTCTTTTCCGGGATAATTTTTATTAAAAAATGATATCATTCCTGAACCGATAAATCCTGCTGCACCTGTAACTACAATTGACATAAATCATTTATTTTTTTATTCTAATAGCGGATATACAAAAAAGACACCCTTGTGACTAGTGTCAAGTAAAAGATACTATTTCGTGTAAATTGAATTCGCTAAGAGGTTAAAAACCTTTAGCTCGGTATATCTTTTACCTTGAGCCAAAGTGTCTTTGACCTCTTGGCGACATCTATAAACATCAACCAGAAATATTACACTTGACTTGACACTAAGGTGTCTTTATAAAATATAACTGATTTTCTAATCTTCTTCTTGTTGTGCTTTGTATTCCGCAATCAACCCTTGCTGCAAATCGTGAGGGACAGGAGCATAATCAGAGAATGTACGTGAGAACTTAGCTCTACCCTGTGACAAAGATCGCAAAGTTGATGAATATTTATACAATTCAGCCAATGGAACTTTAGCTATAATCTTTTGATAGTGTCCTTCACTATCCATTCCTTGTATAATCGCTCTTCTTGTTTGCAAATCACTCATAATATCACCCATTGATTCCTCAGGGCATAAAATTGACACTTCGTAAATAGGCTCCAATAATTTTGGTCCTGACTTTACAAATAAATCCTTAAACAAATAGGATGTTGCAATCATAAATGCCATATCAGATGAATCCACAGGGTGCATTTTACCATCAAAAACACTCACTCTGATATCCTGAACGTTTGATCCGGTCAATGGACCTTCTTCCATTCTTTGGATTATACCTTTCTTGATTGCATTTGAATAGTTCTTGTCAATAGAACCTCCGACAATACACCACAAATAAGACAAATTACCTCCCCAATCCAATTCTTCCAATTCTTTGTTTCTTACGGTCAAACCACTTGGATCTGACATTCCTTCAATATATGGTTCAATTCTCATATGAACTTCAGCAAATTGTCCTGCACCTCCCGATTGTTTTTTATGTCTATAACTTCCTTCTGACATTTTAGTTATAGTTTCACGATACGGTACTTTTGGCTTTGTGAAGTCCATTGATATACCATTCATTTTCTCTATACGATATTTAATTATATCTAAGTGGAGTTGCCCTTGCCCATGAATAATTGTTTGTTTCAATGTAGCATTTTGCTCCAATTTCAAGGTTGGATCCTCCTCCTCAATTTGATGCAATGCTTTCATCAATTTTTCCATTTCTGCTTTACCCGGAGGAATTATTGCTTCCCTGATTCTTGGTTCAGGGAAAACTATTTTTTCGATTTTCACATCAACACCCTTATCTGCAAGAGTATTATTTGTATGAGAGTTTTTTAACTTAACAGTTACTCCAATATCGCCTGCAACAATTTCATCTACTTGCTCTCTTGTTTTCCCGTTAGTAACAAATATCTGATTTAATCTTTCGACAGTCCTATTATCTTTATTTTCCAGATCGACCCCTGATTTAATCACACCGGAATACACCTTGAAATAAGATACCAGACCAACTTGAGGCTCAGACATCGTTTTAAATATGAATAAAACATTTGGTCCGTCTTTTTTACATTCTAAAGTTTCCCCTCCTTCAAGTCTTGCGGGTGCTCTATCTGCAGGTGATGGAGCTATATCATTGATAAATCCCATTACTCTACCTGTACCCATATTCTCTTTACCGGATGTCACAAACAATGGATAAATATCTTGATTTATCAAAGCTATTTTCAGACCTTGTGCAAGATCTTCCTCACTTAAGCTCCCATCCTCGAAGAATTTTTCCATCAATGCCTCATCTTCTTCTGCAGCCGCTTCGACAATAGCATTATGCATTTCTTGTGCTTTTTCCATTACATCAGCAGGAATTTCCTTCTTTTCGGGCTTTCCCCCACCTTCCGGAAATACATACATCACCATTCTCAGTGCATCAACTATACTGTTAAAACCTGTTCCCTGATTATACGGAAATTGTAGCGGAAGTACATTATTTCCAAATCTATCAATAGCTTGCTCTAATGTCTTTTCATAATCCGATTTATCGTGATCAACTTGGTTGATAACAAAGAAAGCAGGCGTTCCATATTTTTCAATATTTTCCCATACTAATTCTGTACCTACTTCAACTCCACTTGTACTATTCAAAACGATACCCGCAGTATCCGCAACTTTCATTGATGACACCACCTCTCCAACAAAATCATCCAGTCCCGGAGTATCAATAATATTGATTTTTGAATCTTTCCATTTAGCATGCACTAGAGTACTAAAAATAGAATTTCCTTTATCTTTTTCGATATTTGTGAAATCTGAAGTTGTAGACTTTCCATCGATACTTCCGATTCTTGAAATTTCTTTAGCCTCAAATAGCATTGCTTCAATCATAGTGGTCTTACCACTTCCCGAATGCCCCAATAAGACAACGTTTCTAATGTTCTTCGTTTCTAAGCTCATAATATTTATATTTTATAGTATCATAATTACACTTAACCAATTGTATTACAAAATTGGTATCGTTTTAAACAAGGGCTGAATTTACGAACTTTTTATTTATCCACAAAATAATATTTTATTAAAAATTTGTAATTTAAACTAGCAATAAATGTAT
>Ga0256831_1000538_pt1 | contig 19537 bp, 20 predicted proteins | sample 132544metaG_FD_189087 | JGI IMG/M metagenome (GOLD analysis project Ga0256831, IMG submission 189087) | Hydrothermal vent microbial communities from Lau Basin, Pacific Ocean - 132-544 | ecosystem: Environmental > Aquatic > Marine > Hydrothermal vents | place: Pacific Ocean: Lau Basin | collected... | reverse complement strand
TCCTTAGGTTGGTTTATACAATATCTAATAAGGTCAGCAAAGGTTGCTTTTTTGTTCTCGTCTAGATGTATCTCCAATTGTTTGTTATTTAATGTTTTCATATTATTTTATGGTTATTGATAGTCTTTGTTCCTCTGCTTGTAATTGTGCCTCTACTTGTTTATGGGCTACTATTTTCTTAAACTCGGTAAACTTGTCATTTAGCACTCCACCCACAATAGCGGTTGTACGGTCAGTCAGACTTTCTGGATTGTCTATTTCCTCTTGGACTGTATATTTTACTTCTATCGGTGAGCCTTCCCCTGTGATAAAGTATTCCTCGCTTACTGGTGTTCCGTCATCGGCTCGGACAGCTCCGTCTGGTAGTTCCTCTGCGGTGGTGACGATTTTTGTTTTTTCAACATCGCCTATAATTTTTTCCTTATAATCTGTAGCTTGAGCTACCAACGCCTCTACTTCGTCTTTTGATATACCTTTGATTGTTATTGTGTATGTTTTCATAATTAAGTTGTTTGTCTTATAATGTTTCCGTCATTCCATATACCTACCCTTTTTAACACTCCACTGCTATCAGTGAAGACTAGATAAGCTCCAGCTGTATCTGTTGTAGGAAGTGTACCAGTTGGAAGCCCTGACACTCTCATATTTCCTGCTACATCAAGTCTATAATCTGGAGATGTGGTTCCAATACCCACCTTGCCTGTACTGGTTGGGTTAAGTAATATATTTGCGTCAGCTCCACTCCACTTACCTTGGATAGATAGAGCATTATTAGTAATGTCAGAATTTATATTGTGAAAATTCCAATTTCTATCTTTGTCGGTATGTATAGCAATAGGTACTGCTGTGCCACCATCACCACCCTCTAACCTTATTCCTCCATTATTTCCGTCACCTACAATGTGTAATCTACTTTGTGGGTTGGTAACCCCTATTCCTACATTTCCAGTATTTCCTACCCTAAACCTTTCCTCTAATTTTCCGTTACCACTTGCGGTATCAATTACAAATTCCCCACCATATTGACCAAGTATAGGTTCGTGTACTGCTCTTACCCTAGCAAACCCACCAATTTTACCACCTTTTGTATCTGAATAATTGCCTGCAAATGTTATTCCTGCCCCTGCGGTTGTTGAGCGAGGGCTAACATCTACAATAGTTAGGGTACTGGCGTGTTGATTATCTGCAAAGGTTTGCTCCCCAACAATAACATTTTTAGCGTTTTCTAGGTGTAGGTAAGGGTAAGCAGTAAATGTTTCATTGCCTATAGTTATCTGACCAGAAGTGTTAATTGTTAAAGCTGGGTTACTCCCTACATTAAGGGTGGGAGAAATCTTAAAGCTATCACCGTCGTTATTATCAACACCTATTACCCAACGCCTTGCTCCAGGTATTAAGAACTGTATAACTGGGTCGCCTGTTCCTGCTTGTTCTATAGTTAGACCTGCTCCTGCTCCGACATCATTAGAGTTTTGGTAGATGTGGAGTTTAGAAACAGGGTTTATTCCTATACCGACTTTGCCATTAGCAATTAAATCTTTCAAAAAAGTTTTCTTACCGTCTATGGTTTCGTCGCCTGTTTTGTGGACGAGGTTTGTTTCGTCAATAGTGCTAGAAGCTTGCCCTGGAATAAATTGAGATTTTTGAGCGTCCCAAACTAAGACATCTCCATTTTGGATATTGTCTACATTTACATCTAGAGCTTGAGAAATCGCTTTTAAGCCCATTCTGCCTTGAAACGGTACATATTGTCGTATAAGTGATTTAAGACGCCCTGTGTCTAATTCTGGGGCTTCTAGGGTGTGTTGTAGTTCTTTAATGATAGACTTTTTGTCCTTTTTAGAGAGTTGAGTGAAGGATTTACCGTCCTTTGGTTTAGGGATAGCTTTTACCGCTTTCTTGACAAACTTATCTACAATTTTTTTAATTTCTTTTTTAGAGGGTGCGTCTTTGCCTTTGTCTCCCTTTTTCCCTGGGTCACCCTGGTCTCCTTTAATCGGTGCAGGAATGAGAGGAATAACCACCTGTCGTATTTCTTCGGCAGAAGGTGTATCTCCTTTTTCCCCTGGGTCTCCTTTATCTCCTTTGATTTGGATTAGTTCAACATTTTGAAGACTTTTTTGAATTTTCTCCAATTTGTCTTCCCTAGAGATGTCGCTTAAATAACTCAAATCCTCTTTGAGTTCTGTGTCGGCTTGTACAAATGTGTTAATTTTGTTTTCCATAAGAAGTTATTTTAGAAGGTATCATATTAGCTCCGTGTTTAGCTCGGTGCAGTTTCTTGGCAATATTGACTTGTTGCTTTACTACGGATATAGCTTCCTTTTTAGAAAAACCGTCTTTTTGTAAGACCTTTATCCATTCTTGAATAGCTTTAGCTTTTTCTGGTTCTGACATACTACCCCAACGACCAACGGAATTAGTTATATCACCAACAAGAGCAAGTTCACGACCTACACCAGGGGCTCTTTTAACAGCGGTTAATTGCCCACCAAGACTATTAGGGGCTACTACACCCAGTTCTTCGTCTAGTTGGTTGACAAGTTTTGAGAAGTTGACCATATCAGTTTTCTTTCCTGTTAGTTTAGCATAAGCCTCTTCTAGTCGTCTGACAGCGTCCTTGTTGAAGCCTGCGTTCTTACTATTTCCCCAGAAGCTTTTACTTACCATATCGGCGTGTTCTTTTAGTGAAGACGAATTGATAAGACCAGAGGCTAGTTTTTTCTTTTTGTCGTCGTTGAGACCAAAGAGGTACTTATCGGCAAATTTTTCAGTTCTGCGAAGTTCCCCATAGATTTTGGAGTTCTTGACGTATTTCTTCCCTACAGCTTTTTCTAGTCTTGGTTGAATTTTACTTTTAAGATAAGCAAAGACATCCATATCCTTTTTCTCCCCCGAGAACCTCATCATTGAGTGTTGTTTGCCCTCTAGTTGCATATTCCTTTCAATAGAGTTTAGTTTCCTTGAGAGATTGTGATAATCCTCTACGGTGATTTTATGTCCATTGGCTAGTTTTTCTTGTAGTGGAGCTAGGTCGTGTTCTATGATGTTTTGAAAGGTTTTTCTTACATCAGAGGCTATTTGACTTACAGCTCCTTTTTCTGGATTACCAATGACTTTTGTTTTGAGTTCATTTATCATTTGAGTTACTTCTTTTCCTACAGGTAGTGGGTTCTTAGCTTTCTTAGCGATAAGTTTTTCTACTTTGTCCCAAGCCTTCTTTCTTGCTCCTTTTACGGTTTGATAGTGTGTGTCGTGTATTATTTCTCCAAAAGCACTCTTAACAGACCCACCCTTTTCTTGGGCAAGTTTTTCTATTTTATTTAGTATTGTAGGTAAGTGTTCTTTATCTACATTAAATAATTCTTTGATAGCTTTTTTAGACACTCCTGCTTTTTGAAGATTTGCAGTAGCTTGTTCCAATCTCTGCCCCATTTCAATTCCTGCTACTTTACCATATTGCCCCCTTTCTACGACCTTTTTAGCTCCTTTCTGTACAGCACGACTTGTTACACCCACCACATCAGAGCCGAGACCTTTTACTCCTCTTAAAGTGTTGCTTACCTTATTAGGGAACCTGTCAATCATCCAATCAGTCATACCATTAGCACCCCTAGATACCCCACGACCAATACCTCCTGCGGTTTTACCGAAGACTTGACTAGTAGTTCCAAGACGAGGTCTTAATCTTGACATATTACCCAGTACCGCTCCACCTACTGCTCCTCCTGCTGTACCGATAGCTGTGTCTGTTAATACACCTTGTAAGTCTTTTCCTTCTGACATAGCATTTCCTGCGGACATTGTTCCTGCAAAGGCTGCTCCTTCTGTAGCGAGTGCCCTAGCCCCTGTTCCGACGAGAGAGCCTGTGCCGAGAGTCATTGCTCCAACTACTTCTGTTCCTGCTTGTGTGAAGTCTCCGAGTATTTGTTTGTTTGTTTTTTTGGTGGTAGGGTTTATTTCTTCGTAATCAGGTGATTGGAGGCTTTTGAGCGTATCAAAATAAGGTTTGGTATCTCGTCCTTCTTTTCTAGCTTGGTGGAGTTGGTCTATAGTTCTTTGCCAGTTTTCGTTGGAGGTTTTCATTGCCTCATCAAATTCTTGATTAGCAGAAGTGGCTTGAAATGGAGACCTTACACCATACCCCTCTAAAACACCAGCCACATCTCCTAATACTTCTTGTGTTCCGTGAGTGAAGGTATTTGCTGCCCCCTTTCCAATATCAAGGGCTTTTTCGCCGACTGATTTAGAGGGGTAAAACAGTTCTTGAATTTTGTCTATATCTGCGTAGGAGTAACCTGCGGAACTTAGTCTTTTCTCCTCCTCTCTTGTTAGTCTGTTTTTCATAATTAGTTTAGATTATTAAGGAATTTTCGTACATAGACAGGGGCAGTAGTTCCTAGTGCGTCTTTTTTGTTCTTTGCAGTATGGAGAGGTCCTCCTGTAAACCAAATAGAGGCGAAGTCAGCGTCTGAATAACCTTGTTTTTTAGCACGAAGATACCTGTGTGCAAACACGGCATCTTGTAATTTTGGGTTATTTAGAAACTCCTGAGGAGAGACAACTCTACCAAGAGCCTCTTTGCTCCAACTTGGTAAGTTCTTTTCCATTATTTGATAACGACCAAGTGGGTATCCTTGGCTTTGGTTGTATACTCCCATAGCTTTGTAGTTACCACTCCCTCTACTCTCTACCCCAGCTATAGCGTCTGCTACCTTTTTAATGTGTTGAGTTTGATTTTCTACACCATATTTGCTTAAAGTTTTTTCTACTATATTAGGGGTTGAATAAAAATCCCCTCCCCAAATAGGGTCGATAGACGACCTGCGGGAGTTTTCTCCACCGCTCATTATCTTTTTTAATTCCTCCTTACCATTTTCGTCAATTGATGGCAACGCAGAAGAATTGCTATGGGTTACACTATCATTCAAGAAATCAACATTATAGCCTTGTGCTTCAAATATCATTTTCTGGTCTGCTAATTCCTGCTTAACAAAATCAATCATTTCTCTCAAATTGTGAATAGCAACATTGGGACGATATTTAATATTGGGAAGCATTTGTTTATATTTTTCAACATCATCTTTTCTAAGAACACCACCCTCTAGTTTCTTACCGATAACCTGAACAAGCTTAATTATATCTGCATCAACCATTTTTCTCTCATCTGGATAAACTAAGTTCCTATTAAATCTACCTTTAAGAGGGCCGAACAGTTCTTTTTTTGCCTCTACTTTGTCTATAAACTTCTCCGCTAATTTGATAGAGGAAAGAGAGGCTGCAAATTGTTGGATAGTAGTTTGATTAAGTGGTTTTCCACTACCGCTACTTCCTTTTTCGCTCATACTAGCAAAGTCTTTCATTTGGGACATTGCTCGGTCTTGTTGGGCTATTTGACTTACAAAAGGCGAATAATTAGATATTGCCTCTTCCATTGTACCTGCACGATACACTGCGTTTATTTCCCCTACTGAAGCTCCTAGGTCTGCCATTTTAAGTGCTAGTTTAAGTTTGTTGGCTTCAAAAGACTTAGCGTCTTCTAGTTTTTTCTTATAATCTAGTAACTGCATTTTCTTTTGCTCTACTTGCTGTTTCTGCTCGTCTGTAAGCTGTCTAGTGTTCTCTGTAAGCTCTGTTAGCTTGCGGTCTACTCGGTCTTCTTCGTCTTGAAATTTGAACTTTAGACCTTTTTCTGCGTGGTCAATAGCTGTTTGATAGTCTGATTGCATAGCAGAAAGGAAAGCTTGTTCCATAGCTATATCAGAAGCCTCTTGTGAACGGATAAGAGCCTGTTCCCCTCGTACACTAGCAAGGTTTTGAGTACCGTTATGGCTGTCTAGTGCTACTTGAGTGTATTGGTGGTCATAAGCGTTTTTAAGGCGTGCTATTCGTTTCTGTTGTTCTAAGATGTTCTTTTTCTTTTGCTGTAGTTCTGGGGTATCTGTAGCATCTTGGTAGCTTTTTTCTTTATTAAGAGAAGAGGAGGTTATACTTTCTAGTATTTTCTTTCTACTCTCCAAGACATCATTTTTACCTCCCTGATTAACGTCTAGTGTGGCAACATAAGAATTAGGGTCTTCTGTTCTGTTTTGAGTGATTGTAGGAGGAGTAAAGCTAGAACCTATTTCTCCTGAGTTTACTTCATAAGATTGTGGGTTGAATACAGTTGGGGTATATGAATTGTCGTAAGGGATACTTGTAGGCGGTGTTGAGGGTAGTTGTGGGCCCTGTTGTGGAGAAGAAGGTTGTGTTCCTCTCCAGTTATTCATAAGTTTGTTGGTGTCTGTGAGATTTTTAACGATTGGGTTAAGTGCATTGTTAGCAGAATTAGCTATTGGGGTTTGATTAGATTGAGCTACTTTAGGGGTTGGACTACTGTTTATAACCAGTTTATCGCTGGTTATGTTAGCAGAGGGTGTTTGACCTGTAGGTGAAGTGTTAACACCACCATTAGCGTATAACCTTGGGTCAAACCAACCTCTAGAACCGCTGTTGTTAAAAGTTTTGCTCATAATTTAATTTATTACTACATTATTATCCTTATCATACACCTTTCCACGAAATTGTAAATCTTTCCTCACGATATCTCTCTCCCCATATTGCTCCTTCAGCCATTCTGCCCCAAGGCTCAATTCTAATACTTTGTCAGACAGATAATCAATTTGCTCCTGCATCATATCCACTATCCCCTCTAGTTCTTGTATTCTTTGTTTCATAATTATTCTTTAATTTCTAACCATTCCCACTCTACCGATACTCCTGCTAGAATAGCAGACCCACCACCTACGGTAGAAATCTTAAATTGTATTCTATCAAAGTAAGGCAAAGGTTGGTTTGTTATTTCGTTCCTTGTAACTAATGTTTCTATATCACCCTCTTCACCTCTACTAGCAAGAGGAAGCCAATCTTCTTCTTCGTTCTTTCTGTATTCTACAGTTATGGTTTGTCCGAGTTTCAGTGGTTCGTGTGGGATACGAAGAGAGATAAGCCTTTTATCTCGTGTATTGTCCCCACCGTCTATAATCAATGTTTCAAAATATGAGGGTATATTAAAGGTCTCATCAATATCTAGCATTGATACTTTATGGTCGTGCAAGATGACAATTTGATTTCCGTAGTGGTCAACATCTCTAATAAGCCCCATACCTCTTAGGTCATAGGGGATTGAAACCGCTAATCTTCCATTACTATCAGATGACACTAACCACATACCCTCTAACATTTCAGATTTATCTTTCTTGACAGGAATACGAACATAGGTCATAACTCCGTTCTGTAGTGGTATAGCATTACGGACTGGTCTATCCCAAGAGATGTCGGTATCTCCTTCTGTATCGGTAGGGAGTAGTTTACCATAAAACTCTTCAGATGTTTCGGAACCTGATAGTACCCTCATTTCAAGTCTTGGCATATTTGCTGCCTTTAATTTGTTGTCTATAAAGACATTCTTAATCGCAACGATACGCTGTCCTACTTGTCCTGCTCCACCTATTTCTCCGTCTCCGAAGTTGGCAATATTCAGTTTAACTGCATTCACATAGTTGAACCATTCAATCCAAGACTTGTTGTACCGATACCCTGCTATTAGCATATTCTGAGGGGTATTTACCAGAGCTGTAATGTTGACATAGGCAGAATAATAGTTATTCGTTGGGTCAGAGGCTTTTCGAATAATACTAGACATTGTAAAGTAAGTTTCACCGTCAAAAGTAGCTACTAAGGCTGAGGGGCGGTAACGAAATATCTGAGAATTATAAACAGTAGTTGGGGTAGCTATATGTTTATAGTCATTGGTTACATCTAATAAATCCCAAAAGCTATCCCCAGTTTCTTCTCTAGCAATAAGTGTGTGAATATGGTTACCATTATAACGAATAAACCCTTCAGCTGGGTATCTATCAGGAAAAGATACAAGCCCATTTTGGGAGGTTTCGTGGATAACCCAAGGGTGGTCTCCTTCAATAGGTCTTTTCCATAATGCAAACCCTTCAAACAGCAAGGCAACATCGTTTATTGTTCTTGCAGGGGAAAAAGTATATGCGTCTCCAGAGGCTGTACCTAACATTTGGCTCATAGCTAAATGAACACTATCCACCCCCAAGTTTCGGCTGTAGTGGTACATAACTAAAGCCATTCCACCTCCTGAATAATTATAATCTGAATTAAGCCGAGAGCGGTAACTACCCCACTCTAACCCTGAATAATTTGCGTATACATTATTTTGGGGGTAAGTGGTTTGCTCTACACCATTTATCCACAAACGAAGCTTGCCATCACTTTTGTCGTATTGAACATAAATAAATAATTGGTTTCCATACCCACTATATGCACTATTACTATAGACCTCTTGGTGCCCATTGTCTTTGAAATAAGCTTGTGCGAAGACCCTTCCATTTGAACCCATAGACAGTTCAATCCCAAAACCCCCACCAAAAGTAATACTCATATTGGAGTTATCTCCACCAGAGACTTCATTCCACAAGAAATAAGCTGATAACGCTCCCTGCGACCCACCTACTACGGTTTCTGTAGTCGCTAGGTGTTCTCCCTCAAGCAAGTACCTAGGAACATAACTAACTCTAGCAATATAATTGTCCGTTCCATCAGTAACGTGGTCATTTTTCCCTGATAAATCAGTATTCAAAATCCAAGCTCTGCGAAAATTAGAGAACACACTGTATCCTTGCCCATTCGACATATTTGCATCAGGATTGTCATAGTAGAGATAAATATCTTGTAAATTGGATTTTACAACAAGTGTTTGTCTTGTTGAGGGGTGCCCATCAGAACCCTTAGGGTTCAAAAGATGAGAGTAGAGTTTTTTCCCCTCCATATTTGTAACCCTTATATCGTAGTTATCATTGCCTCTTAATTGTAGTTCAGGTATAGCGTGTAGGTCTATGTACATAAGCCCTGTAGCTTGTTCTGAGGTAGCAGTAATTTTTATTCTTTTCTTCCAAGCTGGTGACAGCCAGTTTTTCATTCCTTTCCCAGAAGCCCAAAGATAATCATTTCCTGCTGTTACATTTGTAAACCCATATAGTTCTTCAGCAGATGTATTTTTACGAGCATAGCTGGGGTTGGGGCGGAACTTAACAGGGTTGCTCATCGTGTCAGCGTGATTGATAACAGAAAAACCATCTCCAAACTTAGCTCGGTCAATAGTTATCATTCCTGTATCAAACCTGTTAATTATTTGTTTCATATTCCTCATTATCGATTACATCTGCATATCTTCCTCCGTCTAATCCTATATAAGGGTCATCCATTCCTATAAGGCTTTCCATTAAGTAATTATTGTCTTCAAATATCTCCTCATTGTCTATAACAGCACTCCCACCTTGAACAAGTGGAAGCCCATTCATAGCAACCCAAGCTTCGTTCATTTGTGCTGTTCCGTTTAAAATCATAATCCAAATCCATTTAAGTCCGTCCAAACAAAACTATCGTCGTCAGTCTTGTTCCTTTCACTCATAAAGGTTCTTACTTTTCCCTTCTCTTCCCTCTTGACTTCACTCAATACTTTAACATTTCCTCTAACCCTACCACTAGCATATTCTACCGACACAGATACAGCCAAATACTTAGAAAAGTTATTAGGGAAGGGTATTTCTCTATCGAGGTCAGTTACTAGAAATGGTTTTAAGTTTCTTCGAAAGGCTATTTTTAACCCCTTAGGTTTATCTTGGATAGGAATAGAACTAAACTCTAGTGTTCTCCCGTAGAGCTTGTAGCCTGTGGGAGTTCCAGATTTCTTTTCAGGAGGTAATTCTTTTAAGTTTTCTAACTTAACCCAGTTACCGTTATTCGACAACCAGATACCCTCTATCTCTAGCAGTTCTGCTCCGTTTTCTTCTTTGTAGATATTCTTGGTTGTTTGCCCAGACATAAGGTCAAGAAAACCAACAGGTTTGTCTCCAAAACTAGCGTCATCAAACTTCCAAGTGTTGTCTACTTGTAGAATTTCAATTAAAGTATTTTGAAGTACCATATTGAAAAGAAGATTGAAGGTGTCATCGTCTAAGGCGTGTTCGTCAGCCTGAGAATAAAATCTTGCTAATTTTCTTACATCTTTATATTTCATAATTATTTAATTGTTGGGAAAGGGTGGTCTCCCATTAGCCAGAAACCTATATATTTACGACCTTGACTAACCGCTATATCGTAATAGGTTTGTACTGTACGTTGATTTGCTCCTATGATAGCGTTTGCTCCTACATCTTTGTGTAGATACCCTGTTCCTACTCTCTCGGTTGCAGTAGTGAAGAAGGTGCTGTCCTTAGCGTTTATATCAGCTCTAGTCATATTGTTGGTCAGATTGCTGTAAGCGTCTCCTTGTGGTGTTTCAATACCGTAGTTTCCAATTGAAACAGCAGTATTATCTACTGACAAACGACTATTAAGGAAGTTATTGGCATCAGCAAACTGTGAGTAAGATGTAACAGAGTGGGTCGCAGTTCCAAAGTCGTAGTATTGGTCGTAACACATCATTTCTACAATATCTACTCCCCAAGCGTGCATATCGTTTACGGTGTAGCTGTTGTGATTAGTCCCTTGAAGGTTGCTTTCTCCTGTGTAGTTTACATTGTCGTAAACTTTATTTTGAGTTTTGTCAGTGTCCCAAGACATAGGGCCCGAGAAAGAGATTACATAATTGTCCCCTAGTTGAGCTCTAAGTTCTTGAATGAATATCTTTACATTTTCTGGGTTCTGAATTTTAGTAGTAGGTTCGAAGTTGATATAAACTCCTCCGAAACCGTGTTCTTGTACTTTTTGGTAAATCAAAGTTATTGCTGTACTTCTCCTCCCACTGTCTGCAAGCATAACAGACACATTGGAAGTGACGTCATCAATACGCCCCACTACACCCATTAAGACTGTGTCGGAGATTTCTTTTATAAGGTTATAGTTGGAGGAGCTAAATTTTGAGAGACTACCACTTTCAGTCAGAAATATTGGGGCTCCTGCAACATCAAAATTAACAAGCTCCCAATAAGTAGCCCACATTTTCTTTTTTCCTGTTATAAACTCATCACGAAAAGCCTCAATTTCAGCACGAGGTTTATAGGGGGCGAGATACGCAAAAGTTTTAGGTGGTTCTACCGCTCCTGCCCCACCAGAGGTGCTTTCTAATGTTTTTACCCTAAAGTCTAAAGAGCTAGTGTTAGGGTCGTTCTCTATACCAATCTTATCTTGTAATGCGTTTACAATACGGTTGACATCGTTGTGTTGATTGGCGTGTGTAGCAAACGCCAAACTGTCAGTTGGTTCGTTTGTTTCTTTTAATGGTTCTTTATTTAATGGATACATATACTTAAATGGATTAAGAGGAAACAATTTTTATTCCCTCTATACCCCATTCAAGGGGTATTCAGTTAGACTGAAATATCAATAAGAGTTGGCTTTGCTTTTTCAAAAGCGTGAACCCCTACATCAACACGAGAAATTATACCGTGGGCTGATTGTCGGTCTGGGTCTTCTTTGAAGACAACATCTCCGTAAGTTCCACGAAGAATTGCCATATCAATAGAATACTTGTTGATACCTGCAATAGCTTTTCCAGCTGGCAAAAGGTTTGATACATAAATATCAAATCCTTGGATACGGTCTACTTTTCCGCTACGGATTTCCTCATCAGAAACACGGAAGCCTGATACTCCTGCGTATTCTGCGATAGTCATCTGAGTGGTTGGGTTGATGACTAGGAAGATACCGTTACTTGACATCTTTCCTTTGGCGTTAGCTTCGATAAACAACTTCTGAATACCTAGCAATTTATTGGCTGTGTTAGCAGCGGTCATTCCTGTGGCATCAAAAGTGTTTCCTGCATTAGTGATAGCGTCAGCCCAAAGTTTAGTTTCAAGGTCTAACTTAATGCGTTCTGCTTGCTCGTCGGCTCGGTTCATAGCGGTTACATAACCGTTTTCCACCAAGTCTGCACGGTCAATCAATTCTGGGATTACTAACTGTGTGTCAATAGACAAAACATCGTCAGTAGTGGTTGGTGTGGTGTAAGCATACTGTGCATACTTAGTTAGAGCTTGAGAGACAGCATCTGAAGAGTAAGGACTGTGAATATCCTTTCGATTAGTATATTGGACTTTAGCAAGTTTTTCCCAGTATTTCTCTGGGCGTAGTTTTGCTTGTAGTCGGGCTTTATATTCTGGTTTATAAACAAATGACATAATTTAATAATTTAATTTAATCGTCAAAAAACTTTCCATTGTCGGTCTCTTGGCTAAGTCTAGCCTCAATGACCTTTTCAGCAAGTCTTTTGTCGGCTGGTAATTTACCGTCCTTTAGATAAGACTTTAATAGTCCATCTATGGTTTGTTTTTGAGATGTCTTTCCTTTAGGACGACCTAGTGCCTCTTCGGATTTTCTTGTCTTCTCATTAAAGGCTAGTTTGTCTTTTACAAAATCGTCCTTTAGTGCTTGACTGACGGTCATTCCTGTTGCTTTAGCATATTTCTTGATAAAGCTTACATCCTGCTCGTCTTCAATCCCTTTGGCTTCAAGTAAAACATCTTCGATGTTGTAGTCTGATTGGGCTTGACTTTCAAGTTTCTCTAGCTTTTTCTTTAGCCTTTTATTGATAGCGGATAACTTCTTTAGTTGTCCAATATCTGGCTTCTGGTCTTCGCTAGTCTCTTCCTCAGACTGTTCATCGGTGTCGTTTCCTCCGTCTTCGGTTTCTTCGTCTTCTTCAAGAATGCTTTTCCAATCTTCTTCAATGATTTCTTCATTTTCATAATTATCTTCTGGTGGCATAATATATATCATTTATTAAGGTTTTGTCCTTGTTATCATTTTGACAGGTTTTGTCCTGATTATCATTTGTTTGGGTTTTGTCCCGAATGTCCCAATTACTCTTCTGTCAACAGTCCCTCAATCGACTGAACTATTAGCAAAAGCGTGTTTGGACTTACATCTGCTTGGTTCTCTGCACAAGCGAACGCCAACATTTTGAATAAAACACCTAAACGCTGATTATCCAATAATACGCTCATTTCTTTCTTCTCCTTGTGTGTTATTATCTCTAACATATTAAATTACTCTATTAAGACCCATAAGGCGAAGTGCATATTGGTAGTAAGGGTCGTTTTCAATTTCTGGGTTCTGTAGTTTAAGTTGTAATACTGTGTTAATATCACTTAGTAAGGTCTTCTTTTTAAGGTTTTCATCAGTAACTGCAAATACAGGACTGTAACCGTCCCAGAAGCCTTTCTCTAGTGTTATTTTAATGTTCTTAACACTCTCGGCTTTTTGTACCATTTCTTCTTGTATCATTTGCATTGTGTCTTGCTCCATAGGTTCGTCAGACATCATTAACTCGAATACCTTGTCGTTCATCATTTTGCTAGCTACGGTTTGTTTAAGCATTTGGTATTGATTGATAGACAAACGGTTGATTATAAAGTCAAGCTTGGAGACTTTCTTTTTAAGATGGGGTAAGATTTCGTTGTTTACTAACTCTTCTAAGAAAAGAGCTGTTTCCTCTCGGCGTTGGTCGTGAAGTCGGTTACTCTCTACTAAGAGCTGAGAAGCCAATCCCCAAGATGTACCACTTGGTAGTGTTTGCCCTGTGTTTGTATCAGTTACTGAAGTTACTTCATTTCCTTGCTGTTTCCAAATACCGATTTGTTCACTTGTTTCTCCTAGTCCTGTAGGGTGGGCTGTTACCCATTCTGCTTTATCTCCACGATTGACTTTAAGGATAGAACCGTGTCCTAGAACATTGCGGTTATTATTGATTTTAGCACTATCAGTTACTAATTGTGATGTAGTAGCACTATCAAGACCCCTCTCACGTTGTATCATTGCTTTATTAACACCTTTTTGTGCTTCGAGTAAGTCTTCTACTGCTCCGAGCCCTTGACCTCTTAGAAACGATTTTTCGTGATGCAGAGCATAGTAAGGGCTTTCTTTTAATGTTCCTGTGTAGAGTACTAGTTCGTGCTTTAGCGAGATTATACTAAACTCCCAACCCTCTTCAGTTTTGTGGTGGTATTCATATAGTTCATAACCGTGGGTCTTAACTTCTCCCTTAGAGATGTCAGATTTAGTATAGGTTATGTCTATTTCGTCAGTTTCTTGGTCTACTAGAGCCTTTACTTTGTCTTTGTCGAACCTTTTATCGGTTAAAACCTCCTCTTCAGAGTAAATTTGCCTCTCTAGAAGGTCAGAATGTATTCGGTGAGATAGACTGTCCCCTAAGTTTTGTTCAAAATCAAGAGGGTTTAGCATTATATTAAAAGGGTTTACTACATCTAGGTGTATGTCCCCTCCTTTTTTGATTACTTTAGTTATAACAGTACCCCAAACAGCTTTAGTTTGCAGTTTGTTAAGATAAGAACCCCAGTGATGTTTATTTTTCCATTCATCAAAAGCAATATTAAGTACCAAATCTTGTGCTTGATGTTTTATATTTTTAGAGATAAACTCTCCGTCTATACTATCAATATCCTCTTTAATCATCTGGAGTCGGACTTTTTGACGTACGATAGGAAAATAAGATAAGTTTAATTCCTTACCTTTTTTATCAACAGGAATATTCATATATTTTCCCAGATAGGCGTGATAAATAGTCTTCAAAAGCAAGGGCATATCAATCATTTGACCTGCACTATCTTTAGTAGGTGTTTCCCAGTCGCTTTTTACTTTTTGAGCTTGTTTAATTATTAAGGACTCTCCGTCGTCCACAAAAAACTCATCTTCTGGTTCTACTAGCTTCCTGACTTCGTCTCTTGAGATTTTCATAAAAAGATTTAGTTGGCAAACCTATAATAGCATTTATCTGTGGGTTGTCAAATCCCTACTGGGGTTTCCCAACCTCCGTCGTCCATACCGTAGTCTTCAAAGAGTAAAGAAGGTCTATCTCCTAGTTGCCAAACTGCTAAAGCTAAGCTCATTACCATATCATCATAACCTCCGTCTTCTTTTGCTCCCTTGATAACTACTTTCCCTGATTGATTGAGTTCGTAACGATAAGCTTTTAGCTCATTTAGAAGATTAGGGTCATTAGGTAGTGTAATTATCATATTAGCTATTTTAAGTCTTAGGTTCTCTAGTAAGTCTCTGCGAGTTCTAGTAGAGAAAACAAACGGAATAACAGGTAATCCTCTTTCTTGAAGTCTTTCCACAATAGGGGCACCCACCCCTGTGCTATCGATTACTATTTCCTGATGATGATGTTTATAGTACCAATTCTCCATTCTCATTTCTTGTGCTGTCCAACCCTCTTTATTAAATCTTTCCTGAGGAAGTACAGCAAAATTATTCAAATCAATAGTTGTGAGTACGGTGTAATCGTTCTTTTCTCCTAAGTCTGCACCTCCTCTATGTTCGTGGGAACTATTATAGAACACATCTTTAACTACATTGTCAATACCCTTAAAGTAGGAGGAAGCACCATCTATCAATTTACAGTAGTACTCCTGCTTAAATAGGTCTTCTGGCATTTCTTTTTTTTCTTGGTCTATGACTTCCTGTGAAAGTGTGTTGGTGTCTTCAATACTCAGAACTTCTGTGAACCATTTTGGGTCTTTTTCTACTTTCAAATACATTGTTCCTGCGTGATTAAGACCACGAGGAGTAGAAACGAAGATAGCCCAACCGTTATTAGAGGCTAGAATAGGGCGAATATATGACCAAACCTCTGGTTTCATTAGAAAAAACTCTGAGAATATAGCTCCTTTGAGGTTAGTACCGACGAGATTATCAACATTATCAGCCCCAACGATTTGAATAATAGACCCATTTATGAGTTCCACTTTCATTTCGGTATTATTTACATTTTTACGAAGTTCCAAAGGAATATAGTCTAAAAACTTCTTTCCCTCTTCCAAAATGTTCTCGTCATCATCATAGACAGTATCGGTAATACTATCCCAGACAATTTTCTTCCCCTGACGATAAGTTGGAAAGAAATAGTAGTAAACCCCTTTAAGTGTAAAGGCTTTTTTTATTAAAATATTCCAAGCAGTAAGGTCTTTGCCTGCTCGGCGGTGCCACATTATAAAAGCTCGTCTATATCCGCTATCCATTGCCTCCAATAAAGGAAGTTGATAGTCTCTTGGTACAAAATCGTAAGGTAGGTCTATTTTCATAATTTGTTTTAATCCCCCTATAAAGCCAACCTTAATTATAGGGGGGTTAAAGAAAACTATTTTTTCTTTATCTCCTCTATTTTCTCTATTTTTTCATAGATTTCAGGTAGCTCTAGAGGCTCTATATCTTTTACATCAGCTAATTCCACATCGATTGGTTCTTTATGAAAGTCTACAACATTTACTTGTATCTCTCCACTAGCGTGAATATCGACCTGAGGGGAAAATTCCTTTTTTCGTTTTCTCTCTAAATACTTTAAGGCTAGTTTTCCGTCATTCTTCATCGCCCTAATAACAGATTGTCTTGCTAAAAGAGTAGGGTTATTTCGTAAGGCTTCCATTCTTATACGAAGTTCTGGGTCGTCTTTCCACCACCGATTAAGAAAGGGACGAGAAACTCCTGCATAAGCACAAGCTTCTTCTTGGGTAGCGTCAAGAGCGAAAGCCTCTTCCAGTTTCTTTTTGATTTCTGGAGTTCTTTTGTACGCTATCTGTTTCCCTTCTGGGTTTGCTGGGGTTGGTCTTGCCATAATTTTGTGCGAATAGGTCGGATTTGAACCGCCATTGCCTCACTGGAAGCGAGGTGTGTTAACATTACACTATACTCGCATTGTCAGGAGCAGGAGGTTGGGCTTTGGGATATTCCTGCCCTATTTCTAGTATATTCCTTTTAACGGTTTTGTCAAGGGCGTATAAATACTTATGCTTTCCTTGAGTTACAAAAAAGTCAGCATTAGGGTCTAAGTTCTCTCTTACCCAGCTAATTCTTTGTGACCCAGTACCGAACTTTGCGTTGAGACTTCTGGAATGAATTTTTTTACCGTGAATAATAAAAGCTCCTTTACCTCCTCTGTCCTTTACCCCTTCATAAACCCAATTACCAGCTTGATAAATCTTTCCTAAGTGGTTTTGGTCTATATCAGCATAGGATATAACCAATTTAACCCCAGGGAAGTCCTTACGAAGCATTTTAAGAGTAATAGCTATTATCCTAGTTACAGAAGTCTTATGCGACCTTAGAGCGACCCTCACAAGCTCTACAGCTTCTCCTTGTTTTAGTCCATAAGGTATACCTATCCGATTATTAGACCCGCTACCATACACTACAACCCCTCTAAAGCGGTCATCTTCATAAACAGCAAACTTAACGGTCTTCCCAGTAGGAACAGACTTAGAATAATGCCAATGTTTACAGGCATATTTCATTTGAGCATAACTAGCGTATTCTATCCTCATATTAAAGTTTTACCATTATCTTCCCATTCATCAAAAAAGTTGGATAATTCCCCTAGGATTTCCTGAACATCTAATCCTGTTTCACGAGAACGCCTAATAATCCGTTTAGCTATCTTACTTACCGTCATCTTCTCCAAGTCTCCAATACTCCCTTGCATCTCTAAAGACCCTCCCATTTCTATTTCTTCAATATCCTCCATTTGGAAGTCTTCAGTAAGGTCTATTCCTTCAATTTGTAGGTCTTCAAGTTCATCTAAGAGTAATCCCTCTTCCCATTCACTTTCATTGAGTTTATTGTCAATAAGACGATAAGCCTTAACCTTGTTCTTGGGGAGTTCAACCTTAATAACAGGAACTTTCTTTAACCCTAAGAACTTGGAAGCTTTGTAGCGTCCGTGACCAACTACGATAATGTTTTCAGCATCTACTACAATAGGTTGATTAAACCCATACTCCTGAATTGACTTGGCAATCTTTTCTATTTGTTTGTCGGTATGTTTTTTGGTATTCTTCTCATAGGGTTTGATTTTGTCTACTTCGAGCATTAGTGCTTTCCCTTCTTCTATTGGTGTTTGGTTGGTTAGTTTCATACTGACACTATATTAGCTTATTTGATTTGGGGTGTCAAGGATTTTTTGGGTAGGATTTTTTGTGTGGGCTTAGTACTTTTTAATTTATGCCCCCACCCGTTCATTCATTGCAAAACAATGTTGCAAAATGTATATTGTGCAACATTACGTAAAATATAGATAAAAAGCCGTCTGTGAATGATGTCTAGCTTGCTGTGTAACGCACTGTGTTGCGTTTTAAGCGACGTTATAAAAAAAGACGATACTTGTATCATCTCGATGTTTTAAGAGTGCTTAGAGCTCAATACAGCGTTTTGTAAAAAAGAAAAAATGTTATAGTTTTTATCTTTTATTGCACGTTGTCTCGCTTTTTCTAACAATCTTATTATCTTTTAACAATCTCATTAAATATCTTTTTTCAATCTATCAAGCTTTTTCTAATAGTTCTCTATTCTTTGTAATATCTTTTGTTTATCTCTACTGTGTGTGTGTTCTACTTGATGCAATAAAAAAACACTAGCAACGCTTGCTGTACTAGTGTCTCTTTATTTTAACTACTTGTTGTTGCTAATCGCTATCAATGACTTAAAGTTGTACTCTTTGTTTATTGTTAGCATTGCTGTTTCTCTATCATATTCTATATACTCAATCTTTGCTATATCGTTTATATCTATATCAATAGCAAAAAAGTTATATGTAACGATTATTCTTAATATGTGTTCTATCGTTGTATTTTGTCCGTTATTCTTATATATTCTGTCTTTATTTTTCATAGCTTTTATCAATTACTTTTAACTTACGTACTTTTAGCTTTTTCTTACTCATACTTATTTCTTATCAACATTAACTGTGTCAAGTTCTACTGTTAGAGAATATATATTCTGTATGTTCTCAAGCTGTCTTGCTCTCGTCAATAAATTAAAGACAAACTTTAAGCCGTTCTTATTATAGATGTGAAGTTCTAAGCTATCGTTCTCTCCGTCTATCTGCTCGTATACACTTTCAATCACTGTTAGTCTTGCAGTGTCTTTGATTTCTTCTAACATTCTACTAGCTGTAAAGCGATTCTTTGTATCTATCTTTTTTTGATAGTCAATTAATTGTGTCACTTCTTTAACATTGAATATATACTCATATAAGTCTTTATAAGTCACAAAGTTTAGCACGTAATAATCAATACGACCGCTTTGCGATATATCACACTCGATATACATTCTTGTATAATCAATCATATTATACAAGCTGTTTACAAGCTTTTAAATCTAGTAAATTGTACTCGCCGTTCTCTAGCTTTGCTTTACTGATAGCTGTTTTTTCTTCTAAAAAAGCAATTCTGAAACGTGCAGTAGTTTTGAAGTCAAAAGCTCGCGGAAAAATATAAGTCTCTTGCTTTTTTCCGTTTTGTAGTTTCATTGCTACTATATCATTATGACTAGCGAACACTTTGCCGTTCTTGAATACATAGACTTTCTGATTTTTAGTTGTGCGATATTTAGCAACGCTATAATCAAGTACTTCTATTTCTTGAAAGTCTTTTAGTTTTGCAATGACTGAGCTGTAATTGTTTAAGAATTGCAAGTCTGAACCGTTTCTGATAATTACTTCTTTTACTTCTTTTTTAAT
>Ga0256831_1000537_pt1 | contig 19557 bp, 14 predicted proteins | sample 132544metaG_FD_189087 | JGI IMG/M metagenome (GOLD analysis project Ga0256831, IMG submission 189087) | Hydrothermal vent microbial communities from Lau Basin, Pacific Ocean - 132-544 | ecosystem: Environmental > Aquatic > Marine > Hydrothermal vents | place: Pacific Ocean: Lau Basin | collected... | reverse complement strand
GGTGGCTATGACTGGACTTGAACCAGTGACCCCAGCATTATGAATGCTGTGCTCTGACCATCTGAGCTACATAGCCATGTTTTTAGAAGCTGATTGATGCGGGATTATTGACTGCCTGTTAATCCAGTACCTGATAAAGATTATTGCTGTGATTGTGTGCCTGGCAGACTGAGCAAAGATTATTATCCGCGTGTGGATTATTTTGCGGTGTGTGATAGTTATTCCCGCATGCAGTACAGTGTTTTTCAATTAATAAAATATTCTCCTTTGAGTTAAACCCAGCATAGGACAGAATGGATATGGCCTTTGCCTCACAGGCACTGGAACAAATGCCGCAGCCGGTACAGTTTTCAGGTTGGATAATATACAGACTATTATCTGCATTTTGATTTAACGGCCTGTCAAAAGACTGTGCAGAAAAATCCTGTTTGCTCAGGTTGACGGGTTCATGACTTAAACTATCTGGATCAGGCTGCAGCCTGCTGTATTGCAGGGCATTTTCAGGGCAGACTTTTATACAGGCATCACAGCCATTACATTTTTGCGTAGTTATTCTGGGCACCCATGGCCAGTGCAGCTGTTGTTCCGTGCTTTCAGGCAGTAATTGACCTGGTGGAATGGATCTGAATTCGGAGCCATTAAGAGGATCGATGATCAACAGCTGTTCACGTAGCTGTCTGCCGCCGCCACGAAAAAAATCCCGCCTGGACAGCTGGGTGCCCCGACTGATGACTGAATCGGTTTTCAGCACTTTCAGCCATACTTTTGCTGAGCGCTGCATGATTTTAAGCGGCTGCCTGTTACGCTCCATCAGCAGAGTATTTATTTTTTCAAGTCTGGTAAAAAGGTTATCCGATGAGTGATAATACGAACACGATTGACAATCCCCAGTGCTTAACAGCAGGTGTTCAATGCCTGAATTATAAATTTGCAATATTTGCCTGACACCTAAAGCGTGGACACAGGCTAAAGTATCGCTGTTGTCCGGTATGCTATTATGTTCACAGGCAAACAAAGCAACCATCCGTGCCCCCAGTTGACGTATGATCCAGGGGAATTCTGAATGTATTGCGCCTGCAGGACAGGCTGGAATACATAATCCGCAACCATCGCAGGCATCAACATCCATTCCCAGATGGTTCTCGTCCAGAATCCAGGCACCGGCGGGACAACTGTCTACACAAAGCTGACAGTCAGAGTGAATCGTCTGACTATGGACACAGCGATCAGCATTAATTTCAGGAATCACCCATTCCTGGTTAATATTTTCTAAATACATGGCTTTCACCTGCTGGCTGCTACACCATCTCTCCGATATCCATTAACCCTAAATTACAGGCCCCATACCAGGCATATACTGCATGGGAGCTTCCTCGGGATGATTCTGTTCAGCTTGCATTCGTTGTTCTATTTCTTCAGCAGAAGGTCTGGATTGGCCGGTTAATAAGGATAGAATGTTTCTGAGTTCCTCACAATAGGCACCGGTTAATGCTGCAATACTGGCAAAGTATTGCGTATCACAGCGGCTCATTACTCGTTCACTAAATTTACCAAGCCAGCGCAGCAGATGTTCATCCATAAATACCGATATCTGTTCCAGAGTCTGCATATCATTATTTTTATCCAGTAACCAGGCAATAAACTGTAGTTCATAAACCAGATGATCATCCGGTCTTTGTCGCCAGTTTTTAATTTCCAGGCCATATCGTTGATACCAGCCTCGAACTTCAAACATGCTTTGCTGACACATCAGTCCATCTTCATCGAGCCACACAGATTCTTCAGGGGATGCAGAAATATTATGGTTTAGATAGATACTGGCATAATCAGCGGCCAGTTCATCCAGGGTTTGAGTATCTGAATGCTTACCCAGGTGAGCCAGTGATTCTTCCATCAGCAATAAGGCTTCAGAACCCGGAGACTGTTCTGGAATAATGGTCAGACAGAATGGAAAATCAAGCTCTTTAAGATGCTGGATGAGCGTATGGTCCGGTTCGTGATCATGCAATACTGCCAGTAGATTCAGATCTTCTGCAACGTGAGAACAGAACAGGCTTAAAAACTCATCAGGCTCTGATATTTGCACTGAACAGCTCATTTTAATTTGCCTTTGCTATGGGCAACAAAACCAATGGAAGGTTTGGTCAACTCAATATCAGCCATATTTTTTACCTGCCGGGAAATGGTGTCCTTGTCACCAAAAGCAATGGTATTTAAAGAGCCATCCCAGATCTTTTCAACAGGACCGATATCCAGAACCCTCATCATACAGGCCATCACGCAATAAGGTTTTCTTCCGGCATCAATTTCATCCACACACATATTACATTTCTTGACAATATTCTCAGCGGGATCAAATTGTGGTGCACCATATGGACAGGCTGCTTCACAACGGCGACAGCCAATACACAGGGTTGAGTCTATATCAACAATACCATCTTTTTTGCGCTTAAAAATTGCACCGGTTGGACAAGTGGGCAGACAGGCCGGTTCAGCACAGTGATTACAGGACATATTAACCTTATAGGCAAATACATCAGGATAGGTTCCCCCTTCAATGTACTGTACTCGTCTGAAGCGCGGCCCGGGTGCCAGACCATTTTTATCTTTACAGGCAATTTCACAGGCTCGACAGCCAATGCAGTCAACATTATTATGGATAAATCCAAGCTGCATGGCTGGTTTGACCGGCGTATAAGTCGCCCGTTTGGTCCGTTTGACGGCTTCCCTGATTTTCTTGACATCTTTCTTCGTTGACATGTTTTATTCCTTCAGGTCTGATTAATAATCGCGACGAAAAACGTGCGCTCGGGAAGTTGCCAGCTTATCCCATCCGGGGTGATGCTCCAGCGAGGTTTTTTTCAAATTGCATAATACCGTATTATATGCAAAGCCACCGGCCGGACTGGGATTATCCAGTGTCAGAAAATCAGGATTGCCTGCCCTGTCTATACCCTTATCATCCAGATCCATCCAGACACCTTCATGCAGCACTAATACCCCTGGTCGGCAGCGCTCAGTTACATAAGCCGGTACCACAACGGCTCCCCGTTGATTCCATACTTCAACAATGTCACCCGTTTTGATCTCCAGCCGTTTTGCATCAGCCGCATTGATGGTGACTTCCTGCTCATAAGTTTCTCGCAGCCAGGCACAGTTATTGAAAATGGAATGCGTACGCCAGCGTGGATGGGGAGAAATCAGGTGAAAAGGCCAATCTTTGGTTTTGGATGAATTTAATGATTCCCAGGGTTCAATCCATTTGGGAATTGAAGGAATGTGATAACCGTATTTGGTTTTTTTCCAGTCGCCAATATTGGCAAGTTCCGAACTTAAAATTTCAATTTTTCCGGAAGCTGTTTCAAAGCGTTTGCCCTGTTCAATCTGATCCTGAAAAGCAATATGAGGCCGGTTCAGATTAAATTTATAAACCCCGCGCTGTTTAAATTCATTCCATGACATCTCAACATGCTGATTAACCATAACCTTGGTTTCCCACCATTCCCGTAAATAGGCTTCATCAACCGCATCATTATTATAAAAATAACTCCTGTCAGCCTTGGGATTGTACGCTTTACCAAATACCTTGCCACCAATGCGCCAGGCCAGCTCAGTAAAAATCTGCAAATCCGTTTTAGATTCACCCATAGGCTCAATAACCTTGGGTCGATGGATATAATAATGCCCTTTGTACCATGGCAGGGCCGTATCATGACGTTCAAAATGGGTTGAAACCGGTAATAAAACATCTGCCCACAGACCGGATGGCGTGATCGTGGAGTCCATACAGACAACCAGTTCAAGCATTTTAATAGCCTGTAGTTCCTTGTTGATATTGGTGAGCTGGTTTAACCAGTCAGAACCCTGCCAGAAAATACCTTTAATATTGGGTATCTGTCCATCCGTTGCATCCTGACGCGGCCATAAACCAACTTCCTCACGTTTTACATTAGGGTAATTCAGTACGCAATGTGCCCAACGATCCGATTTGATGGCCTGAAACCAGATATTGGAATACTGATCATATGGATAAGCAATCGCTTCAGCATGCCAGCTTTTACCGACCCCTTCAGCACAGCCGCCAAGCTTACCAATATTACCGGTCATGGCCTGCAATGCGGCTGCCATACGGCTGTATTGCTCACCATAGGCGTTACGTCCCGGTGCCCAGGAGGCCTTTAGAGCCGCAGGTTTGGTGCGGGCATACATATCTGCAAGTTTAATAATATCTTTTTCTGCAACACCACAGATTTCAGATGCCCATTGAGGTGTTTTAGGCTGGCCATCGTATTTTCCCAGGATATAATCTTTGAAGTTTTCCTTGCCGTTAACAGAATTTTTACTCCAGTCAGGCATGGTACCCGAGTCCATACCCTGCACAAATTTATTGATAAAATCCTGATCCTGCAGATTATGGGTAAAAATATAATGTGCCATACCGGCCATCATGGCCGCATCGGTATTGGGTTTTATGGGGATCCACCAGGCATCATAGGCGGCAGCTGAATCAGTGTACTGGGGGTCAATCAGTACAAATTTGCAACCACGTTGTTTGGCCATACGCATATACATGAAGGTATTTCCGCCATGGAAGGTATAAGCCGGATTCCAGCCCCACATAATAATTAATTTTGATTCTGCATAAGTATCATCTTCATTACCATCATGAATGGTTCCAAAGGTCCATTTTGAACTGGCTGTGGTTGCTTCATAGGAAGGTACTGACCAGGAATTGGTACGACACCCAAACATACCAAGAAAACGACCCAGCAGACCTTCAATTTGATCAGATTTATGCAGTACGCCATATGAAGCACCGGCATAGCTTTGATCCAGAAGAGCCGTATTACCATAGGTTTTTTTAATATAATTCATTTTTTTGACAATGAAATTTAAGGCTTCGTCCCATGAAACACGTTTAAATTTGCCTTCACCCCGTTCGCCCACACGCATCATCGGATAAAGCAGACGTTCTGCAGAGTATAAACGTTGCCGATATGACCGGCCTCGCAGACAGGCTCTTAACTGGGGTTCTTCATTGGAATCCTTGCCATAGTAGCCACCTTTCTGATAGCGTCCATCATCACTGGACAGCCGCACAATGACATCTTTCCACTTATGTGCAACCAGCATATGGCGGGAACCGCAATTGTGCGCACAACTGGTTACAACCGTTTCCAGTTCATCATCTTTTGGATAAGGTTCGTAGGCGAAAGCATTAGCTTCCCTGGCGTATTTAATTTCAGCCAGGCCAGTGGCAGCTAAAACACCTGCACCGCCTGCTGTACTTTTTAAAAAAGAGCGCCGCGTTAGATTCAGGCGTTGCTGCAGCTTGTCAATGCTTTCTTTCATACTCATAGTTTGTTTCCTTTACGCCAGTTTCATTATTTATTGGAAATTTTGCGTTGTTTTATCTGGAATCTGGAATTGGATTCTGTGGGTCGATCTTTGGCCCATTCAGGCGTTTCCCTGGCCATCCCCGGCCAGCTATGTCGAGGATAAGGGTAGGATATTCGATACCATTGACGTCCTCCATGACATCCAAAACAGACATCAGAATTTTCTTTCCCGCTGGCTTCAATAGCTTCTGGATTCAGGAAGTTTACCTGGTGGCGATGGGTTCTAACCCCGTTATGACAGAGCAGACAGTTATTTTGAAATGCATCCCTGGCGGTATTCCAGTGTGATGGTAAGCCCATACGTTTATAATCCGGAAATGCTCCGTGGCACATCAGACAAACTTCGGGATTAACTGATTTACGTAAGGTAAAATGCCTGTTTGCTGTATCAGGAGGAATGACGGCTTCTTCACGAGGATTTTCACCCTGATGGCAGGTAGTACATTTCATGTTCATCAGTTTTTTAGCCAGAAGTGTAACTAAATGGCGACGGTGAAAGGTTTCCTGTGAACCGTTATAAGTTGTTAATGTCTGATACCAGGCCAGAGCGGATTCGCTTTTTACACCTGCAGGTGATATTGCTCTTACCTTTCTATTAATAATTTCCTGGTGACAGCTTAAACATTGTTCATTGGTGGCGGAGTTGATAGTTGGCGAAAAGTGTACTGAGTCCCAGAGTGAACGATAATAATCGGCAGGCTGTGTTTTTTGATCTGCCGTGATTGTCATGCTGCATAACAACATCACAACAAGGGACAGGTATTGACAATGTCTGTTCATTTTTTTGGCCTCAGACTGCTAAATTAATCCTTGATAGATAGCGGATTGTTTGATAATAAAAAAATACTCACGCCGTTAAAAATGTGCGTCCCTGCATATGGAATAGGACCTCCCTGTTCCCGGAAGATGGCGTTATCTCCAGGCTGTTTTGCCAGACATACCGTTCATACCTGACATTCCATTCATACCTGACATTCCATTCATGCCTGACATGCCGTTCATACCTGACATGCCACCCATACCTGACATGCCACTCATGCCTGTTGCAGGATAAAAGAAGATCTGTCCCTGAGGGGTAATTTTGAAATAGCCACTCATACCTGACATGCCGCCCATACCTGACATACCGTTCATGCCTGACATTCCATTCATACCTGACATTCCATTCATACCTGACATGCCGTTCATACCTGACATGCCGTTCATGCCTGACATTCCATTCATGCCTGACATGCCGTTCATGCCGTTCATGCCGTTCATGCCTGACATGCCGTTCATACCTGACATGCCTCTCATTGCTGGATGCCATACCCATCGTCCAGCCATACCGTTCATGCCCGACATACCATTCATACCTGACATACCATTCATGCCTGACATACCGCCCATACCTGACATGCCGTTCATGCCTGACATACCATTCATGCCTGACATGCCGTTCATGCCTGACATACCGCCCATACCGTTCATGCCTGACATACCACTCATACCCGTTGCAGGATAAAAGAAGATCTGTCCCTGAGGGGTAATTTTAAAGTAGCCACTCATGCCTGACATACCATTCATACCTGACATACCATTCATGCCTGACATGCCGTTCATGCCCGACATACCGTTCATGCCCGACATACCGTTCATGCCTGACATACCGTTCATGCCCGACATACCGTTCATACCTGACATACCGTTCATACCTGACATACCATTCATGCCCGACATACCGTTCATGCCTGACATACCATACATACTGGCACTAACAGAAGTCGCTGCAACGGTACCAATAATTGCTAAAGTACCTACAATTTTTTTAATTTGTCTGTTAAGAGTTTGCATTCGTAATTTCATTTTGTTCCTCCTGAGGATTTAATTTTTGTCTGATAGTAAATCAGACCATACAACGAGGTGATGTGAATAATTTTCCTTTTCACAAAACCCTGAAGACTAAAATTTTTGTTTATGCCATTTGCGAATATCATATTTACCGGTCATTCCCGGATGAATAAAAGGTGTATACCAGTTGCCCTGATTATCCAGAAAATAAAGACTGCGTGGGTAAGGTCTGCTGATACCCGTCAGAGCATGTTGATACCACAAACGGTTATGCCTGACCCATTCGATTACCGGTGCTCCCTGAGGTCTCTGCCATGGTTTGAGACCGGCCATGGGGTAATCAGATGCATACGCAGATGAAAATACAGAAAATAAAAAACACCCGCTTATAGTTATCAAAATCAGCTCTGCTTTGTTTAAAACCATAATTCGGTTCCTATAACTTATGATATGAAAAGTTAATCAACTACAGGCAACGCTTATGCCATTGTTAACAAATAACAGATAAGCTTATGAAAAATAATAAAATAATTAAAAAACGATCATATTCAGACTGCATTGAAAAAAATAAAAACTGACTTTTTGTCAGGAGGAGTCAGAGGGGTTTAAAAAAGATACCAACCACCAGAGAGGCTCTTTTAGTGAAAAAAAATATTAATAACTAAAATCAGACAATTGGAAACATTATGGAAGAGCTGCTGAAGATCTGCTTTAGTTATGACATTTTGTCAGGATAGTCATTTCATCCTGACAAAATATTTTATTAGTTAAGGACTAGAACTTGACCATCGGCTCTTCTGATAGCGATCTGATGCTTAAGTGCAAAGGGTGCTTTATCTGAAACAATACTGATAAGGTAGATATTAAAAATTTTGCGTATTTTTCCTACCATAGCCTGTTTAACTGGTTCCTGCTGCAGCCAGTGCCGGGCAATATTATAGGCATCCTGCCAGCTATTAACCGGTAAGGAAACGGCTACACCAGGTTTAGTACCCATGCAAACTGGAAGTTTATAGTCAATGTTTTTTTGAGGTGGAAACAGGAAGATACTGCCATCAGAATTATTATGGATTTCCCATCCACTATCTTTTAACTTTTGCTGCATATCCCGAAAAGAAAAAAGATCGGGCTTTGCGAAATCTTCAGTGGATTCTTTATATGGCTTAGCAGGAGGCGTCAGACGTATGGAGCCGCCTGGATCAACTTCCGCTCCCCAACCAGCAGCCTGAAATTTACTTTTCAGTTCCTGCCATTGTTTTTCTCTGGATTTAGAATTATTGACCTTTTGCACAGATTTTTTTTGTGGTCTTAAAATTAAATTGCCCTGGTCATCCCGTTTAACATCCCAACCGCTATTGTGCAGTTTCTGAATAAGGTTTTTATTATTAAAATTATAAGATGATATAGCATCACTATTCACATCCTGCCGGACTTGAGTTCCGTTATTATTTGCTTCTAGCGACCGTTCATAATCGGCAACGGAATTCTGTGCCAATACCAGGTGACTGATACACAGCAGAAGGATTGCAAGCCCTCCCCGGATTGTTCTGATTTGTCTTAACATTTTTCCTAACATCATGGTATCTCCTACTTCTGGTTGTTTGATATGAATAATAAGCAAAGCAAAAGGTACGCCATAGCTTTTAAACTTATGGCTGTTCATACAAAAGGGGCTAACTGAAATAAATGATTTTTATAGCAAAGGAAATAAATATTAGAATAATTTTTCAAACCTGACAAAATGTCAGGGACTTATTATTTTTCATAAGTATAATGGTTTGTACTAACAGGATGTTCCTGATCTAATCCAAATATCAGTGCAGATATAATCCTGGAGATTGCATTGTTATGAAGCAGTTTATAACAAGTCTCAACCAAAAGTTCACTGTAGCAACCATAGCCGGTTTCTTAATCAGTTCGCTGGTATTTTTAGCGTTGTTCCTGGCTTTTTATCAGTCAGAACTTCAGGATGAACGAGTACAGGCGACCAATAATGTTAATCTGCTGCTTCAGGCATCATTAGAAAATGCCATGCTAAAGCGTGATTTAAGCGGTTTAAAGACTATTATTAGCCGTTTGGGACAGCAGGCAAATATCAAAACCGTAATGATTGTAAATCCTCTTGGAGAAATCCGTTTTTCCAGCAATCCGGAACTTATTGGCAGTACCTTTAATAAGAAACCATTAAAACTACAGCATTTCAGTAGTGATTTTATAAATAATGAACAGGGTGTCGAAGTATTACGCAGTGTTAATCCGGTACCCAATAAGCCTCCATGTCAGGAATGCCATGGTGCAATTAACAGGCAGGAAATAAATGGTATTTTAATTATTGACTTTGATGCGTCTTCCATTCGTCATAAAGTGCGTAATACAACTTTAATTCTTATGAGTGCCGGTGCACTTATTGTTATTATTAATTTGTTAGGTGGCTGGTGGTTTATTCAGCGGTTTATTTTACGTTCGGTAGGGGTATTGAGCAGCGCCAGTCATGCTCTTGCTGAGGGAAATCTTGATACTCGTGTCCAGCTTAATGGCGATGATGAATTATGCCGTCTTGGCAAAACATTTAATTTAATGGCCTCCAGTCTTCAATCCACTGTACGCAGTCTGGAGGAAGAACAGGCATTTCTTCAGGCCATAGTGGATGCAATTCCTGATGGTCTGCGCATTATTGATACAGAATACAATATGATCCTGGTTAACCAGGCCTTTCGTGAACAGACCGGCTGTCCGGACAAGTTATGGGCAGGTGTAAAATGTTACGCTGCAACCCAGGGCAGGGATTCACCCTGTCCTGCAGAACTAATGAACTGTTCTCTTGAGGAAGTTCTAAAAAGCGGCCAACCCTATAAGGTTATTCGCCGCCATAAATTATGTAATGGAAAAACACTGGATGTTGAAGTTTACGCGGCACCAATGAAAATTATCAGGCAGGGTAAAGAAAAATTTTTAATGGTGGAATCAATACGTAATTTAAAAAAAGAAGTCCGTTTCACTCATGAACAGAGATTATCAGAACTTGGCCGCCTGGCCGCTAATGTGGCTCATGAAATCTATAATCCATTAAGTTCAATGAAACTGGCAGTAAATTCCTTAAAACACAGTATTGACAGTGGCAAACAGGCCTATAGTAATAAAGACAGGCGCTCACCGGATATTAGTGCTTATCTGGATATTGTGACTCAATCTATGGAGCAGTGCATCCAGATCACCGAACGTCTGTTACGTTTGAGTGCTGCGCCTCTGGGGCAGCAGGAATTAGTGGATATCTGTAAAGCAATTGAGGATGTTCTTAGTCTTGTGAAGTGGGATGCCGAACAGGCAAACATTAAAATTATAACCCGTTTCCCGGAACAGCCTTTAAGAGTGTTTGCCAGTGAAAGTGAGCTGCGCATGTTGATCCTTAATCTGGTGCAAAATGCATTTCATGCCATGCACTCGGGTGGTGAACTTGCCATCAGAGGCTTTGTTGAAAAGGAACAGGTGGTTATTCATTTTAAAGATACTGGTGCCGGCATTTCCAAAGAGCATTTACACAAGATATTTATGCCTTTTTTCAGCAGGCGGGCAGATAATGTCCATGGCACAGGACTGGGACTACCTATCTCTCAGGCTATTGCACAAAGTATTCACGGTTCGCTGGAAGCTCATAGTGAGTTGAGAAAAGGCAGCTGTTTTATACTTAGAATCCCGGAGGCTTCCATAAAGAGACTGGAAAAATGAATACCATAATACTTGTTATTGAAGATGATGAATTACTCAACAAAATGATTTCAATGCAACTGGAATCCAGTGGATACTCTGTTTTTGGAGTGAATTGTCTGCAGGATGCACGCAAATTTCTGGAAAAACATGAAGCCAATTTAATTATTTCAGATATGAGGTTACCTGATGGCTGCTGTATCGATAATCTGTCCTTTCTGATCGAAGACTCACACCCGGTTATTGTATTGACCGCTTATGGTACAGTTCAAAATGCAGTACAGGCCATACAGGCCGGTGTTGCTCACTATCTGACCAAACCCGTGAGTATGGAAGAATTAACCCTGACCGTAGAGCGGGTATTAGAAAAAGCGGCACTTGAGGCCGATCATCTGTTTTGTAAATCAAGGATCAAGGCTCAAAGTGATAAAATGCCCTTTATGATTGGCGGGAGCGAGGCACTTGAACAGACTAAAGAGCAAATTGATGCCGTCGCTCCCAGTGATATGACGGTTTTAATTCTGGGTGAAAGCGGTTCAGGTAAAGAACTGGTTGCACGCGCTATTCATGAACAAAGTCAGCGGGCGGATAATAATTTTGTAGTGGTTGATTGCTGTACTTTACAGGAAAATTTGTTTGAATCCGAATTATTTGGTCATGAGAAAGGGGCTTTTACAGGAGCACATGGTAATAAAAAAGGTTTAATAGAAGGGGCTATAGGAGGTACCCTTTTTCTCGATGAAATAGGCGAGATTCCACCGGTAATTCAGGCTAAACTATTACGGGTGCTGGAAACTGGAAAATTTCGCAGAGTGGGTGGCACCAGAGATCTGAACTCTGATGTCAGAATAGTGGCAGCAACCAACCGTGATTTAAAAAAAATGTCGGAAACTAATGAGTTCAGGGCCGATCTATACTATCGACTTGATGCCTTCAGTATTTATACGCCACCCTTACGAGAACGCCGTGAAGATATTCCTTTTTTAGTGGAACATTTTATCCGCAATCATGATTTTTCCATGTGTGTAAAAAAAACCATGACCAAAGAAGCCATGCGCAAACTGATGTCCTATGACTGGCCGGGAAATATTCGTGAATTAAAGAATGTAGTAGAGCGAGCCATTATTCTTTCACGTAAAAGCAAACTTATTCATGCTCAGCATTTAAATTTAAGGGGTTGTGAGCAATCAAAATCAGGCTTTAAACTGGATATACCATCATGTAAAGAGCCAACACTTGAGGAAATTGAAGCCAGTTACCTGAAAATGCTGCTAAAAAAATATTCGGGGCATCGTACTACGATTGCCCAGATTATGGGCATCAGTGAACGCCAGGTCTACCGTTTGATAAAAAAATATGATCTGACTGAAATCCTGGTTCAAAAACCTGTATATCAACGCCGTTCAACAGATAATGTCAATGAGACAAAGATAAACTGCCATTAATAATTCATACCGGCCTGATATGGTGTCATAAGCAGATAACAAACTGTCAGTAATATCTCTTATCAGAAATTTAAGGTTTAACGTAACAACTCAGTATAAATTAAAGTAACGTAGAGTACCTGCAGACAGTCACGGTCAGATATATTGCATAGTTGCGATTTAACTAATTTTTCAATTAATCAAAAACCTTGTCTTTCCAGACAGGGACTGGGTTTGTTTAATCCTGATTGTTTCTCATTTGTTCTTTTATTTCATTTAAATCATCTTCATTTAATTGTATAGAACGTTCTGCATCACTCATACAATGGTAGTGTTTAACAAATAGCATTTCAGCCATTTCCACAAGATTTCTGTGAATGTTTGTTGCATTAGATACATCATTCATAAGTGATGCAGCCATCACAGCGGTAATCGATTCATTCTTAATACAAACGGCTAACCACCTGTTCATATCAGAGATATGTTCTTCGAATAACAAATTAAGATAATCCAGAGAAAAAACAGTATCATCAACATCTGTTTCCAGACGAATTGTTTCCAGTTTTCGTATTAACAAGGTGAGCTCCACTCTTATTTTGGTATAAGCCTCCTTCATTTCCCGGTTGGATGACATTGCATAGGTAGCAAGATTTTTCTGCATAAGAATACTGATGTTAATAGCATTGGTGATATTCTGGTTGGATTCTCGTAGCCAATGAATATCATCAGATTGATCCATTTCCCATGAAAAACCTGCCTTATTGATAAACAGGATGACTTCTTCGTACAAACATCTGATGTTTTGCTCATAAATAGACTCAATATCATGAGCATTAAACTGCTTTTGTGCCTCAGCAATCTTGTAAAGGTCGTTATCCTGTAATGCCTCCTCTCGAGTAAAACCAAATGCCATCGATAATATATCTATGGCATTATCCCATATATGCAGGGTTTCATTACGTACGGCTTCCATCGCTGTATCCGGAAATTCAGCAGCTGCATCATTTAAATATAAGGGTTGTATTTTTGATATTTTTGTTATTTTTCTATCAGGGATAATCATGGTTATCCAGCGAACAAGATGGTTAATTAAAGGAACCATTATAATAACGCCGGAAATATTAAATAAGCTGTGAAAGACTGCCAGCTTTAGCGTGTAGTTATCTTCTGCTATGCCGCTAACTGAACTGATCATATCGACTATATTAATAATGGGGTGTAAAAAGACAATAAACAAACAGCCTGCCGTTATTTTAAACAGTACATCAGATAATGCCAGACGGCGACCGATAACATTAGAGGTCAAGGAACCAACTACTGCTGTAATAGTAGAACCAAGGTTTGCTCCAATAGTCAGTGCCAAAGCATTTTCATAGGTTATCTGATGAACCGATAGCGCAGTTAACAAGAGTAATAAGGTTGCATGACTGGATTGCATAATTACTGTAACAATCACACCAATTAATGCAAAAACCAGAATACCTGAAAAGCCTTCCATAGCGTAATCAGTGAGACTAATATGCGTTGAAATAGTTTCAAAACCCTCTTTCATGTAGTGAATGCCTAACAGCAGAAACCCCAGACCAGTTAAAATATATCCAACACCTTTCAGGCTTTTGCTTTTTTGAAAAATTAGCAGGACGCCAAACGCCAGCATGGGCATAGCATAAGCAGCAATATGAATTTTTAAACCAAAACCAGCAATTAACCAGGCACCAGTAGTGGTTCCAATGTTTGCACCAAAAACAATACCTATTCCTTCAATGAGTCCAATAAGACCTGCACCTAAAAAGGAAATAGTTATTAATGACACCAAACCACTGGATTGCATAAGCGTACAGATGGTAAAACCAAAAAGCAGACTTTTCCACATTTTATCTGTAGTATTGCGCAATATTTTTTCAAGCGCTCCCCCAGTAAACGACTTAAAGCCATCTTCCAAAGACAACATACCAAAGAGAAAAATAGAAATACCAGCAACAATCATTTTAAAGTCTGGACTAACCCAGAACCCCCAGCTCAATAAAATAAAAATTGTTGGCAATAATATCTTACGTAACATAAATCTCCTTCATGACCACTTTCTTTCTTACCTGATTCAACAAACGTTTTCTATGTGATACAAAATATGGGATGAAAGTAAAATTATAAATTCATTCTAAGCGGTTACTAATGATATGAGGAATTAATCTTATAAAAAATATAGTAAATATATGCATAAATAGATTTGAAAACTTAGCTGAACTGAATACCTAAATAGCCAAAAAAAGGTGTCTATATGGGGATACGTTAGGTTACCCAGAACCTCACCTTAAACCAAAAAAATAAATCAGTTGAAGTATAACGAGAATAATTCAACTGATTTATTTAGTTTAAAGGTGAGGCTTTTGGGAAATACCTGGCACCTTTTCTATCTTCGACCTTAAGGCCGTACTTATACGGTGCTGGGTAAATTTAAAATGAGGCCTGTAAACGACCAAAGACTGCAAGTTTGTTTCGATCATCTCTCACATTCTGGTTAAATCCTGCCCCACCCTGAACACCTTGCCAGTAACCACTTACGCTGTCTCCAAGCTGCGCATAGGCTGCACCAAGATCCAGTGACAATACTTTGTTAAAGTGATAGGTTCCCATCAAAAGCAAATCATTTCCCACTCGACTGTCACGACCCCTTGCATCAGTATTTCCATACCAGCCTGCAGCAATATAACCATCAAGGTTGCTGGTTATAGGCATACTGTATTTTGCCTGTACTGATGCTAAACCATAACCATTATTAGAAATATTGACACCATCCCCATCAAAACCGGTATCAGTGGGTCCCTGTACAGTCAGAATACCAGTATATCCCCAGTACCCATAGGTTCCGGAAAAGGCCATGGGCATCAAAAAGCCTGTACCGTCTTTGTCACCACTGGCATAGGTACCTAAAAGACCAAAATGACCACGTCCTAATTTGCTGGCATATTCAAGACGAGCAGCAAAGCCATTGGCATCATCACTGCCAGAACCCAGTAAGTTACCATCGGTAGAGGATCCCATGACAAAGCCGCTTAATGCGGTATCACTATCAAGCTTAAAGCTCCCCGATACACCATAGTTAAAATGCCAGGCATCACCATTACCAGCACCAGCGGCTTTTTTCATGGTTATAGCGGTACCTGAAAACACCAGTTGATTGTTACCTGACAGTGGAACTATTGCATCAACCTGATAATGCACCGTATCATCACTTCTTACATTTTCCTGACCTTCGTTTAAATTACCAGCAAAGGCATGAAGGGTTGTATCTCCAACGGGAACAAAAACTTCTGCTGCAACCGGATTGTAATCCCAGTCCCATGAATACATGGCATCATTATAGTATTCAGTAACGGGAACAATACCTGCTTTTGTTTGAATTCCATTTTCAGCAGTATAATCAATGACAGCATGTCGGACACGTACATCATTTCCATCCTTATCGCCCGCGGTACTGACATTGCTGGTGGTATGATTCAGTTGTAATTGCAGATGTGTTTTAAATTGCTCATCAAACTTTAAATCTATAGATTGACGAATACGGACTCGAGTAGCGGTCTGTTGATCTTCTTTTTGATCATTATCAGCAGAATAAAAATTCATTCGGTACTGTCCGGGAAAAGAGACTTCTGGACCTCCAGGTGAAAGTCTGGCTACATTTTGAGCCTTTTTGTTTGCCTCAATTCTTGCTGTATTTTTGCTTGCGGCTGCTTTTAACTCATCTATCTGGCGTTGCAGATCGGCTATTTTATCACTCATTTCATCTGCACTTATATTGCTTGAACAAATAGTAGTGAGTATTGAAATAGTAATAAATTTAACAGGATTTTTTTTGGTTAAGTTATACATTAAAATAAGCTTCCTTCTTACAGATTAAGCCGGTATAGGGCTTGTTAAAATTGTTCTTGTAAAATCAGATTGATTAATAAGTGCTCATCCATTTATTGATGCACCGGTGTGGCACAAATCAGGAACTTAAAGCCCTGCTGCCCCCCCTTTTCAAACATTGGTGCTCTAAAGTGAAAAAAGGGGGACGTATGGAGTGATTAACTGCTTATTTCCAGCTTAAACAATCTGACGTGACTTAAAAGAAACGCTTTCTTTATAGCCCGCCATTGCTGAAGCCTTGCGAATATCTGCCCAGGTTCCCTTGTAATAAGGCACTACATTCTGATCAGTCCAGTCAGTAACCACTTCACCAACGGTTCCCTTGAAATAGCCAAACATCATAAAGGTATGCCCTGATTTCATATTAGGTTCCAGGTAGGCCATAGCATAGGTTGAGCCATAGTCGTTATATAGTTCGACTATATCACCCGATTCAATACCCAGAGCCCTGGCATCATCCGGATTCATTTCAATAGGCGCCATGGGGTAACGCTCAGTTCTAAATGCATAATACTTATCATGAAATGCCGTTTGCCAGATATGGTTGGTGCGTCCATTATTAATCCAGAACTTGTATTTTCTGCGCTGTTTTTCAACCGGTTCGGGCAGGCCTGTCCAGGGGGCTGGAAGGAAATGTGCCTTGCCATCTTTGGTGCCAAACTTGAAATCCATATAGTTCATTTCTGTGCCGATTAACTGGCCATCCCTGAACTCTTTAACAGGTAGCTGAACACCGTTATTGCCCATTGCCCGGAGACGTTCATAAGTAACCAGAGTACCTGTTGCACCACCCTGACTATCAATACCCTCCGGTTTTCTGAAACCGTCATTAAAGGCATCTTCTTCTGTATTCCAGTCGAAGCCTGAAAAACGTTTTGCCATATCAGTATTGCCTTCAGAGCTATATAAGGCTTTCAGGGTATTGGCAATATCCGCAGCAATCAGACAATCGGGTTTAGCTATGCCCGGCGCATCCATAAATTTCTCGGATAAACGCAGACGCCGTTCGCCATTCATGGAGGTCAGATTCATTTCACCCGGCAGGGTGGCAGGCAGCATTAAATGTCCCAGTTTGCCAAATTTAGTGGGATACAGGTCAATTGATGTAATAAACAGTCCGCCTTTTTTAGTTACAGCATCATAGATAATATCCACTATTTTCTCAGTGTTTAATCCGCCGCCAGCCTGAATCAATGCTTCACGCACAATATTACTGCGCTTGATAATGGTAGCCTGATAACGCTGGTCATTTACTGTGGTCAGAACGGAATTACAGCCCCAGACGGTGAGCATTTGACCGTTACCATTAATAATCTCCCTGTCAATATAGGGTGCTGGACGAGGGCCGGGATAGGGAGGACGTGCATAGCCTTCCTGATGCCCACCAAGACGACAGACACCAGTGCCACGCCGTCCCACATTCTGGGTCGCCAGTACCAGATCAACCAGTGCGGACTGGATCTTGTAATTATCATTACCCCAGATAATACCTTTTTCATACATGTGCGCCGTACGCGGTGCATGACCTGAAGCCTTGGGCTTATAGGCCCATTCTGCCGCCTTTTTCAGGTCAGCTTCTGAAACTCCGGTAATCTTGCTGCAGTCAGCCAATGACATTTTATTGGCTTTTAATGCAGCATCAAAACCGCTGGTATGTTGAGCGATAAACTTTTTGTTATGCCAGCCCTGGGCCACCACATAGCTAAGCAAGCCATTAAACAAAGCCGTGTCTGTGCCGGGTTCGATTTGCAGGTGCAGCACCCTGTCTTTTGCGGTTTGTTCACAGATTGCCTGGGTGGTGGTACGACGTGGATCCACGAAAATAAAACGACTGTCTTCAATGGTTTCTTTTGGAAACCATTTTTTTCTTTTTTCCATGGTAGCGCCCTGCAAATTAAGCAAGGCATGATTAAGAAAATAATTGGTCTGAGTTTCATAACAGTTCATACCAATAAACATAATGGTGTCTGCAACTTCGCTGTCCTCATAGCTATTGTTTAATTCACCAATACCCATATCGCGGGTGGCATGACATTCCGAGTTATAGGCAGGCCGGTTATGGATCCGCACCATTTTGGTTTTCAGAGCAGAGAACATATATTTACCTGTTCCCCAGGTGTTTTCAAATCCACCCCCCGAGCCGCCGTGATCAAAGGCATTAAACATGATCTGGTCAGCACCATCATTATCCAGAATACGTTTAGTGACTCCGGCATAGATAGCCAAAGACTGTTTCCAGTCCAGATCCATCCAGTCATCGCCAGTAAAAAAGTGCGGATATTTGAGGCGTTCTTTTGAAGCACCTGTGTCGTTATACATCAGACTTCCCATGGCTCCGCCACGGGTTGAAAAGAGTCCGCTGTTAACCACGCATTGCTTGTCTGGAACGATCATGATGTTATAGGCCTGACCATCTTTGTCCTTGATGGTATTGGTCATGGCTGGTGTCATCGACAATTGTTGCGGACCGACTGATTGGGTGAAATCAATACCCAATGCATTCTGGCTGGCTTCACGTCCACCCTCCTTGTCAACAGGCCATTTATAGGTATGATAGCCACATCCCACAATACAGAAATGACAGGTCATATTAGTTTTTTGTGCATTTACGGGGGGTAATGCAATGCGGTCTTTAATTTTCTGGGTCATTGAATTTTCCTTTGTTCCTCTTGTCTGACATAAAATCTTTCACTGATGGCTGTTAACCGTATCGTTACAATACATTTGCCTGACGACCAAAAATCAAACCATCCACCCCTATTGCCCTGATATCACCGGATACCTTATCGTAAGACAACAGGATACGGGGAAGATTTTCAGTTGCCTGACCGGTTACCATCTTGCCGGTTTTTTCACTGTCAAAAATACTGAAATGACAGCCGCATTTAAACGTGCGTGAAGTACTGTCATATTTGAGGGGACAGCCCATGTGATTACACAAAATACTATAGGCAACAATATCACTGTCAGGCCCAACACCACCAGATACCGGATGCCCCATACGGAGCAACACACAGGGGGATTTGTTATCGGGATAGTTAAAGCTAACGGCTTTATTAACAGGTAATTGACTTGAATTAGTTATTGTGGTTTGCGGGTAATCCAGGTTCATTCCAGTATTCGGCAGCGGATCCTTTTCTTTTGCCAGCACATTGCCCGCAGCACCCATTAACGGGATAGCTGCAGCTGCACCAGAACTTTTTAAAAAATTACGTCGACTTATTTTTGACATGGTTTCTCCTTATTTTCAGAAACGGGAATGGATAGCTTTAAAATCCAGGAATAATATT
>Ga0256831_1000536_pt1:7500-19557 | contig 19557 bp, 12 predicted proteins | sample 132544metaG_FD_189087 | JGI IMG/M metagenome (GOLD analysis project Ga0256831, IMG submission 189087) | Hydrothermal vent microbial communities from Lau Basin, Pacific Ocean - 132-544 | ecosystem: Environmental > Aquatic > Marine > Hydrothermal vents | place: Pacific Ocean: Lau Basin... | reverse complement strand
ATAAGAATATTTTTGACTTAATTCTAAACTTCACTTGTTTAAATCCTGCTTGCTGTCCTAAACTTTTTAATAAAGAATAATAGTATTCTCTGAATAATTCCCAATTACGGTTTTTATTCTGATAACTGAGATTAGATTTTGTAGGAGCTTTATTTACTCCCAAATGATTTAAATTCCCAGTGGCTGATCGTAATCCATTGCTGATGTCACGCAGGGATTGACTATTGGCAAATTGACTGAAAAGCATTGATATTAAATGTGACCAACTATCAAATCCTTTTTGATATTTATCAGTACCATATTTTTTTACAAGCTTTTTAAAACTATTTCTATCAAGTACTGATATTATTTGGCTAAATAATGTTATATTTGTCATTGGAGAAGTTGTTTTTTTGTTCAAACTCAAAGATAATTTGAGATATTAAATTACTTCTCCTTTTTTTTAACTTTTTTTTAATTATTTAGGACGCTATTGTTTTGAGTCATATGATTTTGCAATAAAAACCCTATTTTGTCATTTAATATTCAACAAACTCATGAGATGAAATTTAATATTTTACTACTTATCCTTTTCACTGTACTGTTCTCTTGCAAAAATGAGAGTCCTATCTCAAAATATAGCTCTATTCAAGGCAAAACTATGGGGACAACGTATCATATAACCTACAAAAGTAATATCAATATCAAAAATGCTATCGATAGCGAATTGGTCAGAATAAATAATGAATTATCCACCTATATCCCTGCATCAACAATATCACGATTCAATCAATCCGATACAGGTATCGCTATAATCAAAGGGGATTTGTATCTGAATATATTAAAGGCTAAACAACTGGTGGATATATCTAATGGGTTTTACGACCCTAGTGTTATGCCACTGGTCAATTATTGGGGATTTGGATATAAAGGACACAACAAAGTTAGCGATATTGACAGTAATAAAATTCAAGATATATTAAAGTATATTGGATTTGATAAAATATCATTAATTGATGAAACTAAGGATAGCATTTTCCTAAAAAAATCGTCGAAAGATATTCAACTAGACCTAAGTAGTATTGCTAAAGGTTATGGGGTAGATAAAATAGGAGAAATTATCCATAAAAATGGAATAAATGATTATTTGGTGGAGATAGGTGGTGAAATATACTGTTCAGGTCTTTCTCCTTCGGGTAAAAAATGGGTTTTAGGTATTAACACTCCAAAGGAAAATGCTCCCACTTCCGAATTGATACTTAAAAAGAGTCTATCAGATAAAGCAATGGCAACTTCCGGTAATTATCGTAACTTTTATGATGTAAACGGGTATAAATATAGTCATACAATCAATCCTAAAACCGGTTATTCTGAACGTTCAAATCTGCTAAGCGTATCGATTATTACCAATGATTGCATGACAGCTGATGCAATGGCAACAGCCTGTATGGTATCAGGTCTTGAATGGTCAAAAAAAATATTGGGTACAATAGATTCAATTGAAGGCATTTTGATATATTTGGATGATAATAAAGAAATGAAAGTTTGGCAAGAAGGAAAATAAATAAGCTTTAAAAATAATTATAATGAAATTTAATATAAAAAAAGATTTAGTGTTTTTTGATGTTGAGGCTACAGGATTAAACATAATGCGTGATAGAATCATTCAAATAGCCCTTATCAAATATACACCGGATAGCGAAGAACCTCAGAAATTGGAAATGCTGATAAATCCTGGAATACCAATATCTGAAGATGCGATGAAGGTTCACGGTATTACTCCGGCAGATCTAAAAAACAAACCTACATTTGGGCAAATTGCACAAAAATTATTTGATTTTATTGGAAATGCAGATTTGGCCGGCTATAACTCCAATAGATTTGACATCCCAATGCTGACAGAAGAATTTGCCAGAAATGGCTTTGATTTTGATATAGAAAACAGAAAATTAATCGATGTACAAAGGCTTTTTTATAAAATGGAGCCACGTACGCTAAAAGCAGCACATAAATTTTATGTGGGTAAAAACTTTGACAATGCTCACGATGCAATGTCCGATGTACAAGCAACCGTCGATGTTCTAAAAGGACAATTGAAAATGTATGAAAACGTTGATTTTGAGGATCGAGATGGAGATATTATCGAAAAACCTGTCAAAAATGATATGGATGCACTCCATAAATTCACCAATGATTTGAGTATTGTTGACGTAACTCAAAGGCTAAAATACAACTCCGATGGTGTAATTGTTTTTAATTTTGGAAAGTATATAGGTCAACCGGCAGCAGAAGTTTTGGTCAAAGACAAACAATATTACAATTGGATATTAAATAAAGAATTTTCGTATCAAGTGAAAAAAATCATAAAGAAACTCGTAAAAGAATATGAAGCTAAATAGACTTTTTGTGTTTGTATTTATCTTGATTATTTCTAGCGATTCATGCTATAAGCACGAAGAGGGTTGTAGAGATGTCAATGCATTGAATTATGATGTTATGGCTGACAAAGACTGTGAAGAAAATTGCTGCAAATACCCGAATGTAAGCCTTGATTTCAAACTATATTTTGACACAGTAAGGATTGATACTAATACATTTTTTGCAAATGATCTTGGTGACTCATTAAGGATAAGGCTATTGAGAATGTATTTTTCAAATTTTGCAATGATTAAAAATAATGCAGAATTTCTCCCTATGCACAAACTACAGACATTAGGAATCGGAAATGATAGTATTCCTGTTTTTAAGAGCATTGATTATACTTCTGTTAAAGTAAATGAAAAAGGAGGATCTTTCGGTATTGGCATCTTGAATAAAATGGCGAAATTCGGTGGAGTTGATTTTTCTTTTGGGATTGATTCTACTATCAATCATGCTAATATCAGCAAAATCACTACATCCAATTATCTTCACCAATTTAGTGACTCTATGTATGTTAATAGAGATACAGGATACTATTTCCTAAAGCTATTTGTAGATGTCAAAAACAAGCCAGAAAGAGATATTGAAATATTTGGAGACAAATATCTCACTCGAATAAATCTTAAAGGGCAAATTGATTTTGAGGAAAGAAAAAATCATATATTACCTATAAAATTTGATTTAAAAAAATGGATGCACAATATTGACTTTTCAGTTGAAAGCAATGATGAAATTGCAAATAGCTTAATCCTAAACCTAAATAGTGCATTGGAAATTAGGGAAAAGTAAAAATTCACTGAAACTTAGAATTGCCATGCTACCAAACAAGATTTAATTAACTTTGTATAATGAAAATAACATGGAAAAAATACAACCACCAATAGCAAAAAAAATACCTCATGAACTCGAGAAACACGGAGATGTCAGAATAGACAATTACTATTGGATGAGATTGAGCGATGAACAAAAAAATGCTGAAACACCGGATAGTCAAACAAAAGATGTTTTGGATTATCTCAATGCCGAAAATGAGTATAAAAATCAATTAATGAAAGATACGGATGACTTTCAAGAGCTTTTGTTTGAAGAAATGAAATCCAAAATCAAAGAAGATGATAGCTCCGTTCCTTATTTCAAAAACGGTTATTATTATATTGTAAAATATGAAAAAGGTCTTGAATATCCCATTTATAGCCGTAAAAAAGATAATTTGGACAATCAAGAAGAGTTGCTTTTGGATGTCAATGATTTGGCAAAAGACTATAGTTACTACAATGTTTCTTCTCTTTCTGTATGCCCTGACAATAAGTTATTGGTATATAGTGAAGATACTGTCAGTCGAAGAATTTATACATTGCGATTTAAGGATTTGATATCAGGGGAATTATTGGAAGATCAAATCAAGGGGACTACCGGTTATGGCGTATGGGCTAATGATAATAAAACTTTATTCTATGCCAAGAGAGACGATGCTCTTAGATCATATAAAATATTCAAGCATATTTTGGGAACTCCTGCTAGTCAAGATCTAGAAGTTTTCCACGAAAAAGACGATACATTCTCCACTTATGTCACTAAATCCAAATCAGGGAAATATATCATCATTGGTTCAAAATCTACAGTTTCCGATGAATTTAGATTTCTTAATGCAGATATTCCTGATGGGAAATTTCAGTTATTTCAAGAACGTATCAGGGATTTGGAGTATGGAATCTATCATCATTCAGATAAATGGTATGTAGTGACAAATGAGGGTGAGGCTATCAATTTTAAAGTGATGACTTGTCCTGAAAAAAATACTTCAAAAGACAATTGGGAAGAATTTATAGCGCATAAAGACGATGTTTTGATTTCCGGCTTGGATGTATTTAATGATTATCTTGTGATATCTGAGAGGATTGGAGGAAATACTGCTCTAAGAGTGATGAGCTCTCAGGAAAACTATACTATAGATTTTCCTGAGAATGCATATTACGCTTTCACTTCATCCAATTATGAATTTGATACGGAAATTTTGCGATTAAAATACACTTCACTTACTACACCTATGTCAACATTCGATTTTAATATGAAGACTAAGGAAAGGACTCTTTTAAAGGAATCAGAAGTGTTGGGAGGATTTGAAAAGTCCGATTATACAAGTGAAAGAATTTACACAATAGCAAGAGATGGAGTAAAAATACCTGTAAGTTTGGTATATCGAAAGGATATTAAGATAAATGAAAATACACCACTTTTGCTTTATGGTTATGGCTCATATGGTATCAATATAGACCCTTATTTTAGTTCAGCCAGACTTAGCTTGCTTGACAGAGGTTTTGTTTTTGCTATTGCACATATAAGAGGAGGACAAGAAATGGGTAGAAAATGGTATTATGACGGCAAATTATTGAAAAAGAAAAATACTTTCTTTGATTTTATAGATGTTGCTTTTGATCTTATTAAAAGGCATTATACTTCGCAAAAACACCTTTATGCAATGGGAGGAAGTGCAGGTGGATTGTTGATGGGAGCAATTATCAATTATCAACCCTCTCTTTGGAATGGTGTTGTAGCAGCTGTACCTTTTGTAGATGTTTTGACCACTATGCTAGATGATACTATTCCGCTTACAACAGGGGAATACGATGAATGGGGCAATCCCAATGTCAAAAAGTATTATGATATTATGAAGTCTTACTCTCCTTATGATAATATTGAAGAAAAAGATTATCCGAGCTTACTAATTACAACCGGCTATTGGGATTCTCAGGTACAATATTGGGAACCTGCCAAATGGATTGCCAAATTGAGAGATTTGAAGACTGACGATAATATATTGATAATGAATTGTGATATGGAAACAGGTCATGGCGGGGCATCAGGTAGATTCAAAAGGCTAAAAGAAGTTGCATTGGAATACGCTTTTTTATTGAAATTGGAAGGGATAAAAGAATAAATATCCAATGATAAAAGAAATACAGATAAGAGTAAGAATAAAAGAGGCAAATCAAGAAAATATACTGAAGAAAAAAGCTGCAAAAATCTTGCGAGCCGATATTAATGAAATCAGTGCATTAAAAGTATTGAGAAAATCCATCGATGCACGAAAGTCTTTGATTTATTTCAACTATAAAGTAAAAGTTTATCTAAATGAAAAGGCGATTGAAGACAAATCGTTTTCTTTTGAGTACAAAGATGTTTCGAAGGCAAAAAAGATACATATTATCGGTTTTGGTCCTGCCGGAATGTTTGCTGCCCTAAGATGTCTTGAATTGGGATTTAAGCCTGTGGTGTTTGAAAGAGGGAAAAAGGTGAGTGATAGACGTAAGGATATAAAAGCAATTAATCAACTTCACTTGGTAGACAGTAATTCCAATTATTGTTTTGGTGAAGGGGGTGCAGGTACTTATTCCGACGGTAAACTTTATACCCGTAGTTTGAAACGAGGTGATGTAAGAAAGATATTTGAAGTTCTCGTTCAACACGGAGCATCCGAGAATATTTTGATAGAATCACATCCGCATATCGGGACGAACAAATTACCTAGAGTTGTAAAAAATATTAGAGAAACAATATTAAATTATGGAGGAGAAATCCATTTTGAATCCAAGGTTGTGGATATTAATATCGAAGATAATAAAGTAAAAAGCCTAGTCTTAGAAAATGGACAAGAATTTGAAGCAGATAGTATAATTCTATCAACAGGACATTCGGCAAGAGATATTTATTATTTGTTGGATAAAAAAGGAGTAAAGATAGAATCAAAATCTTTTGCAATGGGAGTCAGGGTGGAGCATCCACAGCAGATAATTGATTCGATTCAGTATCATTGTTCAACTGAAAGAGATGAGCTTTTACCGGCTGCATCATATAGTTTGGTTCAGCAAATCAATGGCAGAGGGGTATATTCTTTTTGTATGTGTCCGGGAGGCTTTATTGTTCCGGCTGCGACATCTCCGGGAGAAGTTGTAGTGAATGGAATGTCCCCATCGAGTAGAAACAGCCGGTTTGCCAATTCGGGTATTGTCGTAGAAATTGATTCACGTCGGGATTTAAATAAATATGAAAAATACGGTGTATTTAAAGGTTTGGAATTTCAAAAAGATTTGGAAAATCTTGCTTGGCTTGCCGGAGGAAAAACACAGGCAGCTCCTGCGCAAAGATTGACTGATTTCGTCGAAGGCAAAATGTCTTCATCATTAAATGAAACCTCTTATCAGCCGGGGCTAAAATCTGCTCCTTTGCACTCTCTTTTGCCTAAGATAATCGGAAGAAGACTGCGTAAGGGACTAAAAGAATTCGGAAATAAGATGCACGGATTTTATACTTCTGAAGCCAGCGTTATAGGAGTAGAATCCAGAACTTCTTCTCCCATAAAAATACCTAGAAATGATTTATTCGAGCATATTGAAATAACAGGTCTGTACCCTTGTGGTGAAGGTGCCGGCTATGCAGGTGGCATTGTGTCAGCAGCAATGTATGGAGAAAGATGTGTGGATGCGATATCTAAAAAATAATCACTTCCACGTAAAATATTTTAGTGGATTTATTTTCGTTTCTTCTAATCTTTCAATTCTCCATAGTACTTAAAATAATATGGGATAGTCTCTATTCCTTTATAGAAATTGAATAATCCATAGTGTTCATTGGGTGAATGAATGGCATCTGAATTCAATCCAAATCCCATCAATACCGATTTGCTTCCCAATATCTGCTCAAATAATGCGATAATAGGAATACTGCCACCTTCTTTAGTAGGTATAGGTTTTTTGCCAAAGGTAGTTTCCATAGCTTTCTCTGCTGCTTTGTATTCAGGGGTGTCTATTGGAGTCATCACAGGCAATCCACCGTGAAGATAATCCACCTTCACTCTGACACAATTAGGAGCGATGGACAAAAAATAGTCTTCAAATAATTTTGCTATCTTTTTTGGTTCTTGATTTGCAACCAAACGCATACTTATTTTAGCAAATGCTTTTGCAGGTAGAACGGTCTTAGTTCCTTCACCGGTAAATCCACCCCAAATACCATTGACATCACAAGAAGGTCTTATACCTGTTCGTTCATCAGTAGTATAATCTTTTTCTCCACATACATCATCTATATCAAGTGCTTTTTTATACTCATTCAAATCAAATGGCGCTTGATTTATCAATACTCTTTCTTCTGCTGTAGCCTCAACCACATCATCGTAAAATCCGGGAATAGTGATGTGTCTGTTCTCATCCATTAATTTTGAAATCATATCAGCTAAAATATTAATTGGATTTGCAACTGCTCCACCATAAGTTCCCGAATGAAGATCACGATTAGCTCCATCCACTTCTACTTCAACATATGACAATCCTCTTAGAGATGCAGTAATAGAGGGCACATCATTGGCGATAATAGAAGTATCAGAGACTAAAATTACATCATTTTTCAGCATTTCTTTATTTTCTTCACAGAATTTAGGCAAACTAGGTGAACCGATCTCCTCTTCTCCTTCTATCATAAACTTGATATTTACAGGAAGATAATCATTTGCTACCATCGCTTCAAATGCTTTAAAATGCATAAAAGCCTGTCCTTTATCATCGCATGACCCACGACCAAATATAGCTCCGGCAGGATGCAGATCTGTTTTTCTTACTATGGGTTCAAATGGCGAAGTATCCCACAATTCCAAGGGATCAGCAGGCTGTACATCATAATGTCCATAAACTAATACAGTAGGTTTGGACGAATCAACTATTTTTTCTCCATATACCACCGGATGCCCATCTGTTTCATAGACTTCAGCAGTATCTGCTCCCGCTTTGAGCAAAGCATTTTTAGCCCATTCCGCTGCTTTAAACATATCATCTTTATGCTCCGGATTTGAACTTACAGATGGTATTCTTAACCATTCGAATAATTCATTAAGAAATCTTTCTTTATTATCTTCTAAATATTTTTGTATTTTTTTCATTTCCATTTATTTTGTGAAGCACAAATATACATTATTATATTGGTTTCTACTCGGGAAGTATACTTTTGAAGTAAAAAAATCTATTTTTCAGTTATGAGAAGATTGGGGTGCATTATATTTTTTCGCAATTTTGCCTCACCACCCTCTAACTCCCCAGCTGTTCAGCGGGACAAGCTCTGTTTCTCCATTCTATTCCTAAACCGGGAGAACCGCTACCCGCATTTTCCTCTGCAATTCTCCTGATAAGCGAGTGTCTCTGATTTCGCTTCTTGCAAAAATGCACTACTCCTGTGCTGATGCACTGGTTCTTTCACTATCAAGTGAGATTTACTCACTTGATTTTTGACAAAATCAAAACCGTTCAGTCATCCCCCTATCATTTTTCGTAACACAGTGGAGAAAAATTATAAGGGAGAGAGCAGAGCTTTTGCAGGATTGAAGAGGGGGTAGATGTGCCGAGAATCAAGAAAATTAAACTTTAATGCGAAAAAATAAAATGCACCCGATTAATCTGCTGGGATTACCTAAATTTAGGTAAAATTTCTTAAATTGGAGTAGTTAATTGACGTTATTCATTTTAGTGGAAAAATCAATCAAAATCACTTGAAAAATGATTATTGATTGAGCCCTGACGAAGTCGGGTAAGTTCTAAGACGTTTGGATTTTTTAATTTATTTACATTAAACTCCATTCGGAGTTGTACTTCTCTTAAGTATTTATCGCGGGTTTCACCCCCCTTTCGGGGATTTGGGATAGCTCAATAAAAAAGGGCAAAAAAAAACACTTATCAAAACGATTGATAAGTGTTTTATAGCTTTTTAATTATCAGATTGTGTAATATTTTCAAAATATTTTTAGTGTTTTAGTAAATTAAAATTTTCTTGCATAACCTTAGTTATGTAATAAAATTTTAATGAAGTAAAACTTAAAAAGATACAGAAAATTTATACTATATGATAGTTAACATGCTATAAGTTATAAGTTAAAAAAAAGGCGGCGACCTACTCTCACACCCAAAAGGCAATACCATCGGCGCTGAAGGACTTAACTTCTCTGTTCGGAATGGTAAGAGGTGTTACCCCTTCGCTATTGCCACCTTTATTTCTTCTATTTCTTTATTTCTTTTAATAACGCTTTCGTTATTAACTGTTTCGTTAAAAGATTATGACAAGGGAAAAAGAAAATTCAATAAATATCATCTTTCAATATCTAATTGAGCTTATTTTTATAAATAATAAAAAAAGAAGCAATCGGGTAATTAGTACTACTCGACTCCACACATCACTGCGCTTCCATCTGTAGCCTATCAACGTGGTAGTCTCCCACGACCCTTCGTCTTGCGACTGGAATACTCATCTTGGAAATGGCTTCGCACTTAGATGCTTTCAGTGCTTATCCTTACCGTACATAGCTACCCAGCAATGCTCCTGGCGGAACAACTGGTACACTAGTGGTACGTCCAACACGGTCCTCTCGTACTAGTGTCAGCCTTCCTCAATATTCCAACGCCCACAATAGATAGGGACCGAACTGTCTTACGACGTTCTGAACCCAGCTCGCGTGCCACTTTAATGGGCGAACAGCCCAACCCTTGGGACCTTCTCCAGCCCCAGGATGTGACGAGCCGACATCGAGGTGCCAAACCTCCCCGTCGATATGAGCTCTTGGGGGAGATCAGCCTGTTATCCCCGGAGTACCTTTTATCCTTTGAGCGATGGCCCTTCCATGCGGAACCACCGGATCACTTAAGCCGACTTTCGTCCCTGCTCGGTCCGTCGACCTCACAGTCAAGCACCCTTTTACTTATATGCTCTTCGCATGATTACCGACCATGCTGAGGGTACCTTTGCAAGCCTCCGTTACTCTTTTGGAGGCGACCACCCCAGTCAAACTACCCACCACACACTGTCTCCGTTAGGATTAGAGCCTAGATATAAGAAGGGTGGTATTTCAAGGTTGACTCCACAACTACTGGCGTAGCCGCTTCTTAGTCTCCCACCTATCCTACACATCTTATACCCAGACCCAATGTGAAGCTATAGTAAAGGTTCACGGGGTCTTTCCGTCCCATTGCGGGTAACCGGCATCTTCACCGATACTTCAATTTCACCGAGCTCATGGCTGAGACAGTGCCCAGATCGTTGCACCATTCGTGCAGGTCGGAACTTACCCGACAAGGAATTTCGCTACCTTAGGACCGTTATAGTTACGGCCGCCGTTTACCGGGGCTTCAGTCAAGAGCTTCTCCGAAGATTACCCCCTTCCTTAACCTTCCGGCACCGGGCAGGTGTCAGACCCTATACTTCATCTTTCGATTTCGCAGAGTCCTGTGTTTTTGCTAAACAGTCGCCTGGGCCTTTTCACTGCGGCTTCCAGTTTAAAGTGGAAGCGCCCCTTCTCCCGAAGTTACGGGGCTATTTTGCCTAGTTCCTTAGCCATGAATCACTCGAGCGCCTTAGGATTCTCTCCCCAACTACCTGTGTCGGTTTACGGTACGAGCTGTATATACCTATGCTTAGAAGGTTTTCTCGGAAGTTTGCTTGGGATCATTATCACCTCGAACCGAAGTCCTCAGTGTACTATCGTGTTTCAGCTCCTAGAACGGATTTACCTATCCCAGTCATCGCCTACGCACTTCAACCCCCTATTCCGTCAGGGGGCAAATCTTACGCGACTCCGTCACTCCATCGCAGTATATACAGGTACAGGAATATTAACCTGTTCTCCATCGACTTCACCTTGCGGCTTCGCCTTAGGTCCCGACTAACCCTGTTCTGATTAACATAGATCCAGGAAACCTTAGTCTTTCGGCGATACAGTTTTTCACTGTATTTATCGTTACTTATGCCTACATTTTCTTTTCTCATCGCTCCAACATGACTCGCGTCACATCTTCAACGCAATAAGAATGCTCCCCTACCACTTCATATTCTTATATGAAATCCAAAGCTTCGGTAATGAACTTGATGCCCGATCATTTTCCGCGCAGAAACGCTCGACTAGTGAGCTGTTACGCACTCTTTAAATGAATGGCTGCTTCCAAGCCAACATCCTAGCTGTCACTGCATTTCCACATCGTTCTTTCAACTTAGTCCATATTTTGGGACCTTAGCTGTTGGTCTGGGTTGTTTCCCTCTCGGCTATGGACCTTAGCACCCATAGCCTCACTGCTGGGTATCATATCATGGCATTCGGAGTTCATCAGGGGTTGGTAGGCGGTGAAGCCCCCTAGCCCTATTGGTAGCTCTACCTCCATGATACTATCGCCCAACGCTGCACCTAAATGCATTTCGGGGAGTACGAGATATCTCCGAGTTTGATTGGCCTTTCACCCCTACCCACAGGTCATCCAAACATTTTTCAACATGTACTGGTTCGGTCCTCCATCTGGAGACTATCCAGACTTCAACCTGCCCATGGGTAGATCACTCGGTTTCGCGTCTACCTCCTATAGCTCAACGCCCTGTTAAGACTCGCTTTCGCTTCGCATGCTCCCCTCAAGGGATTAAACTCGCTATAGAAGTGTAACTCGTAGGCTCATTATGCAAAAGGCACGCCGTCATCCAAACCTAAGTCTAGACTCCGACCGCTTGTAAGCGCATGGTTTCAGGTTCTTTTCACTCCCCTGCTAGGGGTTCTTTTCACCTTTCCCTCACGGTACTGGTTCACTATCGGTCTCTCGTGAGTATTTAGCCTTACCGGATGGTGCCGGTAGATTCAGACAG
>Ga0256831_1000536_pt1:0-2500 | contig 19557 bp, 12 predicted proteins | sample 132544metaG_FD_189087 | JGI IMG/M metagenome (GOLD analysis project Ga0256831, IMG submission 189087) | Hydrothermal vent microbial communities from Lau Basin, Pacific Ocean - 132-544 | ecosystem: Environmental > Aquatic > Marine > Hydrothermal vents | place: Pacific Ocean: Lau Basin... | reverse complement strand
TCCGCTTCAGGAAAAGAAAATCCATACACATAATCCATAAATGATTCGTATACCACTTCAGAAAGCAAAGAATGGCGTATTGAGACTTCTCCTTCTAAAAAAGGAATAAATATTATAATTGAAAAAACAATCAGTAATTTTCTACTTAAAGCTGTGATATTTTGATGAAATATATGCACTACACTAATCGACTTTATTTTTTTTCACTAAATCAATAATACCATTATAAACAGAATTCCTGTTATTTTGGCGTTTTATTAACGCTATCTTTTCAGCATTGGTATAACCTCCTGTATAATACCGCTGAAACCATGGGACTACAGAGACCAAAGCAAATATTACTCCCGTATTTACTGCTGTCCTTGCTCCAATTGCTACCAACCCCAAAGTGAGAAAGAATGAATTCAACCCATCTTTATATTTTCCTACATAAAACTGCCCCATACCAGGCAGCAACATACTCATTATTCTAGCTTTTTTCGGTGAGGGTGAATAAAGGTTTTTATCAGAAAACATTAAATCTACTGAAGCTATTTCTTTAGGTTCTACACATGATTTAAAATATTTTTTGGATCTATCAAATTGCTCAAGCCCAAAGTAGCATGTCCCAAGATAAAAATTAAGCCTTTGTTTAGTGGCTTTATCAAAAGCATTTATTGCCAATAAATCTATTACAGCATATTGGTATTCTCTATTTAAAATCTGACTATAAGCCTTCTTGAATAATAATTCATTTTTCAAACTATCAGAATCTGCAATATTATAAGCAAGACCATAATTAAACTGTGATGTTTCAAAATCACCAAGTAAAAATGAAAGCTCCCCTACTTTGGTATACAATGGCAAGAGACCTTCCCCATGACTAAAAAAAATCAGTCGTTTGAATGTTTTTAGAGCAATAGTATAATTATGTTGCTCATATTGATTTCTTGCAAACTCCAAGGTCTCCTGATAAGTTTGAGCCTTCAAGCTATCTCCAAAAACCGAACTAGAAATTATAATGCTGAATAAAATTATATACTTCATTATTGATTTCATTATATTTCAATTTATTATATCTTTTTGCAGCTTTAGCTGAGCCATATATATTCCCAATATAAAAACCCAAAGATATTCCTCCAAATATCCATCCGCTAACACTTTTAGTCCCATTATTTTTAAAGCCCTTATATGATTGCCACGCAGAACCGGCGACAAATAAAAGTGACATTAACCCATCCACATAATTCTTTGTATAAACCTTACCTAATCCGGGAACAATTGTTGATAAACTACCTGCAAGCAAAGGGCTTTTTAACTTCCTGCCCAAAGCATCTTTTGTAATCATTTTCAATTTGATTGGTATTAAGCCATTTTGTTTTGTTTTTGATTTACAGAACTCATCTGACTCCCTATACTTCCTACCAAGAATCAAGCTACTACATTTAAAAACAGCTTTATCTCTTTTTGTTATATTTGGATTTTTATCCAGAAATAAATTTATTTTTCCTAATGAATCGGCAAACACCAAACTAGATAGATACTCTACAGAAAGCCCACGAGGCAAATCAAAAATATTTTTTCCCCCAAGACTGTATATTCTATTAATTGCCAATCCTAGATTTCCTGAATTTCTATATGCTTGTAATAATTTTACTTTAAATTCTTGATTATCCTTATCTAAAAACACTAATCTTTCATACTCTTCGGCAGCAAGTTTATACTGTTTGCTCAATAAAAGATAATCAGCATATTTCTTACTATTATCAAGATTATATATATTCTGAGTAAAAACAGGTGTAAAGCTACTGCAGAACAATCCTATATATATCAAAACCAACCAATGATTCCTCCCCTGATTAAGGTATTTTGTAATCATACTTATCACTATTATCCTTTTCGTTTATAATCATATTTTCGTAAGTTGTTACTTCATAATACTTTACCCCATCCACAGTGGTTTCCTTAACTAATTCTTGAGGAAAAGATAATCCATCAATAGTAAGGTAATTTCTAAAAAACTGCCTACTTACTACTTCGCCTTCAGGATTTTTAAATATAATTCCTACCAATTGTTGATTAACATTAAGCATCAAAATACTTCCAAATGTTTTTTCCAATTCCGGTGGAGGAGACCAAGTCGAAATAATCTTATTGCCATCTTTCTCAACATCAATTATCTTCATATTTGATTTTTTCAATCCATAATCTGCTAAATCGCCATTCAAAGCCAAATGATAAATAGTCAATCCCGCAATATCCGGTGTAGTTTGCCTTGACACCACTTTCCCCTCAACTATTTTATATAGCGAAGTATCTTTCTGCACCCAAGTTTCTTTTTCGGGAAATCTAATTTGAAAAACGAGCTTTTTTATATTTTTATCATAATAAATTTTACCTACCGTTAACTGCTGTTTCCCGTCAAGCGTTTTACTTTTAATAGTAAAATCTGTCTTAAGCCTAAAGAAATCCTGTGAAAAGCTATTTGTGAAAAACGCCACAAATAATCCTAAAACTAATA
>Ga0256831_1000535_pt1 | contig 19585 bp, 21 predicted proteins | sample 132544metaG_FD_189087 | JGI IMG/M metagenome (GOLD analysis project Ga0256831, IMG submission 189087) | Hydrothermal vent microbial communities from Lau Basin, Pacific Ocean - 132-544 | ecosystem: Environmental > Aquatic > Marine > Hydrothermal vents | place: Pacific Ocean: Lau Basin | collected... | reverse complement strand
CCTGAAGGTTTACTGGCTTGTCGTTGCCGAATGGCTGGTAATCGTCTCATTACTCCTCGCAACGGGGGCCTGTCCATGCTTGAGCCCGTGATGTTCTCAACCTACCACGGCGGTGCGAGGGAAGAGGGCCTGCTCGACTTCTCCGCATCCCTCAATCCCTATCCTCCAGAGTGGCTCGACGAGATGTTCGAAAGGGCGAAGGAAATAAGCAACCGCTACCCCTACTATGGAAGACTTGAAGAAGGCCTTTCGGAGCTAATCGGGGAAGAAATCACGGTAACGGCTGGAATCACCGAGGCGCTCTATTTAATTGGGATTCTCGCGCTCCGCGGGAGGAAAGTTGTAATCCCGCGCCACACCTACGGTGAGTACGAAAGAGTTGCTAAGATTTTCGGAGCCAGAGTCATCAAAGGCCCCAACGAGCCGGAAAAGCTGGCCGAGATGGTTGAGAAGGATTCGATTGTCTTCTTCTGCAATCCCAACAATCCAGATGGGAGGTTTTACCGCGTTAAGGAACTTAAGCCCCTCCTCGATGCCGTTGAAGAGAGCAGGGCCCTTCTAGTTCTTGACGAGGCCTTCATAGACTTCGTTAAAGACGCTGAAAGCCCAAGCGGAGAGAACGTCGTGAAGCTCAGGACGTTCACAAAAAGCTACGGCCTGCCCGGGATTAGGGTTGGCTACATTCTCGGCTTTCCGGAGGCTTTCAAAAGCGTCAGAATGCCGTGGGGCATAGGTTCTACGGGTGTGGCTTTCCTTGAGTTTCTTCTTGAGGATGGCTTCGAGCACCTGAGGAAGACGATGCCCCTAATCTGGCGCGAGAAGGAGAGGCTTGAGAAAGCTCTGGGAGTTAAAAGCGACGCCAACTTTTTCATCAAGCGCGTTGGGAACGCAGGAGAAGTTGTGGAAACCCTCAAGAGGTGGGGAATCCTTGTGAGGGACTGCACGAGTTTCGGCCTGCCAGAGTTCATCCGCTTCTCGGTGAGGAAGCCCGAGGAGAACGAGAAGCTCATTAGGGCGTTGAAGGAAGTTGAGACTAAAATGAAGAATGAGAGGTAGGTATTCAGGCCCCGAACTTCTCCGAGCGGTTCATGAGATCCATCATTATCGGCACGATGTCATGGCCCTTTATCCTGCCGAGGCCGCCGCGCATGCACTCGCGCTCGCCGAAGGCCTCGGTTGAATCGGTTCTGACGCCACCGCCCGCTATGAGGAGTGGAACCGGGTCGCCGCTGTGGTTCATGACCTCACAGGGCGTGCTGTGGTCGCCGGTTATCGCTATTACGGTCTCTTCGAGATCAACGTGCTCGGCAATGTAGCCTATCATCCTGTCGGCCTTCTCCACCATCTTGGCCTTCAGCTCTGGATTATTATCGTGGCCCGCTGCATCCGTCGGCTTGAAGTGGAGGAAGACGAAGTCATACTCCTTGAGCAGCTCGACGGCCTTCTTAGCTTTGGCCATCTCATCGGTGTTGTACTCGCCGGTTGCTCCCTCAGGGGTGTAGACGTCGAAGCCTATCGCCCTGGCAACGCCCTTGACGAGGGAAACGGCAACCACCGCCGCGGCCCTGACCTTCCACTGCTCCGTGAACTTCATCGGAATGTCCGGATAGGTTCCGGCACCGCGGATGAGGAGGTAGTTGGCCGGGGGTTTTCCCTCCTTTCTGCGCTTCTCGTTGATGGGGTGCTTCTCAAGTATCTCGTGGGCCTGCCTAACGAACTCCTCGAGGATTTCAGCTACTTTTCTGCTCTCCTCGTCCTCCCATGTGAATTTCTTCGGAGGTTTGCCCGGCTCGTGGGGGTCGTTCTCACCGACGCGGTAACCTCTGGCCATACCCTTGAGTACCAGAACTGCTCTGTGACCGGTCGCCCCGACGAAGATGAAGGGAACAGGGAGCTTGACGTTCTCCTGGATGGCCTTCGCCAGTTCGTGGGCTTCCTCCGTGCTTATCCTTCCCGCGCGCCTGTCAACTATTATCCCGTTCTCGATGGTGGCGAAGTTGACGCGGAAAGCCAGATCGTCCCTATCGAGGTCGAGGCCAACACCGAGGGCCTCCAAGAAACCCCTACCGCGGTAGACTTTATGGGGATCGTAGCCGAATATGCTCAGGTGTGCCGTGTCGCTGCCGGCAGGCTGACCGGGTTTAATCGGATCCTGCTGACCGAGGATTCCCATCCTGGCGAGCCTGTCCATGTTGGGAGTGTTGGCGTATTCCAGCGGAGTCTTTCCGCCGAATTCCTTAATCGGCCTGTCGCCGAGGCCATCAAGAATTATGAGCAATCCCTTTCGTTTCTTCATGGTCTATCACCTGGGGTGATTAGATAGCGGGGTTAATAAGATTGTTGGGCAAGCTTTTAAACGGTCTCGAAAAAGGCACTCCTGGTGAGGGGAGTGATCGAGTTCGCAGTGTGGTCCCTTTCAATACTCATCGGAATAGCTGTTCTCGTAATTGCCGGGGACAGGCTCTCGGATAAGATCGTCGAGGTTGCCAGAAAGGCGGGAATCTCCCCCCTGGTGATAAGCATAGTCCTTGTTAGTCTTTCAACGACGTTGCCCGAGATAACCACCAGTGCCATAGCCAGCTACCAGGGAGCCAATGGGATAGCACTCGGAAACGCTCTCGGGAGCATATTCGCCAACATTTCCCTGATCCTCGGTCTGGCCGCAATGATAAGACCCCTCAAGGCCGGACGCTCCGCCTACGAGAACTCCCTCGTTATGCTGGCCTCGCTCCTGTTTCTCATCCTTCTATCGGCTGACGGAACCCTCAGCAGACTCGACGGTTTTCTCCTCCTCCTGGCCTACGCGATCTACCTCCGCTGGCTGTTGAAGAGACACGCAAAGAGCGAGGTTGACTGGGAACCCAGCGGAAACGTCGTGATTTCGGATTACATAATCCTCATCGGTCTCGGTCTTCTCCTGGTGGGCGGTGCAGAGATGGTGGTTTTTGGGGGCAGGAACATAGCCCATGCCCTGGGAATATCGGACTTTGTGATCGGGGCGACGGTTGTGGCCATCGGAACATCCCTTCCTGAGATGACGAACGCCCTTTACGGCGCAATCAGGGAGCGCGGAAACATAAGCGTCGGCAACATAATAGGGGCAAACATCATGAACGCACTCGTCGTTCTCGGCATCGCCTCACTGATAAGGCCCCTCTATACAGGTGCTTCCGTGCTGACGGTCGTTCTGGTTCTCTTCGCAATGATCCCGATGATAGTCTCCCTCAGAAAAACGGGGGGAATAGATCGGCGCGTGGGAGCGTACTTCCTGGTTCTCTACGCGGTCTACCTGGCCCTGATTTTCTCGGGGGTTGAGCTGTAAGGTTTTTAAACTCCCTCTCTTTCTCCCTCTGGTGGTGAGAATGAAGGTCCTGTGGGCGCCGTGGAGAATAGAGTACATACGCTCCCCAAAGCACGAGGGCTGTATATTCTGCGACTTTCCCAAGGAAAACCGGGACAGGGAGAGGCTGATCCTCTACCGCGGGAAGCACAGCTTTATAATCATGAACAACTACCCCTACAACCCCGGCCATGTCATGATAGCCCCCTATCGGCACGTCGCCAACTGGGAGGAACTCACCGACGAGGAGCTGCTTGAGATGATGAAACTCTCCCAGCTCATGATCAGGGCGTTGAGAAGGGCCATGAAGCCCGACGGATTCAACCTCGGTGTCAACCTCGGCCGCGTTGCTGGCGCTGGAATAGACGACCACGTTCACCTGCACATCGTTCCGCGCTGGAACGGAGACACCAACTTCATGCCCGTCATAGCCGACACAAAGGTCATTCCAGAGTCCCTCCAGGAAGCTTATGACGAGCTGAAAAAGGCCATAGAAGAAGTTGAGAAAGATTAACGTTTCCTTGCCCTTATTTTGAACTTCTTATCAAGAGGGAGGCCTTCAAAAACTTCTTTTCCGAGCTCTATGACCGGTACGTCCGCTTCAATAGCGCTCTCCTTCATACCCCGTCTGACCCTTAGCTCCTTGAGGTTGCCGTCCTTAACCTTTATGGCCAGATACGTCCCGTCTTCCGCCTCTCCTTCAAGTATAAAGTCCTTTCCAAATTCCATTGCCACCCTCTTAACCAGAGCCGGGGCCGTTTCGGGTATTATGTGCTCCACCTCACCCTCGCTCCCGTGGAATCTAACAACGGGACATGCCATGGAGGAGCAGAACTCCCGGATTGCCTCCGCTATCCCCTTCGCGAAGTTCTCAAGGGGCTTGCCCATTAGTGCCTCTCCAAAGCCCGCCCAGCTGGCCGTAACGCGGAGCTTTCTCCCAATCATTTTAAACGTGACCGTCAGAATGCCCTTTTCTCCCCTGAAGGTGTATATAACCTCGTTTCGTCCTATCCCCACGTCGAGTTCGAATTCGTAGCCAAAGTTGAATATAAATCTGGGAACCTTGAACCTAACTCGACCGTTCTGGAAGCTCTCAAAGTAGGGAAAGAACGGTAGTGTCCTCTCGGGCTCACTGAGTATTACCTGGAGTGTCTCCCAACTGGCTGGAACATCAATCTCGACGCTCTTCGATTTCAAGACTTCTCACCAGGATATAACGGGAAAGGGGGATAAAAAAGCCTTTTTTAAACCTCAGGTTTAGAACCTGCTAAGGCCTTCCACTTCTCCCGCGTTCTCTTCCAGCAGCCCGGGGGCATCAGCTCGCCCTCCGGACAGTAGCCAAGCTGAACACACCGCGGTCCGAGCCTGGCCCATTTTATGATCGGCCTCAGCTCCTCGTTCTTCGCTATCTCCTCGAGCATCTTCCACGCAACTTTCCTTATCTCCCACTGTGCTCTCTCGCAGGCCCTCAGACCGAGGAAGTGCTTCAGCTCGCGGAGGTTCATCGTAACGACGATTTTTGTCCTCACCGCCTGAGGGAGTATGAAGCGGGCATCTTCCTGGTGAACGCCGGCCCTGTAGGTTTCCTCGTAGAGCTCGATGGCGCTCTTCATGAGTCTTTTCCACTTCTCGTAGAGCTCCGGTTTTTCTTTTACACTCTCTGGAATCACAAAGGTCTCTTCCACATCACTTGGGTTCAATGTTATGTAACGCTGTGACTGTTGGGTATAACTTGCGAGCCTATGTCTTACAAGTTGGTGCGTACACACGCGAGAACATCCCTCAATGGCAAAGGTAAGAACGGCGTGCTCCAGAATTGACTCGTGACCGTAGCCGAGAACCCTCGGGAGGTGCAGCTCAACGTCCTTCCTGGTGATCCTATCAAAGGCTTCCGTTTCCCACCCATCCCAGTAGCTTATGAGCGCCGCCCATGTGACAGTTTCGAGCGGTTTTCTTGTATAATTGACGAGCCTGACCCCTATGCCGCCGTCCATGACCGCCACCGAACATAGAATGACACCCCGTTTATTACTTTTTGGGAAAAGGGAAGATGAAAACTAACCCCCGGTCGGTCCGGGGAGTTCCTCCGGGAGACCGAAAAAGGCCATGGCCTCCAGAACAGCCCCTACGAGGATCAGGAAGTAACCGATGAAAAAGAACATGAAGACGGCCCCGAGGAGGTACATGAGCGCCGCCGTGCTGAAGGTTCTGACACCGGTCTGGACCGCTATGGCGTCGTAGCTGCTCTTGAGGAACCATGTTCCAATGAGTATAAGAAACGCTCCTATGAAGAACCACCAGTTGAGGGAGTGGATTATGCTCGCTATTTCCTCGGGCCGGCCGATGGCCTCCCCTATCCTGTCCCAGGCGCTGTAGAAACTTCCCACCATTATCAGGTTGCCGGTTATGTTGAGCATCGCCGCCCAGAGGTAGTCGCTCATTATTTTCCTGTTACCAATGTATTCGGCGATCTCCCTCACCGCGAAGAGCTTCAGGATAAAGCCCAGGAAGTAGGTGAAGTAGAACATACTCATTATCGCGCCGATTCCTCCCCACGTCCTGGCCGTTTTCAGACTTGCCACGTTTCATCACCACACTAAAAAATACACCAGGGGTTATAAACGTTTCCTGCCGGACATAAACGTGCAGAGTTTTGACCGTGGACGTCCATCAGGCAGGGTTTATGATCTAAAAAGTCTCCCAGTAAATATTACATTTGGAAAGATTTTCCCGGGCCAGAACCAAAAGCATTCAGCCCGGAATCCCCGGACCCGACGAAAGGATTATTAAATTCGCTCCGCAGCCTTAAATGGTGATGCACATGGTGGTTAGTTTGGCAGGAAAGGATGTTCTCTGCCTGCAGGACTTTACAAAGGAAGAGATCGAAACCGTTCTCAAGACGGCCGAGATGATGAAGATCTGGAACAAAATAGGCAAGCCACACCGCGTTCTCGAGGGGAAGACGCTTGCGATGATTTTCCAGAAGCCATCGACCAGAACGAGGATCTCCTTCGAGGTCGGAATCTATCAGCTCGGTGGCTACGGCCTCTACCTCAACGCCAATGACCTCCAGCTTCGCAGGGGCGAGACGATAGCCGACACGGCGAGGGTTCTCAGCAGGTACGTCGACGGAATAATGGCCCGTGTCTTCGACCACAGAGATGTTGAAGACCTCGCCAGGTACTCCAGCGTTCCTGTTATCAACGGTCTGAGCGACTTCTCGCATCCGTGCCAGGCTTTAGCGGACTACCAGACCATACTCGAGAAGAAGGGCAGGATTAAGGGGCTCAAAATAGTCTACCTTGGAGATGGGAACAACGTGGCGCACTCACTAATGATAGCGGGCACAAAACTCGGCGCTCACGTCGTTGTGGCAACGCCCGAAGGCTACGAGCCGGATGAGAGGGTCATCAGGTGGGCCGAGCAGAACGCGGCCGAGAGCGGTGGTTCCTTCGAGCTCCTCCACGATCCGGTTGAGGCTGTCAAGGACGCGGATGTGATATACACCGATGTCTGGGCCAGCATGGGGCAGGAGGAAGAAGCGGAGCAGAGAAGAAAGGTGTTCATGCCCTTCCAGGTCAACGGAGAACTCGTCAAACACGCCAAGCCGGATTACATCTTCATGCACTGCCTCCCCGCTCACAGAGGCGAGGAGGTTACAGATGATGTCATTGATTCTCCCCACAGCGTCGTCTTTGACCAGGCTGAGAACCGCTTGCACGCCCAGAAAGCCCTGATGGCCCTCATTATGGGCGGGATTAAGGTCTGAGCTTTTCTTCTTCACTTTGTTTTTCTCAAAGTCTGGCCTTCCCCGAAAGTCCGTTTTCATAGGGGGTGCGGTTTATGAAAGTGGCGAGTTATGAAAACGGATTTTCACAAATCGGATCTTTTGTGAAAGTGAGGTTTCACAGACGAAGAACCTTTTAAACCCCTCCCCCAACCTTCAACCATGCTCGAAAGGTTGTTTTCCCTCGGATACTCAAAGACCTTTGCGGAACGCTATTACAAGCTCTGGGGTGAGCGGGCATTAAAGATAGCCGGGGCGATGGAAAGGCCTCTGCCGAGGTGCTTCCGCGTTAATACCCTCCGCATCGAGGTCCCCAAACTCACCAAGCTCCTCAACAAGAAGGGCTTCCAGTTTAGAAGGGTGCCATGGACGAGGGAAGGCTTCTGTCTGACGAGGGAACCATTCTCGATAACCTCGACGCCCGAATACTTAAGCGGCCTCCTCTACATCCAGGAGGCGAGCTCTATGTATCCTCCCGTTGCCCTTGAGCCGAAGCCAGGCGAGACGGTTGCCGACATGGCGGCTGCACCGGGCGGAAAGACGAGCCATCTGGCTCAACTCATGGAGAACGAGGGAATAATCTACGCCTTCGACGTCGGCGAGGAACGCTTAAAGGAGACTAGGCTCAACCTCTCCCGCCTTGGCGTTACGAACACCGTCCTTTTCCATAAATCGTCGCTCTACATAGACGAGCTCGGCGTTGAGTTCGATAAAATCCTCCTCGATGCCCCCTGTACCGGCTCGGGAACGATACACAAGAACCCCGAGCGGAAGGCCAGCAGGACTATGGAGGACGTGAAGTTCTGCCAGAACCTGCAGATGAAGCTCATCGAGAAGGGCCTGAGTGTCCTCAGGAAAGGTGGAACCCTCGTCTACTCCACCTGCTCCCTCGAGCCTGAGGAGAACGAGTTCGTGATCCAGTGGGTTCTGGACAACTTCGATGTTGAGCTTTTGCCCCTCCGCTACGGAGAGCCCGCCCTGACCAATCCCTTTGGAATCGAGCTGAGCGAAGAGATAAAGAAGGCGAGGCGCTTCTATCCCGATAGACACGGGACGAGCGGGTTTTTTGTGGCAAAGATAATGAAGAAATGAGTCACTCCCTGGATTCAGCGATAAGTCTTTCCTCTATCTCGTGGAGTTTTTTCTTCACGTCATCACTCAGAAGTTTTTCGAGCTCTTCTCTGGCTTTTTGAGCCAGCTCGAACTTCGAGTTGTATTTTCCCAGGGAAGTCCAGTGTATCTTCTTGCCCTCCACGAATACGTCTATGTCGCAAAGCCTTTTGTAACCCCTGTACTCAAGTCCCTTTAGCAGGAACTTAACCTTTTCTGGTTTCTCCCAAGTGAGAAGCTTGAGCTTATAAACGGGAACGCGCATGAATGGCCTCGGATAGTCCCAGTCCCAGCCCTCGCCGACGATGAAGCCTAAGTCTAGATCTTCTATAACCATCATCAGCCTCTCGATGTGCTCCTCGTAGCGCCTCTCTGTGTCGTAGACCTTTATCGTCAGCTCATTCCATTCGGGGAGAAGCTTCATGAGGAGGAGCGGGACGTCGAGCACCAGCTCGCGGTAAACGCTCAGAAAGTCCCTGCGGATGAGAACGGCGCCTTCCACGTCCTCCGGCCCTATGGGAGCGCCCAGCTTTTTCCGGGTGACGCCGATTACTGTGTCCATGGCCTCGCCCTCATCGAGGGCGCTCCTTATGTCCATAACCTGTCCCCCGTATTTTTCGGCGATCAGCTTCAGGCCCTCCTCGACCCTTTCGGGAACCCTCAAAAATATTATCGTGCTCTCGACGTGAACCCTCTCCACCGGCAACCCGGCGTTTATCACCCTGCTAAGAACCGCGGGCGCGTGATACCGTATCAGGAAAGCGCTCTTCGGTGGAATGGTCCTCTTCTTCCATTCGTCCGTCACGAAAAGAAGGGTTTCAAACTCATGGCTCCTCCGAATAGCGATCTCCGTCGGAATTTCCTCAGCGCCAAAGAGCTCCGCCATCGCCCTCTTGACCTCCCCTTTCTGCGGGGTTCTGAGAAAGACCACGGAGGGTCCAAACCGCATCAGCCTCATCAGAGACCCCTCCTCAGCTTGTACCCCCTGGCGGTATCGGTTCCGATCGGATAGTCAATCCTCACGACCCTGCCGCTTGGAAGGAAGATGAAGTTGACGCCGAGAACCGCGTTCAATCCCCGGGGGATGGTCTCGAAGTTGTGACCGTAGAGCTTGAAGTCCGCGTCCACATCAATGACATCCTCCCAGGAGTGCCCGAGGGCGAAGGTCCTCCCCTCGATATCCACAACGCTTCCCGGCTCGACGACGCTTTCCCCGAAGTACTTTTTCAGAAGCTCCGGATCGTCTTCGTTGCCCGGGACGACGTAGAGCCGGGCCCCGGAGTCCTTGAGGATCCGCGCCAGCTTCCTGAGTCCCCCCTCGTAAACAGGTTTCAGCTCGGGCCTCCTCTCGAGCTTCACGTTGTCAACCAGATCCCCGGTGTGTATAATAACGTCCGGTCCGTACTCCCCTATGAGCTCCTCGACAAAAGGATACACTCTCTCCGGTGTGTCCCCCAGGTGCATCACGAGGATTTCTCCGGTGTTTTGCCGGAGGTTTCGGAGTTTTCTTCTCCTCAGGAAACCGAGCATGTCCAACACCCATGGAGTTCAACACCAAAGTATATACGCCTTCCGCCAACGTTATTAATCCCAAGGTACAGGGATTCCCGGTGAATGCCATGAAGGTTCTCGTCCTTGGAGCAGGAAACGTTGGAAGAGCGATAGCGTGGGACCTGAGGGATGAATTCGACGTCCACGTGGGGGATCTGAGCGGGGACAGGCTCAGGGCAATTTCCGACTTCGCGACGCCGGTAAGGGTTGATGCTTCCCGGTTCGATGAACTCGTTGAGGTCATGAGGGACTTCGAGCTTGTCGTTGGTGCTCTGCCCGGCAGGTTCGGCTATCAAGCGGTCAGGGCGGCGATAAAGGCCGGAACAGACATGGTTGACGTCTCGTTCATGCCGGAGAACCCCCTCGAGCTAAGGGATGAAGCTGAGAAGGCACAGGTTACAGTTATCTTTGATGCAGGCTTTGCCCCCGGATTGAGCCATATGCTCATGGGCAGGATATGGGGAGAGATGGACGAGCTGAAGGAGGGCTACATCTACGTCGGCGGTCTTCCAAAGGAGCCAAGGCCACCACTTTATTACAGAATTACATGGTCACCTAAAGATCTAATCGAGGAATACACGAGACCCGCGAGGGTGATACGGGACGGTGAGATAAAGGCAGTTGACCCATTCGAGAGAATCGAGCGCGTTGAAGTTCGCGGTCTTGAGTTCGAGGCCTTCGTGAGCGACGGTCTTAGGAGCCTTCTGGAGAGCGTGAGGGCAGAAAAGCTCGAGGAGTGGACGCTCCGCTGGCCGGGCCACCTTGAGAGGATGAAAGTTTTGAGGGAACTCGGCTTCTTCAAGCCGGAGCACGTGGACAAGACGCTCGAGGTGATAACGCCGCTCATGACCTACGAGAGCCCGGACTTCTCGATAATGCAGGTCTTCGGAAGGGGAACCATTGACGGGAAGCCGAAGGAGATAGGCTACCTCCTCTACGACGAGGAGAAAGATGGATTCACCTCGATGGCGCGCGTTACGGGCTTTACCGCGGCCATAGTGGCGAGGCTCGTTGCCGAGCAGAGCTGCATCTACGGGGTAATTCCTCCGGAGATACTGGGCATGAGGATAGACACCTTCACGAGGATAAGCGAGGAACTGGCCGACAGGGGGATAAAGCTGGAGAGGTGGGAGAATGCTTCACCTGGTGATAGCTGATGCCGAGCTTGAACCCGTCCCGGAGTCCATAAGGGACCACCCGGCCGTCGTCAGCTATGCCAAGAGACGGGGCAAGAGGCCGGGGGAGGTGCTCCTCGACAGCACCTACCACCACGCGGCCCTTAGAAAACTCCCCGATGGTGAGAGGCGCGGCAGGCCGGATATCGTTCACATCTGCCTGCTCAACGCGCTTGAGAGCATAGCCAACAAGGAGGGCCTTCTGAGGGTCTACGTTCACACGAGGAACGACGAGGTGATATACATCAAGCCTGAGACGAGGATTCCGAGGAACTACAACCGCTTCGTCGGTTTGATGGAGAGCCTCTTCAAGAACCGCGCCGTTCCAGGTGGCCTTGAGCTTCTCAGGATGGAGGAGAAAACCCTGGAAGAACTCGTCGAGGAGATAGGTTCTGACGGGGTTTTCGTGATGCATGAGACAGGGCGCTTCGTTAAACCCCGGAAATTCGGGAGCGTACTCGCGGGACTGGAAACCCCCGCCGTGATAATTGGGGGCTTTCCGCATGGAGACTTCAGGAGCAAGATCCCATGGAAGCTGGTGAGCATCTACAGGAAGCCTCTTATGGCATGGACGGTTGTCAGCGAGGTGGTTGTCAACTTTGAGGCTGCGGTGCTCTAGTCGGACCCTTACACAACGTTTTTATACATCAAGAACCTGCATTGAAGGGGTGATGCAACGATGAGAAAGGTTAGCGTCCTGATGGCGTTTCTCATAACCGGTTACGTGCTTGGAATATGGAACTTCCTGGTGATGCCCAAATACTACATAACCTTCGGACTCAAGGGCTTTCTGCTGTCGTTGATCCCGATGCTAATCGGCGTGTTCCTGATGTACAGTGAGGCCGAGAGCACCAAGCGGACCCGCTACCTGGTCTACGAGCTGTTCTTTAAGATCGCGCGGACACCGGCGCTTATATTTACCCTGCTCATGTTCCTCCTTATCCTCCTCGGTGTTACCACCTACTATTCAGCCTACAGCCTGGTTTTCATCCTCGGTTCTGGCCAGAGCTACACCCTCCTGTTCGTACTGGCGACGATACTCCTCTCGGCGGTCCTCCTGATGATGGCCAGGGGGAAGACTCTGGAGTTCATCGCAGTTGTTTCCATTCTCTTCGTTGTCTTCGCGCTTCTTGCCGCGTTCCTGATCAGGAACCAGGCTCTCGCCACCGTCACATCACCCCAGGCAGTTCAGTACATGCAGCATGCCGTTTCCTCCATAACCTCCCTGGACCTTCCGCTGACGGTGAGGGGGGTGTTCTATCTGACCGTCTCGACCCTTGTCTCCCTGGGTCTCGGTGCGGGGGTTTACTACGTCATAGGGAGCTTTTCGCCGGAGGACCTTGACTTCAAGAGGGTTCTCGGGGCGGTCGTAGTCCTCCAGATAATCCTCAGCTTTGCCGCCGCCTTCACCGTTGCCTACTCCCTGGGTGCCGCATACCAGGGGTTCCAGAGGGCCTACCAGAACCCCAACATCCCGGCCGAGGAGGCCATGAAGCTCTTTACCAAGTTCACTGAGCTGAAGGAGTACACCACCAACAGCGAGAAGAGTCCGATTGCGTCAATAGAGGTCTTCTACTCGATACCCCAGATACTGAAGGGAAACGTCGCCAGCGATAGAACCCTCATTGTCCTGCTGATGCTATCCCTCTACCTCGCGGGAATGACAACGATAATAGTCCTCATCGAGATGGGAAGTCAGATGCTCGCGGAGGTCATGCAGCTGGGCAGGACCAGTAGTCTCGGACTGGTGTCCCTGCTGGGCATGGTCATAGGTGGTTCCATGGTCGTCGGGGACATCAAGACGATGTTCGTTGTCGTTCCCTTCGCGGTCGGCGCTCTGGTGGCGGCCGCCGAGGCCTATCCGCTGCTCTCTTCGGAGCTGATGGGGAACCGGGGACTCACGGCGGGGGTTATCATCGTTTTGCTGGTAACGGGACTGGCGACGCTTTACTACACCATCTCAACTGGAAATCTGGCCGTTAAGATAGGGGCCTTCCTGGGACTGGTGCTCTTTATACCCGTGCTCATGAACGGCATGCTCCTGAAGTCCCACCGCTGAGACCTCTTCAAAAATTTTTTAAAGTCCCCTCCCAATCGGCTTTAGAACGCTTATAGGAGGTCTGAAAAATGGGAGACAAAACCAAGGTTCAGGTCAGCAAGCTCAAGCCGGGAAGGTACATTCTCATCGATGGGGAACCCTGCAGGATAGCCAACATAACCGTTTCCTCACCGGGCAAGCACGGTTCGGCCAAGGCGAGGATCGAGGCCGTTGGAATCTTCGATGGCAAGGTGAGGAGCATCGTCAAGCCCACCAGCGCCGAGGTTGAGGTTCCGATCATCGACAAGAGAACCGCCCAGGTCATAGCCCTCACCCCCGACACGGTCCAGATAATGGACATGGAGACCTATGAACTCTACGACGTCCCGATCGAGAGTGGAGTGGCCGACGACATCAAGGACCAGCTCAGGGAGGGCATCAACGTCGAGTACTGGGAGACCCTCGGCAGGATAAAGATCATGAAACTCAAGGGCGAGTGAGCCCTCTATTCTATTTTAACTCCCCTTCTGAAACCTTTTAAGGAGTCCCTCAAACCCCGATGAGGTGAGAGTATGGACTTCCTCCACACTTACGAGACGCTCAAGCTGGAGTTCCCCCTCGTCGAACCGGAGGAGGCTGCCTTCACAATCCTCGGTGTACCCTTTGATGGCACCACAAGCTTTAAAGCGGGAGCCAGATTTGGGCCGACGCTTATCAGGCACGCAACTCTCAACCTTGAGAGCTACATTCTGGACTACGGCGTTGACATAGCGGAACTCCCGATAGCCGACATAGGTGACGTCGCCGTTGTCGCAGGTGATCCCCGGAAAACAGCAGACAGGGTCAGGGAGACGATTGAAGAGCTTAAGGGGGCCAACCCAAAGACCATTCCAATACTCCTCGGCGGCGAGCACTCCCAGACCCTAGGGGCGGTCGAGGCGTTGAAACCAAAGAGCTACGTCGTCTTTGATGCACACCTTGATCTGAGGGATTCCTATCAGGACAACCAATTCAACCACGCCTGTGTCGCCAGGAGGATAAGCGAGCTCGGCGTTAGGGAGGCGATGTTCGGGATAAGGAGCGGAACGCGGGAGGAGGTCGAGTACGCTGAGGAGAAAGGCATCCGCTGGGTTCATGCAAGGAACCATAGTTTCAACGCCTTCATAGAGGAGGTCAAAGCCCTCCCAGAGCCGGTTTATCTCTCAATTGATATAGACGTCTTCGACCTCTCGCTCGTTCCCTCGACGGGAACGCCAGAGGCGGGAGGACTGAGATTCTGGGACGTGGTTGGGGCTATCGAGTGGCTTGTCGAGAACAAGAGGATAGCGGGCTTTGACATAATGGAGGTCGCCGGTGAGAGCCTCGGAGATCCCACCGCCCTAACCGGTGCGAAGCTGCTCTTCCACTTCCTGGGGGCGGTGGGTCGGTGACCACCCCCTCCCCCCGGATTTTCCGGGGAAGGGTTTCGCCAGCGAGTATGGGTACTCAAAGCGTCCAACCAGGATCAGTCCGATGACGAATCCGAGCGTCTCCATTGCCAAGTCCTGGACTTTGTTCTTCAGGCTCTCGTAGAGCCATGGCATCGCCGGTTGCATCGCCACCTCGAAGAACTCCCAGAGAACACCGACGAGAATGAGGGCCAGGAAGCTTATTCCAACTATTTTTCCGGTGCTCCAGTTCAGGCCGTAGGTCCGGGAGGATTCCAGGACGACCTCGTTGAAGGTTACCCACGTTACGAGACCGCCGAGGAGATGGCTCGGCACGTCGGCGTACCCCCAGATCCTGTTGTAGAGGTCGAGGTGGAGAAAGGGCACGTTGAGGAACGTTATGTGGGCGGCCATGAAAACCGCGAAGAGCGTGTAAACTCCGTCGTTGTAGAAGGGGCTCACCCAGGGCCAGAACTTCCTGCCCGGATTGGGATAGACGGCCCTCACAAGGTCGGGAACGAAGAGGGAAACCAGGCCCGAGAGGGCCGCCGCCACCTGATCGGCCTTGCCAGACATCACGGCGCTGACAAGACCCAGGAAAACCACAACCCTGGCTCCAAGAAGGATTCCCCTTTCCCACGTCTTCACGAGCCCCCCTCCACTCATCAGGACCATCTGCAGCTGTCCCTTATATACATACCGGGACAGATCTGTGAACTCAGGGGAATGGTACAACGTTCTAAAGACTCCCCTGATGCAGATTTGCCCCCACGAACATTTAAATACTTCTTTTCCCCATCGAGTAGAGGTGAAGGCCATGGACGTTGAAAGCGCCCTTCAGCACTTCCACTCGATGAAGATATCCAACGTAATGTCCGGACCCGGGAGTATACCCGTGGTCACGGACGATACCGACATAATCAGCGTCCTGAAAATCTTGAGAACGAGACACCACGTCTGGGTCGTCAGGGACAGGGAGAGCATGGAACTCGTCGGTATCATCAGATATATGGACGTCATAGATGTTCTTCTTCCGCCGGATGTCCATCGCTTCAAGCTCGGTATGACCAGTAAGCCCATGAAATCCCTGCTGGGAGGGGCCACGACCGCGGGGGACGTTGCCGAGAAGCAGGTGCTCACGATAGGTGGCGAGGAAACGGTCCTGGACGCGCTCATCAAGATGCGCAAGTACCGGGTTCAGGTGCTGGCAGTCGTCGAGGGCGAGAGGCTGGTGGGGGAGATAAGCCTCCGCATACTGATAGACGAACTCCTGAGACTGCTTCGGGTGGGTGGTCCCCAATGGAAACAGTAACATGGTTGCTCTTCGCCCTCGGCATCTCCCTTATACTCGCAAAGATCGGCGACAGCATAATCGAGAGGTACGAGCTCCCCGGCGTCCTCGGAGAGCTCCTGATGGGTATGATCCTCGGCAACCTCGTCTACTTCGGTCTCGTTGCCCCACATTACCTCCCGATAGTCAGCGGGGAGGGATTTGCCACAGATACGACGGCCATAGCAAACTTCCTGGCCAAGCTGGGCATAATCTTCCTGCTCTTCCTCGGTGCCCTTGACACCGATATAGAACAGCTAAAGAAAACCGGTCTCACCGCGACGGTTTCCACCATCATGGGCGTTTTCGTTCCGCTGATTCTCGGCTGGTTTGCTCTGATGGAGCTCGGTTACGACAGCAGGGAGGCCTTTGCCGGCGGCGTTCTCCTCACCGCAACGAGCATTGGATTGACCGTCCGCGTTATGATGGACCTCGGTGTTCTCAAGAGCGAGGTTGGTGCGGCTTCGCTCAGCGCGAGCGTCATGGATGATTTCCTCGGCATCGCCCTCGTCATATTCGCGGTGGGAACCGGAAGCCTCATCGAGCTCAGTCTTAAGATAGTTGCCTTCTTCCTCATAACCGGTGTCATCTGGTGGTACCTCGTTGATTACTACATCAGATTCGCCGAGAGGCTCCACGTCGAGAAGGGCGTCCTGGGGATGGCCCTTGGGATGATGTTCCTCTTCGCGGCTCTCGCTGAGGGCTGGTTCGCAGCGGCCATAGAGGGTGCCTTCATGATGGGCCTTACCCTCTCGAAGCTCCCGGAGGGAAAGCGCCTGATGGACGACGTCAGGGCCATCGGCTACGGTCTGCTCATACCCTTCTTCTTCGTCCACACCGGTGCAATGCTTAACCTCACCGTATTCAAACACAAAGACGCCCTCGTTCTGGCCGCCGTTCTCACGACCGTCGCGATCGTGGGCAAGATCATCGGCAGGGGCTTCGGTGCGTGGATAACGGCATGGGGCCGCGGAAGGGAGTTCCTCTTCACAAGGGAGAACTTCTGGATGTCCCTCCAGATGGGCATAGGCTCGATTCCAAGGACGGAAGTGGCCCTGGTGGACCTCATGGTGGCCATCCACGGCGGGGCGATAAAGCCCGAGCACGCGCCCGAGTTCATAGCGGCCACGCTGATATTCATAACCGTCTCCGTGCTCATAACGCCTCCGCTCCTCAAGTGGGCATTCAAGCGCGAGATAGAGGAAGCCAGGGCGGCGAAGACGGCCCAGAAAGTCGAAAGAATACGGGAAACAAAGGAGAGGATAAGGGAGATAAAGGAGGGCCGATGAAGTTCCCTTTCTAATTTTTCAGCCGAAGAAAGCACCCATCATGTCCATCTGCTCGTCGCTCATGGACTTTACCCTGAACTCCGGCATCTCCCGAATCAGCTCTTGGTACTCCTTCTCCGTTATCTCCTTTGCCTCGCCGTTCTCGACGATGTAGAAAATCCCGTAGTCAGGGTCGCGGTAAGCAACTAGGAACTTCTCGACCTCTATATCGTCAAAGTTCACGAAGATGACGTTTCCGCCGGTGTACGGCCTCTTGCACTTGAAGGGGAAGCTCGAGGAGTTGAGCATCGCATCTCCCAGGACCTGGTTGGCCTTCTCGCCGTTTATCTCGGTCCAGAACGGCCTTCCCTCGAAGTCGCCCTCGACGACTATCAGAAACCTCTGGCCGTCGAGTTCAACTATTGGGGCGCCTTTCTCTTGTAGTATCTTGAACAGCTCGCCGATCGTCTCGGCGTTCCTGAGGGAAGCAACGAACCCTTCAACCTTCATGTCCTTCACCGGGGAAGGTTTGATTGAGAACTATAAAAGCTTAAGCTTTTTTAGGTGGAATCCAAAGTTAACCGGGATAAAATGGAAACGTGGGGAAGGAGATACATAAAGAAGTGGGGCATAGTAATAGGGTTCTCCATCCTGGCGGGACTTGTTGGGGGAGCCGGTGCCATAGCCTTCAGACTGCTTATAGCTGGTACTCATCACCTCTTCTTTGACCTGATTCTCCCGGAGATCTCCTACGAAGTCGGCGGCTTCAACGCGGGCTACATTTTCCTCCCGGCCCTCGGGGCCCTGATCGTCGCGCTGATGATAAGAAACGAGCCCGACATAAGGGGAAACGGCATCCCGGAGGTGATAGAGGCGGTCATATTCAAAGGGGGCAACATACCCGGTAGGTTCGCGATCCTCAAGACCCTCGCGACATCGATAACGATAGGCTCTGGCGGAAGCGTCGGAAGGGAGGGCCCGATAGGGTTCATCGGCGCGGCGCTGACCTCGATCCTCGCCAGGTGGTTCGGGCTTTCCAGGGAGATGAGGAAGCTCCTCGTCACGTGCGGCCTCGCGGCCGGAATAGCGGGGACCTTCAACACTCCCCTCGCGGGGGCCATGTTCGCCCTTGAGGTGGTTTACATGGGGGCTTTCTCGATAAACCTCGTTCCCATCTTCATAGCCGCGGTCACCGGCAACGCCGTAACTCTCGCAGTCCTGAGGAACGCCTTCGAGATCGAGATCCCCGGTGGGATAGGGCACACCCTTCCCGAGTTGCCCTTCTTCTTCCTCCTGGGCCTGTTGCTCGGAATAATGGCAGCCTTTTATGCACTCTTCCTTTACTGGCTTACGGATCGGTTCACAGGGTCCAGGATCCCCGAACTCTGGAAGCCAGTCGTGGGGGGTCTGGGCGTTGGCTTCCTAGGGATGCTCTTTCCCGCGTACGGGATCTTCGGCATAGGATACGAGGGCATGAGGATGGCCTTCTACGGGGAGCTCGCAATCGGGATGATGATAATCCTCGGGCTCGTGAAGATGATCGCCACCGCTCTGACCATAGGATCCGGCCAGAGTGGCGGCGTCTTCGCCCCCAGCCTTTACATAGGGACCATGTTTGGAGCGGCTTTCGGGGGGATCGTTGGAGCCCTCATGCCCTCGCTGGGTGCCAACCCTACGGTCTACGCTCTCGCGGGAATGGCGGCCTTCTTCAGCGGCATGACCCAGGCGCCGCTGACCCAGATACTCATGGTTACCGAACTCACGAGAAGCTACGCCGTCCTGCCGGCGGTTATGACGTCGGCGACGATGGGTTTCCTGACCGCGAGGTTCTTCCTCAGGGGGGAGTCAATCTACACCCTCAAGCTCCTGCGGAAGGGCTACCGCATCAAGACCGGAAAACCGGTCATCCTGGAGACCATCTCCGTGGGCGAGATAATGACAAGGGATCCTGTCTACGTCACCGAGGACATGACACTCTTCGAGGTGGAGCACCTAATAGCGGAGACGGGCCACGACTGCTTCCCCGTCGTCAACGAGAACCTTGAAGTCGTCGGGATAATAGGGGTCAAGGACATCCTCAAAAGAACGAGCTCTGTAAAGAGGCTGAGGGTAAAGCGCTTCCTCAGGAGGGCTTACGGCATCACCTATCCCCATGAAACGGCGCAGGATGCCCTCGAAAAGCTAATGGTCTACAACCAGAATCTCCTGCCGGTCGTCGAGAGTCCGAAAAACAGAAAACTGGTTGGAGTGGTGACAAAAAAGGACATATACCGCGCCTACTACCGCGGTCTTGAGAGCATGTACATAGACTGAGGTGTTCGAATGCTGGTCGATGCTGACCTCCACATTCACTCCCGCTACTCCAAAGCGGTTTCAAAGGCCATGACCATACCCAACCTAGCGGAAAACGCGCGCTTCAAGGGTCTCGGTCTCGTTGGGACGGGGGATATCCTAAACCCAAAGTGGGAGGGAGAACTCCTCAGGTACGCCCGAAAGGTTGACGAGGGGACCTACGAGCGCAACGGTATCAGGTTCCTCCTAACAACAGAAGTCGAGGAC
>Ga0256831_1000534_pt1 | contig 19595 bp, 16 predicted proteins | sample 132544metaG_FD_189087 | JGI IMG/M metagenome (GOLD analysis project Ga0256831, IMG submission 189087) | Hydrothermal vent microbial communities from Lau Basin, Pacific Ocean - 132-544 | ecosystem: Environmental > Aquatic > Marine > Hydrothermal vents | place: Pacific Ocean: Lau Basin | collected... | reverse complement strand
GAAACTATGAAGTATCAGCTGCGGTTATAGAAAATTTCAGAAAAAAGATCTCTAATGGGAATTTTAATCGGAAAAAGTTAATGGCTATCTTAAAGAACAGAAGTGGAAAGACTCCTCTCCACCTTGCCGCCGAAAAAGGAAACGTCGCTTTTATAAAAGCCCTGAGAGAGACCGACAGGGAACTGTGGGAGCTCCTTACAAAATTAGGCGATAACTTCGGAAACCTACCGGTTCACACCGCCGCCGCAGAAGGGCAGATTCAGGTTCTTGAGCTCTTTAAAGACCAGCTGAACGAGAAAAACGGAGAGGGAAACACTCCTCTTCACAAAGCCGTTGAGAGGAACAGAAAAGAGACCGTTGAGTTCCTGCTCCTCAACGGTGCCAACCCCGATGTTGAAAATGAACACGGCCTAAAACCGGTAGACCTTGCCCGCTTCTTAGGGTTTGAGGAAATCACCGATTTTTTTCTAAACAACGAAAACAGGTGGTTGGAAAAGGCCTTAAAAGGGCTCGTTGAGATGGCTCCAGAAAGAGACGAACTCTGGGTTCCCTGCGGAACCTGTATCCCAAAAGAGGGAGATATAAGAAGAACAGAGCTAATAGTTAAGAAAATCCTTGAAAAAGAGGAGCTAACACCTGAAGATTGGGAAGATGTTACAGGAGCTCTCCACTACCTTCTCCTGAAATGCTCCGGCGGAGACGCCTTAAAGGAAGAAGACCCGAAAATTGAGAGAATTTTAGAGCTCATAGCTCCAAAACTTGATGAAGCCGATGCAGTGCCCTCGGAACTTCCCCTCGTCTTAACCCTTCTCTTCCCAGGAAGGTTTGAAGAGCTTATGAGAGAAGACTTTAATTATCTCTACAGTGAATCGGAAGACGAGGACTTCAGAAAAGAAGCCCTGAGGATACTGAGGGAGCTCCTCATCCACGGGAAACTTGACCTATCGGCGGAGCTCTACAGACTTCCTGAAGAAAGAGTAGAGAGACTTCCCGCCGAAATCATTTTAGGAGGAGTGGAAAGGCTGAAAAGAATCCAGATTATCGGAAAGATGGAAGAAATTGGGCTCTTAAGAGAGCTTATAACAGAAGCCCTGAGGGAGCTCCTCCTCTCCGAAAAGAGATTCCTTGAGAAAGAGGTCGTTAAGAGGATAGTCCACGGGATTGTTGAGCTCCCTCTACTTTTAGAACCCTCTAAGGAAAACTTTGAAGTAGGACTCCTCCTGAAGGAGCTTTTCTTTAAATACAGCTACCAGATAACAAAATTCTTTGAAAAAGACCTGGACCCGGAGCTCCCTGAAAACGCGAGGCCCCAACTTCTATACGTTGTAAGAGCTCTCATACGGTTCTTAGAAGGCTGTGGTAAGGACTTTGAGGAGCTTTACGGGGAGTTTTCCTCTATTCCTGAAAGATACGGAATAGATAAACAGGAATTCAAAAAACTCCAGTCAGAAACTAAAACAAGAAACATTCCATTTGAATAAGGAGGTGTAAGATGCCACTTGATGAATACGAGAAGTTTTTGCTTAATCAGGTAAAACAAGAGCTTAAGAAAACTCCGAACTGGGTTTCATCAAGGCTTCTAGAACTTCTATGGGAAATAAAATGGAGGCTGTTAGAGGGTGACATAATTATTGACGATGAAGATTCAATCAGAAAGTTTGAAGAAATTGCCTTTGAACTGATTAAGAAACAGCAAAACAGGAATAGATACGTTAAACACGGTGGCTTCTGGCAGGAGGGCTGCAACACTGAAGAAGGTGTAGGAGGCGCTGAAGAGTTCTTCTATGCAGTGAGAATCCCTACTGCCAAGATAACCTCTTTCCTCTCAACTGTTTACATTCTATCACCGAAGCCAAACGAAAAAATAAAAGAGGCAATCAACAAAGGTTTCAGGTTCAACGGAATAATCTACATAAGCTACGGCTGCAGACCGGGAATAGCTGAAGGGTGGCCATCTTCTGGAGATGAGAGATTGAGAGACCTTTTCAGAGTCTTAACAGGAGAAACCCTTGCTCCACAATATCTGGCAACATTTTACAGGGAGGACGAGAGGCTCCTCCCTCTCTTATCTTTTATCGTAAAAACCTACCTTATCTACAAAAACAGGTATCTGGTAAACAGGTTTATATGGAAAGGAGAGTTCCCGCCGGAAATCGCACCACTTGTAAAGAACAGAAAACTCAAAGAGTTTATCTACGAGCTGAGGAAACAGGCCGTTCCTCTGAACGAAGACGAATGGTTTGAGCTTGAAAGACTTTACGAAAAATTAACAGAGCAGTTTAAAAAAGCCGGCTTTGATCCGGAAGAATTCAAAGAACCAAACTTTTTAAAGGAGAGGGAAAAATGGTTGGAGGAAGACTGAAAGAGAGTCGTTTTTACAACGTTTATTTACCATTAAGAAAAGACTTAAAAGTAGTTTTCTGGGCTCCCCATGCTGCAGGTCCAAAGAGTGACATCTACACGGGAACAATCACGCAGGAAACTTACAGGAGAATAGGAATTCCATGTCTGATAGGTAAAACTTCAAGGGTAATAGCAGACCTGAACAGACCGGCAAACTATACAGAACATAAGTGTAAATGTCCCGAGAACTACCAGAAACAGTCAGTAAGAGATTTGTTTAACCAGTTAGGGAAAATTTTCAAGGAGCTTGGAGTTTTAGGAGAGGACGGGAAAGTCAGAGAGGAAACGCTCCTCTTAGGGATTCACGGAGTTAAAGACGAGAAAGGCTACGGAATGATACTGGGAACGAGGCACGGAAGCCTATGCCCCATAGACCTGAGGGACAGAATTAAGAGAAAGCTGGAGCTCCTCTTTGAGGTGGCGGAGATAGACCTCAGCCAGAACCCCATAGGATGCGAGATTTCAGGCTATGAGGGACACCCGTTCTTAGAGGAAGTGAGGGAAAAGTTTGGGGAGAAACTGAACATCATTCAGTTAGAGATTTCAAGAACGCTCAGAACCAGATATACAGACCAAGTAATAACAGCCCTCTCAATGGTTGCCCTGGCCCTTTAGGGCCGGGACTTTTTCTAACAGGAGGGAAGCCATGAAAACATTCACAGTTGCCGTTTACGGAACTCTCAAAAAGGGTTTCTACAACCACTCCTTTTTAAAAAATTCAGAGTTTTTGGGAACGGGAATTTCCCACAAAAGGTTTATCCTTGGACACTACAGCTACCCGGCGGTTGTTCCGGGAGAGGAGGGAGCTCCCATAGAGGTTGAAATCTACCGGGTAGATGAGAAGACACTGAAAAACTTAGACTACTTAGAAGGGTATCCAACCTTTTACACAAGGTCTTTAGAGAAGTTCAAACTGAACGGAGAGGAGGTTGAGGCCTTTATCTACCATCTGCCCCGTGAAAGGGAGTTCTTCATCTGGAAAAGGCCAGAGAGCGATACTCCTCACCGCTGGACGGAAAAGGGATGGATTCCGGTTGAATAAAATTTAACGGGAGGGAAAAATGGCAAAGAGGAAGAAAAAGGAGAGGCTTGAGGAGGGAGCTCCCGCCGCAGTAAGAGTAGAGGGAGGATTCACCTACGAACAGCTTGAAAAAATAGTCAACAGCCCACCGCCGAAAGAGGTTATAGAGGCTTATGAGAAGTACATAAAGCCTGTGCAGGAAAAACTTGCAGAGTCAGACAGAAAGATGATGATGAAAATGTTTGGAGCCAAGAGTATGGAAGAACTTGAAAAGAAACTGGCAAAACTGAGAGAACAGACCAAAGAGCTGTGGGAGGAGAGAGAAGAATGAGAACGCTCAACGGAGACAACATCTACACAGAAGTAGAGAGAATAGTAGGAGAAGCAGAAAAGAGCATAAAAATCGCCTCTGCTTGGCTTAAAGGCTCCCTCGTAAAGAGGCTCCTTGAAAACGTTGACACAGAAAAGGGAATAGAGATTGAGGTCATCTTAAGAGGGTCGGAGCTCCGGGATCTCCTCATAACAGACGAGCTGGTCTTCAAAACAATAAGGGAAAAGGGAGGAAAAATCTACCTTAACAACCGGCTCCACGCAAAGTTCATCGTAGTAGACGGTCAAAAGGCAGTTGTGGGTTCAGCAAACTTCACAGAGTCTGGAATGTCAGAATACTCAAAGGGAAACATAGAGGTAGCGGTCTACTACGACGCATCAGATGGACAAGAAGTTAAAGAGCTCACAGACTACTTTGAAAAAATAAAAGAAGACCCTGGAACTGTAATCTTCTCAGACGACCTCATCGGCTTTGCACTGAACCCTGTTAAGTCAAACTCCTTTGAATTTATCCTGTTAGACCCGGAAATAACTGAGCAGAGCTACGTTGAGGTAAGGGACGGAGAGAGGAAAATCTTAGGAAAGATAGAGAGCATCTACTCTTACGATATGGGATTCTTCGCCAATCCCTTTTCCGGAAGCGAGTCTCAGGTCTTTGGCTCCTTAGAACAGTTTAAGCTCCTCTTTTCCGGAAGGAAGGACAACAGTTGGAAAAAAGCCGCCACCTACTCCTACCTCAACGAGAACGGAGACAGGGTAAGAATAGCAGTGGCCCAGGTTGTTGGAGAGATAAATGGCACAAAACTTCAAACACCACTGAAACCCTTTGACGTTGGAAACGGCATTTACAGAGCATCAAAAGAGACGCTTGGTAACGTAATGAAAAAGAACTTCTCAGGGAAAGAGATGGGAACCCCAGTAGAAATTGGAAACCTTGAAGGGAACAGAAACATAACCGTTTTCATAGACCTTGATGAGGTAATCACAAAACACATGGCCGTTCTTGGAACAACAGGCTCTGGAAAGAGCCACTTTACAAAACTCTTCATAAAGAGAGCAGTTGAAACAGAAAACCCGCCAGAAGTTTTCATCTTAGACCCCCACGGAGAATACAAAGAAGGACTCTTAGATTTGGGAGTAGACCCGAAACTCATTAAAGAAGTGGAAATTCCAGACACTCTCTTTCCCATCTACCCTGAAGAGGTTGAGGAGCTAATAAAAGAGTTGGGATACGGTCAGCTAATTTCAGGTAACAACAAAACCGTTAGAAAGAACAGAAACACAATAGTTAGGTGGGTAAAGCCCGATATAGGGAGCTCCGGCTTTAAAACGGGAAACCTGAAAGAACTCCTCTCTCAGATAGAAGACGAAGAAGGGAACAACCCGCTAACTTCAGACACCTACGTTACCAGAACCTTAACAGGAAAGTGGGAAAAGCAGGAAGAGGTTATTAAGGATTTAAGGGAGCTCCTTAATCCCAACGAAGAAGAGAAACCTTTAATCTTCATACTGAACCTCAAAAAGATAACAGACCCACAGACAAGAGTAAACCTCGCCGGCCTTTTCATGCAGGAGCTCTTTTTCAAAAATAGAAAAGAAACAAAGAGAAGACTTCTAATCCTTGAGGAAGCCCACAACTTTGCCCCTGAAAAGAGCTACGGAGATGTTTCTGCAGACAAGAAGAACTTGGCCCTCAACACAGCCCGCAAAATCGCAGCCGAGGGCAGAAAGTTCAACTTAGGCCTCGTTGTAATCACCCAGAGGCCCGCCCAAGTCAGTAAATATGTTCTGGCCCAAACAAACACACAGGCAATGTTCAGAATAATAAATGTCAACGACCTTCAGGCAGTAGAAACCTTTGTGGAGTTTGCCGGCAGAGACATAACCTCACTGCTGCCAACGCTCCAAACCGGCAGCGGAGTAATCAGCGGCTTAGCAGTTCCATTCCCTGTTTTAACAGAGATTAACTAAATAAAGGAGGTAAAAAGTGAGAGAATCAGAATTTAGATCAAAAATTGCAGAGTTCCTTGAAAAGGAAATTCCAAGTTACAGAGTTAGAGAGCATCAAAATTTACTTTACCAGGTTATAGTAAATGAACAACTAGAATTTGAACCGGATACACCGGTAAATCCAAGAAGAGGAAACCATGCATTTCAGGCGGATATAGTAATTTTTAGAGAAAATCTGAATCTACCCTTAGTGGTTCTTGAAACAAAATATGGTGGTTTTTCGTCACATGATATTATAACTTATTCTACAAAAGCCATTAAACATAAAGGAATATATCCTTACATAAGGTATGGCCTCATTATAGGTGGAAGAGAATTTATTGATAGAAGATTTTTTACTCATAACATAGGCTTTGATTTCGCTATAGCAATTAATAACCTTTCAGATTCAGAATTTATCAAGCTATCTTCCGTCGTAAAAGAACAGATTGAAAGTGCCGAAACCTTAATAAGGATATTCTCAAGGAGACAACCTGAAGTTAAATTTTTCAACTCAAAATTAATTATAGAGACGGCCCGTTAGGCGGGCCACTCCTATCTATTTAAAAATCTTTTAAATTCTAAAACGACTTCATCAATTTTGACCTCTCTCCTCTCTCCTGTTTTCCTCTCTTTCAGCTCAACAAGGCCGTTTTTAACGCCTTTGCCGACGATTATCTGGTACGGAATACCTATCAGGTCTGCATCTTTGAACTTAAAGCCTGGGCGGGCGTTTCTGTCGTCTATTAAAACGTCAAAGCCGGCCTCTTTAAGTTCACTGTAAATCCTCTCGGCAACCTCTCTGATCTCCTCGTTTTTAACGTTTACAGGGATAACAATAACCTCAAAGGGAGCAATCTCAACAGGCCAGATTATTCCGTTCTCGTCGTGGTTCTGCTCAACGGCAGCGGCCATAACCCTCGTTACGCCTATTCCGTAACAGCCCATAATCATCGGTTTTTCCTGGCCGTTTTCGTCAACAAAGAGAGCTCCCATCGCCTCGCTGTACTTCGTTCCAAGTTTGAATATGTGGCCAACCTCTATGCCTCTCTTTTCAACGAGGGGAGCTCCACACCTTGGGCATGGGTCTCCGCCTTTTACCTCTGCAACGTCTATAAACTCCTTAACTTCAAAATCCCTTCCCCAGTTAACGTTCTTCAGGTGGTAGTCCTTCTCACCAGCTCCGGCTACAAAGTTAACCATGGGAATAACAGAGTAGTCGGCGTAAACGGGAATCTTCAGACCTATCGGAGAGAGAAAACCTTTAGGCTGGCCTGTGAACCTCTCTATCTCCTCGTCTGTTGCAAGGCGAACCTCTCTACCTTTGAAGGCCTGCTTCAGCTTTGTCTCCTCAACCTCTCTGTCTCCCCTCACGGCAACTGCAACAGGCTGGCCGTCAACGATGTAAATGAGGAGCTTTAAAATGTTCTCAGGAGAAATTTTTAAAAACTCTGAAACCTCTTCAATTCTCTTAACGCCGGGAGTGTGAACCTTCTCAAGCCGCTTAAAGAGCTCCTCTCTGTTTTCAGGAACTTCAGGTTTTAGTTGCTCTGCCTTCTCTGTGCTTGCGGCATATCCGCACTTTTCGCAGTAAACCAGTTTTCCCTCTCCTGTATCTGCAATAACCATGAACTCGTGGGAGAACTTCCCGCCAATCTCCCCGGTGTCTGCCTCTACCGCCTTAAACTCAAGGCCCATTCTCTTAAATATCCGGGAGTAGGTTTCGTACATGTTCCAGTATTCCCTTTCGGCGTCCTCGTCTGTTGCGTGGAAGGAGTAGGCGTCTTTCATTATGAACTCTCTGGCCCTCATAAGGCCAAAGCGAGGTCTTATCTCGTCTCTGAACTTCCTGCCTATCTGGTAGAGGTTCAGTGGAAGGTCTTTGTAGGAGCGAACCTCTTTCCTTACAAGGTCTGTTATCACCTCTTCAGCCGTTGGAGCTAAGGAGTAGTCCCTCTCGTGGCGGTCTTTGAACTTGATCATCTCTTTTCCGTAAACGTCCCACCTTCCACTCTCTAACCAGAGCTCCGCCGGGTGCATAATGGGAAGGATCACCTCTTGAGCTCCGGCCCTGTCCATCTCTTCTCTGATAATCCTCTCAATCTTCCTTATTACAAGGGCTCCCAACGGCAGTATGTCGTAAAGGCCAGAGGCCACCTTCCTTATAAAACCTGCCCTTATTAAAAGCTTGTGGCTTGGAATCTCTGCGTCTGCAGGGCTCTCTTTCTTAGTAGGGATAAATGCCCTTGAAAACCTCATGGCTCCTCCAAAATTTTGACCTTGCGGAAAATTAAGTTAACCGGTGAGTCATGAGAATTCTACACGTTGATACGGAAAAGGGCTGGCGGGGAGGAGAGCAGCAGCTTCTCTACCTTGCTAAGGGTTTAAAAGAGAAAGGCTTTAAACAGGCAGTTGCCTGCAGGGTTGGAGATGAACTTGAGAAGAGGTGCAGGGAAGCGGGAATAGACGTTATTCCTCTGAAGGGAAATCAGTCGTCAGACTGTTTAAGGGTTGCCGCCGTTGGGAAAAAGTTTGACGTAATCCACGCCCACTCTGCAAAAGCCCACACCATTTCGGCCCTCTCCAAGAGGTTCCACAGGAAACCGGTTGTCTACACAAGGCGGGTTGACTACCTGCCAAGGAAAAACGCCATTACGAGGCTCAAGTACAGGCTCACAGACAGGGTTGTTGCAATCTCTGAGGCTGTTAAGGAGATTCTGGAGAGGGAGTTCCCATTCCTGAAGGGAAAGGTAACGGTAATCCCTTCGGCCGTAGACGTTGAGGAGGTAGAGAGAGGACTCAACCCTGAAAGAGTTAAGGAAATCAAAGAAAAGCTTGGAGGAAAACCTCTAATTGGAACCCTTGCCGCCCTGACCGACCAGAAGGACATTCCAAACCTTATAGGTGCAGCTGAAACCGTTTTAAGGGAGCTCCCTTCAGCAAAGTTCGTAGTTTTTGGAGAGGGAAAGTTAAGGAAGAGTTTGGAGAAGCTGATTAAAGAAAAGGGACTGAAAGGGCAGTTCATCCTCTACGGATTTGTCAGAGACGTTCCAAACTACACAAAGGCTTTAGACCTGTTCGTTCTTCCCTCAAGGAACGAGGGTCTGGGGAGCTCCCTCCTCATAGCCATGGCCCTGAAGGTGCCGGTGGTTGCAACTGCCGTTGGTGGAACGGTAGAGGCTGTAAAGGACGGAGAGACGGGAATTCTGGTTCCCCCGGAAGACCCAAAAGCCCTGTCTGAGGGAATTTTAAAACTCGTGAAAGATGAAAAGCTCAGGAAAAGGCTAACCGAAAACGCCTTCCACCTTATCCTTAAAAAGTTTTCAGTTTCTACAATGGTAGACTCTTACGTTGAGCTCTACCGGGAGGTAAAGGGTGGCTGAAGCTTTTAAGGCCTTTTTGGGGGAGATAAAGCGGCGGGTAAAACCGGGGCTCTACAAGAACCTGTTTAAAGATCTGAAACTTTTAGAAATTACCGATGAAAGTTTGAAGCTTAAAACGAGAGACAAAGTTGTTAAGAGCCTCCTTGAAAAGCAGTACCTGAAACTGCTGAAAGAGGCGGCAGAGAAAACCTTTAAGAGGAAGTTAAAGGTGGAGCTCCTCTCTCCCGAAGAGGTAGAAACTCTGAAACAGCCCGACCTCTTTCAGGTGGTAGAGAGAAAAAAGAGGGAGAAAGAAACTTCTCAGGAACCGTTAAAGATAAACTCAAACCTTAACCCGAAATACACCTTTGAAAACTTCGTTGTGGGATCAAGCAACCAGTTTGCCCACGCCGCCGCCCTTGCCGTTGCAGAGAATCCCGGTAAGGCTTACAACCCACTCTTCATCTACGGAGGAGTGGGCCTTGGGAAAACCCACCTTATGCAGGCAATAGGGAACTACATTCTGAAGAAAGACCCTTCTAAAAAGGTTGTTTATACAACAACAGAAACCTTTATGAACCAGCTGATAGAGGCGTTAAAGTCAGACAACATCCACAGGTTCAGAGAGCAGTACAGAAGCGTAGACGTTCTTCTCATAGACGACATCCAGTTCATAGGGGGAAAGGAGAGAACACAGATTGAGTTCTTCCATACCTTCAACGCCCTCTACGATGCGGGAAAACAGGTTGTTCTAACCAGCGACAGACCTCCCAAAGACATACCAACACTTACAGAGAGGCTCAGAAGCCGTTTTGAGTGGGGGCTCATAGCAGACATCCAGCCGCCGGACTTTGAAACGAGGGTTGCCATTCTAAAGAGAAAGGCCGAAGAAGAGGGAATAGAGGTAAGCGATAAGGTTATAAAGCTCCTTGCAACGATGATAAAGTCAAACATAAGGCAGCTTGAGGGAGCTCTGGTAAAACTGAAGGCAAAGGCCACGTTAGAGGGAAAGCCTATAAACGAAAAGTTAGTGAAGGAGCTCTTCCTGCCTGAAGATGACAGAGAGAGGAAAGAGAGGAAGATTAAAGAGATTTCACTGAAGATCATAAAAGAGATGGTTGGAAAAGAGTTTGAAGTAAGCGTGGAGCTCTTAGACAGCCCAAGCAGAAAAAAGCAGGTAGCCCTTGCAAGACAGGTGGCCATGTTTATGGCCAAGAAGGTGGGAAACTACCCGTACACCCAGATAGCTGCCGCTTTTAAGAGAGACGACCACACAACTGTGATTCACGCTGTGAGGAAGGTTGAGGAGCTCCTTAAAGAGGACGAGGAGCTGAAAAAGAGGTTGGACAGGTTAGAACTTGAGATAAAGGAAGCGGTAGATAGGTCAACACGAGTTATCCACACCGGTGTGGATAACTATGTGGATAATTATGTGGATAACTGAAAAGGTGTGGATAACTCATAAAGGAGCTGTGAAGTTATCCACAGTGAAAAGTTATCCACACCAGTTATCCACAGTAAAATCGGCAAGTTATCCACACTATGTGGATAACTTTTTGGGCTTAAACCAAAGGGATGCAAGAATTTTTATCTCGGGTGCACAAAAAATGTGCACTCTTATTATTACTACGGTATATATAGTAATTACTGTATATATACTCTATATAGGGAGGAATAAAAATGAAAATTAGGGTCAGCAAACTTAAAGCCCGGGATGCGGTCAAAATAGCATCCTCTGCCGCCGACAGAAGGGGAACCATTCCCATTCTCTCTAACATCCTGTTTGAGGCTGAAGACAACACCTTAAGGCTGACCGCCACAAACCTTGAGATAGGCGTTTCTACAGTTATAGACTGTGAAGTTGAAGAGGGAGGAAAGGTAACGGTTAACGCCAACAAGGCGGCAAAGCTCTTTTCGTCCCTTACAGGGGATGAGATCGTTCTTGAGACTTCAGACTCAAAGCTCAACGTAAAGGCTGCCAACTCAAGGTTTTCACTGGCTACTCTTCCACCGAACGAGTTTCCGGAGATAGAGCTCCCTTCCTCTTACCCAATTACCCTTCCCTCAGACGAGATAGACAGGGCAATTAAGAAAGTCTCCTATGCTGCAAGTAAAGATGAGGCCCGTTACGTTTTAACCGGCGTTCTACTCCGCTCCCTCGGAGACCGTCTACACGCAGTTGCCACCGACGGCCACAGATTGGCTCTATACGAGGTTTTAGTCCCTTCTGAAGGGTTCAGTGCCATCATTCCGAAAAAATCCATCAGCGAGCTTAAGAAGGTGCTCAGAGAGGGTGAAGAGGTCTCTGTTGCGGAGCAGGGTAACAAGCTCTACTTCAGCAGCGGAGATACTGTTATGTGGACATCCCTCATAGAGGGTGAGTATCCGGACTATACGGCGGTTATTCCAGAAGATAACCCTCTTAACATGTCTGCCGACAGGGAGGAGCTCCTCTCCGCCCTTAAAGAGGTCTCCATCATCTTTGACAAGGAAGAGGTGATGGCGGTTCAGTTTAACCTTGAAGATGGAAGGCTCACACTTCAGGCAAGGAACGTAGAGGGAGAGGCTCCTGAAGAGGCAGAGGTAACGATTCCCGTTGACTATTCCGGTGAGCCCTTCTCTGTTAACTTCAACATTATCCACATGATTGAGTCTATCAGCTCCTTTGACGGAGAGACCATCACAATGAAGTTCGGTGAGGAGCTCACTCCGGTTCTCATAGCCAGTGAAGATGAACCACAGCTCAAAAACGTTGTGATGCCGATGAAGGTCTGATGGGAAGGATAAAGACGGTTCCCAACTTTCTCACCCTTTTAAGAATTCTCCTTCTGCCCTTTATCGTCGTTTTTATAGTTAAGGGCCGTTTTCTTCTGGCCCTTTTGCTCTTCATAGTTTCGGCCGTAACAGACTTTTTGGACGGCTACATAGCAAGGAAGCAAAAATCTGTAACGAGTTTGGGAATTCTCTTGGACCCGGTTGCAGATAAACTCCTTACCTCTTCAACCCTAATTTCCCTTGCCTACGTAAAGCTCTGCGACCCTTACTCCGTTATAACCATAGTTGGAAGGGAAGAGGCCGTTACGGGGATGAGGGCTATTGCCGCTTCCCGGGGGCTTGTTATTCCTGCCTCTAAGGGAGGAAAGCTAAAAACTGCTCTCATAATGGCTTCAGTTGTTCTGCTCCTTTCCGGGTTTAAGGGTATCGGGGAGCTCCTTTTAATCCTCTCGGCCTTCGTTGCCCTCTACACCGGATTTGACTACTTCGTAAAGTTCCTGAAAGAGCTTAAGGAGCAGTAGTATGAACGTAAACCTGATTCTCCTGACAACGGTTTTACCCTTTCTCTTAGGTTCAATTCCTTTCGGTTACGTTGTTGGAAAGCTGAAAGGAGTTGACGTTAGGCAGCACGGAAGCGGAAACATAGGGGCCACAAACGTTTCAAGAGTTCTTGGGAAGAAGTACGGAGCTCTGGTTCTCCTTTTAGATGCACTGAAGGGAGCTCTCCCTGTTCTAACGGTTAAACTTGCCGGTCTGCCTGAAGAGTATCAGGTTCTTGCCGGCCTCTTTGCCGTTTTAGGCCACTGCTTTTCTCCCTTTTTAAAGTTTAAAGGCGGAAAGGGAGTGGCCACAGGCCTTGGAGCTTTCATTGTAATCTCTCCAAAAGTAACGCTCCTTGCCTTCCTCATATTCCTGATAGTCTTCCTCTCTACCCGCTACGTCTCCCTCTCCTCAATAACTGCAGCTCTCTCTTATCCTCTCATCTACAGGTTCCTTGAAAAGCCCTCTGAAGTCTCATTCATCCTCGTCTCCCTCACCGCTCTTGTTATAGTTGTGAAACACCACTCAAACATACGGAGACTTTTAAAGGGAGAGGAGAAGAAATACAGGTAGAGGTTTAGAAGATGGAGCTTAAGAGCTACCTGAAAGAGAGGAAAGAGCTGATAGACAGGGAGATTTTAAAGTTCCTTCCACCGGAGCCGGCCTTTGGAAAGAAGCTCTACGAGGCGGTTAAGTACTCCTTAACCGTTGGAGGGAAGAGGCTCAGGCCAATCCTCTGTATGGCCGGGTGCGAAATAGTTGGCGGGAAGCTGAAAGATGCCCTAACTCCCGCCTGCGCCATAGAGATGATCCACACCTACTCACTCATCCACGACGACCTTCCGGCAATGGACAACGACACCTTAAGGCGGGGCCACCCTACAACCTGGGTAAAGTTTGGAGAGGCAACTGCCATTCTGGCCGGAGACGCCCTTCTAAACAGGGCCTTTGAGATTCTTTCAGACTGGGAGTTTGACTGCGGCAGAAAGGTTCGGGTTATCTCTGAAATAGCAAGGGCTTCAGGGATGTTGGGAATGGTTTTAGGTCAGCAGTGCGATTTAGATGCAGAAGGGAGGAGTGACGTTAGTTTGGAGGAGCTCCTCTTCATCCACAGACACAAAACGGGAAGGCTGATAACCGCTTCTGTAGTTTCCGGAGGAATTACAGGTGGAGGAAGTGAGGAAGAGATAGAGGCCTTAAGGAGGTACGGAGACCACATAGGCCTTGCCTTCCAGATAGTAGATGATGTTTTAGACGTTGTGGGAGACCAGGAAAAGCTTGGAAAGAACGTAGGTTCAGACCTTGAGAAGGGAAAGGTCACCTTCGTTACCTTCTTTGGTGTTGAAGGGGCAAAGAAGAGGGCAGAAGAAGAGGTGGAAAGGGCCATTGATTCCCTTAAAATCTTTCCGGAAGAAAAGAGGGAGCCCTTAGAGGCCATAGCCCGTTTTATTGTGGAGAGGGAGTATTAAATTAACTTTACTAAAGAGTTTAAGAAAGGCCGGAGGGAAACTTTTTGATTTTAGATAGAGTAAACACACCTGAAGACGTTAAGAAGCTCTCTGAAGAGGAACTTAAGCAGTTAGCGGAAGAGCTCCGCCAGTTCATCATCTCTGTAGTTGAGAAGACCGGAGGCCACCTTGCCTCATCTTTAGGGGTTGTTGAGCTCACCTTAGCCCTCTTGAAGGTCTTCTCTCCACCGAAAGACGAGATAGTGTGGGACGTTGGCCACCAGTCCTACCCTTACAAAATACTTACAGGGAGGAAAGAGAGGTTCCACACGTTAAGGCAGCTGGGTGGAATAGCCGGTTTTCCTTCCATAAAGGAGAGCCCTTACGACGCCTTTGGAACAGGCCACAGCTCAACCTCAATCTCTGCAGCCCTCGGAATAAAGGTTGGAAAGAGGCTGAAGGGAGAGGAGGGCCACGTAATAGCCGTTATCGGAGACGGAGCTCTCACGGCAGGTGAAGCCTACGAAGGCCTTAACAACGCCGGCCAGCTGAAGGAAGACCTGATAGTAATTCTCAACGACAACGAGATGTCCATCTCAAAGAACATCGGGGCCATCTCAAACTACCTTACAAAGCTGACAACCGGAGAGAACTTAAGAAAGGCCAAAGAGCGGTTAGAAGAAGTAACAAAAAGGATATTCGGAGAGAAGGTCTATAAAGGTTTAAAACGGGTTGAAGACCTGATAGTTAAAGGCCTCTTTCCACCGGGAATGCTCTTTGAGGAGTTGGGTTTTCGCTACATAGGCCCTATAGACGGCCACGACATTCCCACCCTTATAACTACCCTGCAGAACGTCTCCAAAATGAAAGGGCCAACGCTTGTTCACGTTCTGACCAAAAAAGGTAAGGGATACAAACCAGCCGAAGAGAGGCCAGACAAGTTCCACGGCGTTTCACCTAAAAAGGTAAAAACCGAAGAGAAAAAAGTTCCAACCTATACTGAAATCTTTTCAAAAACCTTAATAGAGATAGCAGAAAAAGACGAAAGAGTTATCGGAATAACAGCTGCAATGCCCTCTGGAACGGGCCTTGATAGGTTCAAAGAGAGGTTTCCTGACCGCTACTTTGACGTTGGGATAGCAGAGCAGCACGCAGTTACCTTTGCAGCAGGCCTTGCCAAAAAGGGATTAAAGCCTGTTGTTGCAATCTACTCAACTTTTCTTCAGAGGGCCTACGACCAGATAATCCACGACGTGGCACTTCAGGAGCTCCCTGTAGTATTCGCCATAGACAGGGCAGGCCTTGTTGGAGAGGACGGAGCCACCCACCACGGCCTCTTTGACCTTTCATACCTCAGGGTGGTTCCCAACATGGTGGTTGCGGCTCCGAAAGACGAGGAGGAGCTCCGCCACCTTCTCTACACGGCCGTAAAGTCAAACAGACCTTTTGCCGTTCGCTATCCACGGGGAAAGGGCTACGGCGTTCCTATAAGGGAGCCCTTAAAGGAGATACCCATAGGAAGCTGGGAGGTTCTGAAAGAGGGAAGAGACGCAGTAATACTTGCAACCGGCTGGCCGGTTTATCAGGCCTTAAAGGCTGCTGAAGAGCTTGAAAAGGAAGGAGTAAGTGTTTCAGTTGTTAACGCCCGGTTTGTTAAGCCGATGGATGGGGAGCTCCTCAAAGAACTTGCTCAAAAATTTAAGTTAATCTTCACAGTTGAAGAGAACACAGTTAAAGGAGGTTTTGGTTCAGCTGTTAACGAGTTTTTGGCTCCATGGTATAATGGAAAGGTAATAAACATCGGAATTCCAGACAAATTTATAGAACACGGAAAACAGGAAGAGCTGAGGAAACTTGTAGGCCTGGATGCCGAAAGCTTGTACAGAAAAGTAAAAGATTGCTTGATTAAGAGAGAGAAGAGTCCGGTTTAAAGTTACCCGCCGGAACTGACCTTTTCCGGCGGATAAAGTTTCTTTTGTTCTATTCCTGTGTAGTGTCTCCTCTGAACCAGTCTTTTATGTCCTCTATCAATGAAACCAGAACGGGAACGAAGAAGAGGGTCATAAAGGTTCCGAAGATTAAGCCGCCTATTGCTACAACGGCTAAAGGAGCCAACCTTTCAAGGCCTAAAGCCCACTGGAGGGCGATTGGAATCATTCCCACAGCCGTTCCAAAGGCTGTCATGAGAACCGGCCTTGTCCTGATTCTTATGGCGTTGAGGATGGCCTCTTTTGTCTCCTGACCTTCCTCTTTTGCCCACTTGAAAAAGTCTATGAGGAGAATTGAGTTCTTAACGATGATTCCTGCAAGGAGGATCATTCCCATGAAAGAGGGCATACACTGGGGTTTGTGGGCTATGAGCATTGAGAAGGCAGCTCCGATGAGGGCTAATGGTATGGCTGAGATTATGGAGATTGGATAGGTGAAAGACTCAAAGGCGGGAACTAAAGAGAAGTAGAGGATGATTATTCCAATCATGAGGGAGTGGAAGAGGCGCTTGAAGCTCTCCATCATCTGTTTTATTTCACCTTCGTGGGAGATGCCGTAGCCGGCAGGGAGTTTGAGAAACTTCTTCTCTAACATGTTTGTCTGCATCTGAACGAAGGTTGTTGGAGCAGTTGCCCTGTAGCCGTAAACGTCAAGTGTATTCAGTAAATCCTGGTGGGTTATTACAGTTTGGGTCAGGTGTTCCTTAATTGATACGAAGTAGGAGAGGGGAATAAAGCCTTTCTTTGTCGGAATTGGAATGTCTTTCAGTTTGTCAACGTAGTCTCTTTTGTCGTTTGGAAGGATTACTCTGATTAAGAGTCCATTTTCCATTGGAACAACGAAAGAGGATGCCGGAATTCCTCTTACGTAACCACCTACGTATTGGGCTATCTGTAGTGGGGTTAGCCCGTAGAGTGAGGCTTTGTTTGCATCAACTTTGAGAACAATCTCCTTTTTATCCATGTACCAGGTTCTTGAGATGTCTGTAATTCCCTTTACTTTGTGCATAAGCTGAACCAACTTTTCGCCTATCTGGTTCAGGATTTTCGGGTCTCTTCCGTATATCATCTCGTCAACGGTTGCTTTAATTGAAGAGAGGGGAGTTGCTCCAAAGTCCATTATTGTTACGTAACGGAGGTCTGGTATTTTGTGGAACTTTTCCCGGAGCTCCTCTTCAATCTGCCATATCGTCTTCTTCCTGTGGAAACGGTCTATGAACTGAATCTTCATCTCTATCTGCTGTGGGGGCTTTCCACTTCCGAACGAGAGAACTCCCGGCTCAGAACCTATCGTTGAAGAGACCCTTACTACTCCCGGCATTGAGTAGACGATTTTTTCCATTTTCGTAAGGACCTCTTCAGTTTTCTGAAGAGAAGTGTTTGAGTCTGTTTCTGCCCTTACAATTACTATTCCTGTATCCATCGGGGGCATAAGGTCTCTACCTAAAACCGGAATAACGTTCTTCATCGTTATTACAAAGAGGAAAAAGCCAAAGATAATTACTCCAAGTTTTAGCCAGAAGCTCTTTAACATTCCCTCTGTGAGCCAGACGTAAAAGTCTCTGAGTCTGTAAACGACTGCTACGACAAAGTAGTCGTAGATTTTCCTCTCTAACCAGTTTTTATCCGGTGTTTTCTTGAGTATGTAGGGGGCTGTTATCGGAATTGCCGTTACTGCAACAAAGTATGAAACGATAAGGGCGATTATGAGGGTTAGAGAGAGAGGACGGAGAATGTGCTGAACGTAACCGCCGATAAAGACGATGGGAATGAGCATTGCAACAGTTGTGTAGGTTCCACTTAGAACGGCGAGCATTACCTCTTTGGTTCCGTCTATCGTTGCCCGCCAGATGTCCTTTTTCAGCTCAAAGTAGTGCCTCTCTATGTTTTCAAGAACTACAACGGCGTCGTCTGTAAGCATACCGAGAGCTAAGATTACGGCTGTTAGCGTAACGATGTTGAAGTTGAAGCCGAAGAGCCACATAAGGCCGATTGTGATTGTGTATGTAATGGGAACTGAAAAGAACGAAACGATGAGCATTCTTACGTTTGCGAGGAAGAGGAAGATTACAAGGAGGGTGAATACTACGGCGTCTCTTAGAGATTCAAGCATGTTTTTGTTGGAGAGCTCTATCAGCCACTTCTGCGTATCGGCAACCACAAAGTTGAGCTGAGGGTACTCCTTTTTAAGCTTTGGCAGGTAGGCCATTACAGATTCTATTGCTGGAAGTTCATAACCCTTTATTGACCTTAAAATTGAAATTCCAATAGCCCTGTGGCCGTTTCCGTGGTAGGCGGAAAGCCTGTCTTTGTACCCCCACTCAACCCTTGCAACGTCTTTAACCTGAACGTTCGGTTTTATGTAGATATTTTTTATTTCCTCAATTCTTTCAGCTTCATCCCTTATTTTTAGAACCACAAGGCCGTTTTTGCTTATTATGAGGCCAACCGGAGCGTTTTTGTTGTTGCTTTTGATTGCGTTAACAAGCTGAAAGAGTGAGATGTGGTATTTGGCAAGTGCCTGGTAATCTGGATAAACTCTGATCTCCCTCTGGTATCCGCCGAAAACTTCTACATCTGAAACGTGGGGAAGGTTTAAGAGCTCGTCCTTTATCTCGTTTTCTGCAAGCTCTCTCACCTGAGCAAGGGAAAGGTGAGAACCCTTTTTAGGGTAAACGGCCAGAACCATTACAGGTCTTGTTGCGTCTGTAACCTTGTAGACCTGCGGAGGGAGAATGTCTTTTGGAAGGAAGGGCAGAACTTTTGAGAGCTCGTTTGAAACGTCTGTTGCTGCTGCATCTATTCCCTTTTTGTACTCAAACTCAACCGTAACTACCGAAACTTCGTCTTTTGAAACAGAGCGGATTGTTCTTACAAGGTCTAAGGTTTTAAGTCTCTGTTCTATTGGCCTTGTTACGTGGGAGGCGATGTCTGCGGCGGAGGCTCCTGGCTCTATCGTAACAACGGCAATTTGAGGCCTGTTTGCGTCGGGGAAGAACTTTCTCGGTATTTTGAAGTAGCCGATTACTCCGATTACACAGAAGAAGAGGAGGACTGCTAAAACTGCGTGGGGTTTTCTGACGTACCAGTCAACGATCCTACCCATTGAATGCCTCCGCAGGAACGGCGCTCTTTCTCCTTAAAACTTCAAGGAGCTTACTCTCTCTTCCTACAACGACTTTATCGCCGGGTTTTACGTTTCCTGAAACTACAACCCATTGGTTAACCTGTTTTAAGACCTTTACAGGGGTTGGTATAACCTCTGTTCCTTTGAGTTTTAGAACCATGTCGGTATCTTTCATGTGGAGAACCGACAGGTAGGGAAGGACGATTCCTGAGTAGGCTTTTCCTTTAAGGTCTGCTCTTACTGTTTGGGCGGGTTTAAGGCCGTCAAGGGTTTTAAGTTTTACCTCTACCGTGTATAGGCCGCTCTTGGGGTCTGCTGCGGGGTAGATCTTTGAGACAACGCCTATCGGTTTTCCTTCAATTTTAACGGGAGCTCCCACCTCTATCTCTTTTGCCTCTTCCGGTGGAGCGTTTAAAAGGACTCTGAAGCCGTCTGAGTCGTAGAAGACCCTCATTATGGGCCTTCCGGGAACGGCAACGTCTCCCGGGTAGAGGAGAACTTTTGCAACTGTTCCGTCCTTAATTGCCCTCACCTCTGTATACTGGAGCTGTGAGGCTACTGCCCTTTTCTTCTCTTCAATTGACTTAACGGCTAATTTCAGCTCTCCGATTT
>Ga0256831_1000533_pt1 | contig 19604 bp, 17 predicted proteins | sample 132544metaG_FD_189087 | JGI IMG/M metagenome (GOLD analysis project Ga0256831, IMG submission 189087) | Hydrothermal vent microbial communities from Lau Basin, Pacific Ocean - 132-544 | ecosystem: Environmental > Aquatic > Marine > Hydrothermal vents | place: Pacific Ocean: Lau Basin | collected... | reverse complement strand
TAGTCGTAGTAGTGGATGCAAGAGCCAGCTTTGATGAAGTTTCGGCAGCATGGACAATAAATTGCTCCTGCATTTATTGCATTCCCGCCATCCATGGCGGTTACGCTGCCGAAAAGTCTCCATGGATGGATTCACGACGTCTTCAGCAAAGCCAGCTCCTTCATCTGCTACGGACTTTAAATTTAAAATAAAAAATTCTTTATGACCAGAAGGGTCAGGATAATATGTTAGAAAGTTTATGTTAGAAAGCTATGTAAAAAAAATCCTCAAAGCCAGGGTTTATGAGATTGTAGAAAAGGTGCCGCTGGATGAGGCGGTTAATTTGTCCTTGCGTACCGGGAATCAGATTCTGCTTAAGAGGGAGGATCTGCAGCCGGTGTTTTCCTTTAAACTGCGCGGTGCCTATAACAAGATTGTGCAGTTGACAGATGAGGAGAAAGCTCAGGGTGTGATTGCTGCCTCGGCGGGGAACCATGCTCAGGGGGTGGCTCTGTCGGCCAGTAAGATGGATATTGATGCTCTGATTGTCATGCCTAAAACCACGCCGGATATTAAAGTGACGGCAGTAAAACGGTTGGGTGCGAGGGTGGAGCTGTATGGCAATAGTTATGATGAAGCTTATGAACATGCCCGCAAGCTGGAAGAGGTTCAGGGCTGGACTTTTATTCACCCCTATGATGATCCGGATGTTATTGCCGGTCAGGGTACGGTGGGTATGGAGATTATGCAGCAGTGCAGTACGGTTCCCGAAGCGATATTTGTACCGGTGGGTGGTGGCGGCCTGATTGCCGGTGTGGCCACCTATGTTAAGTACCTTTATCCGCAGATAAAAATCATTGGTGTCGAGCCGGATGATGCCGCTTCCATGTATGAAGCCTTACGGGCGGATGAGCGGGTATTGCTGGATCAGGTGGGTATTTTTGCTGACGGCGTAGCGGTTCGGCAGGTAGGTAAGGAAACTTTCAGAGTGGCGCGGGAATGTGTGGATGAAGTGCTGCTGGTCAGTGCCGATGAGATCTGTGCGGCCATTAAGGATATTTTTGATGATACCCGTACGGTTACTGAACCGGCAGGAGCACTGGCGGTGGCTGGTTTAAAAAAATACATCAGGGAACGGGAGTTACACAATAAAACGCTGGTGGCTATTAACAGCGGTGCCAATATCAATTTTGACCGGCTGCGTCATGTAGCGGAACGGGCAGAGCTGGGTGAAAACCGGGAACTATTGTTCTCGGCGACGATTGATGAACGTCCCGGCAGTTTTCTGAAGTTCTGTAAAATTATTGGTACCCGGGGAATTACCGAGTTTAACTATCGCTATTCCAGTGATAAGGCGGCGCATATTTTTGTGGGTGTTAAGGTGTCCAATGCCGAAGAAGAAAAAGAAGAGCTGTTTAATGTACTGGAAAGCAAGGGCTATCCGGTTATTGATTTAAGTGATAATGAAATAGCCAAGTTGCATTTACGCCATATGGTGGGTGGACATGCCCCGGATATTAAAAATGAACACCTGTACCGTTTTGAATTTCCCGAGCGTCCCGGTGCCTTATTACGTTTTTTAAGAGGTATGGGACAGAACTGGAATATCAGTCTGTTTCATTACCGTAATCACGGTGCCGCATTTGGCCGGGTTCTGGCGGGTATTCAGGTGCCGGACAGTGATCTGGATGAGTTTAATATATATCTGGATGAACTGGGTTATCATTACTGGGATGAAACTCAAAATCCAGCCTATGTGGAATTTCTGGTCTAAAACCTGAACTTTAGTTTAAACTTACTGTTTTTTTAAGTTTTAATAAAAAAACATGTAGGAAATGTCTTGCATTCTGTATTTTTTATTGGCAATATACCCCCTGAAATGTAAGTGCTTCCTGGTCATTTAATATCCTGTTTTATATAGATTAATTCTAAAATTATAGATAAGGTCTCATATAATCTGGTTTGACGATGATTTATAGCAGGTATATTAAACCGGCTTGTAAAAGAAGCGCTAAAAAACAATAAAAACAAACTACATTAAGGGACTTTTCAAATGACTAATTTTCATTTGACTGATAAACGCCGTAAGCGTCTGAATACTAAATTAAGTACGACAAAAAGAGGATTCAAACAGGATCCCATTGTGGTACTGGCCTATGTTGTACTTCTGGGAGTTTTATTAAGCGGGTTTACTTCTTTTGGGTTTTAACCGACAGCCCGTAACAGGAGCCGGGTGTCCCTGTTACTCCGAGGTAAACAAAATAATAATCAGCTTCAATAAAAATACCTTAAACCTTTCTCCGTAACAATAGCATGCAGTGGAATGTCCCAGGGCTGTGCCTGCAGGGTATCCACCTGCTGTAATTCATGAGCAATGCCTACAAACAGAGGATGATGTTTTCGGGTGTGCCTGCTGTTTAGTCCCTGCCGTCTTAAATGACTTAAGGCTCTGTCATAATAGCCGCCGCCCATACCCATTCGATGTCCCTGGGGATCAAAGGCCACTAATGGTGCCAGCACCAGGTCCAGCTGCCATGCGCTTTTCAGGTGTTTTTTCTGATATATCGGTTCCAGAATTCCAAAACTGTTTTTTCTCAGGCGGGTGTTCTTATTATAGGGTGCAAAAGCCATAATACCGTTTTCTCTGGACAGAATAACCGGCAGGTAGCATTTTTTATAATGGCCGTGTATTTTATTAATTAAGGGTGATAAATCGACTTCACCGTCGGCACTCAGGTAAAGGGCGATATGTCTGCTGTAACGGTAAAAGCGGGAATGGATAATGCGCCGGCTAATAATTCTGGAATGCTGATGCTGCTGGATTCGGGACAGATGTCGGCGAGCCTGGCGGATGTTTATACGTAATGATCTGGCTGATTTGTTCAATTCAGTGTATTCAGGTTAAATAAATCAGTCGCAATTATAAATTATAGAAGTTGTCAGGCAGACAGACTGTGGAAATAGTAAGGTGAAAGAACCGCCTGAAAGGTCGTAAACTTTCGCTCTTGAACCTATCGGTTCAAGTGGGGATCTGACTGATAAATCAGGCTTTCTGCTCAATGACTGTATTAAAACAGCCGTAGGCAGGCTTGCACACATTACCAGGAGCAGAACCCCGGGGTAAAAGATTACGGCTCAAGAAGTACCCAGTTGCTAACCAGATCAGGTAGAACTTTCACGCTGTATTAAGTATAACACCATTCTCTAACAGCGCTAAATATTTAGTAACAGAAAACGCTTATGTAGGCTCGATCTGACGGCTTATGTAATCTCGAGCTGACGGCTCTCATTCACAACTTCATCGATTTTTTCGCGCATTTTACGCAGTTGCTTCTGTAAATCAGAATCGTGGGCAGAATGCTGCTGTTGCTGCAGCAGATCGTGAGCCAGGTTCAGGGCGGCCATAACGGCAATTCGGTCACTGCCGATGACTTTGCCGCTGGCACGGATTTCATGCATTTTATCATTCAGCAGAGCTGCGGAGTCTTCCAGACTTTGCTTATGATTAGGTGCACAGGCAATGCGATAGTCTTTTTCCAGTATCTTGACAGTAACGGGTACGGTTTCTTCTTTCATCCATTACTCTCCATGGCTTTAAGACGGTTGATAATAGCCTCAACACGGCTGCGGGCCGTTTCAGTTTTTTCCATCAACCGGGACCGCTCAACCTGCAGAAATTCCTGCTGTGAGCGTAATTGAACATTTTCCTGTTTAAGCTGTTGAATTGTCTCTAATAATACATTAACACTCTCATCCAGGCGTTTTAATTCCAGATCGGTGTCAGAGACATTTGCGTTTTCTACCATAATGTAGATTTACCTGCCTTTCTAATTCTTATTTTATATTGTAGTTATTCAGTATAACTTTGCCCGGGTATTTATAAAAAGATAAATATAAAAACCATCTATTTACCACTTTCATAGAGTATATTAGAGTCCATTAGCATATTGGTCAATGGTTAAAACAATAATCTATAACGGAAACTTCTGCAAGTGAGGTATAATCCTAAATTAATCAGTTGAACCTACTGATTAATTTAGGATAATTCCAGTTTTCCGGTAATAACTGTAAGATATTACCGACATTTAAACCCTATTATTTAAAAACCAGTATGACATACGAGATTAATATTGAACGGGTGCAGAAAAATCTGACCACTCTGGGCAGTGAGGCCTCTCCTTCGGAAGCGCATGGCACATTATGCGGTTTGCTCTGTGGTCGGGCTGATCTTGAATCCCAGGAATGGCTGGCTTTAACTACGACTGAAGCAGAGGCCATTGAACAGGGTGATATTCTTGCTGTCGAGGCGGCTGAATGGTTATCTGAGTTGTTTTTTCATACGGTCGCGGCTTTATCGGATAATAATCTTAATTTTTATCCACTTTTGCCGGATGATGATAGTGAAACGGTTCAGTTAGAAGCCATTGCCCAGTGGGCGCAGGGGTTTTTAATGGGGCTAAGTCTGGCCGGAATAGAAAAGTTTACTGATTATCCTGAAGAAGTTAGTGAATTTGTTGAAGCCATGACCTCTATTTCTTCGGCAGATGATTATGATCTGGCCGGTGATGACAGTGATGAAGAGGCCATTACCGAACTGCTGGAATTTATTCGCATTGGTGTGTTGCTGGTAAATGAAGAAATGAATCCTCTGCGCGTGCCAGTGGATATTCCAGAGGATCAGACTTTACATTAAATCTGATTTATTCAGGTTAAACAGGCTATATATGATAGACACTAAAGAATTTGCACGGCGCAGAAAACATTTAATGCAGGATATGGGCAAAGACAGTATTGCTATTCTGCCCACGGCACTGGAACAGACCCGTAACCGTGACGTCACCTACCCCTTTCGACCCGACAGCGATTTTCTCTACCTGACCGGTTTCTGGGAACCGGAAGCGGTGCTGGTGCTGATCCCCGGTCGTGAGCATGGTGAATATGTACTGTTCTGCCGGGAAAAAGATGAGACTCAGGAAATCTGGCACGGCCGTCGTTATGGCCAGGAAGGTGTCATTGAACATTTTGCTGCCGATGATTCATTCCCCATTTCCGATATTGATGAGATCCTGCCCGGACTGATGGAAAACAAAAACCGGGTGTTTTACACCATGGGGATCCATAGTGATTTTGACCAGCGTCTGACCGGCTGGGTTAATCAGCTTAAGCAGAAAGTTCGCATGGGCGTTAATGCTCCTGGGGAATTTGTTGCGCTGGATCATGCTTTGCATGAAATGCGATTGTACAAATCGGCGACTGAAATTAAAATGATGAAGAAAGCGACTAAAATATCCTGTGCAGCACACCGGCGCATGATGCAGGCCTGTCGTCCCGGTATGTATGAATATCAGCTGGAAGCTGAATTTATATATGAAACCCTGTCCCAGGGCTGTCGGTCACAGGCCTACCCCGCTATTGTCGGCAGTGGCAAAAACGGCTGTATTTTACATTACACTGAAAACAGTGAGCCTTTAAAAGACGGTGATCTGGTGCTGATTGATGCCGGTGGGGAATATCAGGGCTACGCTGCTGATATTACCCGTACCTTTCCAGTTAACGGCTGTTTCAGTGCAGAGCAGAAAGCACTGTATGAACTGGTACTGGAAGCGCAGGCTGCGGCTATTGAACAGGTTTATCCCGGCAACCACTGGAATGCGCCCCATGAAGCCGCTGTAAAGGTGATTACCCGGGGGCTGGTTAAACTGGGACTGCTTAAAGGCCGGGTTGACAGGCTGATCAAAGATGAAGCTTATAAACAGTTTTACATGCACCGTACCGGACACTGGCTGGGGCTGGATGTGCATGATGTGGGTGATTATAAAATTGATAATGAATGGCGTATGCTGGAAAACGGCATGGTGCTGACCATAGAACCGGGTATTTATACTGGCAATAACCGGAAAATACCTAAAAAGTGGCGTAATATTGGTATTCGTATCGAAGACGATGTGCGGGTAACCCGTAATGGTTATGAAGTCTTAACCGCTGCCGCCCCTAAAAGTGTGGCAGAAATAGAAGCCATTATGGCCTGTTCAAAATCAGTACAGGCCCGGGCAAAAGCAAAAGCAAAAGCAAAAGCTGCGGTAGGGAAAAAGGCAGTTAAAAAAATTGCCTCCAGGAAAACAGCAGTCAAGAAAACAGTCAAAAAAGCACTGAAGAAAGCCGTAAAGAAAAAAACGGTAAAAAAACAGGTGAAAAAGAAGGCAGCTTCAACAGGCAGAAAAAAAGCGAGTAGAAAAAAATCGTAATTATTTAGAATAATATGGAAAATTACGTAGACTACCTGCAGTCAGTTACGATCAAACAGGCTAAATCATTATAAATCTTTAAGATAAGGCAAGCTAATAGCAAATGAGTAAACAGACAGTAAAGTATTTTGATATTGTTATTGTCGGCGGCGGTATGGCCGGAGCGACTATGGCACTGGCGCTGGCACCACTGCAGTTGAATATTGCCATTATTGAAGCCCACCCTTATCAGGAGCAGCAGACCCAGCCCAGTTTTGATGATCGCTGCCTGGCTCTGTCCTGGAGTTCCAGGCAGATTTATGCCGCCATGGGATTGTGGGATCAGCTGACACAAACCGATAGCGATAAAGATAATGACAATTATGCGGCCATAAAACACATACATGTGTCCGACCGCGGCCATTTTGGTGCAGTTCGTCTCAGCCACCAGGAAGAAGCTGTGCCGGCGCTGGGCTATGTGGTTGAAAGCCGGGTGATTGGTGAAGTGCTGCTGGCTCAGCTAAAACAGTATAAAAATATTCATATTTACAATCCTGCCCGGGTAGAGCAGGTGGATAATCAGAGCCATGCAGACAAAGTCAGTCTGACCATTAAAGTGGGTAAAAAAACGCAGCACCTGAACAGTGCCTTGCTGATTATCGCGGATGGTGTTAATTCCCGCACCCGTGAATCTCTGGGGATCCGTGTCAATCAGCAGTCCTATGCCCAGACGGCCATTATTGCCAATATAGAAACCGAGCTGCCGCATCAGAATGTGGCCTACGAGCGTTTTACTGACTCTGGTCCTCTGGCGGTGCTGCCTTTATCCAGAAACCGCTGCTCTCTGGTCTGGACGGCAGAGGATCATCAGGTAAAGGATATTATGGCCTGGGATAATAAACAGTTTGGAGAGGCTTTGCAGGATCGCTTTGGTTTTCGTCTGGGGGCAATTACCCGGGTGGGTAAACGCTCGGCCTATCCGCTGGTCTTAATGACCGTGGATAACCGAACCCTGCAAGGTCAGCCCCGTATCGCTCTGATAGGCAATGCCGCCCATGGTATCCATCCGGTTGCCGGTCAGGGGTTTAATCTGGGCTTAAGAGACATCGCAGCCCTGGCAGAATTAATTGCAGCCGATATGCAACTGTACAAATCACCCGATCCCGGAGACAGTCAGTTGTTAAGCAATTACTGGCAATGGCGTCAGGCGGATATCCGCCAGGTTACCACCATAACCAATGGTCTGATTAAACTGTTTTCCAATAATTCAATGGTATTAACAGCGCTTAGAGATAGCGGTTTATTATTAACGGATATTATTGCCCCTTTACGACATATGATAGCAGCAGAAGCAATGGGTAAGGGCGTATTACAGGGGCGGTTGAGCAAAATGGCAGTGGGACAATCGCTGGATTAAATTTTTTACTGTTTTACCAAGTAAGACTAACGACTAAAATACTGGACAGGCGCTGGATAAACTATGCAAAAATCAGCAGTACAACATTATGATCTGATCATTATCGGCGGCGGCATGGTGGGGGCGACCCTGGCCTGTGCCCTGGGCGACAGTGCCCTGAAAATAGCGATTATTGAAGCACATCAGGCGGATTATAACTGGCCTGACGGCAGTCACGATATCCGGGTCAGTGCTTTAACCCATGCCAGTCAGCATATTTTTGAAAATATCGGTGCCTGGCAGAGTATGTACAAAGACGGTGTCTGTGCCTATGACCAGATGCATGTCTGGGATGCTACCGGCCATGGAGAGATCCATTTTAACAGTATTGACATCGGCCAGATGAACCTGGGTCATATTGTGGAAAACCGGATTATTCAAAAAGCGGTGCAGACCCGTCTGGCTGATTTCGATAATATTGATTTATTGATGCCGCTTAAAGTGGCTGATCTACAGATAAATACTCAACAAACTAATACTCAGCAAAAAGCGGGTGTCCAGCTGATCACAGAAGACGGACAGAGCTTCAGCGCTGATCTGCTGGTGGGGGCTGACGGTGCCAATTCCTGGGTCAGGCAGCAGGCCGGTATTTCTCTGAGTACCTGGGCTTATCACCAGACCGCAGTTGTGTGTAATGTAACTACATCCGAACCCCATCAAAATGCCTGCTGGCAGCAGTTTATGCCCGAGGGACCGCTGGCTTTCCTGCCTTTATGTGATGACTCTTCTGCTGAAACCATCAGTTCCATTGTCTGGTCCACTGCAGAAGATAAGGCACAGGCTTTACTGAATATGAATGAGCAGCAGTTCAACCAGGAGCTGCAACTGGCTTTCGGCAGCACCCTGGGTCGGATACAACTCAATTCAGAGCGCGGCGCTTTTCCCCTGCGGCTGCGCCATGCCAGGCAGTATGCACAGGAACACCTGGCCCTGATTGGTGATGCCGCGCATACTGTGCATCCTCTGGCCGGACAGGGCGTCAATCTGGGGCTGCTGGATGCGGTGGTACTGGCAGAAGAAATTCAACGGGCACTGCAGCAGCATCGGGCTATTGGCGGCATCCAGGCATTGAGACGTTTTGAGCGTCGCCGTAAAGCAGATAATATTGCCATGCTGGCCGCTATGGATGGGTTTAAGCGTTTATTCAGTAATGATATTACACCTTTGAAAGTCCTGCGTAATGCCGGACTGGGACTGGCAGATAAAATTCAGCCCTTAAAACAGAGCATGATAAAACGTGCTATGGGACTGGCGGGTACGGGCATCAATGATGATTTACCTAAACTGGCACGCCCTGCCCTATAATTAAAGTTTATAACAATAACAATAATAATAATGACTAATAGAAGTTATCGTTTACTGGTAGGCAGCCTGTTGCTGATTTTTCTCTACTTTGATATGCATAAGGGGGTTTATGTTTTGATCCTGCTGATGTTCCTGGAGGGTGTCAGTAATTATCTACTGCCTGATTTTGTGAATCGCTTTATGCATGGAGTCTCTGGCCAGACAGACAATCTGGCACCGGTAAATAAGCAGTCACGTTTTGCCTTTTCTGCTGAGCGGGCCTGGCGCCTTCTGGTCAGTCTGCTGCTGACTTTTTCTTATATTTTATTTAATCAGAACTTTACATTTCTGCCGGCAACAATGGCTGATGAATGTTCATATATCAGCTGGTTTTTTCCGTGGTTTATGGGATTTGCAATTTTTGGTGCTGGTGTCAGTGCTATCTGCCCCTCACTACTCCTGGTCAAATGGGCAGGTTTTAAGTAAATGGACAGAACAATACAGGCCTCTGATAATAAAAGCCGGCAGGCAATGGAAGGGCGGTACAATTTTGTGCTGCCGATGCGTATTACCGGTATGGTTTTCTGGGGGCTGGTACTGGTTGGGTTAATTATTACTGTTTTCCTGTTGCAGGGTAAGGAAAAAGAATTACAGACTCGTTATCAGACTAATACTATTTTACTGGCTAACTCTATGCAGATGCAGCTGGAAAAAGCTCAGTCTGTGGATGCCATTAAAAAAATCCTGTCCAGAGAATTTCCCCGTTACCAGAAACAGTATGCTGTTGTTGCAGTTGAACTTAAATCCGGTAAAAATATTATCCGGCAGGGTTCTATTCCAACTGATAGCATTTCTTATGTGCAAAATTTTCTGGTGCATGGTCCCGCCGCTGATAATAATCAGAATAAAGATAGTTCTTTCCATAAGCAGTTTAGTCTGATTGCTTACTATCCCGATTTAAAGGTTCAGGTCATTGCTGAGCGCAAGGATATGCTGCTGACCATTGTAGGCCTGATTTTTATTTTCGGCCTGTTATTACAGAGTATTCTGCGGCATATGCTGACCAGACCATTTCGAAAATTACTGGACTCGGCACAGAAATTTGCCAGGGGAGATACCTCGGTACGCTTTGACGAATCGACTTCCGATGAGTTTGGTTTTTTATCCCGTTTTATTAATAAAGCTCTTGATGCTATTGGACAGCAGCAACGTGAGGTACATCGGGCACTGGCAAGAGCCAAACAATCGGAGCTGGCCCTGTTTAAGGAAAAAGAACTGGCTGAAGTCACCCTGTTTTCCATTACCGATGCAGTTATCACAACGGATGATAAAGCCAGAATAAATTTTATGAATCCAGTAGCTGAAACTCTTCTGGGCTGGGATAAGCAGGAAGCAAAAGGCAGGCTCATCTGTGAGATTTTTCAGCTGGTGGATGAGGAAAATTGCAGGGCCATTGAAAATCCGCTGGAACGCTTATTAAGCAATAAACAGATTGTTGAACAGAAAGTGGATACCGCACTGAAAGATCGTAATGGCAATTTAATCAGTGTGGAATTATCAGTGGCCCCCATGAAAAGCCAGGACGATCAGGTTATCGGTGGTGTTATTGTCTTTCAGGATATCAGTGAATCTCGCCGCATGAGCCGGCAGCTTTCCTGGCAGGCCAGCCATGATGAACTAACGGAACTGTTTAACCGCCGGGTTTTTGAAAAGCGTCTTGAAGAATTACTTAATGATGCCTGGGATGAAGATAATGAACATGTTCTGTGCTACCTGGATCTAGACCAGTTTAAAGTGGTTAATGACACCTTTGGTCATATGGCCGGTGATGAACTGCTGCGGCAGTTATCCATAGAACTGTCAAACAGTATTCGGGAGTCGGATTTGCTGGCGCGACTGGGTGGTGATGAATTTGGCATTCTGCTGGAAAACTGTGAATTGCAACAGGCAGAAAAGCTGGCTGAGACTATCCGTAAAAATATCAAGAATTACCGCTTTGTATGGGAAAAACGGGTCTTTGAAGTGGGCGTCAGTATTGGTGTAGTGGCTATTAATAAAACCAGTAAAAAGGTTTCTGATATTCTCAGTGCAGCCGATCTGGCCTGTTATGCGGCCAAGGACAGCGGCAGAAACCGCATCCATGTTTATAAGCCGACAGATGAAGAGCTGGCTAAACGACATAGTGAAATGCATTATGTTATGCGTATTAATAACGCTCTGAAAGAAGATGCATTTATATTATTCAAACAACCGGTGGTATCATTATTTGATAAAGAAAAACTGTCCATGCACTGGGAAGTGCTGGTGCGTATGAAAAATGATCAGGGTGATATGGTGACACCGGATGCTTTTATCCCGGCAGCAGAACGTTATAATCTGATGTCTAAAATTGATCGCATGGTGATAGAAAAAACCTTTGCAGCCATGTCCCGGGGTGAATTTTTCAGAAAAGGCTATGAACATAGGGTGGTAGGTATTAATCTGTCTGGTGATTCATTAAACGACCGTTTCCTGGAGTACATTCAGCAGCAGGCTAAAAAATATAAAATAAAATTTAATGAACTATGCCTGGAAATTACCGAAACCATTGCTATTGCTAATTTAAGCACTGCCAATCATTTTATGGATGAACTGAAAATCCTCGGCTGTCAGTTTGCCCTGGATGATTTTGGCAGCGGCCTGAGTTCTTTCGGTTACTTAAAACACCTTCCCGTTGATTTTCTGAAAATTGACGGCAGCTTTGTCAGAGATATAGCCAGCGATGACATTGACCGGGCCATGGTAGAGTCCATTAACCAGATTGGTCATACCATGGGCCTGCGTACGATTGCTGAATGGGTGGAGGATAAGGAAACCCTGCTGGAACTGAAAAAAATGGGCGTGGATTATTCCCAGGGTTTTTATACCGGCAGGCCGGAACCATTGCAATTTTAATCAAATAAGGCTTTTATCCAAATAGCAAAGAGGGCTGATCGCATTAATACAGCGGCTGTTTAAGATCAATCCCTATCGCTGGGTCGCTCAAAATTTGTTATGTGATATTTGCTACGCCCTTACATTTTGGGAAGTCTGAACACCTCCAAAACTCCTTACCGACATTCTGCCCTATACTGGTTTTCCTCAACACCATTTGAACTACCACAGTTGGGACAGTTCGGAGTATTATATTTTCCTTTTTCGGCAACGATAGTTTTTACATGTCTAATATGGTCACGGTTTGTTAAATGACGGACAAAGTTATTTTGTTCGTAATTTCTATTACTTGAGATTCAGTTAGTACTTGTGTTGTTTTTGATTTTATATACTTTGCGCAACCCCCAGCGAAGGTAATATTTTCAGGGATTTCTGTTTTGAATTTTAAATACCATAAATGAATATTTCTCCTATAACAAAAAACGCAACATAAAGTACGAAATAAATTAAATATTTTAAAAAAAGGAAAAAGCCTCTTTTTGCACCTCTCGTATCAAAGGCGTAATAGAGTAGACTGATAGTTGTGAATATTGCTGCAAATACAATAAAACCCGTTGAAACGGGTTTTCCAGCTTTTTCTGAATCTTTTATTAACCAATAAATAGCAATAATTGATAAAAATAAACTACCTATGGCATCTGGTATTAGCTGTGAAGTGCCTTCAGGAAAAAAAGATACTGCTATTAAACCATGCGCCAGACCAAAAACTATGACCATGCCTAAAATTCTTAATTTGTATGTTTTTTTATCAGTAATTTCTTGTTCCATAGTTTTCTCTTTTATTAATTCTAAAGTTTTTCTTGCGGCCTGCCTTTTAGGCCGTAAGAAAAAATGGTCAGCGTTAGTTTACCTGTTATAATTTACGAGAAACTCTTTAGGCAAGATAGACTCAGGTTCTGTTTTAAAAAACATAGATGTTGCCCCAACGCCTTTAGTGCCTTTATAATAATTAGCAACTGCAAAAGCTGGTCCGTTTTTATATTCAAGAATAGCAATAATATAGCAAGATTTATTACCAAGTGCTTTAGTGCTTAGAATTGAAGCTGATGTTATTTGGCCAAAAAATTGCTCAATTTGCCCTAAGCTTTGTGCCTGACATAATGATCTAGTGTCTTTTTCTAATGGGCCATTCTTTAAAATTCTAGCCATAAAAGCAGCATTCCCCTTTTTTTTGTAAACACTAACTGCTTCATTAAATTGAGTTTCTGCTTCATCGCAAATGTTACTAGCCACAACTGAATTAGTAAAAAGTATTGCGATAAATGCGAGTATGTATTTTTTCATATTTTTTCCTTTTAACGGCAAACGTACCGCTTTTGCAGGTCCAAGTTAACGTATTCGTTAGCCTTTTTTGGCGTTAAGAACTCTAAGCCAATCAGCAGCAGAATATTCAACGGTACATGGAAAATCAATTTTTAACCGCAAATGATTTTGGCTCACTAAAGTCTTAAGTGGCCTTTCGGTTAAAAATAAATTGCAACATCCTATAGCAGCTTCGGCATGATGAAAGTCCAGAAGGTCATTGCCTGTAAGTTGGCGTTTTTGGTTCCATCTTACTGCCGCATAACAAGAAGCGTTAATATGCAGTGTTCGAACTGATTCGTTAAGATGACTATCGCCAGCCGTAACTGACGCATTTGTAGTGAGCGCAGCGAATGAAAAATGCGTCCGAATTTACGGTCTTGTTGGACGAACCACTATTGCAGAGAAAAGCCGTTCGTCATTCTTTTTTTTAATTGGGTGTAACCTCATTAATTACCACTTATAGGAATAAGCAGGTAAATTGTGATCTCTTCAAATAACAGAGGTTACAATCCAATAAAAACACCAAATAACAAAGAATTAAAGCAAAAATACGACTTACACTGCAAACATTTAAAACTCAAGGGCTTACAACCCAAAACAATTGATGCCTATGCCCGTGCCATTCGTCGTATTGGGGCATATTTTAACGGCAATCTGGATGAGCTGACTGAAACTCAGCTGAAGTTTTTATTTTATGGATGTCCTTTAATATACGCTGCTGAAGAGCCCTGGATGGATTGTTTTTCCTCTTTTCTCAAAGAGGTAAGGTATACATCCTGTTGTGTTGCTGCTGCAACCCTGATCTGTAATTAAGGCCGTAAATTCTCGTTTAAAATCGTCTGTAAAAGGTTTTCTGAATGGGGTCTCTTTTGTCATATTTTATCTCGCTATGTAATTTTTTATGCTTAACAATGTGTACGGAAATATTAGACGTGTATGGAAATATTAGACTCATAATAATTTATCAAACCGACACTGACCAAAGACATCACTATTTTCATATATTGCTACAATTAAGCGTAGAATTAACTGTGATAGTTATCACAAATTTTCACATATTACCTTATAAACACAACTATATATAATTATACTGTAAAATAAGCTGATTTATAAATACAAAACTGGAGAGCAGGCAAACCTCCATTCCTGATGTGCAGAGCATGTTCTATTTTGGACAAAATCTCACTCATTAAAGTGAAGATCAATTGCTTATGAAAGTTTATCTTTTTATATTTTCAACGACTCACTATTAAAATATTGGGATTACTTGGCTTTTAATTTATATCTCTATAATAATAGAATAGCCTCAGTATTTTTAATTTTAAAATGAATTAAATGATTAAATCCAAAATATGTTTATCCCTTTTTTTATTCAGTCTGACAGTATTACCTAACTTGTCTTACTCTTTACTTATACATAGAGTTAACTGTGGTAACAGTGGTGAATTAAAAGGAGATGCCAATATAGTTCTTGGTATATCTGTAAAAAATCACTGCAATATGTTATCTGCAAGGGTTTCTTCTTGGGCTGGAGGTTGGCTTGATTCTGGGGGAAGAAAATACCTTCATTATTCTTGTAAAAAATCTAATGGTAACAATGCATATTCTGGGGTTTGTTATTCTTTTAAAATTAATAATTGTCCCGCCAATGAAATTATTGTTAATGGTTTATGTAAACGTCCTGATAATAATTGTATTACTATTACGGGAAATAATTGTGTTACTGCAAAAATCAGAGGTTCATCTGTTTGCAATAATACCCAGGAAGGAAACCCCTGTGATGCCTCAACCGGTAATAAATACCAGCGTGAAGTTGACTACCGTTCCAGCACCTTAAACTTTGTCCGTTATTATAACAGCCTGTTTGATACTCAAAACGTTTTAGGCAAACAATGGACCCATAGCTACCTGGGTTCACTGACCATAGGCAATAGCATAAAAGTCAACCGTCCCGATGGCAAAGTACTGGAGTTTAGCAATAATAACAGTCAGTGGCTCAGCGATGCCGATATCACCGATACCTTAACACAGTCCGCTTCCCAGTGGATATATACAACTGCAGATGATACCACCGAGACTTATAACTCCGACGGTCGGTTACTAACCACCCAGACACGGGATGGCCGACTTACCCGGTACATTTATGATAGTGATAATTTTCTGCAACAGGTTGTCGGTCCTTATGGACGAAGCCTGTACTTTAACTACGATACTAATAAGCACCTTATAACTGTCACTACTGCGGACAATACTCAAATAAGTTATACCTATGATAATCTCACCAACAATCTGATATCTGTGACCTATCCGGATAATACCAGCAAGACTTATCATTATGATAATACGGCATTTCCTTCTCACCTGACCGGTATTGACGATGAAAATGGTAACCGCTATGCTACCTGGACTTATGACAATAAAGGTCTGGCTATTTCAAGTGAACATGCTAATGGAGCAGAAAAAATTAAACTGAGCTATAACCCGGATGAAACTACCACCGTGACCGATGCGCTGGGGCGAATAAAAATCTATACCTTTGAAAACCACTTTGGCCTGCGTAAACCCAAAACAATTGAATTTCAGTATAACGATGGCCAGAAAGCAGTTACCAAACGCAAAAACTATACCTATTACCCTGAAAATGGCTGGCTCAAGGAAGTCACAGATTATAAGGGCAACACCACCTATTACGAATACAATCGCCGAGGTTTAATCACCCTGGAAACCCGAGCCGTCGGCACCCCCGAAGAATATATAATAAGCACTACCTGGCATCAAAATTTTCGCCTTCCGGCCAGTCGTACCTGGCCCGGACACACACAAACCTACACCTATAATGCACAGGGTCAGCTACTGAGCGTAACGACCACTGCGACACCATAATATGATAAAGACCAGCAAATACCCCCTTAGCGTACTGATACTGTTATTGAGTCTGTTGCTGAGCACTCAGGCCAATGCCCTGTCACGCAGCACAAATTATCATTGGTACGACAGTGGTCCTCAACAGGGATTATTACAAAGTATTGATGGACCGCGTACCGATGTTCAGGACATCACAACCCTGGACTATGACTCACAGGGTAATTTAAAGCGGCTTACCAATGCACTGGGCCATATGACTGAAATTACCACTCATGATACCAGCGGACGGCCTCTGGAAATTATTGATGCCAATGGCCTGCACACAACATTAAGCTATGACCCGCGGGGACGGTTACTGCAAACCAGGATCTATACAGATAGCACCACCAGTGATATTCGTACTACCACCTACCGTTATACTCCGGCCGGAGACCTGGCACAAATAATACTGCCTACGGGTGATACCCTGAACTACACCTGGGACGATGCCCGCCGACTGATACAGCTTGCTGATGCACAGGACAATCGTATTGTTTATGATGTGGATTTAATGGGTAATATCCTGTCCCGAACCCTGTACAACAATGTCGGTACCCTGGTACAGCAGCACAATGCACTCTACAATCAGCTCGGTCAGCTGTTTCAAAGTATAGGTGCCAGCCAGCAGGTGAGCGAATATCAATACGATGCCAATGGCAACAACACTCAGATACTGGACCCGCTGGGCAATGCCACCCGAAGGGCTTTTGACCCTCTGAACCGTCTGAAGCAGATCATAGATCCCCACGGCGGCAATACCGCATTGAGCTATGACAATGCCGGTAATTTAAATCAAATCACCGATCCCAATGGTCACACCACCACCTATAGCTATGACGGCCTGGGCAATCTGACCCGGATAAGCAGCCCCGATACCGGTATCACTACCTATGAGACTTACGACAGCGCAGGCAATGTACTGCAGCAGCACGATGCCAGAGGTGTTATTACATCTTATCAATACGATGCCCTGAACCGTCTGACCACCATCAACACTCCCGACAGCCATGACCGCATCCATTACTTTTACGATGGCAGTCACTACCCCTCAAACCTCCCCGAGCCGCCTAATCACGCCCCGATTGGACGACGAACCGCAATGCAGGACAGCAACGGCAGCAGCTACTGGTACTACAATGCCCAGGGCGATATTATCCAGAGTACCCGGCAGGCCAGTAATGGAACCATCTGGACGAACACCTGGCAATACCATAACCGTACCGGCCTGCTGACTCGCAGCACCCGCAGTGACGGACTGGTTCTGAATTACCAGTATAACACTAATGGACAGCTTAATCGGATAGACCTGCAGGCCAATGGTCTGAGCCAGACCCTGGTCAGCAATATCCAGTACCAGCCCTTTGCTGGTATTAAAGCCCTGGATTATGGCAATGGCCTGAGACTGAGTCGGGACTTTGACCTGGACGGCCGACTGAGTCAACAACAGGTTAGCGGCAATGACCGTCTGCAGGATTTAAGCTGGGACTATAATCCGAACAGCAGTGTCCAGAACCTGAACAATCTGCTTAATAGTACATTGAGTCAGAACTTTGCCTATGATGAACTGGACCGGCTTACCGAGGCTCAAAGCAACGGCAGTGCCTATACCTATCTGGGCTTTAACTACGATGCCAACAGTAACCGGGTGCAGCAGGATGCTGATAACCAGCGCACCGATTACCTTATCAACACCAGCAGTAATCACCTGCAGGGTAGCAGCGGTGCCCTGATACAGGACATGCAATACGATGCACGGGGCAATCTTATCCGGAAAGACCAGAACGGAGTGAGCTGGCAGTACCAGTATAATGACCATAATCGCCTGACCCAGCTAAGTAAAAATGGCCAGTGGCTGGCCCGATACCAGTATAACGGCCTGGGACAGCGCATTGAGAAAAGCCTCTCAGACGGCAGTCTGACATACTACCTGTACAACCCCTCAGGTCAGCTTATCAGTGAGGCAGACAGCAGTGGCCACATTACCCGACAGCTCATCTGGCTGGACGGTGAGCCGCTGGCTCTGACTGAGGAAAGTCAACAGATGCCGTTTGAGCGGATACTGGACAACCGTTCCAGACATGTCAGCTACACCGGACAATGGCAGGCATCTACAGCCATTGCCGGTTACACCGGCAGTGATTACCAGTACCATGCATCACAAAGCCAGTCAGATACAGCCCGGATAATTGACAATGACTCGGCTGATTTCAGTACCACCGGTCAATGGACATCATCCACTGCGGTCACTGGTTACCAGGGAGCTGATTATGTGCATCATTATGCCAATGGTGTGTCACCACAGGCTGCCCTGTATGACAACAGCTCCGGTCAGAGTACCGGCAACTGGCCCGCCTCGACATCGGTTTCGGGTTATCAGGGGCATAACTATCAGTATCACAGAGCGGGTCAGGGGGATAATCACTTCAGCTGGTCAATTCCTGCAGAGCCTCGTTCCTATAATGTCTATACCCGCTGGACCAGCCACCCTAACAGGGCCACCAATGCACCCTATACCATTACTCATGCCAGCGGAAGCACCACCGTACGGGTTAATCAGCAGCAAAACGGCGGAACCTGGCATCTGCTGGGCACCTTTACACTGGATAATAACAGCCGGGTGACCCTGACTGACCAGGCTGATGGTTATGTTATTGCCGACGCTATTGCTCTGCAAAACCAGGATACAGCCAATGGCAATACCGCCACCTGGTCTGCACTGGTGGATACCGCCGGTACTTATGAACTGCAGGCCCGCTGGAGTGCCCATCCCAACCGGGCTACAGATGCCCCCTATACCATCAGCCATGCCCACGGCACCACTACGGTGCGACTTAATCAGCAAACCCGTGGGGGGTAATGGGTAGTATTAGGCCGCTATCCGCTCACTCCTCAAAGTACAGTCACTTTAGGCAGTCAGGCCAATGGCTATGTCATTGCCGATGCCCTGCGCATTGTCAGTAGCGGCACTGGTAATTTACGGCAAAAGGTTTATTATTATCATAATGATCATCTGGGGACACCCCAACAGATAACAGACCAGAACCAGAAGATTGTATGGGCGGCGAATTATAAGCCGTTTGGACAGGCCGTTATAACAACAGAGGATATTACCAGTAATCTGCGATTTGCAGGACAATATTATGATTGGGAATCGGGGCTGCATTACAACTACCATCGGTATTATGACCCATCTTTAGGGAGATATATCACTTCCGATCCCATTGGATTAGAGGGTGGGTTGAATACCTATGCTTATGTTGGCAGTAATCCATTAAAGTGGACTGACCCTCTTGGTCTTGATTATGGTTTTGGTGTAGATCCAAATGCTGCTGGAGGCAATGGACATACAACACTTTATTATCAAGACCCTACGGGTAATTGGAATTCTTATGATCAAGGAGCTAGAGGAGATACATCCTCAGGAGGAAACTCAGGTTTCTTAGGTGGCTCTGATGCCGATGCAGGAGTAAGGATATCAC
>Ga0256831_1000532_pt1 | contig 19613 bp, 16 predicted proteins | sample 132544metaG_FD_189087 | JGI IMG/M metagenome (GOLD analysis project Ga0256831, IMG submission 189087) | Hydrothermal vent microbial communities from Lau Basin, Pacific Ocean - 132-544 | ecosystem: Environmental > Aquatic > Marine > Hydrothermal vents | place: Pacific Ocean: Lau Basin | collected... | reverse complement strand
TGCAACAACATGAGAAAACTTTATGACAATCGGCTTTGAAAAAGCCGGGACCGCGAGCAAAGTCACGGACAGGGCCGCAACCGCACAGGAAAGACATACTTTTTTTAACATACTTCCTCCATTTTGATTGATTAAGCACACCGTCTTCCGGAACCAGACCGGAAGATACGGTTTACACATCCTTAGAGTAAGAAAGAAGCAAAGAATCTGCCAGTTGATCAAAGAAAAATGCACGGATTCAGGACAAAGCGAACAGCCGTCGGCATCAATGGAAAAACTTACACAACCTACTGATTTAATGTCATAACCAGGAAAAGTATTCTTTTTTCCATGTCCGCCACTGACAGATACCACCATATGGTCCTCAACAAAAACTATTAAAAATGGGTGGATTTCCACCCGTAAAGCCACTTCAACGGGGTAACATCCACCCATTTGAATCAACATTAACCGAAGTTGTTGCGTCTGCGACAACGTACAGAACCGCCGCTACTTATAGTCGGATTTATCCAGATTGTACTTACGCATCTTGTCATACAGGGTTTTACGGGCCAGGGAGAGAGCTGCCATGGTATCCTTGATGGATCCATGATTGGCGGCCAGGGCCTGTTCAATCAAGCCGCGTTCAAAGCACTCCACCTGTTCAGAAAGACCGGTGACCTCCGTGCTATCCTGGCCGGAAAGCATCCGTTCCAGAGAATGATCGAACTGGCTGCCGAGTAATACGTATCTTTCCGCCAGATTTCTCAGTTCCCGAACATTACCTGGCCAGTTATGGGACATCAGAACATTCATCTGGCCCTTTTCCGGCAGGGGAACCTCACGCTGATAACGATGCCCGGCAACAAGGAGAAAATGATGAAAAAGAAGAGGAATATCATCACGCCGCTTACGCAGGGGCGGAATTTCCAGGGTCACCACATTGAGCCGGTAATACAAATCTTCTCTGAATTCCCCCTTGTCCGCCGACTGACGCAGATCAATCTTGGTCGCGGCCACCACCCGGAAATCAAGCGGAATGACGGCATTTGAACCAAGTCGCTCCAGGGAGCGCTCCTGCAGCACCCTGAGCAGACGGACCTGGGTCTGCAATGGCATGGTTTCAATTTCATCAAGGAACAGGGTACCGCCGGCCGCATGTTCAAATTTGCCGATTCGTACGCTCTCGGCCCCGGTAAAAGAACCGGCCTCATGGCCGAAAAGCTCATCTTCTATCATGGATTCGGGGACGGCGCCGCAGTTGATGGCAACAAAATTTTTTGCCCGCCGGGAGCTGTGTTCGTGCAGAGACCGGGCCACCAGTTCCTTGCCGGTCCCTGTTTCCCCCATGACCAGGATATCAGCGCCGGTATCGGCGAGCTGAGCGATGGTAGCACGCAGCTGTTTGATCTGCCGCGTTTTTCCTATGATCCGGGGACCGGGCGCGCTATGGGCCTCGAGTTCGGTCCGCAGGTGTCTGTTTTCAAGGGTCAGCGCTCGTTTTTCCAGGGCCCGCTGTACGGTCTTGACGAGCCGTTCCGGCGCATAGGGCTTTTCAATAAAATCATAGGCCCCGCTACGCATGGCCTTGACAGCGGTTGACACGTCCCCATGACCGGTAATCATAATCACCGGCAGATCCCGGTCAATTTTCCGTACACGGTCAAGAAACTGAAGGCCGTCAATTCCGGGAAGACGAATATCGCAGATAATGATTCCCGGCAATTTGTCAACTAGGAAGGTGAGCGCCTCTTCAGCCGATTCAAGACAGGTCGCTTCAAAATCCGCCAGCTCAAGGGTCTGCCTGTTGGCCAGCCGGATATGGGGTTCATCATCAATAAAAAGAACCTGCCGTAATTCCTGCATTGTCTTTCCCTGTTTTTCTATCCCTGTTTTCCTTTCCCTTTCTTTAAAAAAGGCGACGGACGACGGACGACGAAACCGGCCGCGAATACGTCGGACAGGTCCTCAGAGGTTAACTCCCACTTTTTCATGCTTGCCGGGATATTCAGCAGAATCCTGGTGCAAAAGTACAACAAAGGTGGTGAATGTCCCCTTTTCTTCCAGATAGATATGACCGTCCATTTCCTCAATGATCCGTCTGGTAATGGTCAGACCCAATCCCAGGCCCTGCCCCGATGGTTTGGTGGTATAAAATGGATCAAACACCTTTTCCCTGTCGGCAACATCCACTCCGGGCCCGTTATCCCTTACCTCGATGCGCACCATATCCTCAAAAAAACGACCAGTCACCCCGACAATCGGATTCTCTTGTCCCTGCACGGAATGGATTCCATTGGTGATCAGGTTGACCAGGGCCTGCTGCAGCAAAAGAGAATTGGTCCGTACCTTGATATCGGCCGGGTCCAGATCGATACCGATTTTGATCCCGGTTTTGCCGAGCAGAGGCATGAGAATTTCCAGTGCACCGTCGATAACACCCTGCAGCGGCAGGCTGCTCAGGTTTCCCCGACTTTTCCGGGAAAAAATCTTTAGCTGGCTCCCTATTCCAGCCATACGCTCGGTGAGTTCGGCAATCCGATCAAAATTGGAAATTGCCTCTTCAATACGCCCTTTAATCAGTAATTCCCGTCCATTAGCGCCATAGGCCCGGATGGCCGCCAACGGCTGGTTGAGTTCATGGTTGATGCCGGTCGCCATTTGACCTATTGCGGCAAGTTTTGCGGTATGAATCAATTCTTTGCGCGCATGCCGCAGTTTTTCCTCGGCCCGTCTGCGATCACCAATCTCCAGGCGCAACTGACTGTTGACTTCACTCAAGGCACTGGTCCGCTCACTGACCCGCTGCTCAAGATCGAGGTTGACCTGTTCAAGCATTCTCCGGCTTTCTTCTTCATGGTATCTCTGTTCCTGCATACGCAACCGTTGCTGCCGATACATCAGCACAAGGACGACCACCAGGATAAAGGCGGCGCCGGTGCCGATCAGGGTGCGGCGCACCAGCAGGCGTACATGTTTGGTGTCGCTTAAAATATGCACTTGCCAACCGGCCTGGGGCATGGTCCGGCTCTGTTGCAAATATTCCTTTTTCCGGCCATTTTCCAAAAGGGTTAGCAGGGTGCCGGTATCGGTCGGGTTTGACACCAGAATGGGGAGAGGGGTTAAGCGGGCTTTAGGATAGCGACGGCTTTGTTCTATCCGGGCCTTTACCGCAGGTGACAGGGAATGAAGCGCCTGAAACCGCCAGGCAGGATTGGTGCTGAGAAAAATCACGCTATCGGGATCGGTGACCAGAAAGGTTTCATCACGATGGCCCCAGTTATGCTCCACCTTGTCGATATTGATTTTGACGACCACGGCCCCGAGAATTTCACCATTGCTTCGGACCGGGTAGGCAAAATAGTACCCGCGACGGCTTGAAGTTGTGCCAAGGGCGAAATACCGTCCTAACTGCCCCTGCATGGCCTGTTTAAAATAAGGTCGGTAACTGAAATTTCTGCCGATAAACGGACGTTCGGCATCCCAGTTGGAGGCTGCGATGGTCAAGCCTTCGCGATCCATAAGATAGGTATCGGCCGCATCGGAAATATCGTTTATGGTGGCAAGGTACCGGTTCAGGGCCTCTATGCGATCCCGACCGCCCGGTTTTTTCATAAAACTGACCAGCCTCTTATTGGTGGCCAGCAGTTCCGGCAATCCTTCATATTTTTCCAGCACTCCCTGCAGATAGGAAACATACAGTTCAAGGCGTGCGTTGCTCTCGCCGGCAAGGTCCCGCAATCCCTGCCGGGTAGTAAAACGGGCGGTCATAAACACCAGAACAACGAGCAGGGTCCCTGCGGCAAGAAAAAACAGGAACCCACAGGAACGAAGCAGGGAAGATGATTCCCCGCATATCCATCTCTTTCCGGTCGAACTCATCCAGAGCATGTGGGTCGTTGTACAAACCTGTGTGAACCATATTCCCCGGGCCGGATAATAGATTGCCCCGCCGCAAGCAGACGGGGTATCAAAAATGTTTTACGTCTCAAGGGATTGGAGAGTAAACCCAAAATAAAAAAAAGGCCCGGGGCATCATTGCCACCCATCTTTTGTTCCTACATGTTTTGTTCCTACATGGCGACCAGAGGCAGATAATCAGGGCTCCATCGCAACCTGCGAATGAGTTCTTTAAGCCGGGTGGGATCATTCTGGTGTTGAAAGGTGGAAAACGCGCAATTTCTGCTTACGTCAAGCTTGATTGCCGATTCACCGACAGCCTGGGCAACCTTGAGGCTGACATCGGCCAGAGTGGTCACTTCCGGCAGCAGCGCTCCCTGTTGTAACTGTTCCGTCGTTACCGTACCGGCAACCGCCCGGGCCGCAGCAGTAAAAAATTCCGGCCTCACCTCTCTGGCCCCCGAAGCCAAGGTACCAAGACCGACCCCCGGAAAAACAAAAACATTATTTGCCTGGCCCACTCTATAGGTTTTGCCGCCATGCTCTACATCGGGAAACGGCGATCCGGTCGCCACCAGGGCGCGTCCATCCGTCCACCGGTAGATATCCGCCGGAATGGCCTCGGCGTGGTCGGTCGGATTGGAAAGCGGCATAATGACCGGCCTGTCTGAATTTTCCATCATTGAATCAATAACTTCATGGTTGAAACAACCCGCCTGACCCGAGGTACCTATCAAAACAGTGACCTTTGCCTTTTTGACGACATTTTCAAGATGCAGGTCTGCATCTTCCTTAAGCCATTCAAGTCGTGCCGGATCCTTGGCAAATTTCTGCTTATACGGCAGCAAATCACGATCCGTTGTGATAAGTCCCCGGGAATCCAGAGCAAAAATTCGGGCAAGGGCCTCCTCTTTGGAGAGTCCCTCTTCGCAGAGCGCGGTCTTGATCTGTTCGGCAATACCTACACCCCCTGCTCCTGCCCCGTGAATGAGATATACCTGATCCCGCAACGATTCCTTTTTCAGACGCATGGCTGCCAGCATGCCTGCCAGCGCCACTGCGCCGGTACCCTGAATATCATCATTAAACGAAATCAGATCATGAAGATAGGAATCACGAATGGCAAAGGCATTCTGCTTGGAAAAGTCCTCCCACTGGCAGAGCGCATTGGGAAAAACGTTGCGAAAGGCGCGGGCAAAACGCTGCACAAAATTGATATACTCATCTCCGCGAATCCTCGGATGCCGCCAGCCCAGATATTCATCATCATTGAGCAGGTCCTGATTATCCGTCCCCACATCAAGGGAGATGGGCAGACAATGCCAGGGAGCAATTCCCGCGCCCTGGGTATACAGCATCAGCTTGCCCACACAGATGGCAATGCCGCCGGCGCCCTGGTCGCCGATGCCGAGAATTCCCTGATTATCGGTCACCACCGACACCCGGATGTCTCTTGTCTGAAAGCGGCGGAGCACATCCTCGGCATACTCGATATTGCCCGGATAAAAATGAAGGCCGTTGGCGGAACGAAACATGGAGGAGAAATGCTGACAGGCAAGGCCGACCGTCGGCGTATAGATAATCGACATATAGCGGGCTATGTCACTCTTTATCAGGGCATGGGCCAAGGTAACATTACGGTCAAACAGGGAACGGATATAGATAAATCGTTCAATATCGCTGTTTTTATTCTCCACCTTGTAGCGGCTGTTTTCCACCTGATCTTCCAGGCTTCTTGTCGCCGGAGGAAGCATGGAAATAAGCCCGAGACGCCTCCGCTCCTCAAAGGTGAAGGCGGTCCCCTTGTTAATAAAGGCATTGCCGTGGATACTGGTGCCGGAATCATACACATAAATCTCCCGGGTATTACCGTACTCATCATATTTGAATATAGCGGAATTTTCTGACATTTCGTATACTCCCTCGGTGATGGTGGGATAGAAACAACATATATAAAAAGTTCTCACGCTGAGAATTTTTTACTCTTTCCTCTCTTGTAGCACTCTCCCCCGGGACAGGCAATGACAAGCTGGCAAAAAATCCTGAAAAAAAGCATAACCTCTCCGGAGGAGCTTGTACAGTGCCTGGGTGGCAACAGCCGGAATATTGCCCGGGTAGCGGCAACCTATCCACTGCGAATCAATCCCTATTATCTTGACCTGATCCAAAAAACCGGCCTGCCGCTTCACAGGCAGGCAGTTCCCAACCTGCGGGAACTCGACGATGACGAGGGCATGCCTGATCCTCTGGCCGAGGAACGTTTGAGTCCCGTTCCCAACCTGGTCCATAAATACCCTGACCGGGCTCTGTTCCTTGTATGCAATGAATGCGCCATGTACTGCCGTTTCTGTACACGAAAAAGAAAAGTGGGAACGCCCAGGATGCATATTAATGAACAGACACTTGATGCCGGATTCAACTACCTCCGCAAGACCCCGCAGATACGAGAAGTGCTGCTCTCAGGTGGTGACCCCCTGCTGCTTAGTGATAACAGACTGGAAGAAATTCTGAGCCGATTAAAGGAAATTTCGTCCATTGAGGTTATCCGTATCGGCACCCGGATTCCCTGCACCCTGCCCATGCGTGTAACCGATGAGCTGGCCGCGATCCTGAAGAAATTTCATCCGCTCTATATCAATACCCATTTTAATCATCCTGCTGAAATTACACCGGAGGCAACCCTTGCCTGCACGCGTCTTGCCGATGCCGGTATCCCTCTCGGCTGCCAGACCGTACTGCTTAAAGGCGTCAATGACAATGCACAGACCATTTACCGGCTCATGCGTAAGCTGCTTGCCATTCGCGTTAAGCCCTATTACCTGTTTCAGACGGACCTTACCCGGGGCACCTCCCATTTTCGTACCCGCATTGAAACCGGACTCAACATCATGCAGCACCTGATCGGACACCTGTCCGGCATGGCTGTGCCGACCTTTGCCCTTGATGCGCCCGGTGGCGGCGGCAAGATCCCATTGACCCCGGCCTATGTCAACTCCTGTGGTGAAACTCTGGAATTTACCACCTGGCAGGGCACACCCTGCAGCTATCCAAACCAATTAAAGAACGGCTGATACCAAATATTGTTTTGATTACCACCACTGGCCGGCAACAAAGGCACAAGAAAACTATTTTTCATCAACCGGGAAAAAATAATTGCTCCGGGATCCCGGACTTTTTCCTCTTCTTCCCTTGACGGTAAAATCGAAAAAATGACTGCATTTTCATAACATACGCCTATTTTTTCATCTTAAATCCGCAACAAAACTCACTCCTGTCCTGAAAAATTATTCTTTTCCCATGGTTTGAAAGAAAAAGCCTTCTTGAAGTGACCGGAAAACTTGATATATAATAACGTATTCGTTTATTCTCTTGAGAGACGTTTTTTCTTTGCAAAGGATGGGCACAATCATGACAATGAGCCGGGACCAGGTCATCGAGACCGTTCTGCAATCAGAGGACCTTCCCACCTTACCGGCGGTAGCCTCCAAGCTCCTGATGATAGCGGGTAAGGAGGAAACGACCTTGACTGATATCGCCAACCTGATCAGTAAGGACATGGCCCTGGCCGCAAAAATACTCAAGGTTTCTAATTCAGCTTTTTACTCGTTTCCCCAGCAGATCAGTTCCATCAATCAGGCGGTCTCCATCCTGGGAACCAATGCGGTTCGCAGCTTGGTTCTTTCTTTTTCGTTTCTTTCCATGCGCAAAAAAAACAAGGACACGACCGCCTTTGATTTCAAACTTTTCTGGGAACAATCCCTGGCAGGGGCCGTTGCCGCCCGATTGATTTTGGACCAGGTCCCCGGCGCCGATACCGAAGAGACTTTTATCTCCGCCCTGCTCCACAATATCGGCCAACTGATCTTCGCCTCGACCCTACCGGAACTGTACGAACAGGTCCTCACCCGGATGGCAAAGGATGAAGAGGCAGTGGAAAGTGAAATCGAAAAGGAAATTATCGGTGAGGAACACAGTGTGGTCGGTTTTGCCGTGGCCGAGCATTGGGGCTTTCCTGAATCACTGCTCCAGCCGATCAAGTATCATCACCAGCCGGAAAATTATGACGGAGGAGACAAGCAGGTCGCTCGCAGTATCAATGCCATCTACCTGGCCGACATCCTGACCGGTATTCTCTATTCCGACAAACCACAGGAATACCACAAGGCATTCAGGAATGAGGCAAAAAAACGACTTGGCCTGAAAGTTCTTGCCATCAACAAGATCCTTAAAGAAGTTCACAATCTGGTTGACCAGACCGCCGAATATTTTGGCCTTTCCATGAAGCCGACGAAATCGGTTGAGGAAATCCTGCAGGAGGCCAACCTCAGGCTAAGCATGCTCAATATGTCCTATGAGGAGATGAACAGGGAACTGATTCGCTCCAAAATGGAACTGGAGAAATTAACCAGGGAACTGGAACAGAAAAACAAACTTCTGGAAAATCTGGCCAATATAGACGGATTGACGGAGATCAACAATCATCGGTTCTTTCAAAATTTTCTTGATCAGGAAATCAACCGCTCCATTCGTAATGAACGGGCTATCTCTCTTCTCCTGGTCGACATAGATAATTTTAAAAAATTCAACGATACCTATGGCCACCAGACCGGAGATTTTATCCTCAAGGAACTCTGTCGGGTCTGCAAAGAAGAAATCCGTGAATACGATTTGATGGCGCGCTACGGTGGAGAGGAGTTTATCTTTGTCCTGCCGGAGACAGGCCCGGATGAGGCGAAAATTGTCGCAGAAAAAATACGGTCAACTGTGGAAAAGTATACCTTTGATGACGGGACGAACACCTACCGGGTAACAATCTCCATCGGCGTTGCCAGCGCCCATCCGACTGGTCGTGACTTTAAAAAGAACGAATTCATCGGTCTTGCCGATGAGGCCCTGTACCTGGCCAAGGAAAAGGGAAGAAACCGGGTGGCCATGTATAATCCGAATAAAAGAAAAAAATGGTATAAATTTTGACAAACCAACAGAATTTATTTTGTACTTCCCTGCTTTTCCCTGCTGTTTTCGTTGGCGGACTTTTCTTCTTTTCACCGACATCGCCGGTCCTTGCCGAAGCTGTAACTTCCTGCAAAGCGCTGATGGAAAACAGATGCCTTGACTGTCACTTTGAAACCAGGATCTGTCGAAAAATTACCAAAAACAAGGGGACACGATCATGGAAACGGACCATAAAATCCATGATCAGGCATGGCGCGGAGGTAAATGATGAGGAACAGAAAACCCTGATCAGTTGTTTTGTCAACAAGGACAAGGCTATTCTTTCCTTCTGCGGCATGGATAAATAACAATCCCCCCTGACGAAAGAATCCCGCAGCACTCAGGATCACGGACAAAGATAATCATCTCGTAACGCGCTGGGTTTTATTGCAGTCTTAAGTCGTGAAAACGGGTACATATTGCTGACATGCTACCCTTCTCACACTGTTTGAGCCGGGGCAAAAGACCAGTAGAATGGGATAGTTATTTTTTCCGGGCGCTTATACCACATTTTCTCTTTTGTTTGATTCCGTACGCCCTCTCCCCTGGATTTTTCAATGCAACAACAAACCGGCTTGAATAAACACTATGGTTTGCCGACAGTCTTACTGGCCTATACCATGTGGGGCATTCTCCCCCTCTACTGGAAAATGCTCGATGCCGTTCCCTCCTATGAGATTATCTGTCATCGCATTCTCTGGTCTTTTCTCTTCTCGCTTGCCCTCCTCGGCCTCAGGAGGAAGATAAGCCCATTTATAAATAATATCAGAGATATACGGACAGTCATCACCTTTCTTGCTACAGCAAGTCTGCTCGGATGCAACTGGCTGGTGTATATATGGGCCGTCAACAACGGCTATATCATAGAATCCAGCCTGGGATATTTCATCAACCCGTTAATCGCCGTTTTCTTTGGTGTTTTTTTCCTCCGCGAACCCCTGCGACCAGGCCAGTGGGCTGCATTATCCGTTGCTTTTGCCGGTGTCCTTTATCTGACCTTTTCCTACGGAAGTTTTCCCTGGATCGGTCTGACGCTTGCCGTCACCTTTGCCTTATACAGCCTGCTGCGTAAAACCGCCCCTCTCCGCTCCCTTGACGGTCTGACATTTGAAACAGGATTGCTCTCCCTACCGGCGGCGGTTACCCTTTTTTATCTTGCCTGGCATGGCCGGTCACATCTTTTCAGTCCGGGCCAGGAGTATACATGGCTCCTCCTGGGTGCCGGACCAATCACCGCCCTGCCGCTGCTCTGTTTTGTTTTTGGAGCACAAAGAATTTCCATGACAGCCGTTGGTCTGATGCAATACCTCGCCCCGACGCTCCAGTTCCTCATTGGACTGGTGCTGTTTCACGAACCTTTTCCGAGGGAAAAGCTTATCGGCTTTACTCTTGTCTGGCTTGCGCTTGCCCTGTATGTGAGTGAAAATATATACCGGCGGGTCCAACAACAAAGAATCATAGGATAAACCAGCGTGGCGGGACCAGAGTGAACAGCCGAGAACCAATGTTTTTCGAATTAAAAAAAGCGGCTACGGAAAAATCCGCAGCCGCTTGACACTGGAGCCGGTAAGCAGATTTGAACTGCTGACCCCTTGATTACGAATCAAGTGCTCTACCAACTGAGCTATACCGGCAGGACCAAAATTTCATAAAACCAGTGTGGCCGGACCATATTTCCAGACTGCGGCCACATTGGATACGCATGGATTTCTAAGAATAAAAATAGCCTGGGACGACATTACTTCGCCGCCTATTTTCGGAATTTTTTTTAGGCATTTTGAGGTTTATTGATGTAGCAATTTTATGGTAGGGTGTCAAGATAATGCACTACAAATTTTTTCTCATCCTGCTGGCCCTGGCACCACTGCTGACCGGTTGTAAAGATGAGGCGCCCCGGCCTGAAAAAAAAGCGGTTACCTCCATAAACAAGCCTGCGGTCCTGTTGCCGGGGTGCAGGCGTTGCCACGCCGAAGTCACTCTTGATCAACACCACAACCTGGACTGTATCTCCTGCCACCGTGGAGACAATACAGCCACAGAGCAACAAAAGGCCCATATGGGTCTTGTTGCGGAACCGGCAAGTCCGGCCAACATGGCAAAAAACTGTGGTAAATGCCATCCCAAACAAATGCAGGGCTGTGCGGGCAGCCTGCATCTCAGCCTGGAAAAGGCCGTCAACCTCACCCGTCACCACTTCGGAGCGACCGACACCATTACCACGCTTACGAAAATCCCCCTGCAGGAAAAGAACCCGGCCCTTGCCCTTGTCGACGATATGCTCAGACGTCGTTGCCTGCGCTGTCATCTGTATAGCCGCGGCGACGACTATCCCTATATCAGAAGAGGGACGGGGTGCGCCGCCTGCCATCTGCAATTTTCCGGAGGCAGCCTGCAGAGTCACCGTTTCCTGAAATCTCCCGGCGACTGGCAGTGCATAAGCTGCCATTACGCCAACCATGTCGGCGCCGATTATTATGGTCAGTTTGAGCATGATTTCAACTGGGAATACCGAACGCCCTATACCAGCAGTGAACCCTATCTTCGCCCCTATGGGGTGGAACTGCATGATCTGGCTCCGGACATCCACCAGCAAAAGGGCTTGATTTGCATCGATTGTCACAACGGAAAATATCTGCAGGCAGGCAGGCAACAACCCAGACGGAAATTATCCTGCCTGAGCTGTCACGGTGAACCTGGGTCATGGAATCAGCCACCGGACATCAAGGGTCTCGGAATTGATGAGGGCAAACCGGTTTTCATCGACCATTCCGGCCATACTCACCTCGTTCCCATGTTGCATAATCCTGCCCATAAGAAATACTCTGGCCGGGTGAGCTGCCAGGTCTGCCACGCGCAGTGGAGTTTTGATGATTACGGCACCTATCTGCTACGCAGCAAGACAGATGACTTTGACATGATGGAACGTTTGACCGTCCAGTCAAGCTCCTGGGTTGAGCAGCTGCTGAATCACAACCTCAATTCGGATGAAGACGAACTTAACCCGGCCATGCCCGACGGTATCACCGGAAAAATCAGGCCCGGCATCTGGTATAAGGGATTCGATCGTCGCCGCTGGCAGCCGGTCATTGTTCGACGTGACAACGATGGTATTCTCAAGGTATTTCGTCCCATCCTCGATCTCCATCTCTCTGCTGTCGACAGTGATGACCAGGTCCTCTTTGACGACCTGACCGGCAATGGCGATGGCCTGCTCCCCTACACTCCCCATACCACAGGCCCGGCCGGTCTCTTTTATCTCGACCGTTTCAAGCACCTGCTTGGACAACAGAAAAAAAGCCAGCCATGAAAAGCCGTTACCATATCCTGCTCCTGCTGCCGGCGCTCCTGTTCCTTGTCGTCAGTTGTGGCCCTCCGTATATAACACCAGGTCCACACGGGCGAAAACGACCGGGCAAGGCCACCCAACGGCCCTATGTAATCCACGGAAAAACATATTATCCAATTCCAAACGCCGAGGGATACAGAGAAACCGGTATCGCTTCCTGGTATGGCAAACAGTTTCATGGCCACAGGACATCAAATGGTGAGATCTATGATATGTACGGTGGGACGGCCGCCCATAAAACACTACCCATGGGCACCATGCTGCTGGTAAAAAACCTGAAAAACGGACGGACGACCGTGGTCAGGATCAATGATCGCGGCCCCTTTGTCAAAAGCCGAATTATTGATTTAAGCTATTCGGCGGCAAAATCCATCGGCATGATCGGTAAGGGCACGGCCAGGGTACAAATTACCGCCCTTGGTGAGGCCGTGCATGCACAGGCAAAAACGGCAACAAAGGGAAAACCGGCTACGCATGCACCAAAGCTGAAACATAAGGATTTTGATGCCGGTCATTTTTATGTTCAGGTCGGATCGTTTGAACACAGAAAAGAGGCGCGGGCGCTGGCAAAAAAATTTGCCGCCCACGGCAAGGATGTCATCATTCAGCAGTTTCCGGCTGCCGGAACCTACCTGCTTCGGGTTATGGTCTTTGCCGGAACCTCGTTGAAAAAAGCTCGCGGCTACGAACATTTTCTGAAGAAAAACGGATTTCCCAACGCCCTGATCATTGCCAGATAAACCAACATGTCTTAACGGCGCACAAACCATGAAAATCAACAGGTTACGCTCAAAACATGCGTAATCCTATTTTCGGACAAATCTCTTGTTGCGGATCTATTTTACGGCGCCCTTATTCCCCGTTTATCGTATTCTCAAAGGCGCGGACCCGGCCGACCAGGGCCTTGATCCGGGAATGATCCTTAATGCCGGGTTGTATTTCAAGGCCGGAATTGACATCCACCGCGTAAGGACGAACCGCTTTCAGAGCCGCTGAAATATTGCCGGGGTTCAGGCCCCCGGCCAGCAGCAACGGCCGGTTCAGCTTGAGTTTTTCGATTAAATCCCAGTCAAAGGTCTCTCCGGTGCCGCCGACCATCTGCTTATGATAGGTGTCAAGGAGGTATCCACGGACATGCGCATCATAGGGCCGAATATCTTCAGGAGCCAGTTCAGGAGTCACCCGAAAGGCCTTTATCACCTGACAAGGCGCGCCAAAACGGGCAAGCCGCTCACAATACTTGGGCGTTTCCCGACCATGAAGCTGGGCATAGGCAAGACGACAATAATCTATTATCTCCTCAACCTCCCGCCGCTTTTTATCAACAAACACACCGACAGTATCAATAAAAGGCGGTAATTGTTCAATAATTGCTCTAGCCTTGTCGGGATCGATATTACGGCCGCTCTTCCGGTGAAAGATAAAACCAAGCGCATCAACGCCTGCGGTAACGGCTGCCTCAGCATCTGCGATTCTGGTCACACCACACATTTTAATTCGTATACGGATCATCGCAGTTATCTGATTATTTGTATCTCGTCACAGGGTTTATAACTATGCGGTTCCATGGTTCAACATCTTGTAACCGGTCAGATCAGGGGGGTCCATACGCGGGTGGAGGATGAGAGCAACTCCTCTATTGTTGAACCAGCATGGCCCCATGCAGGTACGACAGACTTACTCAACATGAACAAAATCGTGCAGTAATGTGGAATGCTCACCACTGCGCATCAGGCTTTCCCCAATGAGTGCGGCCGTCACCTCTCTGTGCAGCAGGGCACGAATATCCTCAACCGTGGAGATTCCGGATTCACTGACCAGGGGAATATTTTCGGGAATTTCCCGCTGGAGACGAAAGGTCGTGTTCAGGTCCACCGTAAAGTCTTTCAGGTTACGATTGTTGATGCCGATAAGCCGACTGCCCGCTGCCAGCGCTGCCTCCACTTCTTGTTCATCATGGACTTCAACCAGGACGTCCATGCCCAACTCTTCGGCCTGCTGCCGAAAATCACGCAGCCGGGAAGTGTCCAAAATGGCGGCAATCAATAAAATCGCATCGGCGCCATGGACATGCGCTTCCTCAATCTGGAGCGGATCAATAATAAAATCCTTACGTAAAACAGGCAGAGAAACAGTTTTGCGGACCTGAACAAGATAATCAAGCCGGCCCTGAAAAAAATCAACATCCGTCAGCACGGACATGGCATGGGCGCCCTCCTCTTCATACCGGGTCGCAATACGGACCGGATCAAAATCCGGGGCAATGACCCCCTTGGAAGGCGAGGCCTTTTTCGCCTCGGCAATGATCGCAACCCATGGGGCGGTCAGCAGCGCCCGCATAAAACCACGGGGCGGAGGAACAGCCTCTTCCGGGGGACGGATTCCGCTTTGTTTCAAGCGGGCGACTTCTTCTTTTTTGCGGGCAACAATGGTATCAAGGATCATGGCAAATATCTCAGGATGCCCGGCAGAAATCAATCAGACTGTCAAGTTTTGCAAGCGCCTTGCCCGAGGTAATGATCTCACGCGCCATATCTACCCCTTGCCTCAGGTTCTCCGTCTTGCCGGCGGCCATCAGGGCAGCACCACTGTTCAACAGCACCATATCCAGACGGGCTCCCGGTTCACCGGTAAGAACCGAACGTACCAGGGTTGCCGCTTCACCAACATCGGCGCCGCCGTTTATATCCTCAATTTTTGCACGGGAAAGACCAACATCCTCCGGCTCAACCGTCCAGGTTGTTACCTCACCATCAGCGGCCTCCGCCACATGGGACGTACCGGTTATGGTCATCTCATCCATATTGCCCTCTCCCCAGACAACCAGGGTACGTCGCATACCGAGCCGAGCCAGGACCTGAGCCATTGTTTTCGTCAACTCCTTATCAAAAACTCCGGTGAGCTGAACATTGGCCCCGGCCGGATTGGTCATGGGGCCCAGGATATTGAATACCGTACGGATACCTATTTCCCGACGCGGACCGATGGCATACTTCATTGCCCCATGCAGCATGGGCGCAAAAAGAAAACCGATGCCGACCTGTTGCACGCATTGCGCCACCTGTTCGGCGGGCATGGAAAGATCAACTCCAAGCTCCTCCAGGACATCGGCGCTGCCGCAACTTGAGGAAATAGCGCGGTTACCGTGCTTGGCGACAGGGATGCCTGCGGCGGCCACCACAAAGGCGGTCGTGGTGGAGACATTAAAGGTGCCGGAGCCGTCACCGCCGGTACCGACGATATCCATTAAAATTTCACCTGCCCCGGTATCAACACCGCAGTCGACAAAGGTGGCCTTTTCACGCATCACCCGAACGGCACCGACTATTTCATCAATGGTCTCACCCTTCATGCGAAGACCGGTGATAAATGCGCCTATCTGGGCCGGTGTGGCCTGGCCGGACATGATTTCATCCATGACTCCAATCATCTCTTGTTCTGCAAGATTCTTACCGACGACTACCTTTCCTATAGCCTCTTTAATCATGGTGTCCCTCGATCCAAATATTTTGTTTTTTCTCGAAAAATTTTCTCGTAGAAATTTTCTCATCGAAGTTGTGGATAATCATTCCGAAGAAAGGTATGCAGGAGGTTGATACCGATCTTGGTCATGATAGATTCGGGATGGAACTGTACCCCTTCCACCGCCAGTTCTCTATGGCGAATACCCATCAGTTCTCCCTGGTCGGTGTGAGCGGTTGCCTCCAGGCAGGCAGGCAGGGCTTGCTCATCAACCACCAGAGAATGATACCGCATGCCGTCAAAGGGATTGTCCAGCCCGGTAAAGACGCCCCTGTTATCATGGTGGATCGGACTGGTTTTGCCGTGCATGACCCTGCCGGCCCGGATGACCTTACCGCCGAATGCCTCGCCGATTGACTGATGTCCGAGACAGACGCCGAGAATGGGGACCTTACCGCTGAAATATTCTATGGCCGCAATGGAAATACCGGCCTCGGACGGTGTGCAGGGCCCGGGAGAGATGAGCAGCCTGTCGGGAGCAAGCTCGGCAATTTCAGGGACTGTAATCCGGTCGTTTCGGAAAACGCGAATTTCCGGAGCTACCCAATCGGCGGCCGCTCCGGGCGGCCTGGTGGCCAGGGTCTGAACGATATTATAGGTGAATGAATCGTAATTATCTATGACAACAAGCATCATCTGGTATCCCGGTGGATTTCAAAAGATCACTGTCGTTGCGGGGAACAGGCGGAAAAATTCTACAGCCCCTTTTCAGCGAGTTCCACAGCGCGACGCAGGCCGCGTGCCTTATTCAGGGTTTCCTCATATTCTTTTTCCGGATCGGAATCAGCCACAATACCAGCCCCGGCCTGAATATAAAGATCCCGGGTATCCGGGTCATCAGTTTCCTGCATCACAAAGGTACGGATGGTGATACAAAAATCCATATTCCCTGAAAACCCGAAATAACCGACAGCCCCGGCATAGGGTCCCCGGCGTTCAACTTCCAGCTCGTCGATAATCTCCATCGCCCGAATCTTGGGCGCGCCGGATACGGTCCCGGCCGGGAAACATGCCTTCAGGACGTCAAATTGATTTTTCCCCTGTGCCAGTCGTCCATGAACACCGGAAACAAGATGCATCACATGGCTGTAGCGCTCGACCACCAGCAGATCTTTGACCTGTACCGATCCTGATTCGGCTACCCGGCCCACATCGTTACGGCCCAGATCGACCAGCATGAGATGTTCCGCCCTTTCCTTGGGATCGGCAAGCAGCTCCTGTTCCAGGGCCAGGTCTTCGGCCTCGGTACGGCCCCGTTTCCTTGTTCCGGCAATGGGACGCAACTCGATTTCTCCCTGCTCGAGACGAACAAGTATTTCAGGAGATGAGCCGATCAGAATGCTTCGTTCGTGGCGAATAAAAAAAAGATAGGGACTTGGATTGATATGGCGAAGCGCCCGGTAGAGCAAAAAAGGATCAAGATGCGTCTTGGTATGAAAACGCTGTGACAGCACAACTTGAATAATGTCACCGGCCAGAATATACTCCCTGGCCGCCTCCACCATGGCCTCAAAGGCCTCGGGTTTCATATTGGAAGAAAATTCATGCGGACCGGTGGTCTTTTGGGATGAAGCCGTGCGCACAGGTGCATGTAACAGTTTGATAACCTCATCAATCCGGCGGCAACCCTGCGCGTACAGATCATCGGGCGAAAAACCGGTATCCACCTGCAGATTACAGACAATGGTCAACGTCTGCTGGACGGAATCATGGATCAACACCAGCCGGGGCACCATAAATGCGCTGTCCGGATATGGCAACTCAGGATGCTGACAGGGAATATCTTCGACAAACCGAACCATGTCGTATCCTAAAAAACCGACGGCGCCGCCGTAAAACCTTGGCATGCCGGGCAGGTCCGCGGTCTTGAAAGAATCAAGAAGACGCTGCAGTTCATCCAGAGGATTGCAGTGGTCAATTTCCCTGGCCCCCCTTTCCTGATCCGGCCGATTCAGGAATACCCTGTCTCCCCTGCTGGTAAAGGTGACCAGCGGATCAAGGCCGATAAAGGAATACCGGCCCCATTTCTCTCCTCCTTCCATGGATTCAAAGAGAAAGGCATGGCTCCGCTCACCCGCAATCTTGGCAAACAGCGTTAACGGCGTCTCCAGATCGGCAATGATCGTCCGATACACGGGAACAAGGCCGGACTGATCCGTCATTTCGGTAAAAGTTGCAAAATCAGGGCTATACATGGTAAATCACAAATTTTCCAAGGAGCACAAGGAACAAAAAAAAGCCATGGAAGCAAACCGCTCCCATGGCTTATACCCTTCAAGATAAAAAAAACCTACACCCTTTAACCAAGGGGCTGCATCCTGTTCACTCTCCTGGTTAAACGGGAAACCTTACGGGATGCTGTCTTTCTATGGATAGTTCCCTTGGCTGCGGTTTTCTGAATTACCGGAACCGCTTTGGCCAAGGCATTACGGGCCTCTTCCTCCGACCCGGCAACAAGAGCCTCTTCAACCTGTCGAACGGCTGTCTTCATCTTTGACTTGTACATACGGTTACGAAGACGACGTACTCTTGATTGACGGTCTCTTTTCATTGCGGATTTATGATTCGCCATACAATACTCCTTATTGTCCCGGGCAGGGATCATCAATTATTTTTTTGAACTTCTTTTATTATCGAATTAAAAAAATTCTGTCAAGAATATTATCCAAAAATAACCCCGGAGATGATACTGCTTCAGGTTGTTTTTATCATTCGAGGTCTACGATTAACTGTTGTGTCTGTGACCTGAAAATCCGGTCCTGTACGCCGGTTAATCCGAAAACGGCTGCGAAGCAAAAAAGTCCGGGATCCAGGCATTGGAGAATGAAAGACTCCCAGGTTGTTCAATTCAGGAGATTACTTACTCTCCTTGGTAGCGGGTACGCCTTGTGCACCGGTAAAATCAGCCGAATCCGTTGATGCATCCGTCAGGTCGGCACCGGTTAAATCCGCGCCGGTAAGGTCGGCCTTGTACAGATCAGCTTCGGAGAGATCAGCGCCTCTAAGATTGGCTCCTGAAAGATCGGCACCCTTGAGATTGGCTTCGGAAAGATTAACATCCGACAGATTTGCCCCCGCAAGATCGGCCCGCTCAAGATCAACGCCTTTAAGTCGTTTCCCGGAAAGGTCCACCCCGGCAAGATCACACTCCACGCAGGCATCGGTATCAAGCAACCGGTCCACTGTTTTTTGTTTTTTTGCTGCAGCCTGGTCCGGAGTTTCCACGGTATAGAGAAGCGGACCGGCCCCGTTTTTTCCATCTGCTACAGCCTGACTGACGGCGGCTCCCAGAGCACCGGCTGCTGCAACAGCCTCACCGGCCGCAGGTGCGACGGCCTTTGTTGCCTGCCCGTCTGTTTTGGTCGTTGCCGATGCTGTTTTATTTTGTTGCCCGCCTGCTTCGGCGGTTTTTTGGGTTGTTGTCTGTATATCAGAACTTGTTTCAGAGACAGGGACATTGCTGGTTGCAGGCCTGCTTTTCTCCGTAGCAATGTCCGGTTGCACTGTGTCAGGGCTGGATGCATCGGCGATGTCTTTTTTATTTATTGTCTGACGCTTATTACCAGGAGTGTCCGCCTCAATCCGGGCGATCATATCATGGACCGCCGAATCCTTATCCACTCCGGTAGTGGTTTCCGATGACGATTCTACCTCAACTTTTTCCGGTGTTGCCGCCACTGTCTTCTCGGCGACAACAGGCTGTTTTTTCTGTTCATTAAGGACAACTGCCGTTTCTTCTTCAGGTTTTTGGTCACTTAAAGTTACCGCTGGTGATGGGACCACCGCATCGGCCATGGCCACAGGATGCTTTGAGTCGATCATGGGAGCAACCGGGGGCTGTTTTGCTCGCACATTGTCGGTGTTCTTGTCC
>Ga0256831_1000531_pt1 | contig 19618 bp, 15 predicted proteins | sample 132544metaG_FD_189087 | JGI IMG/M metagenome (GOLD analysis project Ga0256831, IMG submission 189087) | Hydrothermal vent microbial communities from Lau Basin, Pacific Ocean - 132-544 | ecosystem: Environmental > Aquatic > Marine > Hydrothermal vents | place: Pacific Ocean: Lau Basin | collected... | reverse complement strand
CGGATTTTTTTGCCGCTGCCAGTTTGGCGGTAATGTCCAGGGGTATCATGGTTACCCCGACAATCTTGCCGCTGTAATCAGGAATCGGCGTGTAAACGGTCAGAATATCTCTGCCCTCTTTTCTGTCTTTAACAATGGTTTCCTGCTCATCCTGGATGACCTTGTGTAACTGGGAAAAGGTATCCGGGGAAAGAGCCCTGGTAGTGGTGTGCGCCTGATATTTAAAACCGTCACCAGTGGGAACAACAACCGCGATATCAACGCCGATCCCTTCCTTGATCTTTGCCAGCAGGGAATCGTTGATAGGGGTGCCGAATTCCACTGACCCGACCGGCCGTCCTTCATAGATGACCGGCACAACGGCGCGCACCGAAACACCGGCCCGGCCGACCTCCAGCCCGAATGCGTCCTGGTGAGTGCGGTTGACGGCCAGGACGGTAAAACGGAAGCTGGAGAGATCATCCCCGTGTTTGGACGGTTTCTGCAGCCGCAGAAAAGAGGTGGCCGGCGGCAGGTGGAAGTGAAATACATTGAGGTCAATAATCTTTTTGAGATCTTCGTAAATGGGCATGGTCACCCCAAGCAGAGCAGCCCTGTCCCGTTCACCGAAATACTGTTGCACTGAGGGAATGTCTGCAACCGTATGTGCCAACAGTCGCAATTGCGTCGATCGTTTGTCCACCAATTGCCGCTTTACCCTGTGTGCCTTGTGGCTCAGATCCAGTCTGGTTTCTGTGAGCACTTGATGAATAGTACTCCGATACATCAGGATGACCGGAACCGCTATCATCAGGCCTATGATTACGCCAAGAGAGACCAGTGTTTTGCTTTTTACCCTTTTGGGAGCCATTTTTTTGAGAAAATTCATAGGGTTCCTCTGTAATTCTTATATTTTTTTAGTAAATTTTGGTCACACTGTAAAACGGCCGATCATTTCCCGTAGATGCCGTGCAACCGAATTGAGTTTGTCGGTGCTTTTTCTGATAGCCGCCGACCCTTGTGAAATGTCTTCGGATGCCTGGCTGACCTCGCCGATATCCTGGGCAACCTCTCCGGCAACCGTGGACACCTGGGCCACGTTTTCCGTCACCTCCTGGATACCAATGGATGCCTGACTGATATTTTCAGCAATTTCACCCGTGGTTGCCGACTGCTCCTCAACAGCAGTCACAATAGAGACGACAATGGCATTGACCTCACCGATGACCTTGGTGATCTGCTGGATCTGGCCAACCGTGGCAGCGGTTGAATTCTGAATCGAATCAATGCGGGACTTGATTTCGCCGGTGGCCTCGGCCGTCTGTTTGGCAAGTTCCTTGATCTCGTTGGCAACCACGGCAAATCCCTTTCCTGCTTCACCTGCCCGGGCCGCCTCAATAGTGGCATTTAATGCCAGCAGATTGGTCTGTTCGGAGATTTCCGTAATGGCCTCGGTCACCTTGCCGATTTCATTGGCGGCGGTTCCCAGTTCATCAACTTTTTCGGAAGCGGATTCCGCCTCCTCAACCGCTGTTTTGGAAATAGCCTGCGCCTTTTCCGTGGACCTGGCAATGCCGTTAATGGTCGAGGTCATTTCATCGGTGGCCGTGGAAACAAGCGCTATATTGGTGGCGGCCTCTTCGGTCGCTGCGGCAACCGTTGCCATGTTGGCGCTCATTTCCTCAGCGGCTGCGGCAACGGAGTTTGTCCGCTCAGCCGTATTCTCAGCGCTTTCGGTAAAGTCGTCCGCTGTTGTACCCAGTTCACTCGAAGAATCAAGCAGGGTGGCGCTGGAAGAGCCGATATCTTTTACCAGTTCGTTCAACTTGTGGGTCATCTCGCCCATGTTGAGCACCATCTGGCCGATTTCATCCCCGGTCTTTGCCTTGAGGTCTCCGGTCAGGTCCCCGCGGGCAACCGCGTTTATAAATCGGTTGGCATCGTCAAGTGGAGTAATGATGGTCCGTTGGAGAAGGAACCAGGCAACAGCAATGATAAAGGCAAGAATACCGGCCAGCCAGAGAAAGACATTGAGCCTGGCACGGGAAACGGCCCTGTTGGCATCGGCAAGAGAGCTGATGATTTCAAAGGCGCCGTGTATTTCACCGGTTTTCCACCCCTCTTTCGTGCCGCCGGTAACATCGGCTGATCCCTTTGGATCGCCGTGACAGAATAGACACTCGCTGGTCAGGCGGATTGGCTTGAAATATCTGATTTGATTTTTTTCAATAATGATTTTCTCAGAGAGATTTTTGTTTTTAAATTCAGAAAGTACTTGCTGTTCCAGGGCGGTGGGCGCATTTTTCGGATTTCTCGGCGACATTTTCGGCACCCGAAAGGTATACCCGGCCTCACGGGCCTTGTCCTCGGCCACCTGGATGGCGGTGATTACCGGAACGGCTTCAACAACAAGTGAGGGGTCCAGCTGGTCAAAGGGCTTAATAACGCCGCTTTTGAGCTTTTTCGCCATCCGGTCCCTGGTCGCTTCCGCCATAAGGACAATGCCGGAAGACTTTGAAATAATAGCGTGTTCTGCGCCTTTTCGAATGTCGCTAACTCGTTGCCAGGCGAGAATTGAGCCGACCAGAATAGGGCCCAGGACAACAAGAAAGAGGATTTTCCACTTGATGCTCAAATTTTTCATGTAGTTTGCTCCGTTTATCCGAAAATGGCGCAGAGCGCCGGACGATATGTAGCACCACGCATGTTGCGTGGTGCTACAAGAACTTTTTTCTTGTTACATCGTTCTGCAGTGTAACATTATAATTTTCGTCATATTGACAACATTGCATACCCGCTCTGCGGGTAAACAGAGGATTGTTTAATGCACTTATTTTCATCGTTCGAAGTCTACGCGTATCCGTTATGGCCGGCCAGCCGGGAGTTTTCGCTACGTTCCTTACCTGGCCCAGCCATAGTGGTGGTGTATTATGCCATTTCCGCTTCTTTGACAAAGCGGTGTACGCATTCCATGAGGCGTTCTTTATCGAGTTTGATATGGTATTCATCAATGCCGACGGCCTTGCCTTTGGCAACGTCCTCATCCCCGGCCAGGGTGGTCAGAGCAATGACGGGCAGGTGGGAAAAGCGTGCATTCTGCCGTATCCGTTCCGTTAGTTGAAAACCGTCCATGTTCGGCATCTCAATATCGGTGACTACCATGGTGATTTCATCAACATGGTTCTCAAGGACCTCCAGAGCCTCTACCCCGTCTTCGCCTTCCAGCACGTTAAAGCCTGCCTCTTCCATATAATTGCGCACCTGGTTGCGGAAAAAATTGGAGTCCTCAACAATAAGGATGGTTGGGACCTCGCCCTCCTCCACGGCTATTGTTTCGGATAGGGCATGGTCGGCAAACCAGTCCGGATTGATGGTCTGGACGATTTCAAAAATATCCACCAGCATGGTGGTATGGCCGTTTATGATGGATGATCCCATGATGCCGGTCTGCTTCAGCGTCATATCGTCCACGTCGGCGGCAACCTCAATCGCATCGATGGGACCGATGGCCAGCAGGCCTATATCCTTACCGGCAAGGTTAAAGACAATAACCAGCAGGTCGTCCCTGTCGGCAAGGGGCTGCACCATGGCAACCTCATCAATGGAGACAAGGGGCAGACTGCCGCCACGATACTGCATGACCCTCCTACCTCCGACATCTTCAATGTCGGTGATCTTGATTTTTTCGACCCGTTCCACCTGGTTGAGCGGCACAGCGAACTGCTCGTCCGGTGAACTAGAGAAAATCAGCAGGGCCTGTTTGTCTTTGGCTTTGATAATCGCATCCTTGGCTGCCTCGGCCAGCTCATTGGCACGTTCGGTGCCGTCAAGCGAGGTCAGCCCGGCCATCTGGGAGAGATTGTTTACGTCAAGAATCAGGGCGATGCGGCCGTCACCCATGATGGTCGCCCCTGCATATCCTTTGCACTGCTGCAGATGCCTGCCAAGGGGTTTAATGACGATTTCTTCGGAATCCTGCAGCCGGTCGACAATCAGGCCGTATTTCATTGCCCCGGTCGAAACCACGACAATATTCAGGGCCGAGGCAGGATTCTGCCGTCGGTCCATGCCTTCCCGCTTAAAATCGACGGATCCATCGGTTTGTTGACCTTCCTCTGCATATTCCCCATCTCTAAAGAGCGGACTGGCTTTTGAACGGCGGTCGGCAACATTTTCACGGCGGTCGGGTTTGACCTCGTCATTGATGGGGTCATAATAGGTCCGTGGTATGTCAAGAACATCGGAAAGACGAATCAACGGTAACAGGTTGCCGCGCAGGCGGACTACCTCGGCATCACCGACCCGTTCAATGCGTTCCTTGACCTTGGCTGCCGGAATCCTGAGCAGTTCTTCCAGGTTGACCTGGGGGATGGCGTACCGCTCGCCGCCGGTGACGACTATCTGGCAGGGGATAATGGCCAGGGTCAGGGGCAGCTTGACACTGATGGTTGTTCCTTTGCCGACTTCGGACTCGATTTCGATGGAACCACCCAATTGGTCCAAGTTGGTTTTGACCACATCCATGCCGACCCCGCGACCGGAAACATCGGTAACCTTTTTGGCGGTAGAAAAACCGGGGAGCAGGATAAGATTGACCCGCTCCTTTTCCGACATGGTTTTGGCCTGCTCGGGTGTGATTAATCCCTTGTTGACGGCGGTCTCGGCAAGTATATTGCCGTCAAGACCCTTGCCGTCATCGCTGATTTCAATAACAACCTGACCGGCTTCGTGATAGGCCTTGAGGACGATCAGTCCTTTGGGATTTTTTCCCTTGCGGGCGCGTTCATCCGGGGGTTCTATACCGTGATCGACCGAATTCCTGACCAGGTGAGTCAGGGGATCGTTGATGGCCTCAATAATGGTTTTGTCCAGCTCGACATCCTTGCCGACAATGGTCAGGTCCATCTGCTTGTTCAGCATTTTGGAAAGATCACGGACCACACGCGGAAATTTGTTGAAGACATTACCAATGGGCTGCATGCGGGTGAGCATAATGGCTTCCTGCAACTCCGAGGTCACCAGGTCTATGCGCTGGCCGACGGTCTCCGCATTACGGACATCTCCGGAAGTAATGGTCTGCAGCAACTGGTTGCGTGACAGAACCAGTTCCCCGGCAAGGTTCATCAGCTGGTCAAGCAGGCTGACGGTCACCCGGATGGAGGTGTCGGTTTTGTGGGCGGCGCTTTTTGCTTTTTTAACCGGTTTTTTGGTCGCTGACTTGGAGGCAGTCCTTTGAACGGGTTGTGGGGCGGGAGCAGGTTCCGGCGCAGGGGTTGGTTCCGGAGATGCCGCCTTCGGCTCGGGAGGAGCCTCTTCCTTCGGTTGTGCAGGAGATTCCTGTTCAGGGGCCTGGGGCTGTTCGACCGGAGTCTCTTCCGTTGAGGTTGTTTCGGTTTCTGCAACCGTCTCGACCGCTTCTTCTTCCTGCGAGGAAGACTCTTTCTGTTTTTCGGGTTGGGCTGATGCCTGCGGTGCATTACCACCTTCGTAAATGGCGTTTAATGCATTGACATGCTCGGTGATGTCAACATCATTACTGTTCTCCACATCCTCGATGAGCTGTTGCAGCTCATCTGAGGCGAGCAGCAGGACATTAACGATATCCGGGTCTGGAACAAGTTTTTCACTTCTGATTAGACCCAGGACGTTTTCCGCTGCATGGGCAAGGTTCTGGATGACCGTAAGCCCCATGAAGCCGGCGCCGCCCTTGATGGAGTGAGCAGCCCGAAAAACTTTGTTGACCAGATCAACATCTATATCAGCGCCGCCCTCTTCAATGGCGAGAAGATCGTTTTCAATATCAGCGAGATGTTCAAGCGATTCTTCGATAAATCCCTGTAAAATTTCATCATCTTCAATGGACATGTTGTTCTCCGGTTGTGCCTGTTAGTGCCTGTTATGGATGGGTGGTTTTTTCGACCCCACCTATATTATTATTTACTATGGAAATTTATAGTTAGTATGGAGACAGTCAATAAAGCTTTGACAGGGTGGTAATTGATTATTCTCCAGCCGCTGCCGCCAATCCAATGGTTTGCTTTATCCTGCCTCTATTGGTATTGTACGAATCGGAAAACGATTGTACAGGTTTTTTTAATTTTATTTTAAAATTGGGAATTCTTCTCAAAGAGAAAGGAAGTCGGGGTATATGGCCCATGTCAATAATCCACTTTACGCCATATCCCTTCCAGGTCGGCCAAAAGATTCATATTTGCGAGGGACCGCGTAAAGGCGATTGGGAGGTGATATCGGTTGATGAGAAAAAGGTCGGCCTGCGTTGCCCGGTAACCGGCTTTGAGGCGAGCTGGGCAAAATTCTGTTATTTTGTAGAAGAAAAAGATACACCCTGGCCGGCAACGGCCGACAAAGACGCAGAATGATGGTTTGGGATGAAAATTTCAGAAATATATGGAGTTTTTGCTTCCTTACCTTACTGCAAGTTTATTGCATGTGACAGGGGCGAATGTATTTTCCTGCCATGCCTGTGAACGGTTGTGCCGGCGGAGGGAAAAAATTGGGCTGCCCCCCGGTCTTCTCAGGTAGCAATGGCGTGCAGGGTAACGGTATAGACTAATACCTTACCGGCAAGGGGATGGTTGTAGTCAACGGTGACCGTTTCACTGTTCACCGTCAGCACTGTTGCCGGCACCTGTTGATCCCGGCCATCTTTTTCAATGGTCAGGGAAAGGATCATGCCGGGTTTTGGTTCAATTTTTCCTTTGAAAACTTCTCGTTTAATATCATGGACCAGATTGTCGTAATGGATTCCATAGGCGTCTTCGGGCTGGATATGAATCGTTCTGGTCTCACCGGGATTCATGCCCATGAGGCTCGCCTCCACCGCTTTTAGAACTCTGCCGGAACCGATGCTTAAATGTATCGGTCTGGTTGCCGGGACTTTTTCGACCACCTCTCCGGTTTCAAGGGCGGCGGTATAACTGATGCTTACGGTATCTGTTAAGGCGACAGGGCACATAGGAACTAGTTGGCTTGTTGGATTAACGGTTAGGGCTACAGATTAACGTCTATGAAATCTTGTCATCATTGTAGTGCACATGATCAAAAAATACAAACCATTCGCAGGCTGCCCGTGACGACCTACGGTTGGTTGATGTAGAGACGGAAGACAGAGGTCAGGTAGTTTGCGCCCTACGTCTTGCAGGCCCGTTCCCTGCGAGGGGGAACAGGTGGGTTGTCTGAAAAATCGACTTGGGAGATTTCTGTCTCTACTTGACAATGAATGCGCTACCGCCTAAATGTGCACATATGGCCAAAGAGGAGCCGATGGAACTTGTCTGTGAAAAATATAAAGAAAAAGTCAATTCCGATGATCCGGTCTGCCGTCATCCCGATGATTATTGCCGGACCCGGTCCGGCTGTATTATCCAGTTCATGGAGAAAGAAAAAAAACGTGCGCAGCAAAAAAAGAATGCGTCTTTAAAAGAAAGCAAGGAAACCGGCAACTGAGATCTTGCCCCTGTTGACGGTGAACGACGCGGCAGTGAATGACACTCATCTGTAACTGGTGGGTATTACACCGAAAATAAAAAAAGTACCATGATTGAATTAGATTTCACCAAGGATCCAAACGGGCTGTTGCCCGCTGTTGTCCAGGACTGTGCCGATGGCGCAATCCTGATGCTGGCCTATATCAATAAACAGGCATGGACCAAAACTCTGGAAACGGGAAAGGCACATTACTGGAGCCGGTCGCGTAATACGCTCTGGCTGAAAGGGGAATCCTCGGGCAATGTCCAGATTATAAAAAATATATATGTTGACTGTGATCAGGACACGGTTGTCTATCTGGTTGAGCAACTGGGCGGGGCTGCCTGCCATAAAGGTTATCCCAGCTGTTTTTTTCGCCGGGTTCGGGATGGTGAACTGGAGGTCTTTCAGGACAGGGTGTTTGATCCCGATGAGGTGTATGGTAAGAAGTGATTCCAGAACGGGATACCCGCCCTGGTATATAGTAATTATCTCCAAGGTAGTCTGTTATCCTGGAATGCCATTGTCGGGGGCGAAGCAAATGTTGCGTGTTCGTAGGGGCGAATTTATTCGCCTGCTCTACCAATATGGCGGCTGAAGCCGCCCCTGCAGTTCTTGGGTCTCGGGTGAAACCAGCCTTAGAAATTTTAAGCAATAAAAACACAAAAAAATCCAAAAAAATGCAGCAATTAAAAATAGGTATCCCCAAGGGAAGCCTGGAAAAGGCGACTATTGCCCTGTTTGAGAAATCAGGCTGGAAGATTAAGTTGATGTCCAGAAATTATTTTCCGGAAATCGATGATCCCGAGCTTTCATGTTCAATCTGCAGGCCGCAGGAGATGTCAAATTATGTGGAATCGGGAATGCTTGATGTTGGAATAACCGGGCACGACTGGACACTGGAGAATGGTTCCGATGTTGTGATGGTGGAAGAGCTGGTATATTCAAAGGTCAGTAAAAAGCCGACCCGCTGGGTTATTGCCGTTGCCGGTGACTCGGAAATCACTACGGTTGAGCAGTTAAACGGTAAACGCATTGCCACCGAGCTGGTTAATGTCACCCGCCGGTTTTTTGAGGAGCGGGGCATGCAGGTGGACGTTTCTTTTTCCTGGGGCGCAACCGAGGCAAAGGCCGTTTCCGGACTGGCCGATGCCATTGTCGAGGTGACGGAAACGGAATCAACGATCCGGGCGCATGGCCTGCGCATCATTCATGAGTTGATGCAGTCAAATACCCAATTGATCGCTAACAAAGAGGCATGGCAGGATCCATGGAAGCGTGAGAAAATCGAAAATATCGCCATGCTGCTCCAGGGCGCCTTGCGGGCTGATCGGATAGTCGGCCTGAAGATGAACATCCCTGAAGAGAGCCTTGAAACTCTGATCAATGAGTTGCCCAGCGTGACGGCGCCCACGGTAGCCCAGTTATATAAACAGGACTGGTTTTCCGTGGAAACCGTAATCTCAGAGCACCAGGTTCGTGATCTCGTCCCCATGCTCAGGAGGCTCGGTGCCAAGGGTATTGTTGAATATTCTTTGAACAAGGTCATTTAGACGGGAAATACTTTTGGTTAATTCTTCCGGTTTGCTTTTCCTGTTTGTGCGGGTGGGGTGTTGTGGAGACTTTATGTTCAACAGAGAGGAAATATTATGAAATTGAAAGTGGTCGTTCATGAAGCCGAAGAGGGAGGTTACTGGGCTGAAGTGCCTTCGATACCAGGGTGCGCGACTCAAGGAGAGACCTTCGATGAATTATTAAGCAATATTTATGAGGCAGTCGAAGGTTGCTTGTCTGTAGAAGTTCAGCATATAGCTGTATCGGGAAAAGACAGGATAATGGAGATTGCTGTTTGAAGGCTGTCAGTGGTAAAATTTTCTGTAAGCTTCTGGAACAGAGGGGATGGAATTTGAAGCGAATAACCGGCAGTCATCATATCTATGCAAAAGCAAGTGAAAATGCAAGGATCTCGGTGCCGGTTCACGGCAATACTCCATTGAAAATCGGCTTACTACGCCATTTTATGAAGGTAGCAGGAATTGAAGAAAATGAATTATGAATCTGTATATTACAAATCATTGTGTTTAGATTGCAATTCTGTTGAACTCCAATGTCGTCTGTGAGTTCGTCCCAAATGCGAATTCACAGTGCCTGCTTTCTTACATCCGTCCATGCCCTGCGACAACTCCCGGCCCCGGACTATCCTGAAGTAGCCTTTGCAGGGCGCTCCAATGTCGGAAAATCCAGCTTGATGAACAGGTTGACTGGTCGAAAAAATCTCGTCAAGACAAGTTCCCGGCCAGGCAAAACCAGAGGGCTCAATTATTTTCTTATCAACGAAACGGTTTATTTCGTCGATCTTCCCGGCTATGGTTTTGCCAGAGTGTCCAAAAAAGAACAGGCCGGATGGCAGGAGCTAATTACCGGATATCTTCTGCAGCGCAAGTCTTTACGTCTGGTCGTGGTTCTTATCGATTTGCGGCATTCACTGAAAAAAATGGACAGGGATCTGACGGATTGGCTTCAGTATCAGGAGATACCCTTCCTGCCTGTTTATACCAAGGCTGATAAATTGTCGAAAAACAAGCAGATTCAGCATGCATCATCTCTTGATGCCGCCCTTGGAATAACCGCTGAAAATCGTGTTATCTGTTCTGCTGTGACCGGCCAGGGGTGCGAAGAATTGCGCCTACGGCTTGCATTTGACGCCGATTCCTGGTAATGGATTTTAAGCATATGAAAAAAGAAATCCTGTCAAGCGGAATTGTCCGGTGTGACTGTCGCTGATACAGGAAAATAATATTTGTTTTTTCTACATGGAGGGAAGGCGATGTCATTGAGAACAAAATGGCCGTGCTGGGAGATTATGGATTGTAACCCGGAAGCATCGAAGTGTCCGGCATACAAGGCACAAAAACCCTGTTGGGATGTTATGCGGGAAATTGATGTATACTCGTTCAATATCTGCAAAGACTGTCTCGTGTATATCAGTAACCAGAAGGATTCTATTTTCAGCAAAGAGGAAATATTAAGTATCATGTGTCAGAAGGGAATTGATGTAACCCATCGCTGCCCTCAGTTTAAATCCGCTGTTTAGCGAAAAAAAGGATTGATAGTGTGCGAAAGGCCGGGGTAAGTCACCCCGGCCTTTTTTGTTTGCTTATGTTTTATTTGTTTATATCTGCCCGGCGGGAGTTGGAAGCCGAATTATTTTTGTAATGGTTAAAAAAATTATATTATCATAGCTACCCAGAAGAGTTGGCATTTGTCTGCTTCTTTATTGTTTCTTTACTGAAAAATACGGCAAATACAAAAAATTTAATTTTTTCCTTGCCGCGCTGTAAAAAATTTTGTATCAACGAGTATCGGAGATTATATTTGGCTTGATTGGAAGGAAAGTCCTGTTAAGTCAATTCTCTCATTACTCAAAAAAGTAGAGGAGGATGTATCATGAAGAAAACCTTAGCTGTTGCCGCCATTGTTTCCAGCATGGGTTTTGTTGGTAGCGCTGCCGCCGCAAATTTTGCCTTTCATGGCGACCTGGATCATCGTTTCCAGGTGTACACCAATCACGCTGATTTTTTGGTGAATGATAAATTCAAGAAAGGTGGGGCGGTTGACGTAAAAGACGATGTGAATGATTCCTGGGGCGAGGTCAAGTATCGCCTGTGGACGGAGATGGCCAGTGACAATAAAAATGTCAAGGGTGTATATGCCATTGAAATCGGCGGCCTGGAGTTTGGTAAGGATGGTTCGGTCGGCAAGTCTGTTGGTGGTCTGTATTCCGGTGATGGTGTCAATGTTGAAACCCGTTGGGCCTATCTTGATATGCAGGTTCCCGGTGTCAGTGACAAGATGCGCCTGAAAACAGGTCTGCAGCCTTTTAACCTGAACAAGTACTTCTGGAAAGAGACCATCATGGGTGTCAACCTGGATGGTCAGGTCGGTAATGTCGGTTATTATGTTGGTTGGGAGCGTCCCTACCGTGTAGATGCCGGATCAGCCGGTCCTGATGTCGGTGATGTTGATGCCTTTGTCGGCAAGGTTTCTTTCTCGCCCATGGCTAAATCCAAGGTCGGTTTCTTTGCCTCCTATATCGGAAATGATTCCGCTGTCCTTCATGATGCCGAAACAGGAGCTCGGACCTATAACAAGCTGGATGCGACCAAGTGGGAAATCAAGAAATTTAAAGATAATTTTGATCTTGATATCTATACCATGGGCCTGACCGGCAAGTTCAATATTAATAACCTGTTTTTTAATGGCGATTTCATCTATCAGGGTGGTTCCATTGATAACGCCACCTATGTGGATCAGAACGGCGTGACAAGCACTGCCCATGATTATGATATCAGCGCATTTTTTGCCCATGTTGACGTTGGGGCCAAGTTCGGCGCCACAAAAATCACCGGTACTTACTGGTATGCCTCCGGTGATGACGATCCTACCGATGATAATATTGATGCGTATATCGCTACTGATGTGGATATGACAGCATCCATGGTCATCATGGAAGGTCATCCAACTTCGGATGACTACTTCACCGAGCGGCCTTATGTGCTGGATAAAGGTATGCATCTTTTCAAACTGGCCGTTGACAACAAGGTTTCCGATAAGTTGAAAGTCGGTGGCGCTCTTCTCTATATGATGACCGCTGAAGACATCACCTACACCGGTGCACAGGGACAGAATTTTTCCGATGACGGTATTGGTACTGAAATTGATGCTTACGTCAAATACATGCTGTACCCGGATGTCAGCCTCTCAATGAACGTTGGTTATCTCTTTACCGATGATGCCATGGACTACTTTGAGAGCGATCTCAACGGATCTGCTGATGAGGATATCTACACTGTCGGCGCCCGCCTGCGGTACAAATTCTAATCGGTTAACTGAATATATCTGTAGGGGCGAATTTATTCGCCTGATTTAGCGGACGATTGTAATATTGTTCAAAGCAAGGCGGCTGAAGCCGCCCCTACCTGATAACAACAGAAAATACGTTGTCCGAGGCGACCAGCTGGAAACAGTTGGTCGCTTTTTTTTTTGTTTTTTTTGTACCGGCAATGTTGTTTCTTGTTAGCTTTTTGCCCACCAGAAAATAATTACAAAAAATCTGTGTGAATCAGTGTTTATCCGTGGTTTACAAGTATATCGTCGAAAAATTTATGGCGGGTTTTATCAGCAATTCAGAAGTAGGAATCAGCCCTGAAGTCTTGGGGGCTCCTACAGTTTATTTAGTGGGTTACGGGTAAAGCCCGCCTTGGTAAAATATTTTGTGACCATGTTCCGAAACGGTTGAAAAATCCTTGAGAACAGGTATAACTTTCAGCAGTACAGGTTACTTATTCATTTTTTCATTTCCCGGAGCGCTGTATCGCTATGAAAATATTCTCTCGTCTCTTTTTCCTGCTCGTCATTTTGACCTGTTTCCTCTCACAGGACGCCATTAGTGCAACTATAAAAGATATTGTCTCCGACTTGAAGCCCTTGGAGGGCTATGTTGTCGATGTGGTCGGGGGCCAGGTTATTCTTGATCTCGGCAGTGATGCCGGCGTGCATAAATATGACCTGTTCACTATCTTCCATCAGGGGCGGAAATTAACAGACCCGGCCACCGGCAAAGTTCTTGGCAGGATTGAGTCCCGTGCCGGTGTCCTTTCCGTCACCAGGGTAGAGAAGATATTTTCCTATGCTAAAGCCGCAGGTTCCGGAGTCAAAGTCAAGCGTGGTGATAAAATTGTCCGATTTAAGGAAATAACCGCCGCTGTGGTCGATAAAACAGGCAAAAATGAACATTTTTTCTCTGCCCTGCAACAAGACCTGCCTGCATTGAACTGGCAGGAACGGAAAACGCCGGACACCGAACTTATTGTTATTCGTGATGGGAATTTTCTCAAAGTTACCGACAACCACGGCCGGGTTATTAAAGAGTATCAGCTTGATCAACAGGTTCAACCGGTTGTGCAGACGCAAACAACGACTCAATCTTTTGCTCCAGTATATGGTGCCGGGGCAGCAATGGGTGCTGCAGCGGTTGCCGGAACCGGCAATACCAATGGGAAAATTCGCTACGACCTGCAGACCTATGGCTACAATCAGGGGGGCAGCCTTCCCTATTCGGCGATCATGGGTGATTTCCTCATGCTCAAGGGAACGATGCATCTTGCCGTTATTCGTGACCATGAAGCCATGGTTTACAGGGTAGAGGACAAGGGCTTGCAACAGGTCGCCAGGATGAAAACTCCCTGGACCAAACTTCTTTCCGTCTGCTGGTGGCAACCCGGTTCCGGAGCGCCGTATGTCGGTATGACCGGCTATGACACCGACGGTCAGCAGGTCAGTTCTATTCTCCTGCAGTTCCGCAACGGCTCACTTGCCGTCGTGCAAAAAGATATTCCCTATATCATTAACAGCAGTGATGTCAATGGAGACGGAAGGCCTGAAATCATGCTGGCCCAGAATTTTGATCAGGATGTCTTTTTCGGTAGAAAAACCCGACAACTCGTTCTGGCGGGTACGACTGTTAAAACCCGGAAATACAGCGGTTCCCTGCCTTCTTCATATCGGGTAACCGGAGGAACGGTTTTCCAGCAGGCAACCGGAACCAACCGTTCAGCGGCCTACATTGTCGGCAATAAACTCCATATTGAAGAAGGTGGCCGACAGGTCTATTCAAGTGCAAAGGAAATGGGAGGCAGTCTTTCCACGGTTCGTTACGTTCAGGACCCCGGGTCGATCAATCCGTTGTTTTCCAATGCCAACATAGAGGTCAGGCCGCTTGCCGTTGATGTGGATAATGACGGCATGCGGGAGGTACTTGTTCCCAGCGCTGATCTCTCTGTTTTCTCCACCGTCGGAGGAGCCAATTCCATCAAAAAAACATGGGTTTCCGTCTTGAAGAAAACTTCGGCCGGTACTTACATGAAGGGGAAGATCGGTGGAGATTATGACCAGTATATACAGGCTATCGGCACGGCAAATGGTTCGTTATATCTGCTGACCGTGAATCCAAGCGGGATCTTCACCGAGGCCCGTGGCCAGAGCAGGTTGTTGGTTCTGCCGATGGCGGAATAGAGAATAGTACGAGGAGCGGCGTATCCGGATTTGATACGCCGCTTTTTTTTATTTCCGGATAAATCAATAATGAAAATGATCTGTTTTTGAAGTTCCTGTTTACCCGCAGAGCGGGTATGAAGTGTCATGGAACAACAGCAGATTACACTGTTCCACCACGCATGTTGCATGGTGGAACAAGAAAAACGGGGAGTAGGAGCGGCTTCAGCCGCGAATTGTTCTTGTAGCACCACGCAACATGCGTGGTGCTACACATCATTCGGCGCTCTGCGCCATTTGTCTTTGTAGATTAAAATCCGTGCATTGGGTGGGGCATAATAAGGCTGAAAATAATCGCGGCTGAAGCCGAACCCAGGATTATTGATCGGATTTCAGAACGGCCAAAAAGGCGCGTTGAGGAATTTCAACGTTGCCGACGGTCTTCATACGCTTTTTTCCCGCCTTCTGTTTCTCCAACAGTTTGCGTTTTCTTGAAATATCACCACCATAGCATTTTGCCGTCACATCCTTGCGCAGGGCGGAAATATTTGTCCGGGCAATAATGTTGCCGCCGATGGCGGCTTGGATTGCAATTTTAAACATCTGCCTGGGAATTTCCTCTTTCAGTCGTTCGCAGGCATTCAAGCCTCTTTCTCGGGCCCTGTCTCTATGGGTAAGCTGGGACAGGGCATCGACCTGTTCCCCGTTGACCAGAATGTCAAGTTTGACCAGGTCACTGGGGCGATAGTCCAGGAGTTCGTAATCAAAAGAACCATACCCCTGGGTTACTGATTTCAGCTTATCATAAAAATCATAGATTACTTCGGCCAGAGGGAGTTCGCAGGTGAACTCTATCCTTCCCGGCATGGGGTAATGATAGTTTGTATTTTCACCACGCCGTTCCATGCACAGGGTCATGACAGCGCCCATATAGCGTTCAGGAATATGAATGGTCGCCTTGATAAAGGGTTCTTCAATCTGCTTGATTGAGCCGGGGTCCGGGAAATAGGTCGGATTATCTATTTCCTTGATCGTATTGTCCTGCAGGGTAAAAATATATTTGACTGTGGGTACGGTCAGAATAAGCGAGATGCCGAATTCCCGTTCCAACCGTTCCTGAACAACTTCAAGGTGAAGGAGTCCAAGGAATCCGCACCGAAATCCGAAGCCAAGAGCAGCCGAAGAGTCTTTTTGAAAGGTGAGGGCTGCGTCATTGAGTTTAAGCTTTTCCAGGGCCGTTGCCAGGTCTTCATAATCGTCGGTGGCAATGGGGTAGATGGAAGAAAAGACAACCTGTTGAATTTCGCGAAACCCGGGCAGCGGGGCAGGGCAGGGGTTTCCTTTCAGAGTGATGGTGTCACCCGGCCGGGTATCGGATACGGTCTTTACCCCGGCAATGATATATCCGACTTCGCCTGCACTTAATTCTTTTTTCGGGGTCCGCGCAAGGTGAAACAAGCCCAGCTCCTCAACACGGTATTCGGCATTGTTGGACATGAAAACAATGGTGTCTCCTGTCTCTAACCTGCCGTTTATTATGCGGACCGAGATTACCGTTCCTCTGTATGGGTCGTAATTGGCGTCAAAGATCAAGGCTTCAAGGGGCTTTTCCGGATCACCTTCCGGAGGCGGCAACAGGGTAACAATAGATTCCAGTAGTTCGGCAACTCCCTCACCGGTCTTGGCGGAACATTTTCTAATGATTGCTTCGTCAAGGCCGAGATCTTCTTCAATGGTTGCCGCTACCTTTTCCGGTTCGGCCGCCGGCAGGTCTATCTTGTTGATGACTGGAATAATTTCAAGGTCATTCTCCATGGCAAGATAGAGATTGGCCAGTGTTTGCGCCTCAATGCCCTGGGCAGCGTCAATTAAGAGCAGGGCCCCCTCACAGGAGGACAAGGCGCGTGATACTTCATAACTGAAATCAACATGGCCGGGGGTGTCGACAAGGTTCAGCGTGTAGGTCTCGCCATCGGCAGCGGTATAGGGTAGACAGATCGTCTGGCTCTTTATGGTAATGCCGCGCTCTCGTTCGATATCCATATTGTCCAGGAGCTGATTTTTGAATTCACGATCAGTCACCATGTCACAGTGTTGGATCATTCGATCAGCCAGGGTTGATTTGCCATGATCTATATGGGCTATTATGCTGAAATTTCTAATTTTATCTATTTTTTTGCTCATGGGGTTCTCTGGAGCCTTAACTGAGCGTTTCTCTCATTTGCAAAATAAAAAAAGTAATAAAAAAAGATCATAATAACATATTGTTTGATAAACAAAGTATTGCAACTGAGTGAAACCCTATGGGATTTTCATTTTGACACCATCTGCTCTATTTACGGTTGTTTTATGTCGGCACAACTACAATGAAACAACCAGATTCTCGCATCTTGTGCCAAAATGAAAAGCGCTCAACTTAGGTGGAAATGTATTATACGTTAATTTGCAGGCAACATACCTTGCTCCAATGAACCAGGCAACATCTATTGCATAAGTCGAAATATCATTTCAGTTGAAAATAACCTGCGGAGTGTTGTTGTTCAGGCGTATTTTTAACAGTGAAGCAGTGCCATCATGGTTGTTGCATGCTGATGAGGGACAGGTACGATGTATTAGGTATTATTTGAACGCGACTATTTTGTTCTCTTTTCCCTGTATCCTATAAGGGTAAGGAACCGGTTTCGGTAGTCATGTCCTATGGCTTTTCATGATTTTTGACAAATCTTTCACCCGTTGGGACTGTTTGCTCTATTGGTGGAAGAGCAGATAACATGATAAAAGAATCAGCGAAGAGGATAACTGATGGTGTCGGTATTTAAGTGAAAAAAAAGATTGGTTGGGGTATAGTAACCGTTTATACCCTGTATGTGAGGAAAACTCCATGCAGGGTACTCTTTTTTTTGAGAAAAACACATGCCGAAAAAAAAGAAGTCCGTCAAAAAGAAAATAAAATCCACATCCAAAAAAGATCAGCCACAAGAGCAAATGGTTCATCCTCTGGTGGTTTTGTCTGATGAGGAGAATTTGCCTGCGGTTTCCAATCCCGCACTGCACAGATACCTGCAGGAAATCAGCCAATATGAACTGCTGTCACGTGAGGAAACCGAAGAGCTTGCCGCCCGTTTTCAGGAAACCGGTGATCCGGACGCCGCTTACAGGCTGGTTTCGGCAAATCTTCGTCTGGTGGTCAAGGTGGCCATGGATTTTCAAAAATACTGGATGCAGAATTTTATGGATCTGATTCAGGAGGGAAATGTCGGTCTGGTTCAGGCGACAAAGAAATTTGATCCCTACCGTGGGGTCAAATTTTCCTATTATGCCGCCTATTGGATTCGTGCCTATATCTTGAAATTTATCATGGACAACTGGCGTCTGGTCAAGATTGGTACGACCCAGGCTCAGCGGAAGTTATTTTTCGGGCTTAATAAAGAACGCAAACTTCTTGAGGCCCAGGGCTTCAAACCCGAGGTGAAACTGCTGGCCGAGCGGCTCAATGTCAAAGAAAATGAAGTTATTGAGATGAGTCAGCGGATGGATAACTGGGACGTCTCCCTTGAGGCCCCTGTCCGTAGCGACTCCGAGGATCAACAGAAGAATTTTTTGCCTCAGGGCGGGCCGAATATTGAAGACCTGGTGGCCAGTCGTGAGATTCGTGAGACTCTTGGCGAGGTCTTGGAGAACATGCAGGATAAACTCAATGAAAAAGAACGGGTTATCTTGAAGAGCAGGTTGCTCAGTGATGAGCCGCTTACGCTGCAGACCATTGCGGAACAGTTTGGTATTTCCCGGGAGCGGGTACGACAGATTGAGGCAAATCTCCTCAAGAAGCTGAAAAAACAACTGGAAAAAGATATGCCGGATATTCTTGATTTGTTTGATGGCGAAAATATGGTTGTCCGTGGACCTGTAAGCTGACAGGAAAACAGCGGAAGGTCGTAGATTTTTTTCCAAATCGGTAAAACTGCAGCATACCCTCTGCAACGAATAATTTTTGATCACTGATAAGAGAATGAATGTACCACTCCTTGATCTTGGTCCTCAGATACGGTTGTTACGAAGTGAAATTATTGAGGCCGTAACCCAGGTCATAGATTCAACACGTTATATCCTTGGTCCTGAGGTCCTGTCCTTTGAAAAAAATGTGGCTGCTTACTGTCAGGCTGATTTCGGCGTAGGCGTCTCCAGTGGTACCGATGCCCTGGTCATGACCTTAATGGCCATGGAAATCGGTCCCGGAGATAAGGTCATTACCACCCCGTATACGTTTTTTGCCACCATGGGAGCGGTCCTGCGAGTTGGCGCATCCCCTGTTTTTGTCGATATTGAGGAAGAGAGCTTTAATATGGATCCTGATGCCCTCCGGGAAGCACTTGAGCGGGAACAGGGTGAAAAAAACAGGGTTCGGGCTATACTTCCCGTGCATCTTTTCGGGCAATGCGCCGACATGGGACGTATTTTAGCCATTGCCGATGAATATGGTGTACCGATTATCGAAGACGCCGCCCAGGCCATAGGTGCCTGCTGTCCTGTCCCGGATACACAGGGGCATGTCTCCTGGAAAAATGCCGGCAGCATGGGACGCACGGGTTGTTTTTCCTTTTTTCCCAGTAAGAACTTAGGCGGTATCGGTGATGGCGGTCTGGTGACCACCTGTGATGAAGAGTTGGTTGAGATCCTTCGCTCCTGCAGAAATCACGGTGCAAGTCCAAAATATTTTCATCCCCGGGTCGGGGGCAATTTCAGACTTGATCCGGTGCAGGCCGTTGTTTTGGAAATCAAGTTGCGTCATCTTGATTCCTGGCATAATAAACGTCGGGAAAACAGCATGATCTATAGAGAACTGTTTGCCGACAAAGGCCTAACGGAAACAACAGTCAGACTGCCGGTTGAGAAATATGCTGATATGGCCGGGTCTGAAGGCCGAACTCATCATATTTACAATCAGTTTGTTATCCGTGTTCCTGAACGTGACGCACTGCAATCATATCTTCTTGAGCATGGTGTAGGGTGTGAAGTGTACTATCCCCGTTGTCTGCATCAACAGGAATGTGTCAGCGCCTATAATGATCAGGTTTTTCCGATTGCCGAAAAGGCGGCC
>Ga0256831_1000530_pt1 | contig 19631 bp, 14 predicted proteins | sample 132544metaG_FD_189087 | JGI IMG/M metagenome (GOLD analysis project Ga0256831, IMG submission 189087) | Hydrothermal vent microbial communities from Lau Basin, Pacific Ocean - 132-544 | ecosystem: Environmental > Aquatic > Marine > Hydrothermal vents | place: Pacific Ocean: Lau Basin | collected... | reverse complement strand
TCGAACCTTTTGGTATAGAGGTGGAATATTTTCCGGGCAATGAAATCAACGCAGCTACGGTAAAAGACGCCGATGCTTTAATAATCAGAACCCGTACCCGCTGCAACGAAACCCTGCTAAAAGGAAGTAAGGTTAAGTTTATTGCTACCGCTACCATTGGTTTCGACCACATCGACACACAATATTGCGACAAAAACGGTATTGTTTGGAAAAATGCACCGGGTTGCAACTCAGGTTCGGTAATGCAATATATGGCTTCGGTGCTGACACAATTGGCCTTGCAACAAAATTTCTCCTTTAATAAAACCACCTTGGGAGTGGTTGGCGTAGGCAATGTCGGCTCAAAGGTGGCTGCCATGGCCTCATTGCTTGGGATGAAAGTACTGCTGAATGACCCTCCGCGAGTGCGGGCAGAGGGCGAAACGGGGTTTGTGCCGCTTGATGAAATCGCCCGTAAAGCCGACATAATTACCTTTCACGTTCCATTAAACCGGGGAGGAGCCGACAACACTTTCCATCTGGTTGACGATGAATTTATCGAAAGACTGAAACCCTGCACAACAATTATAAATGCTTCCCGTGGGGAAGTGGTTTCAAACAATGCATTGAAAAACGCTTTAAAACAAAAACGGATAAAAGCTGCCGTACTTGATGTTTGGGAAAACGAACCGAATATCGACAATGAACTACTCTCGTTGGTATCCATTGCCACACCTCATATTGCAGGATATTCAATGGATGGAAAAGTAAATGGAACTGCCATGTCAGTAAGGGCTATCAGCAACTTTTTTAACCTTGGATTGGCAGAATGGTATCCCAAACATATTCCTTTACCCGAAAAAACCGAAATCGAAATTGATTGTTCGGGGCTTTCATTACAGCAGGCTATCGGCAAAGCCATTGTTTCCACCTATGACGTATTACACGATGACAACAGATTAAGAAAATCTGCACACACTTTTGAATATCAAAGAAACAACTACCCTGTCAGGCGGGAGTTCAATGCTTTTAAAGTCAGACTGACCAATGCCACTACCGAAAGTGTGGATGCATTAAAAAAGCTGGGGTTTAAAATATAAGGGCAGCCTCAAGCTTGTTCAGATTGGGGTTGAGTCGAACAGTTGTTCGATACAACCCTCCTTATTCTTACCGCAACTCTTTTTGTTCTTTAAATTTAAGGTAGTCCTGCATCGTATTTATATTAACCAGCACATTGTCATTTTCCGATTCAACCTCTACCCTGCTAAATGATTTTAAAAACGTCTTAAGATTTACAAAAGGATCGGGTGACGCCACAGTTTGCCGGGCAACCTCTGCTGACAGCAAAACGGGATGGCCGCCACGCCCTTGAAATACGGGAACTACATATCCCTTTACGGGCAACGCTGCCGCCATCTTCTGCAATAATTCACCATCAACAAAAGGATTGTCAATGTTATGAATAAAAACAGGGCTTTTCACCTTCATGGCTTTTAAACCCAGTTGAACCGAATAAAAGCGTTGCCATTCAGGGTGTGTGTTAACTACAACGGTTACATGCTTCTTTGCCACTGTTCTGTCGACCAAAGGGCTGTTTTCAGCATTCACCACCAAAACTATTTCCCTGCAACCAAAATGACTGTAACGTTCGGTTATAACATCCAAAAAAGTACGATTATCATCAAAAGGCAACATCATCTTCGGCCTGCCCATGCGCAACGAGCGACCGGCAGATAAAATTATCGCATTGTATGTTTTTAAACTACTCATGGCTATCATGCAAAAGTACGCTAAAACAGAAGATGGGTTAATATATTTTTGGAGTATTTCACGGTGACTTCAAGAGCCTATCCGGATTAATTCCTATTTTGATGCACTATTTAGAAACATATTGCTAATGTTGTTGAGTTTTGTCATGTTAGGGACAAAACCTGCTACATTTTGATAGTACACTGATTGGACTGATAGAACTGATTGTTATGATAGGAAAGAGAAAATCAGTTAAATCATAACAATCATAATAATCAGTGTCCTATTTGATTTGATAAAATCCTTTTCACATCAAAATAGGAATTAGCCACACAATCCGTCCCCGACCTAAAAGGTTTGGCAGCACAAAAAAACCCGCTCACAGGCGGGTTTTCAAAATATGTTGGGTAGTATTTTACATTTTCAGTTTACGGTCGATGTCTTCAACGTAAACCTTAAATTGCTTGTCGGTTTCCATCAGATTGTTTATGGTTTTAACGGCATGTAAAACCGTGGCATGATCCTTATTGCCACAATGAATACCGATGGTAGCCAACGAATTTTTAGTGTGTTTCTTCGAAAAAAACATGGCCAACTGACGTGCCTGCACAATTTCTCTTTTCCGGGTTTTGGAGTTAATGGCCTCCACCGGCAGGTTAAAATAGTCGCATACAACCTTTTGTATATAATCGATGGAAATTTCGCGCACGGTACTTTTTACAAACTTATCAATCATTTGGCGCGCCAAATCAAGTGTAACCTTCTTTTTATTCAGCGACGACTGAGCCATAATCGAAATCAGTGCCCCCTCCATCTCACGAATATTGGTGGTAATGCTGTAGGCAAGATATTCGATAACCTCGTAAGGCATTTCGATACCATCGGTGTACAATTTCTTTTGCAAAATAGCCATCCGTGTTTCCAAATCAGGCACCTGGAGGTCGGCAGCAAGTCCCCATTTAAATCTCGAAAGCAAACGGGGTTCCATACCTTTTAACTCAACGGGTGGTTTATCGGAGGTGATAATTATTTGCTTGTTATTTTGATGCAGATGGTTGAACACATGGAAAAATACATCCTGCGTTTTTTCTTTACCGGCCAAAAACTGAATGTCATCCAATATAAGAACATCAATCATTTGATAAAAATGAACAAAATCATTTTGATTGTTGTTTCTAACGGAGTCGATAAATTGATTGATAAACTGCTCGGTTTGAACATAAAGCACAACCTTTTCAGGAAAATTATTTTTTACCTGCAACCCGATGGCATGGGCGAGATGTGTTTTTCCAAGACCTGTCTGGCTATAAACAAACAACGGGTTAAAGGCGGTTTTACCCGGATTTTCGGACACTGCCCAACCTGCCGACCGTGCCAGCCTGTTGCAATCACCTTCAACAAAATTATCAAACGAATAGGATTCAACCAGTTGCGACTCCACCTTAATTTTTTTAAGCCCCGGAATAATAAACGGGTTTGGAATCTCTTTTGAGCGGCCTAAATTAACAGGCATATTTACCGGCCTGTTTTGAACCGCCTTTTTATTGGATGTAGGATATTTCACTGAATGGCCTCTGCGCCCGTAATTAGAATTTTCAACAATAATACTATACTCAAGCCTTCCGGTGGCTCCCAATTCCTTTTTAATGGTCTTTTTAAGCAGGTTAATATAATGCTCTTCAAGCCACTCATAGAAAAAATGACTCGGCACCTGAATCGTCAAAATATTGTTTTCCAGCTTAAGTGGTACAATGGGAACAAACCATGTTTGAAAACTTTGAAGAGGAATATTATCCTTTATAACCGCCAAAATATTATCCCAAACTTCTACATGCTTTTTTTTCATCTACAGTAAATCTATTTTCAATACAAATAATTTAATACTACTTTAATTTACAAATACGGCTGCTGTCAGGGTCAAAAATTTGAATTAACAAAAGTGAACAAAAAAAAGTTAAAAAAAAAGGCATCGCAACATTTGTTTTCTATTTTTTTATTTGTAAAATAAGCCCAAACCGGGTAAAAACAGTTAAGGTGTTGCTTTACAGTTTTTTTAATTTTACTCCATGAATTTTGCTCAATCGGTTTGTCGATTTATTGATCGTTGATAATCGCAGGGCAAGTTCAATGGTGCAATGGTTATCGAAATGTTGCCCCACAATAGCCAAATTATCCTCCTTTATTATACGCATCACACTATTCATCAGAGGATACTCAAAATCAACCTGATACAAATCACGAATTTCCTTCTCAACAATATTGGCATTTTCCAAAGCTTCACGCGAAGCAGTTTTATAGGCATTTATCAGTCCGCTTACGCCCAACTTGGTTCCGCCAAAATAACGAATAACCACAAGCAACACATCGTAAAGCTCAAACGAAAAAAGTTGATTAAGAATTGGCTTTCCCGCCGAACCGGAAGGCTCCCCGTCATCGTTACTGCGTGTTTTTTCAGAACGCACATCAATGCGCCATGCATAACAATGATGTCGGGCATCGTAAAACTCCTTTCGCAGCTTTAATAAAACGGCTTTAATTTCTTCTTCGTTTTCAACATGATAAGCACGGGCAATAAACTTACTGCCCTTTTCCTTATAAAGCCCTTCGGATGTCCCTTCAATCGTTTTATAAATGTCTTCCATGCCTATCTGTACTTACCGGCAAAGTACATAAAAACAGAATTGCATCCGAAAAAAAAGAAAAAAAATATTTTTCGCAATTATAGTTTGCAAAATGATGGTTTTTGTTATTTTTGCACCTCCAAAAAAAGGCGAGGTAGCTCAGTTGGTTAGAGCGTCGGATTCATAACCCGGAGGTCCCGAGTTCAATTCTCGGCCTCGCTACTTTTTTTTATTCCACTCCTGTTTTTGTGTTACCCTTTTAAATCTTACTTAAGTCAATTTCAAACTCAATGGGCTTGTCGGGTGTTGTACAGTGCAATACACACCGGTCGCATATTGAAAGCTCGCCCCGCAACCTTTTTTTAACCATATCATCGATATTGGTTTTCAGCGTTTCTATTTTTATATCATCGGTTATTTCGGCGGCAAAAGCAAACATCAACAGCATCCGGGCATCTTCAAACGGAATGCCCCGCTGCATCAAATAAAACATGGCTTCGTTATCGAGCTGGCCAACGGTAGCACCATGACTACATTGCACATCGTCGGCATAAATTTCCAAAAAGGGCATGGTGTTCACCCTGGCAGTTGAAGTCATTAAAATATTGTTGTTTCGTTGGAAGGCATTGGTCTTTTGCGCATCGCGTTCCACAAAAACATAGCCGTTAAAAACAGCAGTGGCCTCCTCATCAAGAATCCCCTTAAAAACCTCGTTGCTATTACAATGCGGGGCATTATGATTTACATAAACCTGATTATCAACATGCTGCTTTTTATCCATCAAATAAAGCCCGCTTAAGTCAGCTTCGGCCCCCTCGCCATTAAGATTAACATGCAGCTCGTTGCGGATTGAACCGCCGTTGAATGTCAGCACATTTACTTTCAGGCGGCTGTTACGCTCCATATTGAAAAAACTGTTGTTTAACAAAACGGTTTCGTCATTAATATTTTGAAGCTTGTACAGATCAAGCGAAGCATTCTCGCCCACATACACCTCGGTAAGTGTATTGATAAAACTGTCGTCATGGTTGATGGAATCATCGCAATGCAAAAAGGTAAAGCGGCTGTTTTTTTCCAACACAATCAAATTGTGGGTATTGAGCATCAGCCCACGCTTGTTAACCAATTTAATCAGCTGGACAGGTAACTCAACTTCAACACCATCAGGCACATAAATAAAAACACCATCCTCGGCAAACAATCTATTTACAGCAGTAATGCCATTGGCATCAACAGGTGCAATTTTATTATAATATTTTTTAAAATATTGAGGATATTGGGCTTTCGCTTTAGCGAGACTGCCAATAATCAATCCGTTATCAAACCTCTGCAAAATTGTTTTTTCAGGGCTGTAGTAATGTCCGTTTAAGATAGAAACCACGTTTGAGTCGAAGCCCTGAACGGTACACTGAAAAATATCGTCCACCTCTTTTGTAAACTTTTCTTTTTCAGCAACAGGCGAAAAGGCTTTTTGATACCAATCAAACAGATCGGTATTACGCCATTTTTCTAAACTTTTGGCCGGCAATCCTTTTTCCTTAAAAATTTTCAGAGCCGCATGCAGCCCTGCAATATCATCACCGGATTTTTTTTCTGATGACAACACTTTTGCTTCTGCCGCCTTAAGCAGCTCTTTTTCAAGAGGTGTTATGGTTCTGTTTTTCGATTTCATAGCTCTTTATTCTTCCCCAAACTGTTCTTTCACCCATTCATAACCCTGCTCTTCAAGCTCAAGGGCAAGTCCTTTACCACCTGATTTTACAATTTTTCCGCCATACATCACATGCACAAAGTCGGGTACAATATAATCAAGCAAACGCTGATAGTGGGTAATCACCACAAAAGCATTTTCATCCGATTTGAGTTCGTTAACCCCTTTGGCCACCACTTTTAAGGCATCGATATCGAGGCCGGAATCTGTTTCGTCAAGAATGGCCAGTGTAGGTTCAAGCATGGCCATCTGAAAAATTTCGTTTTTCTTTTTCTCTCCTCCCGAAAAGCCTTCGTTTACCGAACGGTTGGTAAGTTTAGCGGTAATTTCCACCAGTTTCTTTTTTTGTTCCATCAGTTTTAAAAACTCACCGGCTTTCATTTGCGGCAAACCCAAATATTCGCGCTTGGCATTGAGCGCCGTACGCATAAAATTGGTCATGCTGACACCGGGAATTTCAACCGGATACTGAAAACTGAGAAAAACCCCTTCGTTGGCTCTTTTGTCGGGTGTCCAGTCGTTTATAACCTGACCTTTATATATAATTTCACCTTCGGTAATTTCATAACCTTCTCTGCCTGTAATGGCAGCTGCCAACGTACTTTTACCCGTTCCGTTGGGACCCATAATAGCATGAATTTCACCCTTATTAACCTGTAGGTTAAATCCTTTTAATATCTCTTTGCCGTTGATGGCAACATGAAGATTTTTTATATTTAGTAACATCCTGTTTTAATGTTTTCTGATTTAATTTCTATTTCTATCAAATTTGTTACCCTACGCTTCCTTCCAACGTAATAGCCAAAAGTTTTTGAGCTTCCACGGCAAATTCCATGGGCAATTTATTCAAAACCTCTTTGGCGTAGCCGTTAACGATTAGCCCAATGGCTTTTTCCGTTTCAATGCCGCGCTGCTGACAGTAAAAGAGCTGCTCGTCCGATATTTTAGAGGTAGTGGCTTCGTGTTCAACAATGGCCGAATCATTGGCAGTTTGAATATAGGGAAAGGTGTGGGCGCCGCACTTATCACCCAACAAAAGCGAATCGCACTGCGAATAGTTACGGGCGCCATCGGCTTTTTTGCTTACCCTCACCAAACCGCGATAGCTGTTGTTACTTTTTCCTGCCGAAATACCCTTTGAAATAATGGTGCTTTTGGTATTTTTTCCAAGATGAATCATTTTGGTACCCGTGTCGGCCTGCTGATGATTATTGGTTACGGCAACCGAGTAAAACTCACCCACCGAGTTATCTCCCATTAAAACACAGCTCGGATATTTCCAGGTAATGGCCGAGCCGGTTTCAACCTGCGTCCAGCTAACTTTAGAGTTTACCCCTTTACAGGCAGCCCGTTTGGTTACAAAATTATAAATGCCTCCCCTCCCCTCTTTATCGCCCGGGTACCAGTTTTGAACCGTTGAATATTTAACTTCGGCATTGTTCATCACAACAATTTCAACAATAGCGGCATGCAACTGATTTTCATCGCGCATGGGTGCCGTACAACCTTCGAGATAGCTTACATAAGCATCATCATCAGCCACAATCAGTGTCCGCTCAAACTGTCCTGTGTTGGCCGCATTAATCCTAAAATAGGTCGATAGCTCAATGGGACAACGCACCCCTTTTGGAATATAAACAAAGGAGCCATCGCTAAAAACCGCCGAGTTGAGGGCTGCAAAATAGTTATCGGTATACGGCACTACACTGGCAAGATATTTTTTTACCAAATTGGGGTGATCCTTTACCGCATCGGAAAAGGAGCTGAAAATAATGCCGTGTTTCGACAAGGTATCCTTAAAGGTAGTTTTTACCGAAACACTGTCTATAACAGCATCTACGGCTACACCGGCTAATACCTTTTGCTCTTCCAAAGGAATACCCAGCTTATTAAAAGTATCAAGCAACTCGGGATCAACTTCATCAAGGCTTGCCAGTTCTTTTTTCTTTTTTGGTGCCGAATAGTATATAATATCCTGATAATTAATGGGTGGATGATGGATCAAGGCCCAATCAGGCTCTTCCAGCGTAAGCCAGTGCCTGTATGCTTTCAACCTAAACTCCAACAGCCATTCAGGCTCCTCTTTTTTACCGGATATTAATCGGATTGTATCTTCGTTAAGCCCCACCGGAGCAGCATCATTTTCAATGTCCGACACAAAGCCATACTTATAATCGCTCCCCGTAACTTCCTCTATAACTTTATTTTGACTTAATTTGTCTTCCATATAATTTATTATTTAGAATAAATTTAGATAAGGCGGCAAAGTTACTAAAATTACAGGGATATAAATGTTGATATCGGGAATAATTAAGATTTCTTAATTTTGTCAACCTACCAGTTTTAACAACCCAAAGTTCGATTAACAATAATTAACGCCAAAAAAAGATAAAAATAATGCATTTTTGTGCCAGAAAAAATATTTAATTATGCTTGAATTCATTATTGTACTTCCCGTATTATTTACCATTCCCACAATTTTTCTTTGGGGAGCTTTTGTAAAAGCCGGCCAAAATGGTTGGAGCACGCTTATTCCTTTTTACAACCTTTATGTTTTTTTAAAGATTATTAAAAAGCCCATGTGGTGGTACTTACTACTTATCTTTCCGTTTATCAATGTGTTTATGTACATGCTCATGTTGGTGGAGCTGGCCAAAGGTTTTGGCAAATACGGTTTAGGGCAGCAGTTTTTGGCTGTGGTTGTTCCCTTTATCTATTTCCCATGGGTAGTGTATAAGGAAAAAGCTGATTTTGTGGACCCTGATGATCAGCCCGAGATAAAAAAGAGTGTGGCTCGCGAGTGGACTGATGCCATTATTTTTGCCGTGGTTGCCGCCACAATTATCCGCACCTTTATTATGGAGGCTTACACCATTCCAACCTCATCCATGGAAAAAAGTTTACTGGTGGGTGATTATTTGTTTGTAAGCAAAATGGCTTACGGCCCTAAGCTACCCAACACACCCTTATCATTTCCTTTTGTACACCACACCATGCCCTTAACCAAAAGTACCAAATCGTATCTTGAATGGATTGAGTTGCCCGACATCCGGTTTCCGGGATTCGGCAAAGTAAACCGCTTTGATGCCGTGGTTTTTAATTACCCCGCAGGCGATACGGTTTCAACAAGATTTCAAAGCAATGTAAGTTACTATTCGTTGGTTAAGCAATATGGCAGAAAGAGGGTTTGGACCGATAAACGCAATTTTGGCGATATCGTTTACCGTCCGGTTGATAAACGGGAGAACTATATAAAAAGGTGTATCGGATTGCCGGGAGATACCCTGCAAATTAAAGACCGCGAAGTTTATATCAATGGCAAATTGATTCATAATCCCGGTAAACAGCAGTTTCAATATCATGTTTATACCGACGGCAGCAGCATTAACCCCAAAATACTGGACAAGCTGAACATTACCGAAGGGGGAAGAACCAACCTGCCCGGTGATTTTATTTATGTACTTACCGATGAAGCCCGCGATGCTTTGGCCAAATTACCGGTGGTTAAAAAAATCGAGGTTCTAAACGAGCCGGCCGGAATGCGCGATCCTGATATTTTCCCTCAAAATGTTAATTTCGACTGGAATCGCGATAATTTCGGCCCGCTATGGATTCCGAAAAAAGGGACTACCATTAAGTTGACACCCAAAAACCTGGCCTTATACAAAAGAGCCATCCGTGTTTACGAACACAATAACCTGACCATAAAAAACGGAAAAGCCTATATTGATGGCAAACCGGCCGACACCTATACTTTTAAAATGAACTATTACTGGATGATGGGCGACAACCGCCACAATTCTGCCGATTCGCGCTATTGGGGATTTGTACCTCAAAATCATATTGTCGGTAAGGCTGAGTTTGTATGGTTATCGCTTGACCCCAATAAATCGTGGCTAAATGGCAAAATACGCTGGAACAAGGTGATGCGAATGGTTAAGTAGGAGGGGATTCCTATTGTGATATGATAACTAATATTGTTCGATTGCTTCATTGCTTCATTGCTTCATTGTTGATATTGCTACATTGTTGTCCCGTTAGATAATACCCCCCCACTGAAAAAATTCCGTTGAATATTTTAGCTAACGTCAAGGGATAAAAGATAAAATAGAGAAAGTAATTGAAAAATATAAACAATTGGTAATCAACAACTAATTTTGACGTTAGTTAGAATACGTATAATCCCGAAGGGATTTAACCTGAATAGCCCTGTACGAAGTACAAAAAAAAGGGAACATTAAATAAATAATAACCCTGAAAAGTTCAACAAAAGCTATTGAATCCTTTCAGGGTTATTTAATATTTGTATCATTTTAACCACCGGTTTCACCGATGGCAATTCACATTAAACCACTTCGTGGTTTGATACAATACTTATGTTCTTTCAGATTTACCTACCGGACGGATAGGCAAATCTGCCATAGCTTTGGGGCGGGAGTAAATGCTGACCAGCCTGCGGCAGTCAGGTATAACAGCAAAACGAGCAGGTTGAACGAAGTGAAAATATGCAACATTTTGATGTATAATCGGTATTATTACTACCTTTGTCGGTTACAAAACATTGTATATGCCACCAGTAAAAAACAGAGTAAAGCAAGGCAACAGGCTTAAAGAACCGGCAAAAAAAAGCCCTTCTAAAAAAGCGAAAACCTCAAAAAAGTCCACTGCCAAAACCAGTGCAAAAGGAAAGGATAAACTGCAACGAAAAATTGACCCGCGGGTTTGGCGTATTATTGGATTTTTGTCCATTTTATTTTCGTTTTATCTTGTACTTTCCTTTATCTCGTTTTTTATTAACTGGTTCGAATCCAATCCCGACACACTTGTAAACAAAACCTTTCAAATTACACAGTATTTCAGCGACCATGCCCGTCTGGTTCAGAGCTGGACAGGCAAAACAGGTTCCGAAATTTCACACTATCTGGTATTGGAAGGTTTTGGCATAGGTGCCTTTTTTATTGCCGTTTTGTTTTTTGAAATCGGCGTTCGCATGATGGTTAAATTCAAACTGCTTCGTAAGTGGCGTTTGTTTGAAGGAATGATCATCTCATTGCTGTGGCTGCCCCTGCTTATGGCCATGATTTTTCCCCTTCATCCTGACAACATTATGGGTGGACTTTTGGGACATCAGCTTAATAGTTGGCTGAACCAATATGTGGGGAATGCAGGAGAAATTTTCCTGCTGATATTTGTGCTGGCCATATTTATTTTAATTGATTATCAGTTTTCTTTCGTCAGGAAAAAGAAAAAAGCGAAGAAAAAATTGCAATTGGAAAAGGAAGAAGCAGCAAAGAAATCCTTAAAAAACAGCCCTTCCGACAAATACAACACAGTGGAGTTTTCAGTGGAAGATGAAGCTGTGGATTTTGACAAAAAAGAGGACGACAACGTACCTGAACCGGAAACAGTAATTAATTCGGAACCTGATATCACTCCGTTGAACCCAACCAATAAAGATGCTGAAAAAGACAAAGAGCCTGAAAATATAGAACTCACCGTTGAAACAGCACCCAAAGAAAAAGAGGTTAAAAGTACTGTTAAGCCCGGCGACCACCTCGGTATTGATTCCGATTTCGACCCGAGGCTGGATTTGCCCGATTACAAGTTTCCACCTATCGACCTGCTGGAGATGTACGATTCGGGCGATGTGGTGGTTGACCGCGAAGAGCTTGAAGCCAACAAGCTTAAGATTGTTGAAACGCTGAAAAACTACAGCATCGGCATTGTAAAAATCAAGGCTACCATCGGGCCTACGGTAACCCTTTATGAAATTGTACCGGCACCCGGTGTAAGAATATCGAAAATTAAAAACCTTGAAGATGACATTGCCCTTAGCCTGGCCGCCATGGGAATCAGAATAATAGCACCTATTCCCGGCAAAGGAACTGTAGGTATTGAGGTACCGAACAAAAACCCCACCATTGTTTCCATGCGTTCGGTACTGGCATCCGAACGGTTTCAAAACTCAAAGTTTGATTTGCCGCTGGCGCTGGGGAAAACAATTTCAAACACCAGTTTTGTGGTCGATTTGGCTAAAATGCCACACATACTTATGGCCGGGGCAACCGGGCAGGGTAAGTCGGTGGGACTAAACGCCATCATCGCTTCGCTGCTGTATAAAAAACATCCGGCCGAGCTTAAATTTGTTTTGGTCGATCCCAAAAAAGTTGAACTGACCCTCTTTTCGCGAATCGAACGACATTTTCTTGCAAAGCTACCCGATTCGGAAGAATCAATTATAACCGACACCCGCAAAGTGGTTCGCACACTCAACTCGTTGGGTATTGAAATGGACAACCGCTATGAATTGTTAAAAGATGCGCAGGTTCGAAATATTAAGGAGTACAACGCCAAATTCGTAAAACGCAAGTTAAACCCGTTGCATGGCCATCGTTATCTGCCCTACATTATTTTGGTGGTGGATGAGTTTGCCGACTTGATAATGACAGCGGGAAAAGAAGTTGAAGGTCCCATCACCCGCCTTGCACAGCTTGCCCGTGCCGTTGGCATTCATCTGATTATCGCCACGCAAAGGCCGTCGGTAAACATTATTACCGGAACCATTAAAGCAAACTTCCCGGCACGAATTGCTTTCAGGGTTATTTCTAAAATTGATTCGCGTACCATTTTAGACAACAGCGGTGCCGACCAGCTTGTGGGAAGAGGTGATATGCTCCTTTCAACCGGAAGCGATTTAACACGCTTGCAGTGTGCTTTTATCGACACCCCTGAAGTGGAATTGGTTACCGATTATATCGGCAGTCAGCGTGGCTATCCCGATGCCATGCACCTGCCCGAGTATGCTGATGAAGAGGTAGATGCAAAAGAGGATTTTGATGCCAACGACCGTGACCCGCTGTTTGAAGATGCGGCCAAAATCATCGTTCAAACACAACAAGGCTCTACCTCTTTGTTACAGCGTAAACTGAAATTAGGATACAACCGGGCAGGACGCATTATCGACCAACTTGAAGCAGCAGGCATTGTAGGCCCCTTTGAAGGCAGCAAAGCACGAGAGGTAAGGGTTGCCAACGAAATGGCTTTGGAACAGTTTTTGAACGACTTGAACATGAAAGGGGAAAAAGAGAGTTAAGCTTCAATACCAGAGTAGTATTTAAAAAATTTGAAAAAAACAAACCTATGAAAACAATAAAATTTGGAATGGCAGCAGTTTTACTTTTGTCGTTTATTAGCATCCAGGCACAAAGTAAAAAGAAAGCCGAAGCATTGCTTGAAAATGTGATTAACAAAATTGCTTCCTATCAAAACTTCGAAGCGGAATTATCGTACACCATGGTAAACACCGAAATGAACATTGATGAAAAGAAAACCGGCAAAATATATGTTTCGGGCGACAAATACCGCATTGAAATGCCCGGACAGATTATTATTTCGGATGGTAAAACATTGTGGACCTACCTTGAAGATTCGCAGGAGGTGATGGTAAGTAATCTGGAAGATAACGACGAAAGCATCTCGCCAACAACAATCCTTACCAGTTATAACAAGGACTACGATGCACGCTTCGACAAAGATGCAACCTATAAAAACAGCAACTTGAAACAGATAATCCTAAAGCCGTCGAAAGGAAAAAACTTTGAAAAAATGAGCGTGCTGGTCAACAGCAAAAACATGACCCTTGAAAATTTTTCGGTGTACGACCAAAACGGCAATGTATTTACCTACCATATTGTTGACCTAAAGCCAAATGTAAAGTTACCCGAAGACACTTTTACGTTCGACACCAAAAAATATCCCGATGTGGAAGTGGTGGATATGAGGTAGCTACCAAGCGTATTACACAACATACACATAACTAAATGAACTCAAGGAAAACAGAAAATAGCAAAAAGTAAAAGCGATAGCGTCAACTACAGTTCTGTGTTTTTGTAGAAAAATCATTACTTTTGAAAAAAAAATATTAGGTTATGAAAAGTATTGCAACTCCTTTATCAAATCTACAATTAGAGATTTTAAAATTATATTCTACAAATTTGGATAAAGATGAACTAACTGAATTAAAAAATCAATTAGCTGATTTTTATGCAAAAAAATCAATTGAAAACGCCAACAGGGTTTGGAATGAAAAGAAATTGACAAATGATGATATGGATAAATGGTTAGATGATGAGTAAAACGAAAAAACGTGTTGTGGTCGATACGAATGTGTTATTGGTTTCGATTTCGTCATTTTCTAAGTATCATTGGATTTATCAGCTAATAATCAGAAAGGAAATTGAAGTGTTCATAACTAATGAAATCCTGACTGAGTATTTTGAAATTATTTCTAAAAAATTTGATTTAAAAACTGCCAAATCAGTTATCCGGACATTAATTGAATTGGACAATGTAAATCGTATGCAAATTTATTTCAACTTTAATTTAATAAAAAATGACCCTGATGACAATAAATTTGTTGATTGTGCAATTTCAAGCAATGCTGATTTTTTGCTGACAAATGACAGAGATTTCAATATTTTGAAAAAAACAGCATTTCCAAAAGTGAATGTTATAAACATTGAAGAGTTTAGAATAGAAATAAAAAAGAAAAAATCATAACCATTTCTTACGAATGTGCATGACAATTTGGGCTAAAAGAAATAAAATTGACTAAAAGAAAGATGTAACCCCCTCACCAATAAGTTACAGTTCTTTTTACTAATTTTGCCGCTTCAAAAAAAACAAGAAAAATGATAAACGATTTACTCACACTGACTTTGATTGAAGCCGGTAAAGAGCTATATGGTCAGGAAATTCCTGACAACCTTATACAAATTCAAAAAACCCGGCCTGAGTTTGAAGGCGACTTAACAATTGTAGTGTTTCCCCTGCTTCGCATATCAAAAAAGAATCCTGCGCAAACTGCCGATGAACTTGGTAAATATTTTGTTACCAACCTGGAAAATGTTGTTGCCTATAATGTTATTAAAGGTTTCCTGAATCTGACCATATCAAACAACTACTGGCTTGACTTTTTTAATAATGGCAAAAACCAAACAGATTTCGGGAAGAAAGAAATAACCTCTGAAGCCCCTGTGGTAATTGAATACTCTTCGCCAAACACCAACAAGCCGTTACACCTCGGCCACATCAGGAACAACCTGTTGGGATGGTCGGTTTCGGAGATATTAAAAGCCAACGGCGAAAATGTAAAAAAGGTAAACCTTGTAAACGACCGCGGTATCCATATTTGCAAGTCCATGTTGGCCTGGCAAAAATGGGGCAATGGCGTTACCCCTGCATCGGCCTCAAAAAAAGGGGATAAGCTGGTAGGCGATTTTTACGTGTTGTTCGATAAAAAATATAAAGAAGAAATTGCCGCCCTTACCGCTTCGGGCATGGAACAAGAAAAAGCCGAAAAGGAAGCACCCCTGCTTGTTGAAGCAAAGCAGATGCTTAAAAAATGGGAAACCGGCGATGAAGAAGTAAGGAAACTCTGGGCCGAAATGAACGGTTGGGTTTATGATGGTTTTGACGTAACCTACAAACGGCTTGGCGTTGAGTTCGATAAAATTTATTACGAATCGGACACCTACCTGCTTGGCAAGGCATTGGTGGAAGAAGGCCTTGAAAAGGGTGTTTTATTTAAAAAGGAAGACGGCTCCGTATGGTGCGATTTGAGCAGCGACGGGCTGGATGAAAAATTGCTGCTTCGGGCCGATGGAACATCGGTTTACATGACACAGGACCTGGGCACGGCCCAACTGCGCTACAACGATTACCATCCCCGCGAGCTGATTTATGTTGTGGGCAACGAGCAAAACTATCATTTTGAGGTATTGCGCCTTATTTTAAAAAAGCTGGGGCGCCCCTGGGCAGAAAATATTGTGCACCTTTCGTATGGCATGGTTGAACTGCCTCACGGTAAAATGAAATCGCGTGAAGGTACCGTTGTTGATGCCGATGACCTGATGGACGAAATGTACAATACGGCTAAACAAACCACCGAAGCCCTTGGAAAATACAACGATTTCACTGCTGAGGAGGCTGATAAGCTGTATCATATGCTCAGCCTTGGTGCTTTGAAATATTTTATGCTTAAGGTGGACCCCAAGAAAACAATGATGTTTAACCCGGCCGAGTCCATCGACTTTAACGGAAATACAGGCCCGTTTATTCAATATACACATGCCCGCATAAGGTCGCTGGTACGAAAGGGAAAAGAATTGGGAAACGATTGGCAATCCGTTCAGTTTAAGGATGTTGAAATGGCTCCCAAAGAAAAATCGCTTATCAAGCTGCTTTACGACTATCCGTCAACACTTGAGCAGGCAGCACAAAACTTTAGCCCTGCCATGATAGCAAACTATGTTTACGATTTGGCAAAGGAGTTTAACCAGTTTTATCAGGAAATTACCATTCTTAAAGAGGAAGATGGTGATAAACGTAATTTCCGTTTAGCGCTGTCGGAATTTACCGGCAACACCATTCGCGCGGCCATGAAACTACTTGGCATTGAGGTTCCCGAACGGATGTAACCGGGCAGATAAAAGAGGAACTGTGGCTAAGCTAAAGAGAGAATTCTCTTCCAGTGACACATACAAAAAATGCAGACAATGAAAAAGGTAAAACTTACTGACAATTTTGAAGTGTCACCATTAATTCATGGCCACTGGAGGCTACAGGAGTGGAACTTTTCTGACCGTAAATTGCTGAAGTTAACAGAACAGCTTATTGAACTGGGAATTACAACCTTTGATCATGCCGATATATATGGAAATTATAGTTGTGAACAGCTTTTCGGAAATGCTTTGGCACTTAACAAAAATCTCCGAAACAACATTCAAATTATCACCAAATGTGGCATAAAGCCGGTTTCCAACCGGTTTCCAAAAAGGCAAACCGGGTATTATGATTATAGTTTCGACCATATTATCTCTTCGGTGAATAATTCTTTGGAAAATTTTAAAACCGGCCACATCGACCTTCTTTTACTTCATCGTCCATCACCATTTTTTAACCCTGAAGAGGTGGCTGAAGCTTTTTACAAATTAAAACAGCAAGGAAAGGTTTTACACTTTGGAGTTTCAAATTTTAATCCCGATCAATATGAAATGTTGAATGGTTTTTTAAAAGATGCACTGGTAACCAACCAGGTTGAAATATCGCCCTATTGTTTAGACCATTTTGATAATGGAAATATTGAATTTTTTCTCAAGAAAAAAATCAAACCCCTCGCATGGTCGCCTTTGGCCGGCGGAAAAATATTAAACCCGGAAAGTGAAAAGGAAAAAAGAATATTCAGTGCGCTATCCAAAGTTGCTGACGAACTGGAGGTAAAAAGTATTGACAAGGTTGTTTACAGCTGGCTTTATAAGCATCCCGCCCATGTAATACCAATACTTGGGAGCGGGAAAATATCGAGGATAAAAAAGGCGATAGAAGCTTTTGATATTGAAATGAGTACAGAGCAGTGGTTTGAAATATATATTGCTTCCCTGGGGCAACCACTGCCTTAATCGCAAGCCTGAAGAAATATGGGCTAATTCCTATTTTAATGCACTAATTAATAGAGAGAGGTATGTTGCAAATATCGTTGGTCTTTGTCTTTTCTCTTCTGACGAATATTCTGTAAAAACAGGTAAAGTTTTATTTGATTTGGTTAAACCTATAGCTCTTCAAAACAGGAATCAGCGGGATTATGTTATTCAAATTAGCAAATCCGGACGAGCTTGAGAAATCAGAAAAAGTGCTATATTTGAACTGTTAATAAAATTTTCACTTTGTTGCGTTAGCACATAAGGATTGGCTGGCTCTTAATAATTATAGACATGAAAACAACTTTTCTTACCCTAAATCTCCTTAAAATTGGGATTATTTTAATTTTTGTTTTAACTACAAACCTGTTGATGTCTCAAAACATCTCAACTGTTAGAGAAATTTACGACTTTGAGGTAGGCGATATATTTCACATTGGGGGATATGCAGGTGATAATTATGATTGGCTTACTCATAAATACAATATCGAAATAATAGATAAATACTATTCGCCAAATAGCGACACTCTTTATTACATTAGAAACATTGCTTTTAAAGAAAAAACTTCTTGGGAAACCCAAGATACTTATAAATACTATATTGATACCATTTTTTATTCCAATTTGGATTCCCTTATAAATTCCGGTCAAATCAATAACGTTTATTCTGATAGTTCTTTATATAATAACAGGCTAATCAATCATTCTGTTATATCAGAAAATGGTGATTATTATCATCACGAAAAATTTTTCGTAAATGGCTGTGGTTTAGCACAAAAATTCGGTTGGAATGCGGGGAAAGATTATAAAAATGCGCTCATTTATTTCAGTAAAGGTAGCAATGAGTCACATTATAGGGACACACTTTCTTATTTCAAAAAAGGCAGCGAAGAATGGGGAAGGCCTAACCCTGTTTTCATTAAAAGCCATAACGATATAGATTGTAAAATCATGCTGTATCCAAACCCTGCAAAAAATTTAGTTAATATTAAATCCAATATTAACAAAACAGAATTGGTTACAATCTGTTCAATAAGTGGAAATGTCATCAATACATTCGACTTAACCCAACAATTTACAACGCTTGACATCTCGAATCTAAAACCTGACATTTATATTTTTGAATTTAAATACAAGAATCAAATCATTTACAAAAAACTTGTAAAGGAATAAACACCTCCGGTTTTTGTGCATCCTCAGTAGTTAGCAACAAAGCTGACAAACGATACAGTATTTTTAAGAAATAATGAAAAAGATATTATTCTTTGTATTTATGATACAATCACTATTTGCACATGGGCAGTATGACTTTGCAATCTATCATGATGGAGATGTCGGTGCATGGGAAGATGGAATTGTCGCATTTGAACATTTTTTAAACTGGAAAGGAGTAACGCACAATAGAGTTACTGCACAAGATATTAACTCAATAGTTTTAAAGGATTTTTATAATGCAATTTTCTTCCCTGGCGGAGATGCAGATTATTATAATGCCGATATTAATTCAACAGGAATACAACACATTCAAGACTTAATCGCAGATAATGGTGCATATATTGGCATGTGTGCCGGAGCTGAATTTGCTTGTGATAAACTTATATGGCAAGGAATTACAATTGATTATCCATTAGATTTGTTTCAGGGTGAAGCAATTGGCCCCATTGATGAACTGGCTGTTTGGCCAAATTACACGATGGCAACTCTATCCATGAACCTTGATGACGAAATAAACCAATTTGAAAAGGAAAACGAAGATATGCTTTATTGGGGAGGTACTGTTTTTAATGCATACGCAGGTACAGAGATTGATACAATTGCAACCTTTGATGGTTTTTATAATAAACCCGCAATAATAAAATTAACTTATGGAAATGGTAGGGTTTTACTTATTAGTACGCATCCTGAAATAGAAGAAGACAGCAGTAGAGATGGTGTAAATGTTGCAGATGAGCTTGACGATAATGGTTCTGACTGGAATTTTTTATGGACAGCAACAGATTGGCTTTTAGGAAATCCGTTAACAGAGACAAATCCTTTTTCAATACTAACACAATCGAATAATCCAAATATTACAATCTATCCAAATCCAACAAC
>Ga0256831_1000529_pt1 | contig 19663 bp, 13 predicted proteins | sample 132544metaG_FD_189087 | JGI IMG/M metagenome (GOLD analysis project Ga0256831, IMG submission 189087) | Hydrothermal vent microbial communities from Lau Basin, Pacific Ocean - 132-544 | ecosystem: Environmental > Aquatic > Marine > Hydrothermal vents | place: Pacific Ocean: Lau Basin | collected... | reverse complement strand
TGAGAAGGGTACTTTTTTATAATAGGCACCGTATTGTGCCACGACAGGGTCAAGATCAGCAGGGGCGGCGCTTAAGCCAATCATCTCTTTATCAAAATATTGGACGTACTTTTCTAACACTTCTGGTGTGTCTCTACCGGGATCAACACTGATAAAAATACTTTGGAAGTGTTTTTTTTCCTCAGCTGAGAGTTGTGCAATAGCGCTGGATAAAAAACTTAAATTTGTTGGGCAGACATCGGGACACTTTGTATAGCCAAAGTAAATAGCGACCACTTTACCTCTGAAATCAGATAAAGAAACCCAACCGTTTTTACCAATTAATGAAAAGTCCCCCCCACGATCACCGATAACGATGTCTTTTTCTTGTTTGGTTTTGGCGTTATCCGCAGGTGAAGAGCCATCAGCGGTTAAAGAGCCATCAGCAGGTAAAGAGCCATCAGCGGGTAAAAAGCCATCAGCCATAATATAGTCAGACAGACATAGTACAAATAGACTCATTAATAATAATTTATTCATTGCTTTCATCCTCGTCTTCACCATTGTTATTGCCATCATCACTTAAGTGGTATTGTTTGATAAGTCGGCGAAGTCGTGGGCGAGAGACACCCAATATTTCACAGGTTTTACCTTTGTGCCCTTGAGTGCTTGCTAAAATACGCTGAATATGAAGCTTTTCGATGTCTTGCAAACTCATGCTGTTAATGTCATTAAGATTATCCTGTTTTTCTTGTTCCATATTCATACTATGAAGTATTTTATCAGGCAATAAGTCAGCGGTAATAATATCTCTTGGTGAAAGTGCCACAGATTTTATTAAGACATTTTCTAGTTCACGTACATTACCCGGCCAATGATAATTTTGTAAGGCCTGCATGACATCATTGGATACTCGGGTCACGTTTTTATTCATTTCTTTATTGGCACGACCCAATAACGATTGTGCTAAGTCAAAAATATCTTCTTTGCGCTCTCTAAGGGGAGGGATATGGATATTAACTACCTGTAAGCGATAGAAGAGATCTTCTCGAAAGGAACCATTTTTTACCTGTTCATTAAAATCAATATTAGTGGCAGCAATGACTCTAGCATTAGTAGTATGAGTCATTTTCCCCCCAACAGGGATAAACTCTTTTTCCTGTAATACCCGTAAAAGTTTGGCCTGCATACTCAGTGATAATTCACCGACCTCATCAAGAAAAATAGTACCGTCATTTGCTAGTGTAAACTTACCTGTTTGTTTGTTGACTGCACCAGTAAAAGAGCCTTTTTCATGACCAAACATATCGGACTCAAGTAACGTCTCTACTAAGGCAGCGCAGTTAATTGCAATAAAAGGGCCAGATGCTCGCTCACTGGATAAATGGATGGCTCTAGCAACTAATTCTTTACCAGTACCACTTTCACCAGTAATTAAGACACTGGCAGGACTTTGTGCAACTCGGCCAATGGTTTTAAATATATCCCGCATAGCTGGGCTGCTACCTACCATGGTATTAAGAACCGGATCGGCCGGTGATGATTCATTAATCTGGATATCATCTGCTGAGCCACAATGAGAAATAAGGGCTTTGGCAACTGCCTGATCTAATTCAGGTAAATCAATGGGCTTGTGAATATAATCATCAGCACCATCTTTCATTGCTTGAATGGTGCTGTTCATATCATGAAAAGCGGTGATCATAATAATACGGCTATTGGTAAAGGCCTTTTTTATATCAGGCAAGCCTTCAAGACCGCTGCGACCAGGCATTCGAATGTCGAGAATAATCACTTCAGGAGAAAGCTTGCCATCATAGGCCAGTCCTTCATCAACTGAATGTGCCAGACTGATATCATGGCCTTGATTGCGAAAATGCATTTGTAACATTCTGCAACTGGCTTTATCATCATCAATAATTAGTAAGCTACTCATAATATTTCTTTTTTGTTAACGTTTTAATTGTTTATCAGCTCATTGAAAGAGGTAATATGACACACATGGTTGTTCCTGAATAGGGTTCAGAAACGACTCGGATATAGCCATGATGCTGGTCAATAATACGTTTCACAATAGCTAGGCCTAAACCTGTCCCTTTTGCTCGAGTGGTAAAAAAAGGTTCGAACAATTTTTCTTGTGTTTGTTCATCAATGCCAATACCATTGTCAGCAATTTGTACTTCCATCATGGGACCAAAATCGGTAATAGTAATAAAGGATGAAATGGAAATGACCGATTTTTGATCATCATGAGGTCTCAATGCTTGCAATGCATTACTGATTAAATTAGAAAAAACCTGACGGATTTTTGTTTTATCGGCATGGATTGTTGGCAGTCCTGTTTGATAATCGGTATTAATAATAACAGAGCCTTTTTCAACCTGATTTTGTATACTGATTAAAGAAGTATCTAATAATTTTTCAATGGATATCCATTCTAAGTTTAACTTGTCTGGCCGAGAAAAGCTTAATAAGTCTGTTAGAATGCTTTCCATGTATTGAACTTGCTCAAGACCAATATCGATCAATTCCTTACCTTCTTCACCAATTGATTTATTGGGTAAGCTGTGTAAGATTTGCATACCCATTTTAATGGAAGATAAGGGGTTTCTTAAATCATGGGCAATCATGTTAGCCATTTTTCCAACGCCAGCTAAGAGTTCATTTTTAGCAATTTCTTTACTGCGTAATGCCACTTCTTCTTCGAGTGCTTTTTTCTCTGTTATGTCTTCTTTAACGGCAAGAAAGTGAGTAATATTGCCATCATTATCTTTAATGGCAGAAATTCGGGCAGACTCCCAATAAAGCTCACCATTTTTCTTTTTATTATGAAACTCACCAAGCCATTCTTTACCATTTTTTAAGGCACTCCAAAGATTTTTATAATCATTATTGTCGGTTTCTCCAGATTGTAAAATTTTTGGGTTTTGTCCTAATACTTCTTCTTTAGTATAGCCAGTTAATTCGGTAAATTTAGGGTTACTATACACAATATGGCCATCAGTATCGGTAATTAACACCGTATTAGGACTTTGCTCAATGGCTTGACTGGCTTTGCGTAGTTCATTTTCAATATGGCGTTGTTCGGTAATGTCTGTACCAATAAAAGTAATGCTAATTGCTTGATTCTGGCTGTTATAACTTAGGGTACTATTTGAACCAATTAGACGCTTACTACCATTTTTAATAACAATTTCCCCTTCTCTATAACCACAGCTAATACCGGTTTCAAAAGCAGATGCAAAACGTTGATAACGATCATTCTGCTCCTTATCGTCTACAAATGAATGAAACCAATTCCGTTGTAGCACTTCGTTAAGTGTGTAACCAGATAATGTGAGAAAAGAATGGTTGCAAAAAATAATATTGCCATCTCTGTCTAGGGTGATGGCAATTAATTCCATTGATTCTAAAATAGTGCGAAAACTTCGTTCGTACTCACCCTGAGCCTCAGATTTTTGATTGTAAATTTGTAACCGTGCTAATAAGAAGGCACCAATAGCAATTAATAAAAAAATAATGCCATAAAAAAGAGCATTGCGCTTAAAAAAATCAGAGTGTAATTGATTAATTAATTGGGGTGGTGCAAAAGCAATAATTTTCCATAGATTATTGTTTTTTTTAGTTTCTTTATTTTTATTATTGCTGCCAATAGTATTAAAAAAAATAGTAGCATAAGTCAGTAAATTATTATCAATATAATGCTGTTTTAAGCGTTGATTTTTATTAATTGCTGGCCATAATTTAGGGTATTTGCTGGCAAATGTTATATTGTTAGCAAACATAAAACCCCATTCATTTTTTTCTTGAGGGTGTATCAGCCAGTAGCCAGATTCATTCACTAACATAATATGATCGGCAATATTTGCGGTCGCACGGCGAAATTCATTAATTAATTTTTTACCGTCAAAATTTAAAATAAGTACACCAGTACGACGACCATAAGAGCTGTATACAGGGGTGCCGATACGAATGGTAGGTTTGTAGGGAATTTCTATTTTATGATTTTCAATATTTAAGTCAAAGGGTGACCAGTAAATATTGTTGCGCTCTAATGCTAAGGTGTTAGCAACATAATAACGACTGTCTTTTTTTTGTAAGTGCTCAATTTTGACTGCATAGGGCTGACCATTATTGTCATTAATACGTACAATTTCTTCACCATTAAGGTTAAGGTAACGTATTTGATCGTATATTTTTCGGTTTTTACTAAAACTTAAAAAATCTTGTTCAAGAATTTTCCTAGCTCTTGGCGTATCAATAAAACCATTGCGTAATTGATTGTGTTCTTGTAAATATTTAATATCAGAAACAATATCCTGTAACACATTATTAACGGTTAATTGTGCTAAGCGGACATTCAATAGGTCGGTTTTTTCCAAGGTTTGTAAATTAGCTTTAACATGAAATGAATAATGTAAACTAATACCAATAATAAGAACAAGAGAAACAGGCATCAGAAAAAGTAAAAAATGCCAAATAAAAGACTGTGATTTACCGGGGAAAAAATGGGCAACCAGAGCGGAAGGATGGCCTTTATTATACTTTTCTTGGTTATATTTTTTATCGTGTGTTTTTAAAGGGCTCATTGCATACACCGTTGGCTAAGTTCCTGACGCACACGATGCAAATAGTGTTTATTCGATTCATTGGATTGTTGTGGTACCAGATAAATTAATTTAGCAGCAATAATATAAGGCTTACGTGCTAAACGTCCCTCACCTGCGGGTGTTTTTTTGCTGATAAGTGCTTCTAAATGATGTAAGGAGAGTTCTGGATCATCACAAAATCTCGGTAGGGTGACAGAGGTACTATACCATTTTATTGCTTGAGAAATAAAAAGCATAATGGCTAAAATTATCAACATAAAAGGCCATACTTTAAACCGAGATGGTCTGAAATTATCCTCATTAATTAATTCATGCTCAGTCATTATGCAAGTCGCTCTAATACAGACTGACTTAAAAATGTTGTAGTGCAGTCTTGGGGTACTTCGCAATGATTCTTTGTTTGTGATAACTGCTTATGTATCATATCAGCAGTTTCCTTAGCACAGCTGATACGATCTCTCACAGAAACCCCGCCTTTATAATTAGCGCTTAAATGCAAACCCGGTAGTGTGTGCAATTGTTGCTTAATTTCAGACAGTCGTTGTTGATAGTGACCATGGTATAAGGGCAATGCTCTTGGGTGTTTATCAAGACGACCCATAATAGGGTTTGTCTCTGCCTTGAGACCGATTAATGGGCTGATATCGTGCAGGACGGTATCAATGCTTTCTTGTGTGGATAGATGGATGGCCTGTGGATGACGGGCACCACCAAGATAGCTGGACAAAAGTACGGTATTTTCAGGGGCCTTATGGGCAAAGAGGGAGCTCATCCACAAATTGCCATTAATTTGGATCTTGCCGCTTTGCTGTTCTTGACGAGGAACTAGAAAACCAGCACCGTCCAATGAATGTTTAATTGCTGAGCGATTGAGACCAATATGAACAACGGATAATGAGGCATACTCAATACCATTAAGTAACTGACTCAGTGACGGGTTAAGTGGTTCAATAAGTTGTGCTGCACTACTGGCTGGGCTGGCTAAGACCACATGTTGTGCTTGACAGGAGACCTCACCATGAGAGCCTTGGGCATGGATTTCCCAGTGCTTAGTCTTTTGATGTGTGTGATGGATCAGTTGGCAAACATCCCTATTGCGCTGAAAATGAATATTGGGCTCGTTGGCCAAAAACTCAGGCAGTGTTTGCATGCCGTTGGTAAAAGAAAAACTGTCTGGGTTTCGGGCAGTGCGCTTGCCCATGATTTTATGTGCCACAATACCGGCACTGATACTGCCAAATTTTTTCTCCAAAGCAGTCAGTCTTGGAATAACCTGTTCAGCGCAGGCTAAATCAGGATCAGAGGCTAAAGTGCCAGCAATAAATGGCTCCATGGCTTTTTCAAGAAATTCATCACCAAAACGGCGAATAATAAAGTCACTGACGGTTTCATTTTGCTTTGTTGAGCGACCAATAAAGGGTTCTAATAAAAGACGTAATTTTCCTTTATGGCTCCACATAGGAGAGAAAAATAACCGAGCAATACTCATAGGTAAAGCCTGAAGTTGAGCATTATGAATGAGGTAGCGGTTGTTCTCTGAGCTGAGTAAGCGCTTGGCCTTATAGTGATCCAAACCACTATGAGCAAAAAACTGATCCACTTCGGGTTTAAAGTTCATTATCATTGAAGCAGCTTGTTCTGTTTCAAAGCCATTGTGATGATGCGTTTTTATTTTTCCACCGGCATGGTTTGATTTTTCCCAGACCTGTACACGGATACCTTTTTGTGCCAACCACCATGCGGTGCTTAGGCCAGAAATACCACCACCGATAATTAACACATCCACCTGCTTTTGTGGTTGTTTAGCCGTATTATTTGCTTGTGTTGGTGCTTGTTTTGGCGCTTTTTTTAGCGTTAGTGTTGCGGTCTTCATCATAGTGTTAGTCTGGTTTCTGTGAAGAGACAAAAGAAGGTTTGGCAAAGGGTAAGTTTTTACCAAAGCGCTTACTCGCAAGAGTGCTTAAGTGGTCGCAGGTGACGGTATTTTCTCCTAACTCAAGGACATAGGCTTCGGCTCGTTTTTTAATCATTTTTTGTAAAAAACCAGGGATGCGTGACAGGCGTTGGCTGGCATCTTTATGCCATTGAATGCTTATTTCAGGTGTTAGCTTAAAGGGTTCAATAATGGCCTCACCTTTTGGTACATAAGCACAATAGGGATCCGAGTCCATCAAATCACCCCCCATTGCTAATGGTCGGGCACGACAGCCACCGCAGAGTTTTTGATATTCACATTCGCCACAAGCACCCTTAAGCTTTGGGCTTCGTAATGCCTGAAACTCATCGGCATGATCCCAGATAGATAAAAAATCTTGTTGGCGGATATTACCTGATACGGTATTAATATAAGGGCAAGCGGTGACATCACCATTGGGTGCAATGCGACAATAATGAGTACCGGCAATACAGCCATCACCCTCTAAACCACTGATACGTGTGATGGGGGAATCTGGATTGAGCTGGTGAGCAATGCGCTTAAAATGAGGTGCGCAACGAGGGCGTATGATCATATCTGGGTAGCGTGACTGAGCAATAATGGTTTGTTTGAGTATGTATTCATACTGATCAGCACTAATATCGGATGCAGATTCCGCACGCCCTGTGCAGATGAGAAAAAATAAATTGAGCACCCGAGCACCCTTATCATGGGAAAAGCGGATGATATCATCTAGCTCAGTGTAATTATTACGGGTTACAGTAAAATGGATTTGAAAGGAGAGCTGTTGCTCCTGACACTGTTGTATTCCATATTGTGTTTGCTGCCAACTGCCTTGCAGTCCTCGAAAGTTATCGTGTAAGTCATCTTTTAGAGAATCGACACTGATGCCAACCCCAAGCGCCCCTGCTTCTTTAAGTGAACGGACTCTTTCTGAAGTAAGAAGTGTGCCGTTAGTACCAACCACCATAGATAAGCCCAGTTGAGCACCGTGACGGATCATCTCTTCTAAATCTCTTCGAGCCAGTGGTTCCCCTCCGGTTAAGACCACCATAGTCTCTTGGCTACGACTCGCTACAGCAGATAAAATATGATTCACTTCTTCGACACTGAGTTCATCTGATTGGCCGTTTTTTAAGGTGTCGGCATCAAGGTAGCAATGTTCACAGGCAAGATTACAACGTTTGGTAATATTAATTGCCAACAGATAGAGGTCGGGGGTCTGTTGTTGTAAGTGAAATAATTTATCCATAAGTGATCAGTGTTTTTTTTATCATTTTGGTCAAGGTAAGAGTAACCTTTATTGGTCTATATTATCCATAGAAGAAAATGGACATTTTGAGCTTTGTTGCTGTTTTTTTACTTTTGGGTTAACCACAAATGGAAGTATATGAGCCACTTCAACTTGATTGGCTTTTTCTGTGAGTGCTCGTTTTTCGGCACGCATTTTAGTATTGTGTCGCAAGGTGGTATCACTGACTTGTTGTAGTATCTCATTAGCATCGTTAGACCAGTCCATATTAAATGCACCCGAGGGCGTTTTAATTTTTTTTGCTTGTTTGACTTGAGTGGCAGCATCCACTAAGTCATCTAAATTTTTCATTCCAGCAGGGCACATGTTTTTGGTGGCTTCATGGACAATACTGGCGGTGATTACGGTATGACCTTCTTGTTGGGCATAACGTAAAATAGCGGCACGAGCCATATTATGAACGAAGGGAGGAATGTTTTTCATGGCCTCTTCTGCCTGAGTAGACCATGTGGTGGTTGACTCAGCAATCATCTCTATCCGTGGTGTGTATTCTCTTTGGGTTAATAAAATTGCACAGCATGAATTGCGTAATAAATTTTCACTATTACCACCGATATCAAGTTCATCATCACAGTGAATTCCCACTTTACCAATCACTAATAAGCTAGCATTAACCTCATTAATGAAATTTTCTATGGCATGATGTGGTTTGCCTGATAATAAATGCGTGTGTGCTGTGATAGAAAATTCTTCCGCTAGTTGCTCAGCGACATCTAAATGCCCTTGATAAATTTTGGCTAGGCCATCATCAATAATTTCTTCATGGAGCTGTTCTTGTTCTTTAAAGCGAAAGACTTTACCGGCTTCATCACTGAGAACATTGGCAATGCTATTGAAGGCGACATAGTGATAGTAGGGGTCAAAAGCGGAGACAATGTGTAGCTCAACTTGCCATTGTTTAGCAAGATTAAAGGCCGTTATGAGTGCGGCATAAGATTGCTTAGAGCCATCAAGTGCTGCCACAATAGGGCCTTCCTTAATACTGTGTTTGGGTTGTTTAATCACTAGGGTATCAATGGCACTACGACGTACGGTGCGTTCGCATACGGTACCAATAAGACTGCCTTGAATCGCACCTAGGCCAAGCGAGCCCATAACCAATAAATCATAATCTCCTTTATTAGCTTCATTCACGAGCGTCTTATAATTTTTGCCTTCTAAAGAACGCCCCTTAAAGGCAAGATCGGCTTTGTTACAGATAGTTTCAGCCTGAATTAAATAAGAGTCAGTGATAATGGATAGCCCCTTAGTAATCAAGGAGTCATGAATATCTCTTTGGCGTTCTAATTCGTCTTCTTCTTTAAATTGTTCGGGTAAACCACCTTCCATTTGTTTAAAACGTAAGTCGTGCATTTGTGCTGCATAGACATGAGATGCGCTAATGACCGATTGATATAAGCAGCCTAGCTCAATAGCATCTTCTGTTGCTTGATTGGAATGATCAGAAGAATCAACAGCAATTAAAATTGAACGATAGCTGGTATCTAACGTTGGTGATGCGCCTGTTGATAATGGCTCTTTTTGAAGATCCAAATGAGAAGCTGTATTGCTAGGCATGGTATGAATGCTCTTGGATATAAAGGGTTAAAATGGCGTGTAATTGGGATAATTTAGTAGTGCTTTAAACGAGTATTTTCGATAGCGCTCTAACTATACAATAACCAGAAAACAAAAATAGTGCTGATGACGATGATATTGATGACACCACCGGAGAGGATGACATAATCGGTTTTAGTGAGCGTAAATTGTTTGCTTATTTGTTCTTTCATAATGCCTTACCCGCTTTATTATAAAATCACTCTATGCCCCCTTTAATAATACCAAGGGAGGAAATAGAGTGTTTGCTTAGTGGTTAATTATTTACCTTTAAAAGTAAAGTTAACGGTTGCTGTGCCACCTGCGGTTACTTCTGCCTTAGCTTTTTTCTCACCTAAGGTGCCATGCCATGCTTTGACTTTGTACTTGCCAGCAGGTATTCCACTGATGGTATAGGTGCCATCTTCGGCAACAACGGCATAGTAGGGGTTTTTGGCTACAAAGACGAAGCCATGCATAAAGTCATGGGCATCACACTCTAATTTCATACCCGCACCACGTTTTAGTTTTATTTTTTTCTTAGTGGTTGCGCCTTGTTTTGGCTGGCTGACATTCATAACGGTCTTTTTTGCGCGTCCCATAATTTCATAGGTATGAATATTATGTAATACAGGATCAGAATTGGTTGCTTCAAATAATGTATCGTTGGTCATAACACTCATAAATGGCATAAAGGCACAGCCTTTTTGATCAATTTTGGCTTCGATTTTATCAAACTTTTTACCTTCATTGACTTTAGATAGGTAAACGACCACATTTCTTAAGGCGCCATCTTTAACATCAACATAGTCAATGACGCGATTTTCAGTGCCACAAGTATCCTTATCTTTGGCTACTTTATAAATAATAGGGGCAGCGTCTTTGCCGGTAAAATTAACCTTGCCTGAGATAGAACCACCATTGGCGACATCAACCACTTTATATCCAGCCATTAATGGCATGCTCAATGTGGCTGCCGTAGCTAACGCAATAGATGCAATTATTTTTTTCATATTAGATTCCTAGTGTTTAGATTTTTGTTTGTGTTTTTATATGGGTGATTAAATTATGAATATTTATGCTACTTTTTTTAGCGCTTCTTCGGAGCTGATAACAACCTCTAGCATTTCCATGACATAACGTCGATAGGAACTGCCAGAAACATTATCCAGACGTGTTAGCAGAAGTTCAGTACTTTTCTCTCTGTCTAGTTGTTTTAATAAATGTGAAATACGTCTGGCTGATTGACCTTCATCAGTGAGTGCCACATCAATAAATTTTTCAATCGCATCGCTGTGTTGTAATTGTGTTAGCGCTTCAATAGCAGCCATGGAGACACTATAGTTAGGATTCGTTAAGCAGTCAAAAAATGCCTTGATAATTGTTTCATCGGAAACCTCTTCTAAGACCATGTATTGTGCCTGTTGCTCTGCATTGAGTCCTGCTTTATTGGTCATAATGTAAACTAAACCCTGTAGGGCGTGCAGTTGTACTAAATAGTCATTATCATTCAAATAATCCAGTAAATGGGGTAGGGCTGCTCGGTTTCCAGAATGGGCAATGGCATGAATGCAGGCAATACGCATTTCATTATCCTTACTGTCTAATAAGGTTATTAGCTTACCAAAGGTATTACTTAGGCCAGCAATCAATGGGTTTCTTATACTGATTTGTGATAAAGACTCTGCTGCTTCTTGGCGTAAGTGTTTATCATCATCATTGAGACATTCAGAGAGTGCATTGACAATCATTTCATCATAATCACTTTGGCTATTATCGGCCAATAGTCGAGCACAGATATGACGAGCATCTGCATAGGTGTCGACTTTTCTACGGGTTAATTTTTTGCCACGGGTAAAATTCTTTTGCATTAGGGCAACAAATTCATCCATATCCTTATCCAGTTCTTCTGAAACAAAGGGGCCTAAGTCTTTATTATGGGCTTTTTCTGCTTTGCTTGCGGGCACCATGGCTTGGGCACTTTCAATATTATCCATAAGAATCGCATCTAAGGTCGACATGGCTGCTGTAATGGGCTGATCGTCATTCTCAGGGATAAGATGGCTACTATCATTAATATCCTGCATGTCGAACTGCTTCATGATAGCCTCCGTGACCTTAACATCGTCTGCACAGGTATCACTTTGGGCACAACTGCTGCAATTGGATTCACTGGGTTGATCGCCTGTGGCGCAAGCCATATTTTTATTTGTGCTGCTATTGTCATTAGTGTCATTCAGATCAAACTGCTCACCTTTTAGGGTTGCTAAAAGAATGCTAATTGCGGGCAATTCAGCATCACTATTATCGCTTGGTGCTGGCTCTTGATTGGAGATATTGAGTAAACTCTGAATGGCTGAGGCACGAATGGTTTGTTCTTTATTATGAATTAATTGTCTTAAGTTCACTAAGGCGCTTTGTTTTTCATCGTTATCTTGTATACAAGTGATCACCTCTCCTAATGCTAAAATAGCTTCATTTCTGACCCATGCAGACTGAGTTTCTGATAAGGCTAAATCAAATAATAAGGGGGCGCTGAGGGGATTTTTTATAATACTGGCCATTTGACACGCTTGGGTAAGAACTTGATCATCATGTGCGCTTAGGCAAGCAATGAATTGTTGCTGATTTTCAGGTGTGAGTGTGTCCATGACAGAGGCAATTTTTTGCTGTTCGGTAAAAAATTTAAGAATAGCCACCTGTAGCATAATATCATCTGTTGTTGGTTTTTCTATAACCAGCATAGAAGCAATTTGATTGTAGTCAAATTGGCTATTGTTCTGAGATTCACCCGCTAGTTGTTGTAACACTTCTAGTGCTGCCCGTCTGACACTGGCGCTTTCATCACGTAGGCTTAAAATAATTGCTCGAATGTACTGCGTTGCCTTGCGCTTACCTAGGGCATAAATAACACTTTCACGCGTTTCTTCAGATTTATTGACTAAGGCTCGACCTAATGCCTTTAAGGTCTCAGAACTTTTGGAAAAACCTAAAGCAGTAGCTGCTCGGCGTTGTTGTCTTTCTTGAAATTCTGCGGCCTTATTATTAAGACGGGCAATTAAATAGGTGTCGGCTTCTTCAGTACCCAGTTTTGCCATGGCTTTAAGGATGATAGCCTCAATATCTTGTCCAAATTCATCCTCAAGCACTCTTTTTAATACCGCAAAAGCTTTGGCTACTTGCATCTCACCAAGAATTACAATGGCTTTTTCTTGTACATCCCACCAGCCATCCCAGTCAGCATTTTGGTCAAATTGCATATTTTCAGGGCGCTCTTCAGCCAACTTTAATAAGGCATCAATGGCGGCTTCACTTTTATATTGAGCCAGAGACTCAGTGACGGCTAGTTTGACATCACCATCAGGGTCTTTTTCTAAGGACTCTAGTAGTAAGGGGATGGCTGATGGTTCTTTGATTTTCCCCAGAGCAGTAATGGCATCAATGCAGACATCAATGTCTTCATCTTGGAGTCGCGCGAGTAATGCCTTGGTGGCTTCCGTGGCTTTTAAATTGCCTAAGGTTTTTGCTGCATAGCAACGATCCACTTCATCACCTGTCTCAAGGTAATTTAATAGACTGCTGGTTACTTTATGACTCAGTGTTTGCACGCTTGATTTACTCCAGAATAAAATTAGAGGTAATGCTAAGAAGATATGTGAGCAAATAACATACCAATTAAAGAATAAATAAATTGCTATATAAACATCATTTTGAAAACAGTTTAAAAAACAAGGAGATGAAATCTATTCATAAATTAAGTGTCTGGCTATTAGCGGGTTCTTTTATAAGTGAACAATTCGTTCAATTTAAGTTACTTGAACATATCTTTTTAGTTAATGGTTTTAATGTGAACATTCTATTCAATTATACGCTTTTTTGTGCTGCCGTTATTTAAAAGTAATCTTAATATTAACACTAAGAAAACAGATAAGTCGCTGATTCAATAAGGCTTGGTTCATTTTAAGCCCCTTTTTTAGGTGTTATTTTATAGGTTGGTATATTTATTGCTGAGCTAAGTTTCTATTGAGTGAGAGCTTGAGCGAGAGATAAATTACTTCTGTTTATTTTTAAGAACCCAATAATACACTGTTAGAAATACCCAAAGAGGAAACCATCTTGAGTAATAAAAATGACTTGGAACCAGAAAACCAAATTGATACCTCCTTACATCAAGATGCCACTTGGGGGCCTTGGTTATTCCGTATAACAATGCTTGGTACCTTGGTTTTTATGTGGTGGTTGGTGATTTATGATCATGGCGTCTTGGCTCACCATCATTAATTAACTTGAACTCTGGATAAGATGATCTTGAAAGTAACTTCAGAGTATTGATTAGCCTGTGTTTGTGGAAGAAGTCTCTTTGGCATGGATGCCAAAGTGAAGCCTACAAGGATGTATTCACGGCGACTTCTGTAACAAATACAGGCTAATCAATACGTTACTAGTTCAGTTATCCTAGCTCAAAAGTTCTTAAGTACCTAGCTATGAATTAGATTTAGATAGAGTGAGAAAAACGGTTGCTAAAATGAGCTGTTTATTCGGAGAGAGTAATGAAAGTAATAAAAAATTGGCTATTGTCATTCGTGATTGCATTTGCTGTGTTTTATCTTATGGATCATGCCATGATGTCAATGCAAAGCCTGCCTCTTAATGCAGATATGACACCTGCTCAATAACTATTTAATAGACTTGGAACATTGCTAATGTTACACAATAGATTGCCTCAAATAGTATCAAAAATGGCGGGCTACCCGTTATCTAATAATCAGGTTGTTACTCTTTCTCAAACAGTATTAACACTTTTGGCTTTGCTATTAATGATGAGTCTGGTGTTGACTCCGGATATTGCATGGTCTTCTTCTGATATTGCCAAGGTCACCGAAACGGCCACTATTGATCATCCAGCGGCTCCAGTTCTGGGACCTAAAGACTATCGACAGATAGGCTCTATAAGCAGTCGTTCATTTGTTTGGGTGATTGCCCAATTGCATTTATTTTTGGCTGCTTTTGTTTTAGCAGTCCCTTTATTTGTCACCGTTATTGAATGGATTGGCGTTAAAACCGGTGATCAGCGTTATGATGATATGGCGCATGAATTTATGAAAGTGTCTATGACGGCTTATTCATTGACGGCCTTGTTTGGTGGTACATTAGCCTTCTCATTATTTTTGCTCTATCCCACTTTTATGGCCTATATGATGACTGTTTTTGGTAATCAGGTGCTGGTCTATGCCTTATTGTTTTTTATGGAAAGTGGTGTGCTCTATGTCTATTATTATAGTTGGTATGCTCTGCGCTATGGCAATAAAAAGTATGTTCACCTAAGCCTTGGGGTGCTATTAAATGGTGTGGGCACGACCTTATTATTTGTCGCAAATGCTTGGGCAACCTTTATGATGGCTCCTTCTGGTGTGGATGATACTGGGGCGGTCACCGGTGGTATTTGGGATATTATGCGAGGCCCTTTATGGAATCCACTCAACTTACACCGCTTTGTTGCTAATATTGCTTTTGGTGGTGCGGTGGTCGGTGCTTATGCAGGCTATAAAATGCTCAGTGCTAAAACAATGGCACAGCGCGCACATTATGACTGGATGGGCTACACGGCTAACTTTATTGCTGTGCTGGCCTTTTTGCCCTTACCTTTTGCCGGTTATTATCTGATGGCTGAAATTTATGCCTATTCCCAACAGATGGGAATTACCGCAATGGGAGGTATTCTCGCTTGGTTATTTATTGTCCAAGCCGTACTCATTGGTACCATTTTACTTTCTGCTAATTACTATTTATGGAATGGTATGGCGCGCTGTGAAGGCGCTAAACGCTATATGGGGTTAATTAAATACATTGCAGTAACGCTAATTGTCAGCTTTTTAATTTGGGTGACACCCCATACCTTGATCTTATCAGCCAAAGAAATTGCCACTTTGGGTGGCTCTCATCACCCATGGCTTGGACCCTTTGGTATTATGCCAGCCAAAAATATTGCCGTGAACTTAATGCTTATTGGTACCTTCTTATCCTTTCAGTTATATCGCCGTTCCGACAAAGTAATCACCGTGCCTTGGGCTGGTTTTGGTAATGCCTTAATGGTGGCTATTTATCTTGTAGCGATTGCTAATGTTATTTTCCTTGGTGTCTACTATGGTTACTTCACTAATACCGTTTATAAGGTGGGTTCCTCTGTGGCTCAGGTAGTCTCAACTCTAATTGTTATTATTTCAGGGGTCGTGATTGACAGCATGATGTTTAAAGGAGCTAAAATCTTACCGGTTAAATGGGGATATATCTCTAACCGAGGTGTGTATGCCTTATTTGCCCTGCCCATTGCTTTTACTTGGTTGATGGCATTAATGGGCTATGTCCGTTCAAGTGTTCGTACCCACTGGCATGTGTATACCATAATGAAAGATAATTCTGTGGATAATTTTATTCCTAATATTGGTCATGCAGGCAATATGATGACCATAGCAACCATTAGCTTTTTACTATTGGTTTTATTTATCTTTTGGGTGGCTTCTTTAGGTGATACAAAACAAGCTCACCCCAATAAATAAACAGATAAACAAGAATAAAAGAAGATAATAATGATAGCAGATGAATCACGTTTTATGACTCAAGAACAGGGAGGCATTCCTGTATTTCTAAAGGTACTGTCTTTTATGGTTTTGATGGTATTGGTTTTTACTGGAATAGCCAATCTTTTGCCTCAGGTTGAAGGACAAGCACCTAAAGAAGTAAAAGTTGATTTGGGGACATTAACAATGGATGCCTATATCGCCATGGGGGAAACCTTATTTAAAGGTAAAGGGACATGTACATTATGTCATAATAATTTAGGACGGGCACCCGATATTCTGGCCTTAAATATGATGGATACGGCAGCAGAACGTCTGAAAGATCCAAACTACAAAGGTGATGCTAAAGACTCAGAAAATTATTTTCATGAGTCAATGATTGCACCAAGCAAATATATTGTCCCTGGTTTTGGTAAAGCAGGTGACCCTTCTCCTATGCCAAAAATTAATAAAGCACCTATTGGTTTAAGTGATATTGAAATGGGGGCTATTATTGCCTTTTTACAAGCAAAAGATGGTGCTCAGCCAACGGTACCATTACCAACAGAGACTCCTGCAATAGCAGAAACGACTCATGTTGCAGAGCCACCGAAACCAGCAGCTAATGCTGAAGAAGTATTGACTAAAAATGGTTGTACGGCGTGTCATGCGGTACTAGATAGTGTTGCAAGTATTGGCCCTAGTTTGAAAGCTATAGGTGCTCGTGCGACTCGAGAAGAAATACGAACCAGTATAATTAACCCTTCAGCGGTTATTGTTGAAGGCTTTGCACCTATTATGCCTGCTAATTTTGCAGATAAAATGATGGTCAAAGAACTTGAGATGGTGGTTGATTTTCTAGCAAAATCGACTTCTGAAGTCGCTCCTGAATCAAGTATAGATACTGAGAAAAAAGGCGAAAAATAACAATGAAAGGTTTTAAGTTTCCGCCATTATTAATGGCCATTCTCATTTTAAGTGCGGCATTTGCATTTTTTAAATACGGTATCCCCCCTTTACTTCCCGTATCACTTTTGATCCAATATATGATCATCTGTATTATTGGTGTATTGCTTTTTTTCTCTTTTAATGACGAAACGTGGACTCGATTTAAAGCACCGATTGCTGCTGTTGCTCAAAAAGATAATACTTGGCCGATACGTTGGTTCTTTTTACTGGCCATTCCAGCATTAATTGGCTATACCGCCCATATTATCGTTAAACCCAGTTGGGAATCTCCTGTTGAATTGCGTCAGGTGCATCCTGCTCCTCCGTCCAAGTTAAAGGTGTTTAATAAAACCTATGATCTCTCTACTTTAGAAAACCCTATTCGGGAAGATGTCATTGCTAAAATGAAAGCAGGTGATGATGCTAAGGGATGGGAAATTTACAATACTGCTGTTACTGCAGGGCGTGATATTTATTATCAAAATTGTTTTTTTTGTCATGGCGACCTAATGTATGGTGAAGGTATTTTTGCTGGTGGTTTTAATCCCAGACCAATTAATTTTCAGAATGAGACCATTAATCAGTTGCAAGAAGCCTTTCTTTTTTGGCGCATAACCACCGGTGGCCCTGGGCTTCCTAAAGAAGGCACACCTTGGAAATCTGCTATGCCCGTATGGCATGAAATATTAGCTGAGCAGGATGTTTGGAATGTCATTACCTTTTTGTATGATTATACCGAAGAAGTACCTCGTATATGGGATGCTGATGTCTCCAAAATTGTTACGGGTATGAAAACCAAACTCAAAGATGAACGGGCAAAAATGACAGGTAAGGATTTATACGATTTGCGTTGTTCGGTCTGTCATGGCGACAGTGGTGCTGGAGATGGTGTTGCTGCGGATCGTTTATATCCACGACCTCGTGATTTTACCTTGGGTTTATTCAAATATAAAACCTCACCGGGTACGCAGCCCGTGCGTGATGAAGATTTATTTAAGACTATTAAATTTGGTCTAACCGGCACAGGTATGCCCGGCTGGAGCAAATTAATGTCGGATGAACAAATTAAATCCTTAATTCCAGTGTTAAAGCGCTTTGATGTGTCGGCGACGTGGGCACCTGAAAGTGCAGAGGATGACGATTTTGATGAGGATGGTCATTATCTCAAAGATGACTTTAATACGGTTAAAGAAGTCGAGCCGTTAACAGGTCAAATTCCCTATACAGCGGAATCAATTGCTAAAGGTAAAGAAGCCTTTAAGCCTTGTCAGGAATGCCATGGGGTTGCTGGACGAGGTAATATTCGCTCAGGTAAACGCTTAGCTGATGACTGGGGCTTCCGTCTCTGGCCAAGGGATTTGAATAAACCTTGGTCATGGCGGGCAACAAATCGTAGCAATGCTCAAGAGCCGGAGAAAAGACGTGATGAGATAGTAAAAAATATCTATTCACGTCTCTCTATTGGTATCCCAGGTACACCCATGCCTGCTCATCGTGCTGAAGGTGAAGGTAATGAAGATCCCATTAGTTTGGAAGATCGCTGGCACATTGCCAACTATGTGTATTCTTTACGTGAGCAAAATACAGCACCGGGTAAAGGTGTGATTCAAGCGAAGAAAATTGAGGGTGCTTTACCCAATTCTCTTGATGATGATGCATGGCAAACGGCACCCGTAACAGCCATGCGTTTAGTGCCTAATATTATTAAAGAAAAACGTTTGTTTACACCACTTAATGATCTTGTGAGTGTTCGTGCTCTTTATAACAAAGAGGACATTGCCTTTTTAATTGAAGTAAATGATCGCACTGAAAGTTTACCGGGTCATGAATATTCAATGAGTATTCAGGATGAAGAGTTGACACTGTACTCAGATGCTATTGCCATGCAATTTCCTCGGCAAGGGGCTTATACTTCTGCTCCTATGGTTGAAAAACCGTTATATCGGCATGGTGATGCTGCACATAACACCTCAATGTGGTATTGGAATGCGGGCAGTATCGAACCGAAAAAGGCAGCACAGACCATAGTGTTTAAAGGCACAGGACCTAATAATAAACCTGAACCTCTAATAGACTATAAAGCGGTATCTGCTCAGGGACAATGGCAAAGTGGTCGTTGGCAGGTGTTAATGAAACGCAAGCGTATTGGTAGTGATGGTGAAATATCCTTCAATGAAGGGGAATTTATTCCAGTCTCCTTTGCTAATTGGGATGGTAGTAATGGTGAAACCGGCTCTAAACACACACTTTCAACTTGGTACTGGTTATTATTACCACCAGAGAGTGATCCCGTAAAACTGTATGTGATCCCTGCTATCTGGGCATTGCTTTTCTTTATTATTGGTTTGCTGATAGTTCGAGGGCAAAGAAAAAAGTATCAAGGCTTATTGGTGAATGAAAAACTATAAAATCCAAGTGAATAAGCCTAAGAACAGGACAGACTTATGATGACATAAGCCGTCTTGTGAGCACCAAGCGTTATGCTTGATCCCGTAATCGTAAGCTTCTCCTCTTCCGATTATGTTGTACCTTGGCCTCATTATTGGTAACTATGAACTTCTTCCTAGCATGGTTGCGTAAATAATGGGGCTTTTTTTATGAAAGGATTTATTGATGAAATATGAAGATTAATTTAGGATGATGGTGCAACTGAAATAATTAAAAGTTTACCAATATCCGCAAGATAAAGTGTTCCATACTATTTAACCTAAATACATCAGTTGAACCTACTGCGAATGTCCATAGC
>Ga0256831_1000528_pt1 | contig 19665 bp, 15 predicted proteins | sample 132544metaG_FD_189087 | JGI IMG/M metagenome (GOLD analysis project Ga0256831, IMG submission 189087) | Hydrothermal vent microbial communities from Lau Basin, Pacific Ocean - 132-544 | ecosystem: Environmental > Aquatic > Marine > Hydrothermal vents | place: Pacific Ocean: Lau Basin | collected... | reverse complement strand
ATGATAGGGAAATTGATGAAGATGATGAGAAGTTTTTTGACGCTCTTTTTAAGCATGTGGAGAGCCCACTTGCCATCAACCTTCAGAGGGAGATAGAAATGGCAAGGCTTATGGAGGAGAAAGAAGAATTTGAGAAAAAGTCTGAGACAGACACCCTTACTCAGCTTTACAATAAAGAGTATCTGATGATACAGGGCGAGAAGGTTATAGAGGAATATGGCAGACATCACCCTATCTCTGTCATGTTTTTGGACATTGATCATTTTAAAGATATAAATGATAAGTATGGACATCTTATCGGTGATAAAGTCCTTAGGGAGCTTAGTGCTTTGCTGAAAACACATGTGAGACACACCGATATAGTAGGTCGTTTTGGTGGTGAGGAGTTTGTTATTGTCATGCCCTTTGCAGATATATATAGCGCCTGTAAGAAGGCAAGGCATCTTAAAAAACTTATAGAGAATTATCCCTTTTATGCGGAAGATGGATCTCCCCTCAACGTTACCGTGAGTATTGGTGTTGCCCAATACCATCCAAACAGTGGAGAGACTTTTACCGCCCTTATAGAGAGAGCAGATAATGCCATGTATCGTGCCAAGAGAGCCGGTAGAAACAAAGTTATGTGTTCTTAGTCTATCTAAATAGCATTTTTCCCCTTCCTATGCAGGGGTATAAGATGGTCATTAACACTGTATATCTATCGTTTCTCCATGTATAGGTTTTATAGTCATAAAAATGCTGTCCTGCATTTATGGCAAATGGTATGCGAGCATACAGAAGGGAGCAGGACATAAAGTGTGCAAATGCTATTTGCTGTGGTATAGAAAAGGTATTGCCTTTGTTGTAGTTTCCCGGCATCCAAGCCCCTACCCACGATGGAATACCTGTCTTTCTTGTCCACTGTCTGGCAGTGTCTATGTAGTGCCATATGTTTCCCTTTTCTTCCTTGGTGCCCACCGTCCACTTCTTGGCAGGGTTTTTAAGGGAAGGTCCCCCTGCAAAGAAATGCCACTGAAGCATAGTATAGCTATCCCATGGCACTTTTAGATCATCTACATGGTAGATAGAGGATGTAAACGGGGGAGATACAAACACTATACGGTATGGATCCACTGCCCTTATGTAATGTAAAGAGTCTGTATAGAACTTATTTAGTATGTCTATGTGGTCGTTAATGTTCTTCCCAGGTTCTATCATAAGGTCGTATGACAGAGTATATGGATAACCCTGGAATGCCTCCCCAACCTTTTTCCACCACCGGGCGGATTTTTCTTCGTTTTCCTGTGTGGGCTTCTCTTTGATATTGCTTCCTGCAAAGGCAATTATGGGGACCAGTCCTGCTTTTAGGCTATCATCTACCACTTTTTTAAGAAGACTGATGTCCGTATCTTCATCTGCCCTTATTCTCACATGGGAAAAGCCGATCTGCTTAAATGCCAGTGGCACGGTAGGGGTGTATGCCCCTATGATCTTTTTGAAGAGAACCCAGTTTACATTGATACCCACACCGAGCATGTCTCTGTATGAAGTGGGGGATATTGGGGTATTCGCGCTATTTACCTGTGGGGTAGGCATGATAATGGTAAAAAGAAAAATTGTTATCACAAAGAGTGATATGACCTTTGCACCTATATGTCCTTTGTGCTCTATCACGGCTATTACCGCCTCCGAATAATCTTCTTTTTAAACATCCTTTCTTCTGGTATTGCCTTCATAAGAATACGCATAACTGGTGTCAGCGGCGGATGTGGACTGTATGTTCCAAGGTACGCCATCTTTGTGAGTTCTATGTATCTTTTTATGTGATACCTTAGCATTGCCTTTCCCCTGTCTTTGTCCGCCTGCGAAGGATCTCCTATGTAGCCTGGGTTTTCCCTTTCTGTTGTCCATGCAAGGAGAGTTCCAGCCAGATCACCGTATACAGGTCCGAACATGGTTTTAAAGAGTTTTTTCAGTGCTTTATTTTTTAGCGCGGGAACATGCTTCCCTGGAAGTGGCTTTTTCACAAGGCTGGGATGTGATGCCATCATAATAGACGACTCGTTGGTCCCTGCGTGTATGTCTTCTATGTCTCCTACCATACCCCTATCTCCAATATCCCTTATATCATCTTTATAGGTAAGCATCTCGTGCATGATGTGAAGAAAAGGCACTATCAGTGTAAAGCCTCGCCTTCTGAGATATAAACTGCTTTCATATAGGGCTATCTGGTGCCGCGGCCCTCCGTGATTGTCAAAGACAAGGAGATAGCGAAAGCCCATGCTTTTTAACGATAACCCCCACGACACCAGTATTCTTTTTAGTGATCTGCACGGCGTGGAGAAACTCCCCGACACAGGCTGTGGATCGCAACCTATGGGAAGGTCAGGCAGTCTCACCACCCCTGTGTCCTTCCACTCCTTTTCAAACTTTTTCTGGAGATATTTGGCTATGAGTATGTCAGTTCCCACAGGAAGATGGGGACCGTGGACTTCTATGGGTGATATGACTACTGTAAACAAGGTGTCTCTGGGAAGGTCATATATCTCCGGTGCTGTCAGTTTTATATATTTCATAGGTTATCGCCTCCTTATATCAATGTTATTATAAGTGTGAAGGGGGGAGATAGTATGAGAGAGTGGAGAAAGTTGTTTTCTGTGATCCTTATAGGAACAATAATACTAACGCTTTTTTCCCTTGGTGGCTGCACGCCGCGAAGGGCTGATATGGCAGATATTGTCAGATACTATGGGGAAGATGCCCCTATGGGCGCCATTCTTGAGTGGACTGGTATTACTGCCTATGATGATAAGGAGATAAAAGAGATATCCCATGACTTTGCATCACTGGCAAAGGGTATTCTTATCTATGTACCATCTTATGGACTTATGGGGGCGCTGGCAGGTCCCAAGGCTCTCTGGAATGGCATTCTAATTGTAGTGGATACCAGGGATCCTTCCATCTCTGACAAAGACTTTGCAAGGGCTTTGGCATCTTTTGGAAAAAAGTGGATGCACATAAACCCGTCGGTAGGTGAGGAGAAGGAAAGGGTGTATATAGAGTTTATGGACACCCGCCTTTACATCTACACCATTGGTGGTATGAAGGTGCTAACAGGAAATAGCTCTCTTCAGAAAAGGAGTCAAAGTTCTCAGACTCTATCGCGGTTTCTTGATAATATGCTCTCCTTGCAGGGAGACTACCGCGCAGGATTTTTCTATGGGGAGCAGTTTGGTGTCTTTTCCTTCACAGGTGGCAGTAAGGAAGTGTTGGGAAAAATATACTTTGATAGTGATGCAGATGTGTTTCTGACACCACATATGCTACCTGCCTACATGCCGGAGCCTATAGATAAGGTGGAGGGGTTTGGTGTGGCAGATGGCTATATTATTGACAGCATTTATAAAATGGTAGCTGGTATGGCAGGAGGACTTATAAAGTCTGTGGATATACCCCATAATAGTGCACTTTCTGTTGTGGTGCCATCCCACGGTGTTCCTATGCTTGCGTATACGGGAAAGGCAGAAGATTTCTTCCGTGCCATTTCTTTTGAGCGGGGCAGAGATATTTCCTATGAGAAGAAGGATATAGATGGTGGCATTACCCTTTACTACACTGAAGGAGATGTACTGCCATATAAAGATGGTGTTCTATATGCTTTCCTGTCAGGTAGCACCACAGAAGATGCCATAAAGGCATTTTTTACAGATGAAAATAGGAGAAATGGGGAAACATATAAAGATATTTTAGATGGAAATGACATTCACCTCGTTGGATTTCTGCGTATACCATCTGGTGATGAGGAGTTTCCTTCGGAGATCCGTGTAAAGGTTGTCGGCAAAGATGTGCTGTCTGTGGGGATTACCCTTGACAGGGCGGTGGATCTGAAAAAGGTTATATTCAAGTATTTCTCGCAGTTGAGACGCCTAACAGTAGAAAGCCGTGGCAAAGAGATGGTAAACAGGGCTAAGGCAATACTTCCCTTTATTGGTTTCACAGTGGCACGCTACTATGAAGAGCACGGTGTATTTCCACATGGTAAAGAAGAACTTCTCTCCCTACTTGATAATGGATATCTAAAAGAAAAGTGGTTTGGTGAAGAGTCTATTGGTGATGTTATAGCAGAAGAAGGCATATATTCGTCTTCTGGTTACCTATGTCTGCCTGTACCCACTGAGTATGTGAAATATGCTGGTGGAAAGTATCTAAAAATAGACTTTGTGAAGTTTGTAAGTGGAGATAAGATGCTTGATCCTATGAGTGGTATCTCCTCTGTAAATACATGTGGTGGTAAGTAAAAAGTGGGAAGGAAACCCCTTCCCACTTCCTTTCTATATATGTTAAACCTGTTCTATGTGCCCGAGTTTTGCAAGGTCTGTATTTATGTTCTTTGCAATCTCATATGTATTTTTTACACTATCCTCTATGGTGTGTAGAGATGCCATTTGAGTTTCTATCTCTGCAAGGTTGTTTTGAATGACGCCGTTTATAGACTCTACCCTGTGAGCTATCTCCACCATTGCCTGTGCCACACTGTCAGTGGATATAGATATGGCACCAATGCTTTGGGCTATCTCTTCTAGTCTGCCAACAATATCATTAACCGCAGATGTTACGATATTCAGTTTGCTATCTGCCTCGTCGGCAAGGGCTGATCCTTCTTCTATCTTCTCTGCAATGCTTGATGCCTTCTGCTCTGCCGATCTTACATGTCCTGCCAATCTCTTGAATGTATCATATATTTCCTCTGATGCACTTTTAGACTGTTCGGCAAGTTTTCTGATCTCTGCTGCCACCACGGCAAACCCCTTGCCTGCCTCCCCGGCACGAGCAGCCTCAATGGCGGCGTTAAGAGCTAGAAGGTTAGTCTTATCGGCAATACCCTGTATGGTGTTTACAAAGGTTTCTATTTCAGCGGTGGCTTTCTCAAAGGCATGTACCAGTTCTGTAATCTCGTCGGAAACTGTTCCTATCTCCCTAAGTTTGTCAATAGAGAGTGCTACCACATTACTTGCCTCTTTTACCCTCTCCATAGCCTCCTTTGCGTTATCTACGCTCTCCTTGGTGTTTCTGTCTATGACCTGAACATTGGCATTAATTTCCTCTGTGGATGCTGTCACATTTTCTATCTCTGCGGTTATCTCCTCAAGGTTCTCCGTGACCTTTTCAAGATGATGACCTGATTCGGTAATACTCTCTGTTATCTCTTCTATACTTCTAGTTATGATATCCATATTCTCTACGAGTTCTTTGTTTTTACTGCTAATGCTTCCCAATTCTGATTCCAATTTTTTTCTATATTCCTTAAAGGCTTCTATGATCTGCTTGATCTCTGGAAAAGTCATAGCTATGCCAGTATCTATGGTTTCGTCAAGTTGTTCTCCTTTTTTCAGTTTCTCTGCCTGAATGACAAGGGCTTTTAGGGGTCTTGCCATCATTATATATGTGATGATGGTGAATATGGTAAGCACCAGCCACACACCAAAGGATGATACCCAGATGAAATTGCTTACCTTCTGGGCAGCCTCCGGTGTGATACCAGGTAGTGCCTTAATCATGCCAACGGTGTAATAAGCACCATAGCCAAATATGAAGAACAAAATGATAAGCATAATGGTGAGGCCCATCTTCATTGACATCTTTCCCACTGCGATCACCTCCGCCTGTTTGGTTTCCTCCCTACTCCGCCACGTGAGTATAAATACAAAATACACATGCAAACTGACTGTTGAATGTAATACTACCCCTCCTGCCCTTATTTTACCACTTTAACTTTTCCATTTATGTAAAGAATGTCCCTTCCGATATAAGAATAAGAAAGGGGTGTGAGGTGTGAAAAGAGCAGTTTCTCTGGCTTTGGTTATAGTTCTGTTTCTGCTTATTGGGAGTATACCTTCGGCGGTGGGACAATCATATCTGTCCCATGGTTATTGCCGTGTTTCACTAAAGGGGAATACACTTATATTCTCACTGGAAAATCCATCTGATGAAAACATACGCCATATGTATCAGTCGTCTCGCCATATAGACTATTACATATTTGGTAAAAACTTCTTTTACCACTATGCCGAGTATCACCCTGAAATATCTGCTATCACCTATGTTGATGTAGCACCCCACTCGTCAGTTGTTCTTGACACATTTACACTGCCACCTACTGATACCCCTTACTATATCTATGCCGACTTTCTTGTTTGTAGGCCACGCCTTTATAAAGTTATAGGTGGCAATATATATGAAGATATTCCATCAATATTTGCAGTAGAAACGCGTGTATCTAAACTTTACTACATGATAGGGCAGAACATAACGGTGACAGTATCCCTTGTTTCCCGTGTTCCCCTTGCCCGCGGGGCATCAATAGCCATAGATTTCTCACCATCACCTGTGCTTACGATTTTTTATGAGGATGGTTCCATAGATAGCGAGACGTTTACATCGGCAACTATCTATCTGGAAAGGGGTACTCCTGTGATCTTTTTAAAGGGTATAAAGGTGAAAAACCCTGTTCGTGCCATATACGTACTTCTTGACACTGTGTCTTTTTCTATCTCTGGTGGCACACAGTACCTTGAGAAAATGCCGCCTATCTCTGTGCCCCTGTACGAGATTATAGATAGTGGACAGCCTACTATTACAGGTGTGCCATACTGGGCCCAGAAAGATGTGTTCTCTGTATATTCCATGCATATCTTCCCGCCATCGGTATTTCTTGACATGGAGAAACCCATAAGTCGCGAGGAACTTGCCCGTGGTTTGGCATCTATTTTAGGCCTTCCTGCCATGAGTTTCTCCCACACATTCCTTGATGTGAGAAAGTACATATGGGGCAGTTATCTATCTTCTTTGCAGTGGCACTATATTCTTAAAGGTTTTCCAGATGGCACTGCCCGTGGAGATTTACCTCTGTCCCGTTCACAGATGGTAGCCATACTGGCACGCATACTTCCACCGCGGCCGGGCAGAGTGTCCTTCTCCGATGTTAAGAAGACGGACTGGTATTACCCATACTTGGAAAAAATACAAGGCTATGGCATATTTAAGGGTTGGAATGGTAAGTTTTACGGGGACAGCCCCCTTTCCAAGGCTGAGACCGTGATTATTATAAAGAGGCTCCTTCCATATCTTCAGAGTGCATACCTTCCCCAGCATCCATAAGTATGTCTCCTTCCTTGGTGATAGAATACTTCCAGAAACTATAGAAGGAGGGTCTTTTATGGGGAGAAGTAGAGCAGGTAATGTTTTTATTGTTCTTTTAATAGTCTTTATGGCGGGGGTGTTTTTCATGATAGGATGCGGGCAGGAAAAGTCAATAGGTGAGGAAAAGAATGGTATTGCTGTCTCTCAAAATGCTACGAGAAGTGGGGATAACCACGGTATTGTAGTTAAAGAGTCAGGTGGTCCCAAGGTTGATATATCTATAGATATAAAGTATGAAGACAGTGGCCCTGTTGCCTACTTTAAGGTGAGAAATAGGAGCACCGCCATATTTACTTACCAGTCCCCAAATGGTTGTGTGGTTCAGTGGACCATATACAAGAAGACAGAAAGTGGTAAGGAGAAAGTATATCCAAAGAGACCACCTATATGCACACAGGTGGTTGTCAATGTGTCTATTGCACCAGGTGAGGAGAAGATATTGGGAAGCTTGAAGATACCTACCCTTCCTGCCGGGCAGTATACCATAGAGGGCAGAATGGATGGTTATAGTGCATCTGTAAACTATGGGGTGAAGTAAATGGGTATTGTAAAGTTTTTTCTGGAGGCGGTTGAAACATTGGGGTTTCCTCAGACAGGTTCTCTTATCTCCTTGGGTAAAAAGGGTATCATACATAGGTTTGACACCCACGGTATCAACACGTTGCCACTGAAAAAGTTCTTTGAGTATGGTGATTATGAGGCACTGAAAATGATGTTTGCAGGGTTTGAAGCGGTGGAGTATGCCCGCATACCGCTACAGAATATGAATAGAACGCAGAAGATCGGTGCCATGATGTTTCTGGCTTCTGGCTTTGAAGATGGCGATATATCATGGGGTGGTGTGGTGCCATCTCTTATAGGAGAAGCCTTACGCTCCGGTGATAAAGATGTGAGACTGTGGGGGCTAAAAGCCCTTCTGGCGGCTCTTCGCAGTGGCAGGGTGTCAGAGGTGAAAGCCACCATGGACCTTGGAAATTTTAAGGATGTCCACGATGATGCTCTGCCATATCTCTACATAATGGGACTTGTTCCCTCACCCGGTGAAGTGGAAAAAGACCTTATTCACACACCACCTTTTGTGGTGTACGCCCTGGAGAGTGGTGTAAAAGTGGATATGAGATCTGTGTGGGAACATATACCGCAGGGGGAGAGAAAGGACATTCTTATGACTCTGGGTATGGCACTTGATGCCGGCACCATGCGTTTTTACGATACGGTCTTTTCTGTTATAAATCTTGGTATGAGAGGCTCTCAAGAGGAGCGCCGCTGGGCTGTTAGGACAATGGCTGCCGCTGTCTACAAGGGAGACATAGACAGAGACACCCTTTTGTCATTTATAGACACTTACTATGGTGATGAGACAGACCTTTTTACACTGGTATGGATAGGCAATATGATATTCCACGGCATACGCCAGGATATTATTTCCCCTGATGATGTCCTGTCTGTCCTTGTGGATATGGCAGATAGGGAGCCTTTTTCTATGGAACTCTTTGAGAAAGTCCTTGACACCCTCAATCTCATTATGACAGGCGGCAAATTGGAAAGGCACCACCGCCCACTTGTTGAGAAGGTGAAAAAGAGGGCTGAGAAGATGCTTTCAGGAGAGAATCTTTCCCCCGATGATATTTCCTACTGGGAGAGTGTGAAAGATGCTGCAGAGGAAGTTCTTTCTGCCATAGACAGGGAAGAGTGAGGGGAGGGAGATGTATGAAACCTATCGTAATTCTTGACTTTGGATCTCCTGCTGCCAAGGACATAGTGAACCTTTTAAGGGAGTGGGACTATGAGGCTGTTCTTGTTCCTTACGATACACCACCTGAGGATATAGAGTTTGTCTTTGGTGCTGCGGCTATCATTCTTTCAGGAAGCCCTGATATGCTCTCTGAAAATAGAAGGTATGAGAAAGGTGAAGATGGGGGATACAAACCCCTTGATGGGGTGCCTGCCAGAAGACCGCATAGAGGCATATTTGATATGAACCTGCCCATCCTTGGTATATGCTACGGCCACCAACTTATTGCCGAGCACTTTGGGGTGGGGATAAAAAGAAGCCCAACTCCCGAATATAGCCGCCAGGGGGAAACTTATCACCTTTATGATTTCTATGTGAAGGCAAAAAGCCCGCTCTTTAATGGACTTCCCGCTGTCTTTGGTGTTCACATGGCACATAGCGACTATGTGCCCTGCCTTCCCGATGGTTTTATTCTTCTGGGAAGCACCGATGCCACAGAGATAGCCGCATTTGCCCATAGAGATCGCCCCATATTTGGACTTCAGTTTCACCCTGAGTCTGACAAGGAGGGGATTTCAAGGGAAGTGCTTCGGAACTTTGCAAGGCATGTCTTTGGTGAGTAATGATCATAATTTTATGTGATTTTGTTTAATATCTCCGTGTTAAAATAAATATGTAGGGGGATGCAGTAAACCTTCCTCCTAAATTATGTTTATTTTTGGGGGTGAACAGCATGAACCGCTCTATTAAAGTAGTGGTTATCCTTTTTGTAGTGCTTTCCCTTGTTCTCTTTGGATGTTCCTTTGCTGGGCCATCTGGAACGGGGGAGAATTCATCAGGTGAACAGAGTGTAGAGAGTGGGAATACTAGTAATGACAATACATCCCAAGAAAATACCCATACGGAAAATGAAGGGTCAGAGGAAAAAGTGGCTTATACCGTTTCCCGTGTGATGCCCGCTATAGTCCTTGAAGATGATATGAAGTCGTTTATAGATGCAGTGCTCTCTATTGTTGGTGGAGATGGTGAGGTTATAGCCTTGGGATTTGATGCCAAGCAGGCACCCTTTTATACATTCCATATGACTATGAAAGCGACTCTTGATGAGACTACTTTTAAGAATATTGTGGGGAAGATAAAGGATATTGCACCGCCTGAGAAGGTGGTTTCTCAGTATTCCGAAGACTATGGATATATTTCAGTGGCATCCGATGAAAATTATAAGTTATCTTTCAATCTATCCTATGATGGTGGAAGCCAGGGGCTTACCATGGCCGTATCTAAAATAGCAGAAGGAAGTGGTATAAATGCCCTTGGTATGAACCTCTCTTCCCTTAGTGGAAAGTGGCAGGAGGTAGATGGTATTCTGAAATCTGCCGGTATTGACACCACCCGTCCCCGTGATGGTAAGAACTTTGAATCTTTGTATGTAGAGTTTCCCGCCAATGCTGGTGGTATCAGGATCAGTTATGCCCTATATCTTTCCGAAGGTGATGCCACAGGCATGCTGGAAAAGATACATTCCATAGTCGGTGGCAATGTTATGGATATGGGTGGAAAAGTGAAGACCTTGGAGGCAGAGTATAAGGGCATGAATATAAGTACCACCGTTATGAAGGCAGCAGGGGATAAATATAACTTTGCCCTAACCATAGAGTTTTAAATTATGCCCCTTAGAGGGTATCTGCAGAATGGGGGAATAAAAGATGAAAAAGAAAATATTTCTTTGTGTTTTGGTATCCCTACTCATAGGTGCCTTTATACTTCCCGCATGGGCACTGGTAGATGTAGAGGGACCCAAGTACACATTTAATGAAACCCATATAAACAGTTTTTCCCGGTATGTATGGGATATGGCTACGTGGCATGATAGGCGTGCCTATGTGACCGGTGATACTATCTATTTTTATGATGGGGATCAGGAAGTATGGCGTAAATGGAGTAACGATAACCCAACAGGTGAAAGGTCTTTCTATCATCAGATAGAGTTTGCATACAGTAAAGATGACCTGTGGCTTGTAAGAACGGACTTTTCCTCCGGAGTGTATACAGCAGTGCTGGAACGTCGTGCTGCCAATGCCGGTGCCTATGTTAATGGTGTAGAGGTGGCATCCGACAGTGTGTCCTTTGCCAAGCGTGTAAAAGTTATCCGCTTAAGCAGTGGTGAGCCTGCCCTTCTCATAAAGAGTGTTGATGGGAAAACGTATTACCTTTATAGGTACACCATAAACAGAGAGGGTATTGTCAGAACCGCCACTGTGACCTATGTATATGGAGGTACCCCTTATGTGCCTATTGATGCCATAGTTGCCGCTTATGGTAAGGTTCATATTTTGGCTGTAGAGGGTAGTAGCACAACGACCCTGGCCTCTTCTCCCAGAAGGGCTGTGGTTCTTCTCTGGGATATATACAGTGGAGATATTGACAAACTCTACTCTATAACGGTTCCTTCCAATTGGAAGATCAGGGAGGGCTATGTTGTATACATGGGTGGTGTATGGGTAGCACTGGGGGTCTCTGTCAGTGGTGAAAGTGGCACCCGAGTGGTTCTTTACCATCCCCTGTCAGGGGGAGACCTTGTAGAGTGGGTGTCAGAACCTGGTTTTGAATCTTTTCAGGCAGGGTCATTTGGAAGCGGCTCTGCGTATATCATAGGGAAGAAGGAAGATGAAACCTCCATGCTCATTCTTGCTCATGAAGATCCATACAATAGGGGTGAAAAGGAGATATCCATTTACAAGGGAATATCTGTTTTTAAAGTTCTAGATGCCATCGCTGTAGGTGGTGCCAACTATGTGGCAGGTCGTTATGGCAGAGATGTGTATCTTGTCACCCTTGGTTATCCCTTGGGAAGTGGCACATTTGAAGTGTTAGGTGACTTTCCCATAGACGGTGGCGGTTGCCGTGTTACCTACTTTGATAGAATAACCGCTTCTTATACCCTTGATTATCCAGGCAGATTCGTTGCCATTGGCATAGATGAGCCTACTGATCTTCACTATGCAGAGGGAAAGACAGGCACGGTGGAGTTTCTTTTGCCCCAAACTTCTGGTAGTGCCACAACCCTCTTTGGCGTGTATAGCCGTCTTCCCGTTGCCATGGGAGGATCTTACATAGGGGATCTGAGTATACCCATTGGCTGCATAAACCGCCAGACTTTCCCTATACCTTCTCTGGAAAACGTATCGCCACCTGTGACAGATAAAAATAGTGGAAAGGTTGCCCTGTCTTTTTCTGACAGCACTGGATCTTCCCAACCTGTCTATGGTGCTATGGTGTCTTTGTATGTAAACGGGGTGTTTACAGGGACCTACTCTATACCCGATGGTGTTAGCACATACACCTTTCCTGATATAAATCTGCCACAGCCGGGCGTGTATGTGGTATCTGCCAGTGTAACATTCTCCATGGGAGGCTATGAGAAAACCCTTCCTGGTGGCACTGCAACCGTAGAGTATGTGGATATGTTCAGGCCTACACTCCAGGTGCCATCTGTTGTGTCTGGAACCCTTACACTGACAGGCACGGCACCTATGGGAACCATATATGTGGTTGTCGATGGTGCCACTCTCACACATACAGAGCACTCATCCCCTGGTCCTTACTCCATAGATGTAAACCTCTCTCTGGGACATCACAGAATATACACCATAGTGGGGTATAAGGGGCTTTGGAGTGAGAAATCACCAGTGCGTGAGGTGTCTGTTATTCCACCGAAGCCTGCCCTTAGTGGTCCCCCGAGGGTAAATACCCCAACACTAACGGTGGATATAGATAGCGTGGCAGGACTTCTTCGGGTGTATGTAGATGGTAGGGAAGAATACAGAAACGATGTTGATGCGGGCATAAAGCATATACAGATAACCCTCTCTGGTGAAGGGACACATACCATCAAAGCGGATATAGAAGTTTATAGGGTGCGATCAGATATGAGTGATCCCCTTGTGGTTGTCTATGAAAGGACTGCCCTTATACCCCCACAGGTTTGGGTCCCATCTACCGTAGACGATGACATCTTTGATGTAAAGATCACCGCCGAAGAAGGTGGCACCCTTCACATACTCATAGATGGTGACGAGGTAAATACAGGTAGCATTGATGCAGGGGTGCGTAGTTTCACAGTCCAGATGCCCCGGGCCCGTAGCATAGGAGAGCACACACTGAGTGTATACATAGAGAAGGAAGGTAAGAAGTCTCCAGAAGTCTCGGCAAACTTTACGAGGATACCCAAGATGCCAAAGATAGAGGTGGAAGACAGAATGCCCCGTGGACTGGCCACCATAAACGTATGGGTAGAAGTCGGTGGCACCCTACAGATCTCAACAGGAGGGGTAGGTCTCCACACCTATCAGGTAAAGGCAGGAAATAACACCATTGATGTGCCATTCACAAATAGGGGAAAGGTCATGGTAAAGGCGAATCTCATAGCACCGGGCGGGTATGTAAGTAAACTGGCGATGAAGGAGATATTTGTCTATGACAAAGTAGAGGTGTGGATAGACAAGAGAGAGTATCGCATCAATGGCCAGAGCGGAAAAATGGATGTGGCACCCTTTATAGATCCCACGGTAAACCGCACTTTGGTGCCTCTGCGTTTTATATTGGAAGGTCTGGGATATGAGGTAAAGTGGGACGGAAACACCAGGATGATAACGATCATAGGAGAGGTATATAAAGAGGACGGGAGTACAGAGGAGAGAAAGGTATACATGTACATGCCAGAAGCGTCGGCTCAGATGCACGGGAAATATAAAGTGTATCCCGGTAGCAAGCTAGTGAGGGTAGAGTATGAGGATGGGACTGTAGAGGATATAGACCTCACAAACTACAAAGGACAGAACATGGGAGCACCTCTCATATACCAGAACAGGACATTTGTGCCAGTAAGGTTTATCAGTGAGATATTCGGTGCTAAAGTGCTGTGGGACGGAGATGAGAGGAAGGTAGAGATTCAGAGGTAAAGGTTTATTTCCATAAGGATTTAAAGGGAGAGGGTATCCCCTCTCCCTGATTTTTATTTCTTATATAGTCCACGGTATATGAGAACCGCTGTCATGGCACGGGTAGCAGGTTGTCCCTTTCCAAATATATTTCCGCTTGTAAGACCTTTATCATTTCTTGCTATGATGCCATGCTTTACAGCTGTTTCCACATATGGATATGCCCAATATGTGTGGTCAATATCAGAAAATGTTGGTGTAGGAGGATCTACCAGTTGCCATCCATTTATACGCACGATGGTTGTTATTATTTCCTCTTTCTTTACGAGGTTGTTAGGTGCGAATTTTCCCTCTCCCACCCCAATCATATATCCTGCCTTGGCTACAGCCTTGACGTATGGACAATACCATGCTGATGGTGAGATATCACTAAACATGTTCCAATTTCCACATGTATCTTCGAGTGGCAGTTTCATTACTGTTGCGAGTATCTTTGCGTATTCCGCTCTGCTTACCGGTTTATCTGGTTTGAAGCTACCGTCAGGATATCCTGATAGGACACCTGACGATACTAAATAAGCGGCAGCATTATATGCCCAGTGATCAGGATTCATATCGGTGAAAAGGCTAGTCGGAATAATATCTATGGCATTTTCTTTAAGAAGATAAACCCTTCCAAGATAGGCAACCATATCTATATAGTGATAGTTTAGTGGTTTAATTGAGTACTTACCTGTTCTTACATTGTATATAAGGAGTTTGCTGGGAGATTCCTTCCTTTCACTCATCAGGATATATAGATAGTTTCCAAAGGCACTAAGTGCATATGGGTTTTTCATTTCGCTTATATTGATCACGCTTGCTTCTCTCTTTGTGATATCAAACACATATAGTTCTTTTTCATGCTCCTTTTCCACCGGCACTCCGTATATCTTATTTTCTACTTTCACTGCTTCTCTACCGAAATCGTAAGGATAGCCACCGGAAGATGGATCAACATTGATGTATGAGATAACACGTCCTTTATCTATAGCTGTCATATTGACAATGTATCCTCCCTGTCCTATGAGAAGTAGCGTATGATTATCAAGTACAAATATTCTTTTGGGATAAGTCATCATGCTTACCAAGGAAGGGACAATATCATCGTTGATCGTTGCTGGTTTTTCTTCTCTTCCATCCCAAAGCCTCATAAATTTGTCGGTGTGTGGAGTAGGTAGATACACAACCTTTCCAAATTGCCAATTATCTCCACTGAAGGTGCCACTTATTCCTGTTAGATAGGGAGTAGATATGGGAGAAAGATCTTTGCTATATACGGAGATGCTTCTATCATCGTTTTGGTGAAAGACCATTATCTTGTTTTCAAAACATAAAGTTGACACAGTATAGGCATCATATTTTCTAGAGTGTTTAGAGAGTATTAAGGTTGGCTTGTCAGGATTGTGGGGAGAGTATAGTGCTAAAGCCTCGTAGTTTTGATTATTTTCTTTATATTCGCCTGTTAGTAGGAGTTCATTGCCACATAAGCCTATGTGTTCGCCGTTGAAAGGGCTTTCTACCGAGATGGTATTTACTAGGGCAAGTGTGGGAGCCATAATAAGAGAATGTAATATTCCCACGATGAGTAAAATGACTATTATTTTCCCCTGTCTCATATGGGATCACCTCCATATTTGTATACGAACTTTTCCGTGATAGGTTTCACCATGTGTCTTACCTGTTCTTTAATTGGGTTAAAGTATTCCTTATAATAATAGTTCATCTCTCTATACCCTATGTTTTTACTATTTTTTAATGAAAAATAAGCAATTAAGTTGTATATTAGAGGTGTGGAGGTGATATTTTATGATGGAGTGGGATCTGACACCTTTATATGCCTCGTTTGACAGTCCCGAGTTTCAGAGGGATATAAAGAGATTTGAGGAACTTATAAAAGACCTCGTAAAGTGGACGGAGGAAAGCCTGAAAGATACAGAGGATGCACCCCGCAAGGTGGAGGAGTTTCTCAGAAGATATATAGAGATAGAAGAAATAGGTGAGAAGGTAGGTCACTATGCCTTTCTCACCATGTCGGTGGAGGCAGACAATGAAGATGCCGCCACATATGCCGACAGGGTGCAGGTGCTGGCATCACTCCTGACCCCTGCCATGGTGAGGTTTGAGAGGTTCTTGGCATCTCTGGAGAGCCTTGATGAGGTGCTTAAAACCCCCCTTGCCAAGGAGCATGAATACTGGCTGAGAAAGAGAAGGGAGCATGCTCGCAGACTTCTTACAGAGAAGGAAGAGGAAGTTATTGCCCATATGAAGACCACAGGCGGCTACAGTTGGAGTAGGCTGAGGGGCACCGTGACGGCAAAACTCACAGGCACCATAGAGATAGACGGGGAAGAGAAAGAAATGTCTATAAATGCCCTGAGAAACATGGCATATGATAAAGACCCTGAGATCAGGAGAAAGGCTTATGAGGCGGAACTTGCCGCCTATCCCAAGGTGGAGGACACGGTGGCATCTGCACTGAACTCCATTAAGGGGGAATACCTCTTTATCACACGGCGCCGTGGGTACAGTGATCCACTGGATGCTACACTGGAATACATGCACCTTGATAGGGATACATTTGAAACGGTTATGGGGGTTATTAGGGAGAACCTTGATGTGTTTAGAAAATATCTGAGACACAAGGCGAAACTATTGGGACATGAAGGGGGCCTTCCCTGGTATGATCTCTTTGCCCCTATTGGAAAGTTTGACAGGAAATATACCATAGATGAGGCAAAGGATTTTATCCTTTCTGTGTTTAAGCAGTTTGACGAGGAACTATATGGCCTTGCCCGCAGGGCGTTTGAGGAGAAGTGGATAGACTACACACCAAGGAAGGGTAAAAGGGGCGGTGCCTTCTGTGCTAAACTCCATACCATAGGCCAGTCCCGTATTATGGCAAACTTTGACGGTTCCTTTGATGGCATTACCACCCTTGCACACGAACTGGGCCATGCCTTCCACAACTACAACCAGAGAAATGAAAGCATACTTAACGCCACAAGTCCCATGCCTATTGCGGAGACGGCATCTATATTCAATGAGGTGCTTGTCATAGAGAAGACACTGCCTACACTGGAGAAAGATGAGCAGGTTTTTGTGCTTGAGAAGGACATAAGCGGTAATACCCAGGTTATCGTAGATATTATGAGTAGATTTATATTTGAGTCTGAGGTATTTAGGCGTAGGGCACAGGGTGTTATCTCCGTGGCAGGATTGAAGGAGATTATGCTGAATGCCCAGAAGGAGGCTTATGGTGATGGCCTTGACCATGAACACTTGCATCCGTATATGTGGCTCATAAAACCCCACTACTATTCACCTGATCTTCACTTTTACAACTTCCCATATGCCTTTGGACTCTTGTTTAGCCGTGGACTGTATGCCATGTATAAGAGGGAAGGTAAGGAGTTTATACCTAAATACAAGGAACTTCTCAGGAACACAGGCAAATACGATGTGGGAGATATTGGAAGCATCATAGGTGTAGATCTCAGGGAGAGGTCCTTCTGGCAGGCATCTATGGAAGGACTGGCAGAGGAGATAGAGAGGTTTATTGTCCTTACTTCATAGGGGGACTTAGGGGAGTCTTTAGGGAGGAGGGGGAGGCATAGCCTCCCCCGTTTTTATTTACCTTGCCACGGCGCAGAAGCCGCCGGCTGTCAGTGCCTTTAGAAGATCTGCCACCACAAAGGGCAGAACACCGGCTGCTATGGCTGTCTTTATATCCATACCATAAAGCATAAGCCCCAATACGCCAAATGTGTATATGGAGAGGATGGCTGCCAGAGAGCCGAAGATAGAGCCGCTGAGCCTACCCATTTTCTCTGCCAGAAGGCCGGCTATGTATGCACCTACGATGAAGCCCACTATATAGCCACCTGTGGGTCCCAGTATGTGGTGGATACCACCGCTCATACCCGTAAACCAGGGCATACCCATGGCACCAATCAGTGCATACAGTACCATAGAAATGGCACCCCACAGACTTCCAAGGAGAAGTCCTGCTCCTACCACTCCCATAACCTGCAATGTCAGGGGCACCGGTGTAAATGGCAGAGGAACCCTAATCTGTGCCAAAATGCCTGTCAGTGCCGCGGCGCCCAGTGCCACCAGGGCTTTCTGGGGGACGCTGAGGCTCTGAAAACGCTCATAGAGGTTCATACCTAGCCAACCTGTCAGTGTCTTTGTCCTTTCCATATGTATCACACCCCTTCCGTGAAGAGTTTTTCAAGCACAGTGTTTATCCTTCCAAAGGCATCTGTGACGATGTCAATACCCATATCAAGTATGGTGTTTTTGTCTTCTTCTGTGATTTCATTGACCACAAACAGATCTATACCGTGGCTTGCCAGAAATGGAATGATCTCATCTTTTTCAAGGTTCTCTGCCTCTATAAACCTGATGTCGTCTATCTGAGAGGGGGACTCCATATCTATAATGGCAAATGCCTTAGCAGTGCGGAGTTTCTTGGCAACACGGGAACCCAGTCCATTTTTCTCCTTTACAGGTATGCATATTCTCATATTATCACCTCCCCCTATACTATTTAGAACATCATACACCATAAATGGTTTCAGATAAGGGGGATTAGGGGCATAAAGATGGTTTTTATTTCTGCGGTGGGAGGAGGTGGTTTTATATATGCGTTTGCTACACTGCCGTAGGGTAGGATCTTTTTCTTAACCTTCACCACAAAGCCTGTCTTAACAAGGTTTCTCCCCACAGGTGCTTAACACCTGTAATATTCCCAAGGTGGAGTGGGTATCACTGCCTGTGATAGGTATCTCACTTCTCACAATCCCAGAGTGGTTTTTGCGGAAATGTGCATGGTATCACCGCCTGTGATGGGTATCTCTATTATGCAATCAATGAGTATACTTTTTACGCTAAGGGTGGCAGTATCACCGTGTGTGATGGGTGTATCCCCGTAGATATGGTGCCAGAAGGGGCACCGGTGTTTTTACCCCTATGAAGATAGCACCGACTGGAGGACCTCTTCTGTGAGGTTGGCAAATATCCCCGTGCCTATGTGGTGCAGGTTTCTGGGCCGTGGGAGGTTTACATCTACCACCTTCTTTATGCGGGCAGGGGGTCCTTCAAGGATAATAACCCTGTCTGCTAAGAAGACCGCCTCTTCCACATCGTGGGTAACCATGATGGTGGATACACCGCCTGCTATTTCCCTGTTTTCCAGCCATAGCCAGAGTTTCCGCCTGTTTAGGGCATCTACGGCGCCAAAGGGCTCGTCAAGGAGTATCAGTGGGGCATGCACCATGAGTGTTCGCAGGAGTGCCGCCCTTTGATACATGCCACCGGAGAGGACATGGGGGTATTTGTCTTCAAAGCCCCGCAGTCCAAAGTCGTCTATGTGCTTTTCTACTTCCCTTCTTGCATCTTTTTCAGACATCCCCATAAGTGTGAGGGGAAGCATGAGGTTTTTCATCACCGTATACCACGGCAGGAGAACACCCTTTTGGGGCATATACCCTATGCGGCTGGGTCTGTTTTCTATGGTGCCTTCGTAGGGGACAAGCCCCGCTATGGCTTTAATAATAGTGGACTTTCCGCAGCCAGAAGGTCCCACAAGGGCAATGAAAGAGCCGTGGGGAATCGAGAAGGATACATTCCCCACGGCCATAAAGTCACCATATTTGACGGTAAGGTTTTTTACTGTGATACCTTGCATGGCAAATACTCGTTTGTAAAGAGATCGTTTAGGTTTTCTGGCATAGAGGGTATCAGTTTCATCTCTACCATATACTGGGA
>Ga0256831_1000527_pt1 | contig 19682 bp, 20 predicted proteins | sample 132544metaG_FD_189087 | JGI IMG/M metagenome (GOLD analysis project Ga0256831, IMG submission 189087) | Hydrothermal vent microbial communities from Lau Basin, Pacific Ocean - 132-544 | ecosystem: Environmental > Aquatic > Marine > Hydrothermal vents | place: Pacific Ocean: Lau Basin | collected... | reverse complement strand
TCCTAGGAGTCCACCCTGCAGTACTGGTTGCAGTAGCCTCCTCGCCCAGGCTAGGCGTGTTCGAGCTTGAAGCAGCCTCAGCCCTCATGGGCGGCCTAGAGGTTTTCCCTAGCCCGGTACACGGTAATCCTGTCCCGGTAGGAGCTGGCGTTGTCGTGGAGGGATACCTGACTAAGGAGCGGGCCAGGGAGGGTCCCTTCGCCGACATACTACTCCTCTACGATAAGGTTAGAGAGGAGCCGGTCCTGGGGGTAGAAGAAGTACTGGTCTCCGATGAATACACGCACGTACTCCTCCCGGGCGGGATGGAGCACGTCCTCCTAATGGGTTTCCCCCGGGAGGCACAGATATGGCAGGCCGTCGCTAGGGTCGTGCCGAGAGTGCACAAAGTCCGCCTTACACGGGGCGGAGGAGGATGGCTAAACGCTATCGTATCCATAGACAAGACTCATGACGGCGATGGAAAGAATGCGATAATGGCCGCTTTCGCCGGCCATCCTAGCCTTAAGCATGTAGTAGTAGTAGACTCCGACATAGACCCCGACGACCCAGTAATGGTTGAATGGGCCATCGCTACAAGATTCCAAGCCGACAGGGACCTAGTAGTTGTAAGAGAGGCCCGCGGCTCCACGCTAGACCCTAGCGGCAGGGATGGCTTCACCGCCAAAATGGGTATCGACGCTACGATCCCAGACAAGTCCAGGGCAGGCGACTATCGCAGGGCAAGGATACCGGGGGAGTAGCAAGTATGTATCTCACGAGAGAGGAGGAGAAGATACTAGCCGGAGAAATGGGGGAGGCCCGGGCAGAAGCCCTCAAGATAATAGTAAAGGTTGGAGAAGCGCTTGGAGCAGAAAGACTAGTACCGATAGCACACGCCCACGTCTCCGGGATATCCTATGGTACAATCGGTGATCACGGGGCCAGCCTGCTCGAAGACCTAGCCAGCCGTGGAGCCCGCGTAGCAGTGCCGACAACAGTCAACCCTGTGGGCTACGATACAGAGGACCCCAGCCTGCTAGAAAAGGCGGGAGTGAGGATAACCCCAGAGTTCGTTAGGGGGCAGTCAAGAATACTAAGCGCGCTCCGCAGGATGGGGGCTAATCTAACCCTTACATGCACCCCTTACTACATACCAGAGGTCCGCGGCATACCGGTCGGCTCGAGCGTCGCTTGGGGCGAGTCTAACGCCATACTCTACGCTAACAGCGTCTTAGGCCTTAGGACTAACCGGGAGGGGGGACCCCTAGCCCTGATGGCCGCCCTCACCGGGAGAACCTACTACTGGGGCATGCACCTGGACCAGGAGAGGGTCCCCCAGACCCTCTACCATGTAGAAGAAGGAATCCTAGACGAGGCAAGAGCAGGCGTGCTAGGCGAGATAATAGCGACAAGCCATAGGAATCGTAAGCCGCCGCTAGTAGACGCTAGGCTCCGAGACGAGATAGCCCTCAGGGAGTTTCTAGCCGCATTAGGAGCGGCTGGGAGCCTAGCGATGGCCCATATCCAGGGAGTGACCCCTGAAAAACCGCCAGAAAAGCCGGAGGAGAGGATTATGATAAGCGCGCAGGATCTAGAGGAGAGGCTAGACAAGTACAGGCCAACGGAGACGCTGGATGTTGTATTCATCGGTTGCCCCCATGCCAAGGCGGGCGATGTGGAAAGACTAGCCAGACTGCTCCAGGGAGCCAGTCGTGTAAGGACCCGCATCGTAGTGACACTATCGAGGAGAGAGTACTCCAGGCTTCTAGCCAGCAATCCCAGGGTTATAGGCGAGCTGTCAGGGATGGGCGTCGTAATTGCGAGAGACACCTGCCTGATAGTGTCGCCCTTCGGCAAGCCAGGTACCCGTGTAGCCACGAATAGCTACAAGGCGCTCTTCTACCTGTCCAAGAGGGGGGTGAAGGTTAGCCTCGCACCGCTGGAAGATCTCGCAAGAATTGCTGTGAGTGGGGTGTGAGCGAGTGGAGGGTAGAGCGGTCTCCATGAAGGGTAGGGTTCTAGTTGAGGGTAATGCGGCCGGGGAAGCAGTGGTAGTAGAGGCTCTCAGCTTCTACGGAGAAGTAGATCCTAAGACGGGGGCCCTGAACGATGGGAGGAGCATTGCCGGCAAGGTTCTCGTTATAGGAAGGCCTCGAGGGTCCACGGTTGGCTCATACACGATATACGGTTTGAGGTATTATGGCAAAGCTCCAAGGGCTATTATAGTAGAGTCTGACGCCGACCCCATACTTGTAGCCGGGGCAGTCCTAGCAGGGATACCCCTTGTGGACCGGGTAGCAGGGGCCTTATCCGTCATAAGTGACGGTGATCCTGTAGAAGTATTACCTGGCGGCATAGTACGAGTGTACAAGAGATCTAGCTCTTCTCCACTAGTGAGAGGGCGAATTTGAACACCTCGCCCGCCACGTCTTCTATAGAGCGTTCCCTCCCTGATTCAACCATTGACACCCTCTTCACGATTATACCCTCTCTGATAGCCCTCTCCAGAACCACCTCGTAGGCCTCCTTTATCTTTTCAAGGTAGACTCTCTCCTCGTAAGCCTCTATGACCGCTCCATTCCTCGCCCGCTCCCTCACCCTCCTCAAGGCGACTTCAACCGGTATGTCGATGTAGATTATCGCATCTGAGTGGGGGACCCTCGAGTTAACGCTCCAAACCCAGTCTATCCCAGCGAAGGCTCCCTGATAGGCTATGCTCGAATACTTGTATCTGTCACTCACGACAATATAGCCCCTTTCCAGCATGCCCCAGATACTGTTGGGCGAGGAATAGTAGTTCCACCTCCTATCAGCGGCGAAGAGTAGAGCCATCATCACATGGTCTGGCTCGCCCCGGTTGGCCAGGAGCTCTCTTATCAGCCTGCCAATGGGGCCATTAGTCGGCTCTTTTGAATAGAACGAGCGATACCCATTCTTGCTGAGCCTCTCCACTAGCAACCTTGAATGAGTTGTTAGCCCGCTACCGTCAATGCCTTCGAAGGCTAAGTGTAGCCCCGGCACAGGCCCCGCCCATCCCGCACTGAGGCACTCTAAGGTATTTGGGTGCTAGAACCCTATACTATCATGGGGTCTAGTTTTGGAGAAGGTCTTCCAACTGCTGGATGCTACCTATGACGTCATAGGCAGGGAGCCCGTGATAGTTATCTGGGCTAGAATGGATGATGGCCGTAGAGCGCTCCTACACTACAAGGGATTCCGCCCTTACTTCTACGCCCTACTAGAGGACGGCTATGACCCAGAGGAAGTAGCTGCTAGCCTAAGAAAACTATCCAAGCCCTCGAGCCCCATCACTAGCATAGAGCTCGTGGAGAAGAAGTACATCGGTAGAAGAGTCAAGGCGTTAAGAGTAGAAACAATGATACCCAAAGCGGTCCGCGACTATCGAGAACTAGCGGCTAGAATACCGGGCGTAAGAGAGGTACTCGAAGCCGATATACGCTTTACCATGAGATACTTGATTGACAAGAATATCTACCCGTTGAGATGGTACAAGGCCGAAGTAGAGGAGAAGCCTAAGCCGCCCTCCCTTAGAGTCGACGCGTTCTACGTCATCAAAGGGGAACTGGAGGAGGCGGAGGGCTACGAGTCCGTTGACCCGCTTGAGGGTCTAAGGCTCTTAGCTTTCGACATAGAAGTCTATAATCCCCAGAGAACGCCCGACCCCAAGAGAGACCCCGTCATCATAATAGGCTACATGACCCCAGACATGGACGATGCCGAGCTCCTAACTGCGGAGGACAAGGATGACAGGCCAGTGATCCGGGGATTCGTAAAGAAGATACAAGAATACGACCCCGACATCATAGTAGGATATAACCAGAATAGGTTCGACTGGCCCTACCTTGTGGATAGGTCGAAGGTGCTGGGTATAAAGCTGGACGTTGGCAGGAAGGCTAACTCCCCTCCAACTCCTAGCGTATACGGGCATATCAGTATCGCGGGGAGACTCAACGTAGACCTCTACGACTTCGCGGAGGAGATACATGAGGTCAAGATGAAGACGCTAGAAGAAGTAGCAGACTACCTCGGAGTAATGCCCAAGGAGAAGAGGGTTATCCTCGAGTGGTGGCAGATAAGCGAGTACTGGGACGACCCAGAGAAGAGGCCAATACTCCTAAGATACGCTAGGGACGACGTCGTCTCCACGCTAGGCCTCACAGAGAAGTTCCTACCCTTCGGAGCCCAGCTCAGCCAGGTCAGCGGCCTACCCCTAGACCAGGTCATGGCGGCCAGTGTGGGCTTCCGCCTCGAGTGGAGGCTGATAAGGGAGGCCTACAAGCTAGGCGAGCTCGTGCCCAACCGTGTGGAACGCCTAGAGGAATCCTACACCGGGGCGATAGTGCTACGCCCCAAGCCTGGGGTCCACGAGAACATAGCCGTCCTAGACTTCGCGAGCATGTACCCTAACATAATGGTCCGCTACAACGTAGGCCCAGACACGCTAGTCAAGCCAGGAGAACAGGTACCCGACGAGGAGGTATACGTTGCACCAGACGTGGGCCACAAGTTCCGGAAGAGGCCTCCAGGCTTCTTCAAGATAGTCGTCGAGAAGCTACTAGTGATACGTAAGAGGATCAAGGAGGAGATGAAGAAATACCCTGTAGACTCCCCAATGTACAGGCTCCTAGATGAAAGGCAGAAAGCTGTAAAGGTCCTCGCCAACGCCTCCTACGGCTACATGGGATGGCCCCACGCCAGATGGTACTGTAAGGCATGCGCCGAATCGGTCACAGCCTGGGGCAGGCACCTCATTATGAAAGCAATCCGGAAGGCTAGAGAACTAGGCCTCAGTGTTATCTATGGCGACACCGACAGCTTATTCGTTACTTATGATCCGGAAAAGGTAGAGGAACTTATTAGGTGGGTTGAAAGCGAGCTGGGATTCGAGATAAAAATAGATAAAATATACAAGAAAGTATTCTTCACCGAGGCTAAGAAGAGGTATGTAGGCCTAACAGTAGACGGGAGAATAGACGTCGTAGGATTCGAGGCCGTTAGAGGGGACTGGAGCGAGCTAGCGAAGGAAACCCAGATGAAAGTGGCCGAGATAATCCTTTCAACAGGCGACGTGAACAAGGCTATAGACTATGTCAGAAGGATTATCGAGGACCTGCGCAAGGGTAGAATAGATATCCGCAAGCTAATAATATGGAAGACATTGACAAAGCGTCCGAGCGAGTACGCAGTCGAGCAGCCGCATATCGCGGCGGCGAAGATAATGGAGAAGATGGGCATTAAAGTGTCGCCGGGCATGAAGATCGGCTATATAATAGTTAAGGGGCCAGGTCCCCTCTCAAGAAAAGCGAAACCCTATTTCATAGTTAAAAAAGAGGATGTCGACGTCGATTATTATATTGATAAACAGGTGGTGCCAGCCGCTATGAGAATACTGTCCTACTTCGGCGTGTCGGAGAAAAGGTTGAAGAGTGGGGGAAGACAGACGAGTCTTCTAGACTTCATGGGCGGCTAGACCAGGTCGTTAAAGGTGAAGAATAGCACGTCCTTGGGTTTACCCGATAGTTTTGTCCCTGTCCTAGCGCCTATCAGTATCTTCACGCCTCTCTCGGAAGCCACCTCCAGGATCCTAGGCGTTATTATGCCGTCGAAGACCACAGCAGCTATACTACCGGGCTCGGCCTTTTGAAGCTCCGGGTATAGGTCTCTCACACTTATCCTCTTGATAGGCTTCCACTCTTTATCGTATAGGATTGCCTCAAGGCTCCCCCTAAGCTTTGGTATCTCCTCGATAACCTCCTTAGGTATCGCGGCTACCTCTTGCTGGAGAGGCTTTGCCTCCGCCTTCTTCGCTGGCGCTTCTACGGCCTCCTCCGGCTTAGGAGCTGGAGGTGGTGTAGGAGTCTTCTCCTCAACTTTCTCTGGCTTCGCCGGTGCCTTTTCCTCCTCTGCTTTTACTTTCTCTGGTTTCTCCTCTTTGCTTGTTATTCCAAGCTTTTTCTTATAGACGTCTGCCGGGACCATTTGCTCTAGGGCCTGCGCTATCTCCTTGCCGGTTAGCTCTTCGACTTCCATGCCTTTCGGTGCTCTTGCCACGTAGTCTATGTCGGCCTGGTCTAGGAGGGTTTTTAGTATGAGTTCTCCTCCCCTGTCGCCGTCGACTAGCGCTATGGCCTTCTTCTTCTTAGCTAACTCGATAATAGTCTTGGGTATCTTCTCCCTGGCCCCTTCAAGAGCTATAACGTTTGTGTAACCGTACCGGAGCAGGTTGAGTACATCGGCCCTACCCTCGACGATTATTATCGTGTCGGACTTGTCCACGTCGGGCCCAGCTGGGAGCTTCTCGGGTCCGTACTCCGTGATCTTCGGCTTCTCCTCTTCAATTGACTGGACCTCTCTCAGTATCTCCTTTATGTCCGGCTCCTTCTCCTTAATCATCTTGAGTATTTCCTTGCTCCTCTGGAGGATCCTCTTCAGCTTCTCTGCTCTTAGGTCCTTGATCTCTTCCACAGTGATCCTCGCATTGTAGGGGCCGATCCTGTCTACGGTCTCTATCATCGCGGCCAGTATAGCTGTTTCAACCCTGTCTAGGTTGCTCGGTATCATGATTGTTCCTACAGTCTTGGTTCCATGGTATCTTATCTCGACGTGTACACGGCCTATCTTGTCCTTCTTCTGGAGTTCTTCCAGGTTGAACTCGCTTCCGAGGAGTCCTTCTGTCTGCCCGAATATAGCGCCTATGACATCGTGTTTATCTACCCTGCCATCGACCTCGAGTCTAGCCTTAATTAGATACTTCACTAGCTCCTCACCTCGTTTACGGTTTATAGTAGCCCTCCTGTCTCCTCAGCGTATACACTGGATTCGCGAGGCTACTGCCAAGTCTACTAGCGGGTGTAGATAGGCTCTTTTTAGGTTACGTTTTGAGAGCACCCTTCCTAGTCCCAGGCGTAGGATGGGGGAATGTTATGGTAAGGCTCTAGTTTTCGGAGTACTTGGACGAGGTGGGGGTCCCTCAGTAGTCTCTCCCTTATTGGTTCTAAGAGTTCTATTAGCGCCTCGGCTGTGGCGTTTTTGAGATCGGCTGGGTGGAGCCTTCCCTCTATGAAGTCTCTCTCAAGGTCTTCGTACCGCTCGTAGACAATGGTGCCTCCGTATTTCTCCGGCCTTTTCACTATGAGCCGGAATCCTTCCCGCGCGAACAGTATATATTTATTTATTTCTATAATAGGATTAAACTCTATAACGCCTTTAGGGCAATACGCCTTCCTTATTAGTGCCCGGATGGTTTCGGGCTTGTAATGTATGTAGATGGTTTGCTGGGGCTTGGACTTACTCATCTTAGCCATTGCTAGAATCTCGTCTCTATCAGCCTTTGATACATCCATTCGGCCGGCCCCAGATAGCCCGGTTAGAATCGGGGTGTGGATCGCTATCGGCTTCTTGAATCCCAGCTTCTCAGCGGTGTCCCTGGCTAGCATGTGGGCTTTCCTCTGATCCATGCCTCCAAGGGCGATGTCAAGGTCCAGGTAGAATATGTCGGAGACCTGCATGAGAGGATAGATTATCTTAGACGAGTCCAGCTCCGCCTCCTCAGCCCTTCTACCCATTATGGTCAGAGCCCTCTTCACTCTTTGGAGAGTGTTCTTCTTAGCCACCCTGAGTAGTATGCTCCAGTACTCCTTATCTGACACTAGTTCCTCCGCGTCAACAAACTTCACCTTATCAAGGGGCACATTCATAGCCTCGAAGACAGCTTTAACAATCTTAGTCGCCTCCCTGATAAGGCTCAGGTCGCCGCCGAGCTTGTCATTGACCATCGCGTGCCAAGTGGCCTCGAGGACGGTGAAGTCGACGCCAGCCTCAACTAGGTCTTTAACCTTCATTATCCAGATAAGCCAGCCTATATGCACGATACCGCTCGGCTCGTACCCTATGTACCCCTTAAGCCTATCCCCGCTCTCAAGCTTTCCTCTCAACTCCTCGAGCGTCACTACTTCAACGGTATTACGTGTAATCAGGCTCAGCTTCTCCTCTACGCTCTTCAACCGGGGCACCGGACTTTAGCGATAGGAATCTATCGAATAAGGGTTTATGCGAGGGCCTACTATTGATAATCCGTGATACAATCCCCTCTTCGATCATTATGCGGAGCTCCCAGCTCCTAAGCGAAAAGCAGAGGTAGCAACCCGTACGGTAAAAACCGAGGCTGTACAGGCTATTTACAAGGCCCCCTCTCATCCAAAGGTAGCCCATTACATGCGCGCCAGACCATAGCCTTAACGGCGAAACAGCTGGATAAGGTAGCATACTATCTATTCTAACAAGGGGACGTCTGCTCCTTTTTTCCGATTCGGAATCCCTATCACCCACAATTATGAGTACTCGGCCGCTGGGCTCAACCCTCTCAATGGCTTTACGGAGGGCTTCTAGCTTCCTACCAGTACACCATCTATTCTCGGGGTTAGGAAGCGGAAACCCCTCCATTAACCCCTTGTCAACCCCAGCGTTCACTTCTACTAGATCGATTCCTGCCTTGCTCGCAATCTTTTCGGCAGCCTCTTTATTCTCCGGAAAGTCGATACCGGTGTCAACGTAGATTGCTGTTATCATGCTTGGGTCAAGGGCCTCCGAGGAGAGTAGTAGGGCCGCGGAGGAGTCTTTTCCCCCGCTCACAGGGACTACGACTTTTCTTGGCTTGACGCGATCGTAAGCCTCCCTGATTAGTTTAACAGCGCTGGATTCAAGGATTTCGAGAATGCTAGTATTCTCTCCTACTAGCTCTTCGATACTAGTTTTAGCTATAATGTCGGAATACTTCTCGGCCCGCGGTTTGATCATATAGTTTGGGGTTGAGAAGTCTACTCTTCCAAGGAGCTTGTCTCCGGAGTAAACATAGTGGAGCCCCCGGGGCCCCTTCAGTACTAACAGGAGCCCGGGATCTCCTGCCAGGCCAAGAGTGTCTAGGAGTCTCCTAGCCCCCCTCGAGTAGAGGAAGAACGTGTCATAATATGGCTCGACTGGGAGGTCTATGGTTTTGCCTTTAGGGGATCCGGATAGCACGTAGGATTTATTCCACTTAGTTTTCAATCTTATAACAGCTCTACCCCTTGTAAGTAGGGAATGAATCATTTCAACAGTACTGTTCCTTACCCTCTTAGTCCTTGCTTGGAGGATTGCGGTGAAAGGCGTCTCGTCCTCTAGGGGCTTAACTAGAGGATAGATGTCCGCCTCCTCCCTCCCCAGCACGACTATCGTGAAGGGTTCTATCCTTGATTGTATTTCTCGGATTAGCCTCTCGCCCCGCAGGCCTCCAAGGCTCTCCACCCTCCAATGGCTGACCTCGGCGAAGCGCTTCAAGACGGCGTTGACAGCGTCAGCGTCTCTCTTACTCCGGACAAGGATCTTCACGCTATTCTCCCTCTGAGGGGCTCTTTAGGCTTCTGTATTCTCCGCTAATCACTCCTCCTCGTCGGTGGGGAGCATTATTATTATCCCAGTAGCTGTGAGGAGCCCTCCTAGGAGGACTAGGCCTATAATGAATAAGATTTTAAGCACATGTATGAATTCTTGGTCGCTCATAAAGGCTAGCGCGTAGGGTGTAGCTATTCCCAGCACTATCCCCGTTAGGGCGAACGCTACGCCGGCCCAGATATTTCGTCTGCTTCCCACTCTTAGGCCCCACTGGGGATTTCGCGGGCCGCTTCAAGAGTTAAATTTCATGCATGGCATACATGCGCTGGGAAGTATCCAACGCCCGGGTGAGCATTTTATTGGCCAGGAGTCTGAGAAGCGCGGCTATCCCCGAGGACAATGCTGGCCGGCAATACCATATTGGCGTGGCTCCAGGCGAGGTTTCAAGGTATGTCCTACTACCGGGAGATCCCGAGAGGACTAAGCTAATATCATCCCTCTGGGATGAGGCCCGCCTAGTCGCCTCCCATAGAGAATACACTACCTTCACTGGACGTTACAGGGGAGTGCGGATCTCTACGACTAGTACTGGAATAGGAGCGCCAAGCGCCGCGATAGCTGTGGAGGAGTTGTTAAGGGTGGGGGCTGATACCTTTATCAGGGTCGGCACGATGGGGGCGATACGGCCTGACATAAAGCCTGGAACCCTGGTAATCGGGAGAGCCGCGGCTAGACTAGAGGGTGCCAGCAAGCAATACGTGCCGGAATGGTATCCGGCCGCTGCTGATCCACAAGTGGTAATGGCCCTGATAGAAGCGGCGGAGAGTATGGGAGCGGATTATGAAGTGGGCGTTGTGGCTAGCACCGACAGCTTCTACTTGGGCCAGGGAAGGCCTGGGTTCCGGAACTTCTACACGCCGGCCGCGGCAAGCCTTATCCCCTTGCTCGCCGCTGCCGGCGTCCTAGGCTTTGAGATGGAGTCGAGCGCCATATTCACGGTGTCATCGATATATGGGGCTAGGGCGGGTTGTATATGTGCAGCAGTGGCAAATAGGGTAACCGATGAATTCATCGTAGACGCTGGCGTTGAGGAGGCGTCTAGGGTTGCAAGCGAGGCGGTGAGGATCCTTTGGGAGTGGGACGAAGCTTTAAGGAGGAGTGGAAAGAGGTACTTTTATCCGAGCATCGCCAGGAGCACGTCTCAATAGGCAACCTAAACATTGACATAACCGTTGAGATTCGGGAATATCCGAAGCCCGACACGACTATCTTCGCGGAGAGAGCATGGATCGGCCCGGGTGGAGCGGCTACAAACTACGCTGTAGCAATAGCTAAAATGGGACAAGCAGTAAAGCTAGTTGCGAGGACGGGTGAAGACGCTCTTCGGCTGGGCATCGTTGACGAGTTGGAAAGAGCGGGTGTCGACACGAGCTATGTTCAAGTAGCGAAGGGGGAGTCTCCGGGCACTGTCGTAGTCCTAGTCAACCCCTCGGACTCATCGCGTGCAATGGTCTCAGTGCGAGGAGCTAATGCTGGCTTGTCCGGCACGCTAGTCCCTCCTGGCGGTGACGTTTACCATTTCGCTAGCACTAGCCCTCGAGTGATCCGTGAGGCGTCTCAGGCGCTAGGCGGGGTTGTATCCTACGATCCTGGCAGCGAGGTTTTCAGGGGCATTGAGGGCTTAGAGGACCTCTCAGGCGTAGTTAGGATACTGTACCTGAGCCTGAAAGAAGCTGAGAGGATCCCCCACCCTAATACTAAGAATCTCTTGGAACTCGGCTTTGAGCTAGTCGTAATAAAGCTGGGCGAGGAGGGAGCGATAGCGTATTCTCGAGATGGGGTCTACCGTGCAAGGCCTGTTCGCTTGGAAGGGTTAGTCGACGTTACAGGAGCGGGAGACGTGTTCGATGCAGCCTTCAATCTTTGCTGGGCCGCTGGCTGCGGTATCGAGAGTAGTCTAGAGTTCGCGGTCCTAGTGGGGGCGATTAAGACTACTCGCCGCGGTAGCTCTAATGCACCCTCGAGGCAGGATATCTTAGAGTTTATTGAAAGGATTTAAGGAGCCCTAGCTAGCTTCTTCAGCGGGCTTCTCTTCCTTAAACTTCTCCCTAAGCCTGGCGACTATTCGCTCGGGTAGCCTTACCCCGGCCCCTTCTGAGGCTTTAATCACAGCTTCGAGGAACTCTACGGGTTTCACCGCTTCGCGTATCTTGCCGAGGTCGACCAGGTATACCTTACTGGTGGCCGGATCGAATACTCGTATTATGTCTTTGAAGCCGCCGGCTTTCTCGTCCCTGACCCTGTAGACGTCTAGTTGTCTAAGACCTAATTCCTCGATAATTTTTTTGTATAGTGTTAGGGTTCGAACCACTCTTTCTCCCCAATACCTACACTCCCCCCTCCTTCCCCGCTTAAAAGGACATCCCTCGAGTAATGGGTGGCAATAGTGAAGGCTAGAGTAACTATAGACCTATATCAGCTGGCTAGGGAACTATCCTCGAGTAGGAGATACGTCTCAATTAACTACCTCTCGCGGAGGTTAGCCATCTCTGAGAAGACGGCTGGCAAAATACTCTCAAAGCTAGAGAGAATGGGGCTCGCCCGGAGGTACAGTAACAGGGCGTATGAGGTGAATTATTTTCTGAGAGACAAGTAAACCCTTAAAACTAAATATGTAATTATTAGCCATATAATAGACATAGCATAGTAGAAAGTGCTCTGCAACTTATAGCCAGCGTAGATACTCAGGGCTACAGAAAGTATTGAAACACTCAAAGCTCCTATTCCCAGAGCGTTCACTTTATTGGGCAACCCTCTACACCCTTAACCCGGAGCCCCTCCGATAGTAAAGGGTGGTCTGCCTTGAAGGATCTAATAAGAAGACTATGCAGTTGCCAAGAGTGCACTATCGACGAACTCTTACAAGGCATCGAGGCCGATAGGGTAGAGGCCAGAAAGCGCCTGGCCCAGCTTGTTAGAGAAGGCCTCGTTGAGAAGAAACCCGATTATGATAGGAGGAAAATGGTTTTCCATGCTAGAGACGAGCTATGCGCGGGCCTCTCGTGAAACCTCCCTGATAGTTTCTCCTATGATCTCTATGGCCTTGAAGAGGAGTTCTTCTGGTATAGTTAGGGGCGGCGCTATTCTTATCGTAGACACGCCTGCACCAATCACTAGTATCCCCTTCTTAAAAGAGCGCATGAGCACCTCCGCCAGCTCCTTTTTAGCAGGCTCCTTTGTCTCGCGGGACCTCACTAGCTCGACGCCGATCATGAAGCCGAGGCCTCTAACATCGCCGATTAGCTCGACCTCGCTGGCTAGGTCTTTGAAGTACTTCTTGACCTCTTCTCCCAGTCTAAGAGCCCTCTCCGGTAGCCTCTCACTCTTCATGGTATCTATAACAGCGCTCATTGCTGCAAGGGCTACGGGATTGCCCCCGAAGGTGTTAGCGTGGCTTCCAGGCGGGAGGTTCATGACCTCCTTTTTGCCCACGACGGCTCCCAATGGTAGGCCGTTGGCTATGGCCTTAGCCATGGCGACTAGATCGGGTTCAACGCCCCAGTGTTCTATGCCGAACCACTTCCCGGTTCTACCAAAGCCTGCTTGCACTTCATCGCTTGCCAGGAGTATGCCGTGCTTATCCGCGAGCCTTCTAAGGGCTGGGAAGAAGTTTCTCGGAGGGACAATGTAGCCTCCCTCGCCCTGAACAGGCTCGGCTATTATTAGGGATACTTCTGAGGGGTCGACGAGCTTCCCGAATATCCACTCCTCCAGGAAGCCTATAACAGCCTCGCCGCACTCCTCCTCCGTCTCAACTCGGAAGGGGCAACGGTAGGGGTAGGGATAGGGCACATGTATTATTCCCGGGACTAGGGGCGAGAAGCCCTTCCTCTGAACCGGCTTGCTAGCAGTGAGGCTCATTGCTCCATAGGTTCTCCCGTGGAAGGCTCCCAGGAAGGCTATCACGTAGGGCCTCTTATTTTGGAAGTAGCCTCTGGCTATCTTTAAGACGCCCTCAACGCTCTCAGCCCCGCTGTTAGTGTAGAAGACCTTGCCGTCAGATATTGGGGCTACTGAGAGGAGCTTCTCGGCGCCTTTAACGGCTTCTTCGTAGTAGAAGTCCGTAAGCGAGTAGTGAACAAGCTTCTCGACTTGCCGTTTAACTGCTTCTACAACCCTGGGATGCTTGTGGCCGAGGTTGACGACGGCTAGGCCGCTATTAAGGTCTATATAAGTATTCCCGTCTACATCCCTGATCAACGCGCCCTCAGCAGTATCGACTACTAGCGGGTACCACCTAACGAATGATTGCATTATGAGGTTTCTATCCTTCTCGATGATTTCCCTAGCCTTGGGGCCTGGAGGCTCAACCACAATCTTTGGAGCTTCCATCGCTGGAGACACCACGATGAACTAGTAGGCCCGGCTCCATATTATAACCTCGGCTAAGATCGCTGTGTAATTATGGGGGGAGGAAATGGTTGAGCTAGAGATTATCGAGGAATACCTACTCGAAGGGGAGAGGAGGTATAGAGTGCGCGTGAAGGGGACAAGAATAGTCTTGAACGTCGGCGCCAGCTCCCCGGAGGAGGCTCTTGAAAAGGCCGCGAGGCTTTACGAGAAAATCTCCGGTAAGCTTAGGACTCCGGCTTAACCTTTCTACCACCCAGAATGTAAGCGAAGTCCCCGTCAATGTAGTACTCTTTCTTCCATATTGGAAGCTCATGCTTAATCCTCTCAATCATCTCGCCAAGAGCAGGGAGCACGCTCCTCCTACTCACGCCAGCAACAACTATCACCATAGTAATATCCCCAGGCTTCAAATCGCCATAATAGTGATAAGCCGCGGCGAAGGAGAGCGAGTACTTCACCGCCACAGCCTCAGCTATCTCCTCAAGCTTCATCTCAGCCAGATCAACCGCGGCCTCGTAGCTGAGCTTCTCAACCCTGCTCCCATCAGGGTTTACCCCGCGGACGACGCCTACAAAAATCCCTATCCCACCCGTGTCAGGAGCAGAAGCCGAGGCCTCGCTTACGAGCCCCATTATATCTATACTGACGCCTTTACGTAGAACACCAGCTTTGATCCTAGGACCTCCGCCCTCGGGAGGAGGCATTACATGAATAGTAGCGCCTGGAGGGACCACAGAGTCCCTCTTCAACCTTCTACCAGCCTCGTCTATGACAACAATGTTTTCGGGCCCAACTATCTTGAAGGCCCTCTTCAAACCTTCACTCTCCGATAATAGTCTACTAATCACGTCTCCAATCCTAGCGGGACCCTCAACCTCTATTCTCAATAGAGGGGTTCCAGCATAGTCCCTCAGGATACTATACAACTTAACGATTACAGCTTTCCCGGCCATCCCGGATTCATCCGCCCTAGATCTTCTTCTCAACCCTTTTTCTCTTAGCCTCTATAGCTCTGTGAAACTCCTCGGCAGTCCTTTTGAGAGCCTCTATAATGCAGTCATCGGAGTTTTCAACGAGGGTCTTTAGGAACTTGGCCGCACACCTGCTACTGTGGAAGTACAGTACGACTCCTCCACGGCTAATAACGATTCCCTGGCCCTCCGGGAACTTCCTCCCGCACACCGTGCACTCATAGAGGCGTTTAGGCATGCCCCACCAATCCCCGGCTACCCCTGGAGCATGCTCCGGTAAATTAATAAGGCATGATAGAAGCGAGGGTAACAGGTTAGTGGAGAGGGACGACGAGACAACCCCCATATCCCCCAGGTGACGAGTAGAATGGCTAGAGAAGCTGTGATAGAGCTTATTGATAACAGGCTGAGGAGCCTAGTCCAAGAGAGGGGCTGGGGGACCCTTACACCCGTACAGGAGATGGCCCTACCCGTAATACTCGAGGGTTACAACGTACTAATAATGGCTCCCACGGGCGAGGGGAAGACCGAGGCAGCACTGCTCCCAATACTCTCAATGATGCTCCAGAGACAAGTTGAACCTGTGAGCCTACTCTACATAACCCCTATGAAAGCCCTCATCAACGACATCTACTTGCGGATTAGCTGGTGGGCCTCAAGACTAGGGTTCAGGGTAGCGAGGAAGCATGGAGACACCTCTACGGCGGAGAGGAATAGGAGGCTCCGGGAGAAACCCCACATACTCATAACCACTCCGGAAAGCCTCGAAATAGACCTAGACTGGGCTCCCAAGTTCCGGGAAAGCTACAGGAACCTACAATGGGTTATAGTAGACGAGGTACACGAGCTACTAGCTGGCAAGAGGGGAGCCCAATTCCTACTACAGCTAGAGAGGCTACGAGAAATAGCTGATAAAGACTTCCAAGTAATAGGACTCTCAGCAACAGTGGGCGACCCCGAGTGGACGATAAGGCTCCTCACGGGCTCCAGTAACAGGCCCTGGAGGATAGTAGACTCTACTACTAGGAAGAAGCCGGAGATAACGGTCAGGTACGCGGGTGAGCAGGGCGACCCGTGGTATACGGTTGCAAAGACCATTGTCGAAGAAATCGAGAAGCCTAGCCTAATCTTCGTTAACAGTAGATATGTGGCCGAGAGAGTGAAAGCAGCGCTCGAAGAACTTGGAGCAACCGACGTATTCGTACACCACTCTAGCGTATCAGCAGAGCTTCGCGAGGAAGCCGAAGAGAAACTCCGAAACGGCGAGTTATCCGGAGTAGTATGCACCAAGACGCTTGAAGTCGGGATAGATGTCGGTAAGATAAAGAAAGTCATCCAGGTAAAAAGCCCCGGGAGAGTCGCAAGCCTCCTCCAGAGAATAGGCAGAAGCGGGCACACGCGCTACGGCACGCCCAGAGGAGCAATAATTGCCACAGATCCACTCGACGTCCTCGAATCAATATCAATAGCAAGTCTGGCAATGGAAGGAAAGGTAGAGAAAACGACAATATCCAGGATCCCGCTAGACGTTGTAGCCAGGGAGATACAGGGAATCCTCCTAGAAAGAAAGAAGGCGAAGACCGAGGAGATATACAAGATACTGGCGAGAAGCCCCGCTTCAAGAATGACGAGAGAGGAATTCGAGAGACTAATAGAATACCTAGCAAGCGTAGGAGTCGTAAGGCGCGAGGCCGACAGCATAAGGCTAGGATCAACATTCTACAAGATATGGAGGTTCCGGAATGACAAGACAGCCCGTGCCTGGTGGAGCAGGGACTTCAGCGAGTTCTTCTCAATGATAAATGAAAGGGACTCCTTCACCGTGAAGTACGGCGATAAGGTAATCGGGTTCATAGACGCAATATTCGTCTACAGGAACCTCCGAGTAGGCGATATCATTAGACTAGCAGGCAAGACATGGGCGGTCAAGAGAATTGACGACAACAGTGGGAGAATAGATGTAGAGCCCTCATCCAGCCCCGCAGAGGTCCCATTATGGAGGGGGGAAGGCCCCAGGAGGAGCTACCAGGTAGCTTCCAGAATATCAGAGATACTCGAACTAGGCCCCCCAAGAGGTGTTGGTATTAACCATGTGGAAGAGGCTCTTATACGAGAGTGGAGCAAGGAGTACGCTAAACGGGGCCTGCCAATACCGAGCCCAACCACCATTATCTACGAGACCTATAACGATGAACACATTATAACCGCATTACTAGGTAGCGGTGCAAACGAGGTCCTAGGACTAGTAGCATTTCATGAAGCCTCGAAAAAACTCGGTTTAAACGTCCACTACAGAGCGAGCTTCTCAGGTTTCAGCGTTAAAGCCCCAGGAATCAACCCCCTGGAAATACTATCCCAGATCGAGCCTGCGGACTTAGAGGAGATAGTGTGGGCGGCCCTTGATAAGAGCCCCTACCTCTACCAAGTGATCCGCGATATACAATTGTCGTTCGGGAAGATAGGCTCGCTCGACTGGGACTCCGACGATCTCATAGTTGAAGAGGCGAAGAGGCAGGTAATAGAAGAATACCTCGACATAGACACGGCTAGACGGTTCATCGAGCAACTAAAGTCTGGGAGGATAACAATAGAAACGCCGATGGGAGGAGGACTAACGCCTATAGCTAGAGAGATCCTCAAGTCGCCCGCCATAAGGCCATGGATACCGGACCTCTCCCTAAGGATAGCCAGGCTACTCGAGGGGACCGCTCTAACGGTCTTCGAAGTAGCAGACATCCTAGAACTAGCAGAGAGAACTGTTGAAGCGAAGATCAAAGAGATGAGGAAGCCAGAGTATAGTGAGAATAGGGTAGTGGGCTTTATAGACGTAGACGAAGACGAGTGGAGATGGACGCTAGTACGCTCCCTAAGGGAAGTCACGGAGATGGAGGAATTCTCCGAGAGCTTCACGCCCAGGCTGAGAAGGGAGCCTCTAAGGGTCCTCCTAAGAATAGGGCCCTCAACTAGGGGCAGGGAACTCATAGTGACGCCGGAGTCGCTAGACAACAGGTTCGGGGAGCTAGCCAAGAGCTTGCCCCCCGAGATATACCAGGTGAGGATAACCTCAGCTTATAGTGAGAACACTAGAGACGACGTTGCGATAACCCATTACTACGTGCCACTATCCGCCCTCAAATACCTCCTGTTAAACGCGGCCAGATACATAGAAGGAAAATACTACTACTTCTAACAATCGGCGCGAGCAGGGGAAAGAGGCGCCCCCGATGAGGATAACGCCGATATACACAGGTGCTGAGCCGCTATACAAGGCGCTTGCGAAGGCAACCTCAAAGGCTAGAGAGGACAGTGAGTGGTCCTACGTGCGTGAAAGACTAGATGAAGTAACAACCCTTTACGAGGCGATCCTCGAGTACAAAGCCAGAGCAGGACTAACATTGCCGAAAACAGTAGTAGATCTTATCGAGGGGCTAGAGAGCCTAGAGGAGCCTTCAGTTATCATCGAGAAGCTTTCCGAGATAGAGGCTAGGCTTCGAGGCATCCTACCATACTACAAGGCTACCTCCATGTACACGACTAGAGCAAGGCTTGCTGCAAGCCTGCTACTAGTCATAATAGCTGGCTACCTCCTCTATATTGGCGGTAGCTTGGAGGCCCTAATGGTAGCGGTCGCTGGAGTGGGACTAGGAGTCTCCGGATTATTCACGTATACCTCACCAGCATCCTCCATCCTTGTCCTAGCTGGGGCAGTCCTGCAAGGATTGATCGCGGGGCGGGATCCCTACCTGGTAATAGCCTGGATACTGGCTGTTCTAGCTTCAGCTATCGCTAGTGTTCTCCCCCTAGCCTTCAAATTGCCGGCAAGCTACGGTGAGGGAGTCTAGTACATGGACGTGTATGCTCTCGTGAGCGCGCTCTCGAACATTGATCCAAGGCTCGCCGTCTACATCCTATCCCTACTGCCAGTAATAGAGCCGAGATACGCCGTAGTCGTCGGGGTAACGGTTTACGGTTTGGAAACGTGGGAGGCACTTACAGCCTCACTATTGGGACTAGCTACGCTTTCAATTCTCTTAACCCTCTTCCTAGAGGGCCTAATGGAATCCGCCCTCCATGGAGCCCTAGCTCGGATTACGGTTCTCCACAAGCTGGCCTCATGGGTGCAATCGAGGAGTCTCGCGAGGGCCAGCAAGTACAGGGAGTACGGTCTCCTAGGAGTTCTAGTTTTTGTGGCGATCCCCCTGCCATTAACCGGTGTTTATAGCGGGTCTGTTTTGGGACTCGTACTAGGATTAAATAAAAAAGAATTGTTTACGTCATTATTCGCTGGCGGCCTGCTGAGTCTAGGGGTCACACTGCTGGGTGCTAGTGTTACTCGACTACCTTGATCTCCTTCCTAGCCTCCCATAGGCCGTGGAGGTTACAATAAGTTATCACGTACAGGGTACCGGGCTTCTGTAGAGTTAGCTTAATCTTAGCCTCGGGCAGGGTGTAGTCGGGCTCCCACTCGATCTTGGCGACCCTCACCGGGTTGAAGGGTCTCCCCTCCTCGTAGAACCATACCTCGGCGTACCTGATGGAGTGCTGAGGTTTCATCTCGTGGGGGCCGACCTTAATGGTGATCTCGAACGCCTCTCCCTTCTTCACAGTATCGGGTGCTTCAATCTTCGCCGTGTGTGTCTCAGCCTTAGAAATGGCCTGCTGGGGTGCCTCCTCCTGCGTGTATATTAGGTCTCCGAACTTGGCCATGATTATTCACCGGCTCTTCCTAGTGGGCTTGAAGGCTATTAGAAGTTCATACGTATTTCAACTATATCCAAACCAACCTTAATATCCCGGTATCACCGGGCTTCTTCGCCATTATTCCATACGCTGGGAGATTATCGCATGGGCTGCAGGGAAGCCTAGGCGAACAGCCCCAGCCTTAACGGTGATACGCGCAATGAAGAGGCTCGACCCGGTCTACAC
>Ga0256831_1000526_pt1 | contig 19685 bp, 15 predicted proteins | sample 132544metaG_FD_189087 | JGI IMG/M metagenome (GOLD analysis project Ga0256831, IMG submission 189087) | Hydrothermal vent microbial communities from Lau Basin, Pacific Ocean - 132-544 | ecosystem: Environmental > Aquatic > Marine > Hydrothermal vents | place: Pacific Ocean: Lau Basin | collected... | reverse complement strand
CGCCAGGAGCTTTCTCTGGCCGAAGGAGAGTTCGCCCGCCGCTTTTCCCTGTTGTCCGGCCAGGGAAAAGCGCTCCAGGACGGACGATCCACGGGAGGAGATCGCCCGCGCCTCTTCGGCCTTCCACAACCTCCTCCTAAACCAGGCCCCCAACGCGGTGTCCCCCGGCCGCCGGCCGCGCCACCACAAGAGCAAGTTGTCCAGGGCGGAAAGATCGGGGACCAGCCTGTTCACCTGGAAAGTCCGGACGATTCCCTGGTGAAACCGGGCGGCCGCCGGCATCTTGAGCAGGTCGTTGCCCTTCCATAGGACGCGGCCGCAATCTGCCCGGATCATTCCCCCGATCACGTTCAGCAGTGTCGTCTTCCCGGCCCCGTTGGGCCCCATCAGCCCGCAGATTATCCCGGGCTGGAGTTCCAGGCTCACATCATTCAGGGCGGCCACTCCGCCGAATCTCTTGCTCAAATGACTGATGCGCAGGCTCATGCTGGAGCCTCGCCGCGTTCGGGTGATTTTGCGGACAACCCAGCGCCGATCAGCCCCTTGGGCCGAACCAACAAAACGAAAACCAGGATCAGGCCATAGAGACCCCCCCGGACGTGCCCCACAACCGGTCCGGGAAGACCGATGAATCTCAACAACTCGGGTAGAACAATCAGAAGGACCGCACCTAACAAGGACCCCGCAATTCTTCCACTTCCCCCGATCACCACCATGCACAAGATCATCACCGATTCCATGACCTGGAACGATGTCGGATCGATGAATCCCATGTATCCCGCGTAAACGGCTCCCGCCAGTGCCGCCAGGCCTGCCGAAACCACAAAGGCTTCCAACTTCACTTGTCCCGGTTTACGTCCAGTCGCAAGCACCAGCAGTTCGTCCTCCCGAACGGCGGTCATCACGCGGCCGAAAGGGGAAGAAACGAGCCCCTGAACGGCCAGGCAGACCAATCCCAACATGACCGCCGCCACCAGGAGGTTTTCTGCGGGAGTGTCCACCCGCCAGCCGGCAATGGTGGGAACAGGGATGCCCGTAAAACCCAGGGCGCCGCCCGTCAGGGACGTCCAGTTGTTCATCACGGTGAAGACCACCACCTGGAAGGCGAAGCTCACGATGACGAAGTAATCATCGCGGACGCGGAGAGAAGGAAGCCCTGCCACCAGTCCGACCACCGCGGCCGCCACCATGGCCAGAAAGGCGGCCGGTATCGTCGGAATGCCCAGGTCCCTTGTCAGGATGGCCAGGGTATACGCGCCGATCCCGAAAAATGCGGCATGGGAAAGGGAGAAGATCCCCAGGTGTCCGATCAGCAAGTCGAGAGAGACGGCCAGCGCGCCGTAGATGCAGACGAGAACGAGGATGTGCAGGAGATATGCCACGCCTCAACTCCTCCGCAGTCGCAGCCCCATCACGCCCCCCGGCCGCCACAGCATGATCACGATCAGCATCAAGAACACGATGACGTCGAGCCACTCCGATGAGAGGGCGAGAACACCGAACTGCTGCAGGAACGCCACCACAAGCGAGGCCACCAGCAGACCGGCCAGAGAACCCACCCCGCCGATCAACGTGGCCACCACTCCCAGGAGCAGGGCGTGCAGCCCCATGGTCGGGGTGATCACCAGGTCCAGTCCTACCATGATCCCCGAAACTCCGCCAAGCAGACCGCCCATCGCAAAGCAGCCCAGGGCCACGCGGTCGGGATTGATCCCGGAAATACGGGCAAGAGTCGGATCGGAGGACACCGCCCGGAATACGAGCCCCACGCGGGACACGCGGCCGATCCACCAGCCCCCACCGGCGACCAGGATACTGATGGCAAGGATTCCCAGCTGGATGGAGGTCAGGCGCGCCCCCAGAAGTGAAACCACGGAAACCTGGCGGCCCGGCAGAAGGCTTCGCGCCTCGTCCCCCATAAAAAGGGCGATGCACTCCTGCACTACGATGTAAGCGCCCAGGGATGCCAGCATCTGGATCAATGACGATGCGCGCCGCCTCTGGAGGGGAAGAAAGAGCCACCGGCCGAGGGCCCAGCCACAGGCACTCGCCGCCGCCAGAGCCAGGACGATCGCCCCCATCAAGGGGATGTGCAGGATTCCGGCAGCCAGGTAGGCGACATAGGCGCCCAACGCCAATGCCGCCCCCACACCGAAGTGGAAAACCCCCGTAGCTGCGTAGATGACGCTGAATGCCGCGCCGACGATGAAGAGCCCGGCCGCGGCGACAAGAGTGTTGGCCAGCAACTGGAGGTAAATTCCCGTCCTCCTGCCCTTAGGGCCTGGTCTGCGGAATCTTCTAGGCTGGGATAGGGTCAACCGCCGATGGTAGTGACAAGCACCGGCTTGCCATTTTGGATCTTCTTGATGGCCATCGGCTTGACCACGTCACCATTCTTGTCGAAGGTGATCACCCCCGAGGCGCCCTGGTATTTTTTCACTCCCTCCAGGTAGCGGCGCACCGGGTCGCCGGTCACCTTCTCCTTGGCGGGCAAAGAACGAAAAGCGGCGGCGATGAGCTGCACGGCATCGTAGGCCTCGGCGGCGAACAGCTCCGGGTCCTTCCCGTAGGCCTTCTTGTAAGCTTCCTTGAAGCGTTTTACGGTGTCGCCGGAGGCCTGGGCCGGAAGGATATAAAGGGCGCCCTCGGCGGCCTTTCCGGCATCCCTCAGTACGGAAGGGTCCTCCACCGCCTCCGTCTGGAAGTAAAGGGGAAGGCCGAGCCCGATTTCCCGCGACTGCTTCATGACCAGCACGGTGTCCTTGGGATACGACACCACCACCACCGCCTGGCAGTCCATCCCTTTGATCTTGGTGAGCTGGGCGCGCAGGTCGGTGGCTTCCTGGGCGTAGCCCTCGGCCGCCACCACCTTGCCGCCAAGAGACGTGAAGGTGCGGCTGAAGGACTCCTTGTTGCCCACGCCCCCCTCGTTGTTCACGTAGAGGATCGCCACCTTCTTCAGTCCTACCTGGTCGTGCAGGTAGCGAGCGAAAGCCTTCCCCCGCAGGTCGTCCGATGGAATGACCCGGAAAATGAACCGGCCGGCCTGACTGATCTTGGGGTTGGTGGAGGCGGGGCTGACCAGGACCACGCCGTCGCGTTCCGCCAGGGGCGCAATGGCAAGGGTGACACTGCTGCAAACGCCCCCGACAATGGCGGCAGGGTGAACGGACTGGGTGAGCTTGCGGTAGGCTGAGACGCCATCCTTGGGATGGCACCTGGTATCCTCGGTCACCAGCTTGAGTTTCCGTCCGTGGATCCCGCCGGCCTCGTTGATCTGCTTGACGGCCAGCTCCGCGCCGCGACTGGGCGGAATGCCCCACTGAGCGGCATCGCCGGTCAGGGGCAGGGTGGCTCCGATGACATAGTCCCCTTGCCGGCCCCCACAGCCGCCGATGAGCAGCAAGCCCGCGGCGGCCGCCAGGGCGAGAAATCGCGAATTTTTCATGACGTTCCTCCTCGAGAATCTTCCTTGGCTTTGGCCATACTGCGGTATCCTGCCCGGAATTCACATCCCTGACGCACGAGAACGAGGCCAACCATCAGGATTATGATCGTCCCCAAGTCCCACTTCCAGCGGAGAACGGCGCCGATCACCAAAGCGGCCGCACAGTTCCAGCTCAGGGACGCAAGGTTCCACAGGTAGATGCCGATCTCCGAGGCTCCATCCAGGCTTGGTGAATCGCTCGCCTGGGATCCTTTTCGATCCTGCAACTCGACCACCCACTCTCGAACCTGCCTGGCGATTGCGTGACAGACAATACCCGTCACATACAAGACCACAAAAAAGGACACAAGGGCGCCCAAATTCTGGACCCATTCGCCCCCAGAGTGGAAAGGCGAAGAAAACAGCCCTCCAGGCACAAATCTCTCCAAAAGCGATTGGGACGACGTGATTTGCGGCACGATATAGACCAAAGCGCCAGGGATGACGAAGGCCACGTCGAAGATTCGAAAGAAGCCGAAGGCGCTATTCAAGCCCTGAAACCTACCGGAATTACTCATTCCGCACCCTCCTCTCTCATTTTCCAAATGAGCCTGCACAGAGCCAGCAATTCCTCCTGGCGGTCCTCCCACTTCCGGCTGGGAATGAAGGCGCTTCGCAAACCGGCCTGGCGGACCCTCTCCAGCAGATTCAAGGCCTCCTCCCGGTTCATACCCTGGGCCAGGGCGCCATGGAACAAAAGTCCGTATTCCATCTCAAGAGATGTGTTGAAAATAGCCGGGTTGTCCGTATTGAGACTCACGCTGAGGGCCGGCGTGTCACCGTCCCGGTGTTGCCAGCGAAAGACAGGGTGATCGGAGATCCGGTCCAAGCCCATGATCAGGAAGTTGGAGCTGATGTTGGCCTCTACGATCACCCCCCGGCGGGCCACTTCTCCCGTCACATATTCCTGCATGCGGGCCACGCGCCGGTAGAATTCCCTGTCGTGGACCACGTGGCGAAGCTCCATACCACGCATCAAGTTGCCGGGGCTGTTGAAATAATTTTCCACCATTTCAGCCAGGATCTTGTAGGGTCCCCCCCCGACCCTGCCCTCCAGGGCGCGGGCGAGTTCCCTGTCACCCAGGCGCCTGAGGACCCGCTCGCGCTCGGAATCCGGAGAATAACGATTGCGCTCAAAATAATCCCGTGTCGTTCCATCACCCAGGAGACGCAGGAAGAACGCCTCGTGCCGCAACCGGAAGAACAGCCGGAGGCTATGCATATCCACCCTGGGATTGTCGAACCAGGTGCGTGCCAGGGCGATCAGACGTTCCTCGCAGCGCGCCAGGCCGCCCACATCGATCACGTGTTCAGTGGCCAGGTGGTGCTGCCAGACCTCGTTGAGAACCTCATCCTCCAAAGTAATGGTCACGGGGGAATAGTGACTGTACCACCATTCGGGATCGACTCCCAGGGCCAGCCCGTGCCCCAGGCGATCCCCGGGGAGGAAACGAAAAGCTTCCAGCAGCCAGGAGATGCCGCGCAGAATGGTCACCAGGTCGAAGAAGTCCTCTCCGGCGTGAAAAGTGAGGCCCAGGCTTTTCCGTCTTCCCACCTTTCCGCCGTAGCGCCATGCGTCGCGAAGAAGTGAAATCGGCGGGAAAAAAACATAATTGGGAATGGATGTCTCCACGTTCGCGACATCGATCCCTACCAGGTAATTGGTAAGTTCGGGATACCTCTCGCACAGGGAGCTGATGACCATGGCGCTGGTAAGGTAAGACTGGCACTGGTCGGCCAGGACCTGCCACCTGGTTATGCCCTCTCCTTCATCCTGTTGCGGGGAATTCCACCCCAGCTCCCTCCGCTTCAGGGCCAATTCATAGGCGTCTTCGTCCGGCTTGGTGAAATGTGCGACGATTCCCAGGTGGGGAGGGATGCCCCCGTTTCCATTCGGGGTCACACGTTGGTGATCAAAGGGGCGCCGGCATTTGCGCCGTGGACCCCGGAGTTCACCGCAAGCGCCCGGAACATTCGGGATTTCATCGTCCTCTTCCAGGTGGCGAGGAAGGCACCCCTTTCCATTCGACCTTGCACCTTTGTGGTCAAATGGGCGCCGGCATTTGGGCCGGAGATCCAGGAGTTCATCGAACTCATGCCAAAGGCCCGGAACATTCGGGATTTCCTCGAAATCTCGACTCCTCTTCTTCAAGGAACACCTGTTCCAGATGGGACAAACTCCCGCGATGGGACCCGCCGCCAGCAACCGGCGATAGGTGTCCAGTATGGTCACCAGGCGTTTCTTGATCTCGTTGATATGGGTGTCATCGGGACAAATGCGAACCTCCAGCACCATAAGCTGGTAACTAGTGAGAATGGTCTGCAGGGACCGAGTGATTTCCGGGATGAAGGTCTTCATGCTCCGGAACTTCCGGCGGAAGGCCCGGAATCCCACACTCTCCCGCGACATGACCATCCGCCTGTAGACGGCGTTCTTCAGCTGGAGGTACAGGGCCAACTGAAGCTCCGCAATCTTGCTGCCGGAACATTTTTCCTTGATCCTCGTCAGGACAAGACCCAGGAAGACCCTTTCGTTGAGCAGAGCCTCCCGGAGAAGGCGGGGATCCATGTCACAATGGCCCGCCTTGCAGGGATGGGGGTCTTTTCTGTTCCGTTTTTTCCTGAGACCCCCCCATACATGGGAACTCCAACCCCCGGCACCAAAATCCCCCGCCGACACGGCACAGCGTTGCATGGCAACCTGGAAATATTCCCGAATGCAGGCCCCATCCAATTTTGAAAGAAAATGGAGCGGTGTCGATTCGCCTGTGAGCCAAGCGAGGCTATTTAGGATTTCAGGTTTAAGTTCTTCTCCTGCGCCGCCATCTTCACATTTATTCCGGGGATTGCCTCCAGTAGCACCATGCCGGCCATTCCTGCCTCCTCCACCGTTCTCGGGGTCCATACCGCAGGCACACCAATCCAACAGCCACCACCGCAAAACCAGCAGACCGGCGAGAGCCTGCAGGGAGGTGACGCCGCCGGGAACTCCGCTGGCCACGATTCCCCGCCGGGAAAGCCTCTTGATCACATCGATGTAGAAGCCGGAAGAGGGATCGAGAAAGACATCGATCATCCCCTGGAAGGAAATCAACGAGGAAAGATGCACATGCGTCTCTGCAAGGCCTCTCTCTACGACGGAAAGGACATCCTGATCATTGATCAGCAAGTCCCGCCAGGGATGGTAAGCGGGATGATCGAAGGCCACGCCTTTTGCCACAAGGTAGGCCGCGATGATGGGAGAGATGTCCATTCGGAGGGAAATGTCGCGCCAAAGTTCCAGCTTGTCGATTGGGTCACCAAGCCCCTCCCAGCGGCCCTGGGGTATGACCTCGTTGCGCTGCCAGAACTTGAAGGCCGGAAGGCCGTTCCTCTCCGTCAGGAACACATCGGCCAACTGAAAAAGAAGCCGCACCGGAGAGAAATCGACGCCGGACTCGCGACCGATCAAAGACCTCAATTTGCGATGAAGGTCCCGCTCATCCACACGGGCAAGGGTCGGCGCCGAGGAGTAAAGAAACCGGGAGATGGCAGCGAGAAATTTTCCCTCTTCCGCAGGAGATGTCATGCCGTCTTGAGAGAAAATCCGGGCGCGCAAAAGCGGCAGGATGCCGACCGCTTCCGGCTGAAACAGGGCTGTCAGGAGACTCCCGAACAATATCTCTCACCCTTGATTATCTAGGGCTTTTTCTTGCCGAATAAAACCATCACCATCTGTTGTGAGCTCGAGCCGGCCGGTCTTCATGTCCCGTCGCAAGTAACCCTTTGCGAGGGCCGAGGCGATTTTCTTCCAATCTTCGAGCCGGACAGGAATGGCTTCCGGGTTCTGCTTCAGCCATTTTCTCAATTCCGTTTCATCTACTTGCAACTTGGCCGCCAGCAAGCCTTTAAATTGATCCAAGACTCTCTTGATATAATCTCGAGCATCCCCTAGGATCTCTGTTTCATAGCGATTGCTTGAGAAGTGGCTCTCCGCCTTGAGGTAATCAAGGAATATTTCAAAAAAGTATCGAATTCTTCCCCCGGATTTGAAAAGATTTCCCCAATCTTTTTCAAGGTCCAATTTTGTAGCAAGGTTTCCCAGAAAAATATCATAGCTTTGACCCTCAAAGCCATCGCCTGCCAACTCTTGCACTAATAAGGCCGCGTAGAGGCATCCTTTGACCAGAAAGGATCCAACAGGATCCATTCCTCCTCTCTCACTTACAAGAAACAACAAAACGTTTCTTGAGGAATCACGGCTCCCCTTAGAAACCTGCCGCATCAGATCCTCGGTCATAGCCTGGAACAGTAAATTTGCATTGCTCAGGAGACGATCGGCCTCAAGAAACGTTTCGGTGGGGGGCAGGTCCCTGGGTTGCAACCATTCGATGGACAACCGGGTGTTGAAAGCCAGGGCGACGGACTCCCTGTCCAGGGGAGCCGCCCTCATGAGGGTCCAGCTTTCCTTGCTAAGCAAATCGTGAAGGAAGCAGAAGGCCAGGACCTGTTCCCGGCTTGCCTCCTTCAAAACCCTGGCCATTCGAGAAACATCGATCTCCACTTGCCCTTTGGCCTCGTTGATGGAGACCGGCCCGCCCCCGGGGCCATGCTCTCCCAGCTCGAAACCGCTCATCAGCAAGTCCAGGAGAGGCCCGAGGGCGGCCATGCGGTCCTTCCTATCTGCACCCAAAAAATCGGCCAAAGCATAAGCAATGGCCTTCACCCGGCGGATATTGGTTCGGAAAAGATTGATATAGGAACTTTTTAGGTTTTGGCCCTTCCCAATGCCGCCATTCTTCTTTTTTAGGGCATTTGAAAGGTCAAACCACTTTTTACTACCTACCGGATATTTTCCACCCCATACTTTCTTATAAACAATCTGCTCGAACAAGGACAGACTGCTATCCTCGATCCTCACGGCTGCCTCGGGAAGAAGGGCCTTGTCCAGAATGTTGGAGGCCAATTCCAATCGCCGCCTCCGGAAAGACATGTCCTCGTGGAGAGCCTTGGGCAGGTAAGCGAAGAGTTTCTCCTGGATCGCATCATGGAATGCGCCCCGATCTCCCATCAAAACCACCAGAAGATTTGGATGGTTCAGGTAGTTGGTGACCATCTGGAGCAGGTCGGCGGCGCGCCGCCCGGCCAGGTCCACGTCGTCGATGGGGATGACGATGAGTGGAAACCTGGCGGAGTCCGGCAGGTCACTCGTAGAAACTCCCAGAAAATGGGAAATGTACTCAGAGAGACAAAACAGGTAGTTCTCAATGCATTCTTTGAGTTGCCAACTACTGCGCTGGGCCTGGTTGATCTCGTGGGCGAAATCCCAGCGGGTGGCAGACAAGGTGATGGCGTGCTTGAGGTAGTCGCCGGCCACGAGGGCGAGGGCCTCGTTCAGCTCCTTTCGTTTGTTTGACACCTCCTCGTGCAGTTGCCTGATTTTCTCGCCCGCTCCGGTGAAACCACCGTCCACAAGCTCCTTGACCCTCCTCTGGATGTTCTGGAAGATCCAGGTGAGGATCGTCTCTGCCTTGCCTCCGTTGAACAGGTCGGGGTCGACGGGATCGAGAACCAGCAGGAAGGGAAACTTGTTTATCTCCATAGAAAGGTTTGTTTTCAGACCGAGTCCTTTCATCAAAGAATCGGGGATTTCTTGATCCTCGTATACCTCGTTTGACGGGAACCATCCTCTCTTTTTGCAAATATTTCGCAAAACAAAGAGAAACGTCTTCAGCAGGGTCGTCTTTCCAGCCCCGCGCCCACCCTCGATGGAGATGATATTGTAGCACGGAAACCTTGCGCCTTCGGCCCGGAAATTCAGGAACCGCTTGAAATAATTCACGGCCTTCCGAAGGGAATTCTGCTGTCCTGCAGTCAAATCCTTCCAGACACGGACCCGTGGAAGGGCGATCGCCTCCGATAAATTTTTCTGCTCAGTCATGACGCTCTACCTTTCCAGGCATGAGACCGGCGGTAAGCCGGTCCAGAAGTTCCAGGTATCGTTCATGGACGCGGTCGGCCGAGACGCCGGGCACGACCACCAAAGGCTGTGTTCCATCGTACATCTCCCATCCAGCCTCGAGCAAGCGGACCCCCAGGGATTCTGGATGGTCGCCCACGCGGGTTCCGGGGTAGGGGATCAAGTGGGAAACCTGGATCCTTGCCCCCTGGGCCGCCATTTCAAGAACCAGCTCCACCGTCTCGTCCAGGGATCGTTCGGTTTCCCAGGGGTGCCCCAGGATGAACGAAAGGACCACGTCCTTTACACCTGCAGAGAACAGGAGGTCCACCGCCCGGCGCACATCCTCCCTGCGAACATTCTTGCCCAGGTGCCGCAGGACGGCGTCCGACCCGCTTTCCACGCCCAGGAAGACACCATGGAGCCCCTTTTCCACGAGCACGGACAGGCGAGGGGCCAATCGGAGGACGTCCCCGACCGTCCCCTGCCCCGACCAAGGCAAACCACGCCCGGCCGCCAGATCGGCCAGCCCATCCACACGCCGGGGGAAGGAAAGAAGGGTGTCGTCCAGGAATTCCACGAGATCCGCATGGAAAAGGGCCTTCAGACAATTTATCTCCGAGGCCAAATCTGCCAGGGGTCGCTCCCTGACCTTGGCCCGGCGGCCCCCCACGGCACAGAAGTAGCAGCGGCGGGGACATCCTCGGGCCGACATCACCGGGGCCACCTGGTCGTAGAGCCGGGAATCCAGCAGATGCCAGGCGGGAACGGGGATTCTATCGGGCTCCGTAACGGCCGGAACGGGCCGGTCTTCCCGGTCCGGCGTCAGGCAACTGGGGCCCCCTAGCGAACCCCCAGAGTCCATGGCCGCCGCCAGTTCCAACATGGGTCCTTCCCCTTCGCCCACGACCACCGCATCGAAACCGCCCTCGAGAAGGGATCTGGGCCGAACGGTGGCATGTGGTCCGCCCGCTACCAGCAGAGGAGGGTTCGTCGCTCCTTCCCGGATGAGACGAGCCACCTCCACCATAACCGGCGCCTGCCGCGTGGTTCCACCCACGCCTACAACGGAAGCGCCGGTCTCGATGACCCCTTCCGCTGCTTGCGTTGGGGTCATCCCCCGTTGCCAGGCATCCAGGACGCTGGCATGGTGTCCCTTGGATTCCAAGGCGGCCGCCACCGCCACAAGCCCCAGGGGCGGCACTTCTTTCCGGGAAGCCTGGTCAGGAGGAACCCCCCGCCCATCCCAGGGAGCCGTTAGCAGGAGAATGTCCACTGCCAAAAACTTGCTAGCCGGTCATGGATCACAAGTGGGTCCTTTGCTCCCGGCCGGTCGAATCGCCCAGCATGCCTGCAACCCGGCCAGCAACTGGAGGGTTTCCGCGGCATCCAGGGGAGAATCGGCCACCACTTCGGCCACCGATCGCTTCCCATCCAGCAACGCCCAGACAGCCGCCGCAGGGGAAAATAAATCAACCCTTGTAAAATTTCCCATAGGGTCCAGGAACAACACCAGCGCCCCATCCCCCGAGGATCGCACCAGGTGCGTGTTGGGAAGGAAGACCATTTCAGGAGGAAGCCAAGCCTGACCACTAGTGGGAGCCCAGCCTGGAACAGGTCCCCGGTGATAGCGACACAGCATCACGATGTTCGGACAGGCCCGGCTTTGAATCGACTCTTCTCTCATTGTTCCAGCGTTCCCCGGATGAAGGCAAAGAAGGCATCGCTCAGTATCGGAGTGACAGAGTAAATCTCACCGTCCCAGGGATAAAACAAATTGGAGACTTTCCTTTTTTGGCCTTTTTCAGGGGTTGCTTTTCGGCCTTTATCCCGGGTTGCATTCCATGCCATGGCAATGGCCTCGGAGTAGAGTCTCCAAAACCGCAAAAACCTCCTATCGCCTTTAAGGGCGTCTGCGGTCCTGGGGAAAAGCCTAATCTCCAATCTCTCCGCCGTAGCGTTCAACCTGGACGCCAGCTCATCAGGCAAAGCCCGGTATGGCGGCATCTCGGAGACTATTTCGGCCACATCCCGAAGTGAATCAAAAAGAGGAGTCAGGTTGCTCCAGTTATCCACCCACTCAGAATAGATGTCGGGCATGACTTGACGCAGATGAAAAAGGAGAGCAAAGGCAGCTTGTCCATGCCACTCCTGGAGTGTCTTTATATTATCTTCTGTTTCAGAAAACCTCTGCCTTATCTCCTTTGCAATCGCGTCAAGGCCGCCCTTAGCATGAGTTCTTGAGTACACCTTGAAGCTTGTGCAAAGCTGATGGATTGTACGTACAGGCTCTTCCCTCACGCACAACAAGTAGGCTCGCAACAGTTTTGTGCCCAACGAATGGCCCGATTGGCCATTATCTTTGGTTTCATCGGAACCCTCGGGCCAGAAGGTATCGACAACATATTTATTGGCTACGCGTGACACATAAAAAACCTGCCCAAAGGCGGAAGAAAATAGTTCCCACGCGGCCCTTTTGTCCAGCCCCATCCCTGGAGAAGTCAGCTTCTTCAGGAGGCGATCGATGTTCACCGAGCACAGGTAAAAAACACCTCCCGTTTTATCATTTTCCCTTCTCTCAACAGAATGAATCACTTCGTAGAGAAAATCTCGGGCCTCATTTGCATCACGGTAATCTAAATTATCATGGAAAACAAATAGATAACTCCTTTGGTTTTCGCCCTCTCCCTCATCTTTATTTCCTTTGTCCTGATTGTGGTCAACCTTATTTCCGCAAGCATAATTGTCGCCATTCTTTATTATCCTTCCAAGGGTCTCTCGGGTAAAAAAATTTTCATGTGCATACTTGGAATTGGAGTCCCTTTTAAGTACCTCCCCTTCCCTAAATAGCCTTAACACCTCCCGCATCACATGCGATTTCCCGCAACCCCATGGCCCAGCAATGGCCAAGCTGAAACTACCCCGAACCAATGGCAAACAATCATAGACGAAGCGAATTATCCCAAGAGCCACTTCAGCCTGTGCTTTAACCAAAGGCCAAGAATCATTCATTTGTGAACCATTGGAATTATCATTCCCCATTCTCTCACCACCATGAATGTCTGCTGCCTTAAGTCCTTCGCTTAGGATCACACTATAATTATGAACCCAGGAAATCTGAAACGGGCTGCCTAGATCCAAGGGCTGCAAGCATACCAAACCAACAAACAAGAAGGGACTCAAACTTCAAAGAGGCTTCACAGCACCGACCTCCTCTTGTTGAGGTAATCGACAAACGTGCCTTTTCACTTAACCCCTTCACCACTAGGCAGTTCCGAATCTTCTGGGGATCTGAACCTTCAGGTTCCCCCGGAAAGCCAGCGGGGGATACCGAAGCGCTTTACCTGGGCCCGTGAAATTGGCGGCCCCAACGCAAGAAGTGTAGGTAACTGCCGAAAAGTTGGGATCCCGACTGTGACGGGATCTAGTTAGGGTTTTGTTCGGCTCCCTGAGGAGTCAAGGACCATCGGGCCCGGCCCCACTTTTCCCCGACTCTCCCCTTGTGCCGGGTGATGTCCGGGCAGGATAAGGTATACTCGGGCAGACGATTCTCCTCTGGCTTATGGCAAATCCTCCAAATAAGGAGGAACCCGACGGTAACCCAATCGGGAATTGGCAAAAGATGTTTCTTTTTTTCTTATTCCAGGAGGTTTGGGATGCCTACATCTTCCTTGCCGTTACCACAAGATATGGCCATTCTTGGATTTCCAAGACCTTTATTGAATCGCTGGGAAACCCTACTTTTTCCAATACGTCCACAGCATCTTCCCAGCTAAAAATATGATAGCTCAAAGTTTCACAAAAAGAATTGCAGCTGCTGCTTTCCGGGAAAAAGATATATTCCACCCTTTGCTCTCCTCCTTTGTATGAAACTTTATCGAATAGGAGGTATTTCTCGTTATCGTAGTAAACTTTTTGCAGTAACCGCCAAATACCGGGCTCACGACCACCATCTACAAGACCGCCGTCAGAGCTTTTTTTCCAGCGCCGGACATCGAAGACAAGAACTCCACCACCGTTTAAGCCCTCATAAACAGACCCGAAGACTTCTTCCAACACGGACAGAGGCGAATGGGCTACGCTGTTACCCAAAAAGTAAACGAAATCAAATTTCCCCCACCTTGGAAAAAGATCTCCGATTTCCTCCCACCTCTTTTCCGCGATATCTTCATACCATTTTTCAGCTTTATCGACCATTGAAAGCATCGATTTCGCACCATCCGAAAGGAAAACTTTATGATAGCCCCTGTCGTGAACAAGTCGGGCTACATCACCTGTCCCACAGGCTGCATCCAAAATTTTAGAATCCTTTCCAATTTTGAACATCTCAAAAAGCACCAAAAGAACATATAACTCTTTCTCAAAATGCTTCCTGGCATCCGCAATCTGACGAAAGACCTCGCTTAGCTTCTCGTAATCGTTCATTTCTTTTCCTCCGCACAGTTTTCACAAATACAGCCCAAATCCCGGAAATTCATGCTGTCGCACAAACTTCCGCGACACCTTTTTCTTTCCCAAGATGGAAACAGATAGCCCATTCGTAAAATGACCCACCGGACATTGGAATCGCTCAACAAATTTTTTAGGACAGGTTCCCTCAAATGGGTATCCAAAAAAATTGTGCACACCCCCACAGGCCGCAAGTTGGATAAACAGATGACCCACCACAACACACCTAAACAAATGGGTTGGATTGTTGCTTGCCCCTTACCCGAGCAAGCCTTATATCAAAATTCTCTGCCACTAATATGCGAATATTACGACTCTTGTAGCCCTCAACGATTTTTGATGAGTTCCCCGAAAAATTTCCTAAGGAGGCCAGAACAGGGAATAGATGGTCCTCACGGACAAAGCCCATAGGATTTTTTCCGTGAATGAAGCACGGCTTAATTTCGTGCACGATCCCTAAGAATTGTGCGAGCAGCATCGGATACACAACAAGCTTTTTTACCTCTGCGAATGTTACTAAATCGCAATTCTTAGCAGCAACCCAGGCCTTTTTCGTGGCCTTGTCTGGTACACAACCGACTTTTGTTAGTCCAAAATCGACGCAATACCGCCCCTCATCATGGGCACTCTCGACCATGAGATTCATGTGGCCTTCGTACACGACGCCATCCCGCTCAAACTTGAGATGTGTGAAGTTCCAGGGATGCCCACGAGTGCTGGTTTTGACAACGAAGATCTTTGGACTCTTTTTCGGATTTACGACATGGATTGCGTAGCCCTTTGATCGGTAGTGCTCTGAAACGCCGATGGTGACGGCGAGCTCAAGCGCTTTCGATTGATTTGAGTTAATTGCAAGGAAGGTATGCTTATGCTTTTTTAAAAACTGCTTGATGCTCTTTTGGACGGCACTAACGTCCATTCGCAAGCTCCCGAACTATATCTACATAAGGTAAGCTTTGCGCGAACTGCAGAATCTGATACTCAGACAACAGTTCCACCAGTTCGTTCCGGACAGTTACGAGCGCCTGATGATAATCACCTCCTCTTGATAGGTCAGCCTTACCGACCCTAACAGAGAATCCGCCTTGTTGGTTCTCTAAAATAGCGCCGACGTTGTCGATCACCCTGTAGTTGGAATCCACAATTGATAGAAGCTTTCTAAGGCCGGCAATGAAAACAAGTGTGTCTGCAATTTCCCGAGAGAATGGTACCCCAGCATCCTCAAATATTTCAGGAGCCGCGACATCCAGTGAGCGCGCGTAACTAAGCACCTGCTCAGACAACCCGTAGGGCAATTCCGAGATGGCGTCAGAAAGTGCTCGGATGCTCATAGTGGCCTCCAATTTGGCACAAGAAATTTAACCGGCCACAGATGGACTGCGGGCTCGCCCGCGAGCTTGGTCGCGGGCCTTCCCGCCCGATCCAAACCGAATGATGGCCGACACGAAGCGCCGGACATAATACTGATTTTTCATCCGCGGCATCTCCGATTAGATTGTTCTGTATATTCACATATATGCTATGCAGGGTACCACTTTTAAAGAGGGTCCTCCCAGCGAGGACCATTATTTCTTCTCCATCTTACGGCCTTTCCTTTCTTGGGGAAATGGCTTCCGGAGGGATAGACTGTGCAAACCGGAGGGCTATCCCGGTACCATGGGTCCTGCAAGTCACGACTACCACCTTGCTTACGGGGGCCCATCCTTATCGGGCTGGAATCCTTTTCCCAGAAAGAGGATCGGCCCCGGGGAGGCCGGGATCCCGGAAGGGTATCCTGGGGGTTTCGCCCCCCCCTTCCTCCCCTGTTCAGGACATGGGTGTAGATCATGGTGGTGCTCACGTCCTTGTGGCCCAGAAGTTCCTGGATCGCCCGGATGTCGTAGCTCGCCTCCAGGAGATTGGTGGCGAAGGAATGCGGGAGTGTGTGGCACCTGGGTTTCTTCGGGATCCCCGCCCTTCGAAATGCGTCCTTGACTGCTCTCTGGAGAACCGTCTCGTGAAGATGGCGCCTCCGGATTTGGCCCGTTCCCTGGGGCACAAAAGTCCTGGTCGCCGGGAAGGCCAAGGTCCAGGCCCATTCTCTTCCTGCATTGGGTTGTTTCTTCCCATGGTAGAGAACGAACCCGGCCACCCTGCCCCAGTAGGCCTCTTCCGTCCTCCGGCTGGTGCCTCCGATCTGGATGGCCTTGCGAAACTGGTTCCTGAGTTCCACGCCGAAAGGACGGCGGGGTTCGTGAAGCAACAAAGGAGAACCATCCTTGGGTCCACAGTCCTGGATCCCTGGCATTGTCTTCAGGAGAGGAAACCTTATCGCCAATGGTCGGTCCTCCATGGCTCTTTTTGGGATTATGGACCGATAAAAAGGTGGAAGTCCAGGACTTTTTTTGCATTACCACACAAAACCCAACGGTTTTGAAGTGTTCCTGTGAACTCGTCTTCCCGGCGTCCGAGGGAAGGCTCACCTGTCCAATTCAGGCCGACGGTTCTGTCCAAAATGAACCGGGCGTTGAGCTTTCCCCGGAGAGGGGGTGTCCGGGTCTATCTTCTCCCGGGTGGAGGAGCCAGAAGGCGGCGTCCTGGAGGTGGACGTCCTCGGGGAGGGGGTCAACTGCTTCCGGGGTCAGGGTGACCAGGGTTTTCTTTGCCCTGGGATTCTCTTTTCCCGCCGCCTGGAGGGCCCGGACTTCCCGTTGGAGGGTTTCCGGGTCGGTCAGGTCCGCGGCGACCTGAATCAATTCCTCCCTTCCCTTGGGCCAACGGGCGAGCATGTCGACTTCATAGCCTTCCCTGGTCTTGACGTAATGGATTTCCGCCCGGCGGCGCTCCAATTCCACCCGGACCACCGTTTCCAGGGCGTGTCCCTGGTTGGCCTTCCCGGATCGGTCGTAGACAGGAATCAGGCCCGGGTCCACGGGTTGGACTTTCCTGGGGTTCACCATCCGGCGCCGCTCGGAATCGGCCTCCACCCAGGTAACCCGGACCAGGAAACAGTCCTCCAGGTACCTGAGAAATTCGTGAAGCGTATCCCGGGAAACGGCAAGCCCCTGGGATTTGAGGGTCCGGTGGAACTTTTCCACACTGAAATGCCCTCCCGGAATCCCAAGGAGATGCCGCACCATCCAGCGAAGACTGGTCACATTGGCCACTTCGTGGCGCTCGATCACGTCCCGAAGGATGGCGACATCCACATAATCGGCCAGGAGCTGGAACCGGTCGGCCGGCTGAACCCCCTGGGCCTCGGGGAATCCTCCAACCTCCAGGTATTGGAGGAGAGCCGCCTGGAGCCGGGTCTTTTCCTCGGCGGAAAGAAGGAAAGGAGGTTCCGGGACCTGCAAGCCATGGTGGCGTAAGAATTCTTCGAAGCTGAAGGGGAAGAGCCTCACTTCCCAGGCGCGGCCCCGCATGGCCGGGGCCGGCGATACTTACGGTTTCCTCGTGGGTCAACCGGCGTGGGAGCGAGTGATGGGCTCCCGGCACGCGAGGCAACTGCAAAGGCACGGCCGTACAATTAAATGCACGCGTGCATTAGTTGGCAGGACTTGGACTTTTTTCGTGTTCATTTCGTGCTTTTCCGGTAGCAGACTGCCCGGCCCCGCTCCCCCTCACGATCCAGAAGTCCTTGGCTGACAAGACGATCCAGCAGCCGATTGGCCTGTGGGCCGGAGATCTTGCACAGCTCCGCAGCTTCCCGGCGCGGGATCCTTCCGTGCGTTTCCACGGACTGGAGAACCATCTGCTCCTGTTGGAAGCGCTCGAATCCGCGCTGGCGGGCATAGGCCGCCTCTCAGGCGCCGCTCGGTGCCCCCCGGGATAGGCCCGGCCAGAGACTCCGTGAGCTGGGCGGTCAAAGAGGCCCGCCTGAAGGAGGTTTTCTTTTCAGGTAGTGGCTCGATTTCTCCTTCATAGAAGGAGAGAAATGGGGGGATTTCTCCTTCTGGCAAGGAGAAATGGGGAAAGGGTTGGAACGGCCCGGCAGGAGGCCCACCGGGTCTGTAACGAAACGGGCATGGACACCCTCTCCGCCGGGGCGGTGCTGGCCTGCTACCAGGAGGTGACGGGAAAGAGACTCTCGCCGGCGGAGATCCCGGCCCTGCTCTTGGAACTCGGCCTGCCCCGTGGACGGCTCCTCGCCGGTGGCCATTACCGCCTCGAGTGAATTCCGCCTCCACAAGAAGGTCCTCCCCCAGTCGGGCAAGCGGGCCATCCTCCATGGCCACCCCAGGTTTTCGGTGATCGTCTCCATGATCTGCGACGAGGAGGACTGCGAGTTTCGGGGAAGGCGCCACACCCACTGCCCCAAGGAGCGTTTCGCCGGTGACGTCCCCATCGTGCCCGGCGAGGCCGGCCGGGGCCCCCTCTCTTTTCCAGAAGGCCCAGAAGGCGGGGTATGGTGCGCCTGCTGAAACCTCGCCGCCCCGACCTGTTCCACCTTGGGGCTTGCCCCGAGGACTTTTGCGCGCGCGGAAACCAGATAACCGCGCGCGGTAATTTTATGCGCGCCCCTCATACCAGGCTCCCTTCTTGGCGCCGTGGCGGACCAGCTTCCCCTCCGCCGTAAGCTTTGAGAGCAAGCGGTAGGCCTGGTCGGGGGACAACCGGCACAGCTCCACCGCCTCCCGCCTGGTGATCCGCCCGTGGGCCTCTACATACTGAAGCACCATCTGCTCCTGTTGGAGGCGCTCGAATCCCCGCTGGCGGACGTAGGCGGACTCCTGGCCCAGCCTCCGGTAGGTGGCGGCCGACAGGTGCCAGGTCCGGCCCTTGCCCGGCCCCCGAGCCTCAACCAGCCCCACCTCCACCAGGCCCTGGAGGACCACCCGGGCCTCGGCCTCCGGCTTCTGGACCAGGCGGGACGCCCGGCCCGTGGTGAGCGCACGCTCCTGCCAGAGTGTATTCAGGAGGAGCAGCTGATCGAGGCCGAGGGGGCGATCCCGACCCTCCTCCACCACGAGGCGCACGAAGTCGAGGTTGGCCTCGCCGCAGGGAAGGACCAGCACCACGCCCGCCTCATCGCTGCGGTCGTAGGAGGGCGCCGGCCGGCCGTTGCGAAGTTGCTCCCTGAAGATTGTGTCGATGCCCCGGGCCGTGCGCTCGACGATTCCGGCTCGTTTGAAAGCGTCCGCCAGGAGAGGGTTGCGTGGCCTGGGCGGCGTGACGAGGAGGTTGTCCAGCCGCACCCCCTCGGGGAAGCCACCCGGGCTGGCGATCTCGATGCGGTCCTCGTGCCACTGCACGTGGATCGCACCCAGGCGCGTGTAGTCCCGGTGGATCAAGGCATTGGCAATGCCCTCCCGCCAGGCCTGCTCGGGCACGTCGGGCACGCCCACCCGCAACACCCCCACCATCAGCTCCTGTTCCCGGTTCCGGGCACGCCATCGGGCCTCGAACTCCTCCATGACCCGCAAGAGGGGCCAGTGGAAGAAGTCGTTCACCTCGACCTCGGTGCCGTGGAGCACCTGGAAGGCCACCTGGTGGGTGGGCAGGTGCCGCCGAAGGGCTTCCTCCCGGCCGAAGAGGAGGAGGCCCAACACCCGGACGGCCATGGGCCTGCCGTTGGCCTCTATTGCGCCCAGGGCTTTGGCCAGGTCCAGGTCCGAGAGTTCCAGCAGGGTCTCGTCGCTGCGGCCCCGGCGCTCGCGGATGCTCCGGCGGATGCGCTCGAACTGGAGGGGATCCAGGTCCGACCATTCCACCTCGGGCAGGGCCAGGGAGCTGTAGTCCAAGGCGCCCCGATCCGCCTGGCGCCCCAGCATTTCGTGAAAGTGAAAGGGCACGCAGGCGGGCCGACCATCCCCACCGAGGGCACGCCGG
>Ga0256831_1000525_pt1 | contig 19700 bp, 23 predicted proteins | sample 132544metaG_FD_189087 | JGI IMG/M metagenome (GOLD analysis project Ga0256831, IMG submission 189087) | Hydrothermal vent microbial communities from Lau Basin, Pacific Ocean - 132-544 | ecosystem: Environmental > Aquatic > Marine > Hydrothermal vents | place: Pacific Ocean: Lau Basin | collected... | reverse complement strand
AAATACCTGCTTCCTATGAAAATTAGAGAAAATTCAATAATTCCTCATTTTAAAGATATAAAAGCAATAATTGATGACCCTCAAAATGTAAAAAATGATATTTCAACATTTGCTGGAAGAATAAAAGAGTTTAAAGAAGTTTTTAACAAAGAAAACTTGCTTATTGGAGTTGATGAGATTGAGCTTGGGACTGATGCTAATGAAGCGGCAAGTTTATTTAAAGTAATAATTGAAGAAATTATGAAAAAAAATAGAGTGGTAATTACTACTCACCATAAACGTCTAGCAAGCCTTCTTGCTCAAAATGAAGAAGTTGAATTATTAGCTGCAGTATATGATGAAAAAAATCAAAAGCCAACATATGAATTTATTAAAGGAACTATTGGAAAAAGCTATGCGTTTGAGACTGCTAAAAGATATGGAATTCCACTAAATATTATTGAAAAAGCAAAAAAAGAATATTCAGATGATTTAGAAAAATTAGATGCCTTAATAGAAAAATCAGCCGAGCTTGAATTTAAACAAAAACAAAAAATAAAAGAGCTTGAAAGTGAGCTTGAGAATGTAAAACTTCTAAAAGAATCTCTAATTCGCCAAAAAGAAGAATTTAATCAAACAATTGCAAAAGAAAAAGAAAAATTACTTAGAGAATATAATTTAGCTATAAAAGCAGCAAAAGAAGCAATAAAAGCAAAATCAATTCAAGATGCTCATAGAAAATTAAATGAAGCACATAAAATTAAATCAAAAATAAAATCTCCTGAGAGTGAAATAAAAAAAGAGTTTAAAATTGGAGATAGAGTTAAATACCGCTCAAGTGTAGGAGAAATTGTAGATATTAAAGGCAAAAATGCATTAGTTGAATTTGATGGTAAAAAGCTATATATTCCAAAAAAAGAATTAAAACCTTACTTAATGCCTGTTAAAAAAGAAACTAAAATCTATAAACCTAAACCAACAAAAATAGATATAAAATTAGACCTACATGGGATGAGACTAGAAGAAGCACTTGAAAAAACAGAAAAATATTTAAATGATGCAGCACTTGCAGGGCTTGAAGAAGTAATAATTTATCACGGACTTGGCAAAGGAATTTTGGCTAAGGGAGTGAGTGAACTTCTTAAAAATCATCCATTAGTTAAAGAATTTAAAGACGCACCACCTCACATGGGAGGATATGGGGCAAAGCTGGTTAAATTGTAGATAATGGATATGGGTAAGTTTTGAGTGCTGAGTTTTAAATTATATTGACTATAATAAATAAACTTGATATAATCTCACTAAAAATATAGGAGGGGAAAATGGAAACAATTGTAGTAGCATGTCCGCATTGTAAATCATTAAACAAATTACCAAAAAAAGATTCTTATAAAAAAGCAGTATGTGGAGTTTGTAAAGGAAATTTGCTTGATAATAAACCTATAAAAATAGATTCACCTGCTGAGTTTGAAAAAATTGTCAAAAATGTAACTGTACCAGTTATTGTAGATTTTTGGGCTGTATGGTGTGGTCCTTGTCAAATGTTTGCACCAACATTTGAGAGTGTTGCAAAAGCATATCCTCTAAAAGCAAACTTTTTAAAAGTAAATACAGAAGAAGTTCCTCAAGTAGCAGCTCAATTTGGAATTAGAAGTATTCCTACAATTGTAGCTATAAAAGATGGACAAGAAATAGATAGAATAATGGGAGCATTACCTGAGATGCAATTTAGAATGTGGGTTGATAAAATAGTTAACTCTTAAAACCCACTTAACGCTTCTTTGCATCCTTTTAAAAATGTATCTTTATTTTGCTTTATATAATCTTCTTGTGAATCTTTTTTCCACGCTTTTAAGCATTTTTTATTAATTTCTTCTAAAGAAAAATTTGCTTTAAAATTGCTCTGTCTTATTAACATTCCTTCTTGATAGCCTTTTTTATAAGCATAACTATTATTAAGCCCTGCAAATATAAATACTGGTAATAAAAATAATAGTTTTTTCATAGTTTCTCCTTAAATAATAAGCATCGCATCACCATAACTATAAAATCTATATCTATTCTTTATTGCTTCTTTGTATATTTCAAGAGTTTTTTCTCTGCCAATAAAAGATGCAACTAGCATTATAAGAGTTGATTTTGGAAGATGAAAATTTGTTAAAAGATGATTTACTCTAATAGGAGGATTTAAAGGATTTAAAAACAAATCACACTCTCCTCTTAGTTTTTTTTCTCTTGCGTAATATTCAACAGTTCTAGCAACAGTAGTACCAACTGCTACTATTTCTTCATCAGATTCAATAATTTTAGCAGTCTCAAGCGGTATTTCAAAAAATTCGCTATGCATTTTATGCTCTTTAATATTTTCCACTTCTACAGGTTTAAAAGTGCCTGCTCCTACATGAAGTGTTAGATAGTGTTTATTTTTAATTTTTTCAAGCAACTCTTTTGTAAAATGAAGAGAAGCTGTAGGAGCTGCCACAGCTCCTTCTTTTTTTGCAAATACACTTTGATACTCTACTTCATCTATCTTTTCATCATTTCTTTTTATATAAGGTGGAAGCGGTACATGCCCAATTTCTTCTAAGATTTTGACTAATTCTAAAAAACTTAGACTTTTATTATTTAACCTAAAATCTACTATTCTACTTCCATCTGGCAATAATTCAATAACCTCAGCCACTAAACCTTTATCAAATAAAAGCTTTGTTCCTTTTTTAACTTTACCTCTTATATAAACTAGGTATTTATCATTAACTGGTCTATTAAGTAATAACTCTACTCTACCACCAGTTTCTTTAACTCCATAAATCCTAGCTTTAATTACTTTTGTATTATTGAATATAAAATGACTCTCTCCTACAAAATCCAAAATATTTCTAAAAGTTGTATGAATTATTTTATCTTTAGCTCTATCATAAACTAAAAGCTTTGCCTTGTCTCTAGGAGTTATAGGATATTTTGCTATTAACTCCTCTGGCAAATCATAATCATAATTTTTAACTAATAAATCACATTCCAATTAACTTCCTTAACTCCTCTGGTTTAGTTGAATAAGCAAGAGCTTTTTCTTTTTCAATTATATGTTTATTTACTAATTGTGCAAGTATTTGATTCATTGTCTGCATTCCGGTTACACCTTGATTTAATTGCATTTGAGAATAAATTTGAGGAATTTTATTTTCTCTAATTAAGTTTGCAATTGCAGGTGTATTTATCATAATTTCATGTGCTGCAATTCTTCCTCCACCAATTTTTGGTATTAAAACTTGTGAAATTACTGCATTAAGTGCCATTGAAAGCTGAGTTCTAATTTGGTCTTGCTCTTCAGCTGGGAATACGTTTACTATCCTATTGATAGTCTGGTCAGCTGAGTTTGTATGAAGTGTAGCAAATACTAAATGTCCAGTTTCTGCTGCAGTAATAGCAGCTCCTATTGTTTCTTTATCTCTCATCTCACCAATTAAGATTACATCTGGGTCTTCTCTAAGTGATGCACGAAGCGCTCTTAAAAAGCTTTTGGTATCTCTTCCAACTTCTCTTTGTGAAAAGAGTGATTTTTTATGAGGATGAACAAACTCGATTGGGTCTTCAATAGTAATTATATGCTTTCTATAATATTCATTAATTTCATTAAGCATTGCTGCAAGAGTAGTAGACTTACCACTTCCTGTTGGACCTGTAACTAAAATAAGCCCTTTTTCTCTTTTTACAAGCTGTTTAAATATTGCAGGCGCATTTAATTCATCTAGAGTTAAAGGACGTGGTGGAATAATCCTAAATGCTGCTGCTAAATTTTCTCTTTCATAATAATAATTTGCCCTAAATCTAGCAACTCCTGGAATTTCAAAAGAAAAATCAATCTCAAGCTCTTCTTCAAGCTGAGCTTTTTGTTTTTCTGTAAGCACTGAGTAACATAATTCAATAACATCTTCATTTTTTAATTTCGGTAAGTTAAGAGGGGTTAACACGCCATCAAGTCTTAGCATTGGCTCTGCATTTACATTAAGATGTAAATCACTAGCATTATATTGTTTAACGTTTTTTAAAAGTTGCTCTAAAGTATAATTTAACGCCATTTTTATCCTTCAATAATTTTTGGCACTATAAAATATCCATCTTTAGCTTTTGGAGCGTGAGCTAAAACATCTTTTATAATATCGCTTCTTTTTGGTTCATCTTCTCTTAGTGGAGTTGTAATATCAAGCACTCTAAAACTTGGCTCAATTCCTTCAGTGTCAAGCTCATTTAACATTTCTACAAAATTTACAATCTCTTGTAAATCTTTTGCCATTTTCTCTTTATCTTCAACTTCTAACATTGCTAAATTTTCAAGTTTTTCAATAACTTTAATATCAATTTTCATACTTCACCTTTTTTTGTATAATTTTAACAAAAAAGGATATTAAATGGGAATTTTTGCTGAAGCTCAAAAATATATTGTAGGAGGAGTAAATTCACCTGTTAGAGCATTTAAAAGCGTAGGAGGAGAGCCACCATTTATTGAAAGAGGAAAAGGTGCATATATTTTCGATATTGATGGAAATAAATATCTTGATTTTATTCAAAGCTGGGGACCGCTTATTTTTGGACATTGCGACAGCGACATTGAAGAAGCAATTATTAAAGCAGTAAAAAAGGGAGTTAGTTTTGGAGCTCCAACAAAAGTAGAAGTAGAGCTTGCAAAAGAAGTACTTGAGCTTTTCCCTCATCTTGATTTAATTAGATTTGTAAACTCTGGTACAGAAGCTACAATGAGTGCAATCAGACTTGCTAGAGCTTACTCAGGCAAAGATGATATTATTAAATTTGAAGGATGTTATCACGGACATAGCGATAGCTTGCTAGTAAGCGCTGGAAGTGGTGCTGCTACTTTTGGAGTGCCAAGCTCTCCAGGAGTTCCAAAAGATTTTACAAAACATACACTGCTTGCAAAATACAATGATTTAGATTCAGTTAAAGAGTGTTTTGAAAAAGGAGATGTTGGATGTGTAATAATTGAGCCAATTGCTGGAAATATGAGTTTAGTTCCAGGTGAAAAAGAATTTTTAGAAGGTTTAAGAGATATTTGCAATCACTATGGAGCTGTTTTAATTTTTGATGAAGTTATGAGCGGATTTAGAAGCAGTCTAAGAGGAAGCTATGACATATATGGCATTGAAGCTGATTTAGTTACATTTGGAAAAGTGATAGGTGGTGGAATGCCTGTTGGTGCTTTTGCTGGTAAAAAAGAAATAATGGAAATGCTCTCACCTGTAGGAGCTGTTTATCAAGCAGGAACTTTATCTGGAAATCCTGTTGCTATGAGTGCAGGTCTTGCTACTATTAAAAAACTCAAAGAAAATCCTAATATTTATCAAGACTTAGGAGCTAAAGCAAAAAAACTTATGGAAGGTTTTGCAAAAATCTCAAAAGAAAATGGAATTGATTTTAATTATAATGTAATTGGCAGTATGTTTGGATTTTTCTTCAATCCTAAAAAACCTAAAAACTTTGATGAAGTAAATGAATCTGATACTAAAAAATATGCTAAATTTCACAATAAAATGCTAAAAAATGGATTCTATTTTGCTCCAAGCGCATATGAGACTGGATTTATTTGTACTCCTATGAGTGAAGAGGATATTGAAAATACAATTAACACATATGAAAAAATAGCAAAAGAATTAATATGAGCAAAAAAATAAAAAAAACTATAGAGGGAGCTGAAAAGCTCTCTTTAGGAATTTCTATAGTAGTTGCAATTTTACTAGGAATTGGGCTTGGAATTTGGATGAAAGACACTTTTCATCAAAACTGGCTACTTTGGCTTGGAGTATTTTGGGGAGTTGCAGCTGCAATTTTAAATATTAGAATTGAATATAAAAAATTAAAAAAAGAGTTAGATGAGATTAATGAGAAAAATTACAAAATAAAAAAGAGTGAATAATCTCACTCTCTTATGCATTTCTTGCTGCATTTGCCAAATCCCACATTGGTAAGAAAATACCAAGAGCAATTAATAATACCAATCCACCAATAATTGTTAGCATAATAGGCTCAATTGAAGCTTGCATATTTTCAATAATATCTTGAAATCTCTCTTCATAATAATTAGCAGCTTTTTCAAGCATACTATCAAGCTCCCCTGATTCTTCCCCTGCACTAATCATTCTAAGTGCAATGAAATTTACAAGATTTGTCTCTTTTAACATTTCTGATAAACTTCTACCTTGATTTATACCATTAATTATAACTTTAATTTTACTTTTTATTACTTCATTATCTATAATGCCTTCTGAGATTTTAAGAGCATCAAGAAGTGGAATACCAGATTTTAATAGTGAGCTTAAAGTTAATAAAAACCTATGAAGCGTAGCATATTCAATAATAGAGCCAATTAATGGAGTTTTTAATAAAATTTTGTCCACTTCATATTTAAATTTATAAGAAGTTTTGTAAAGAAATGTTATAACAAAAATTAAAATTAAAAATCCAAATAAAACCAACAATCCATACTCTGTCATTATATGCTCAATTGCTAAAAGAATTCTTGTTGGAAGAGGCAACTGAGCATGGAATTGCTCAAATATTGCTTTAAATTTAGGCACTACCATTAAAATCAAAATAACAAATGCCACAACTATAGCTACTAAAGTAATAATAGGATAACGCAAAGCTTTTATCATTTTTCTTCTATTTTGATACATATTATCGTAAATATCTGCTAAATAATTTAATGCAGTAACTAAATCCCCTGTTTGCTCTCCAAGTCTTATCATAGCAAGAGAAATACCACCTACATAATTTTCATATTCAGCAAATACATCCGAGAGAGTTTTACCACTATCAATAGCTTCTGCTGCTTTTAAAAACAATTCTTTAATTAATCTATCGTTTGAATTTTTACCAATATCTTCTAATGCGTCTTTTAGAGAAATACCAGCTTTTAATAAAACTGCTAACTCTCTAATAGCAGATATATAACTTGGATAGTGTATTTTTTTTCTTAAAAGTTTATTACTAATGATATCTTTTAATACTTTAATTTTCTCTTCAAAAGGCATTGGAACTTCTTCTATCTTTACTAGAAGCCCTTTATAGTTTTTTTTCGCGTTAATTATAGCTTCTGCTTTATTTAACGATTTAATTACAAAATCTTGTTGTTTTCCTTTATAATACATTGATACTTTATAATATTTCATAGCTTAGCCACCCTATAAACTTCTTCTAAAGTTGTTATTTTATTTTTTGCTTTAATTATACCATCAAAAAACATCTTTTTAAAACCTTGGGATTCTAAGTACCTCATAATTTCCGTCCTTTCTTTGTTTTTAGCTATCATACTCTCTAACTTATCATCATTTAAAAATATTTCTGTAATAAGAGTTCTTCCAAGATACCCTGTCATATCACATTTCTCACACCCTCTACCTCTATAAAATACAGTATCTTTACCTATTAAATTTTTAATAGGCTCAAGATATGCTTCACTTGGTTTATAAGGCTCTAGACAATGTGGACAATTTGTCCTAACAAGCCTTTGAGCTTCTACACCAACCAAAGAAGCAGCCACCATATATGGCTCTGCTCCCATATCAATCATCCTATTTATTGCACTTACAGCATCATTTGTATGAAGAGTTGAAAGAACTAAATGTCCTGTAAGAGCAGCTTTTATTGCAATCTCAAGTGTCTCAATATCTCTAATCTCCCCAATCATAATAACATCAGGGTCTTGCCTTAAAATAGCTCTAAGTGCATTAGCAAATGTCATTCCAACTTTTGGATTTACTGGTACTTGTTGAATTCCACTAAGTTTATACTCAACTGGGTCTTCAACGGTAATTACTTTTACATCAGGTTTTGCAATTTCATTTAAAGAAGCATATAATGTAGTTGATTTACCACTTCCTGTAGGACCTGTAACCAAAAATATACCATTTGGTTTAGATAATGCACTTCTTAGAAGTGTTAAATTTTTTTGAGTTATACCAATATCATCTAGTTTTTTTAATATATTTCTTTTATCTAAAATCCTAATTACTATACTCTCTCCCCAAACAGTTGGCAGTGATGAAACCCTAAAATCAAAATCATTTCCATCAATTTTTAAAGAAAATCCTCCATCTTGTGGTTTTCTTTTTTCACTAACATCCATTTTAGCTTCAAGCTTAATTCTAGATGCTAAAGCATTAAAAATACTAGCATCAAAGTCAATAAATTCTCTAAGTTTTCCTAAAATTCTAAATCTTACAACTGCTCCATCTTCTTCTGCTTCGATATGAATATCACTAGCTTTTTTATCTATTGCATTTTTTATTATATAAAGCATCAATTGATAAATTGCAGATTCACCTTTTGATTCAGCTCCTTTGAGCTCTTTTTTTACATTTTCAATAATACTTTTTAATCTTTCTCTATTTTCAATTATACTTAAAGCTTTTTGGATATCTTCTTTATGAGCGAGTAAAAATTCAATTTTTTTATCTGGAAAATATCTTTTAAAATAACTCTGAGCATTCCAATCAAGTGGATTTACCATCGCAATTTTTACTTCATTCACACTTACTTTAAAAGGTACTGCTTGAGTTTGCTTTAAAATAGTAAAAGGAATATTTAAATTTCTAAGCCTTATATTATCTAAGTCTTTGACATAATTTACATTTAAATCTTCGGACAAAATTTTTAAATACATATCTTTTGATATAAATTTTGCATCATATAAAATATCCATTAATTTTTTTTCTCTAAATTTTTTTTGATATTCTAATGCTTTTTCTAACTGCTCTTTAGTAATAATTCCTTTTTGTACTAGCTTTTCTCCTACCAATATCTATCCTTTTTAATAAGCTCTCCATTTTTAAAAAATTTTATAATAATTTCATTTGTTTTCAAATTATAATTGACACTTATATTTAAATCATTGTTTTTTAATAAAATTTTATTATTAACAATTTTTGGTTTTTGAATTTTTACTAAATTAAATACCTTTCCTAAATCATCACTTTCTATATCTGGAAGTTTAAGTGATGTTAAATCAAAATTATCTAAAATATATCTTGCTAAAAAATTTTTTATTGTAAAAAGAGAAATTATATAAGTAGAATTTGCTCTTCCCTCTTTTGTATATCTTAAATTTTTAGCCAAATCCAAAGCATAAGTTAAATAATGCTTTTTTAAACAAGCATATGCTACCACTGATAATAAATCTTCTCGTTTGCCTAAATATTGGTTTATATATTTCCATCGGTGAGTACAAAGATAAGAATAATAATTGTGTTTAAATAAGTATACAATACTTTTATCTCCTAAGTCAGTTGGAGTTTGTTTTGCATTTAAAAAAACAAATAAAATCGCTACTAAAAAAAATCTCATATACTACCTTTAAGAACGATTTAAAAAATTATAGCAGATTTTTTATTCTATTTGATATAATTGCAAAAAAAAGGAGAGTTTATGAGCTTAAATATCTATTATGATAAAGATTGTGATTTAGACATCATAAAAAATAAAAAAGTTGCAATGATAGGATTTGGCTCTCAAGGTCATGCACACGCACTAAATTTAAGAGATAGTGGAGTTGATGTAGTAGTAGGTCTAAGACCTGGTAGCAAATCTTGGGAAAAAGCAAAAAAACATGGATTTGAAGTAAAACCAGTAGCAGAAGCTGTAAAAGATGCTGATGTTGTTATGATTTTACTTCCAGATGAAATTCAACCAGATGTATACTATAAAGAAATTGAGCCAAATTTAAAAGAAGGTGCAACTATTGCTTTTGGTCATGGATTTAATATACATTATAAATTAATTAAACCAAGAAAAGATTTAAATGTAATTATGGTAGCTCCAAAAGCACCAGGACACACTGTTAGAAGCGAATTTGTAAAAGGTGGAGGAATTCCAGATTTAATTGCAGTTTATCAAGGTGGCGAAGAAGCTAAAAAATTAGCTCTATCTTATGCAAGTGCAATTGGTGGAGGTAGAACTGGTATAATTGAAACAACTTTTAAAGATGAAACTGAAACTGACTTATTTGGTGAGCAAGCAGTTTTATGTGGAGGAGTTACAAGCCTTATTAAAGCTGGATTTGATACTTTAGTAGAAGCTGGATATGCTCCTGAGATGGCTTATTTTGAATGTTTACATGAATTAAAATTAATTGTTGATTTATTATATGAAGGCGGAATGGCTAATATGAGATATTCTATCTCAAACACAGCTGAATATGGAGATTATGTAAGCGGTCCAAGAGTTGTTGGAGAAGAATCTAGAAAAGCTATGAAAGAGATACTTAAAGAAATCCAAAATGGTAAATTTGCAAAAGATTTTATCTTAGAGAGAAAAGCAGGATATGTAAGAATGAATGCTGAGAGACAACTTACAGAAGATAGTCTAATTGAGCAAACAGGTAAAAAACTTAGAAAAATGATGCCTTGGATTACAAAAAATAAAATAGTAAACCCAGAAGAAAACTAATATTTTCTTTAAAGGCTCTTTGAGCCTTTTATAGAGAATATTAAAGGAGAAACATGGCAAAAGTTATAACTATTACAAGTGGTAAAGGTGGAGTTGGTAAATCAACTACAACTGCAAACATAGCAACTGCACTTGCTCTTCTTGGCAAAAAAGTAATTGCAGTAGATTTTGATATAGGACTTAGAAACCTTGATATGATTTTAGGACTTGAGAACCGAATAGTTTATGATGTAGTAGATGTAATGGAGAATAGATGCAATCTTGCTCAAGCAATCATTAAAGATAAAAGAACACCAAATCTTCACTTTTTACCTGCAAGTCAAACAAAAGATAAAACCGTTTTAAATAAAGATAAAGTAGAAAAACTTATAAATGAGCTAAAAAAAGACTTTGATTATATCCTAATTGATTCACCTGCAGGAATTGAGAGTGGATTTGAGCACTCTATTTTCTTAGCAGATAGAGCACTTATAGTAACTACCCCTGAAGTTAGTGCTATAAGGGATGCAGATAGAGTAATAGGAATCATTGATGCTAAAAGCAAAAAAGCTCAACTTGGCGAAGAAGTAGAAAAACACATAATCATCAATAGAATTAAACCTGAGCTTGTTGAAAAAGGTGAAATGTTACCTATTGAAGATGTTTTAGATTTACTCTCTCTCCCACTTATAGGAATAGTACCTGATGATGAAGATATTGTACGCTCAACAAATCTAGGAAAACCAATTGCTTTAGATGAAAAATCTCTTGTAGGAGAAGCTTTTAGAAGAATTGCAAGAAGAATTGAAGGAGAAGAAGTACCATTTATTGACATAAAAGCTAAAAGAGGATTTTTTAGCAAGCTAAAAGGACTTTTCAAATGAGTTTTTTTGATATCTTCAAAAAGAAAAAAAGCAAAGACGTTGCAAAAGATAGACTTATGATGATGCTAGCATATGAAAGAGCAAACACAAAAATCGATAATTTAGATGAAATGAAAAAAGATTTAATTAATGTAGTAAAAAAATATTTAAATGTAAAAGATATTCACATAAAAACATCTTCAAACCAAGATATTGAAACATTAGAAGTAGAGATTTTATTGCAAAAATGAAAAAAAAGAAAACTTCTTTATATAAAATTATTCTCTTTTTTCTTTTAGGTATCATATTATTGCTAAGTGGCTTTATTGCAGGATATATTACAAATGAAAAAGAAAATAAAAAACAATTAAGCCAATATAAAAACACTTTAATTGCACTAGAGAAAAAAATAAACAAACTAGAAAAAGAAATTAAAATACCAAAAATAAATAATTCTGAGATATTAGATTATCTGCAAGCCACTCAATATAAAAAAATAAAAAACATTACTACACATAAAAAGATAAAAACCAACAAACCAAAACTTGTAATTATTATAGATGATGTAGCATTTAAAAATGAAGTTAAGATGATAAAATCAATTCCTTATAAAATAACACCTTCTTTTTTCCCTCCTACAAAAAGACATCCAAATACTATTTATTATGCAAAAACTTTTAAAGATTATATGGTGCATTTGCCTATGCAAGCCACTCATTTTTCACATCCAGAGCCTAATACACTTTTAATAACTGATAACTATACAACTATAAAAAAAAGAATAGATGAAATAAAAAAATATTTTCCAAGAGTTAAATTTATAAATAATCACACTGGAAGCAAATTCACCTCAAACTCAAAAGCAATGAGTTATTTATTTAAAGCATTAAAAAAAGATAATTTAGGATTTGTAGATTCAATGACTACTCCTCATTCAAAATCAAAAACAATAGAAAAAATATATAATATTCCTCTATTTAGAAGAAATGTTTTTCTTGATAATGAGCAAAATCCAGCATATATAAGAAAGCAACTAAAAGAAGCTATAAAAATAGCACAAAAAAGAGGCTATGCAATTGCTATAGGACATCCTCATAAAATTACTCTTCAAACTATTAAAAACTCAAAAGATATTTTAAATAAAGTTGATGTAATTACTATTAATGAATTGGCAAAATATGCAAAAAATCAAAATAGATGAATTTGAATTATTTTACAAAGGTAATTTAGAGTTACTAAAAAAACCAAAAATTGCAATTGTTGGAAGTAGAAAAGCTAGCAAATATACAAAAGAGATTACATATTTGCTTGCTAAAAAGCTTTCAAAAAAATTTACAATAATAAGTGGAGGAGCATTAGGAGTTGATACAGAAGCACACAAAGGTGCTTTTCCAAATACAATATTTGTATCACCATCATCACTTGATATAATTTATCCAAAAGCTAATGAAAACTTAATAAAAAATATTTATAAAAATGCCTTAGCGCTTAGCGAATACGAAAAAAACTATAGACCTTATAAATATACATTTTTGCAAAGAAATAGAATAATTATAGCTTTGAGTGATTTTGTAATAATTACTGAAGCTCAAAAAGAAAGTGGCAGTATGAGAAGCTTTGAATGGGCAAAAAAATATAATAAAAAAGTCTATGTCCTGCCTCATAGAATAAATGAAAGCTCAGGAACAAGATATTTAGCTTCAAAAGGATTAGCAGAAGTGATTTGGGATATTGATGAATTTTGCAAAAATCTTGGAATTGAAGATAATAAAAATATTTTAGAGCTAAATGAAGCGCTTAGAATATATGGAGATAAAATTTATCAAATGGAGCTTGAGGGAGAAGTAACAATAAAAAATGCAAAAGTATATTTTAACTAATGGAGAATTGAAATGGATAATGAAAAACTAATTCATCCTTTTGAGCCAATAATAGATAAAGATAGTGAAATTTTAATTTTAGGAACTTTTCCATCAATTAAATCTTTTGAAAATAATTTTTACTACTCTCACCCTAAAAATCAATTTTGGAAAATTTTAAGTATCATTTTTAATGAAAAAGAGCCAAAAACTATTGAAGAAAAAAAAGATTTTTTAAAAAGACATAAAATTGCTTTGTGGGATACAATTTGTGAATGTAAAAGAAGCAAAGGAAATTCAAGAGATGATAATTTAACGGATATTAAACCCTGCCCCATTGAAGAGCTTCTTAAAAAATATCCAAATATAAAAAAAGTAGCTGTAACTTCTAGACTTGGAGAAAAGATATTAAAAAAACATTTTAAAAATTTAAATCCAATCTACTTACCTAGCCCAAGCCCACTTAATGCAAGAATGAATCTTAATCAAAAGGCAAAAAAATGGAAAAAATTATTGCAATTGACGTAGGTTTAAAAAGAATAGGAGTAGCTTATTCTCCAAATCTTAGTGTAGTTGTACCACTTCCAGCAATTATACGAAAAAACAGAAATCAAGCAGCAAGAGAAGTTGAAAAAATACTAAATGAATATAAAGCGGATATTTTAGTGGTAGGTCTTCCTATGACAAATGAAGAGATGCAAAAAAGAATAAAACATTTTGTATCTTTACTTAATTTTGATGGAAAAATAGAATTTGTTGATGAGAGTTATACAAGTGCTGTGGTTGAAGAAGAAATGAAAGGTAAAATAAAATATAAAAGAGATGGAAGAGTTGATAGTTTAGTTGCTAAGATGTTGCTTGAGAAGTTTTTAGCTTCTTATAAAAAGAATCAATAAATTCACTTTTTTTAGCTAAAAAACCAGTAATATTTTCAACTTCTGTTTTATTTTTATTTTCAAAGTCAATTTGCATACTCATTTTACTTTCATATGGGATATTTAATGCTTGTTTTATAACTTTTTCTTTTTCATCACTTAAATCAATTCCATAACTTTTAGCAATTTTTATAACTTCATCTAAAAATTTCTCAACCTCATCTCTTTTCTCTTGCATAATCCAGCCTGTAGGTTTTTGATAATAGCTTTGAAGTGTCGCAAAAGTGGAGATAAAAAGATATTTTTTCCATATATCTTTATCAATTTCTTTTGAAAATTTTACTTTCAAATCACATCCACTAAAAACTTCTCTTAATCTCTCATCATCTTCAACACACAAATAAAAAAGAGGTGTTTTTTTATAAATTAGATTTCCTTCTTTATTTGAGAGGATATAAATACATGCTTTTTTTAAATTAAAATCTTTAAATTTTTCAAAATGTCCTATTCCATTAAGAATTGGAACTACTATAGCATCTTCTTTGAGAAACTTAGGCAAAAATTTAACCACATCATCAAGATGATAACTTTTTGTAGTTACAAAAACTACATCATATTTTCCATCTAATTCATCAAATTCAACCTCTTCTATTTTATCAACATCTTTTATCTTTAGTTTTTTAACTTCTCCTTTCTTTCCAAGCACACTTACATATTTCCCACACTTTTTAAGTTTGTATGCAAGATATCCACCAACTCCTCCAGGACCAATTATCAATATTTTCATTTTTTTCTCCTATACTTTTCCCCTAGATAAACTCCTGCCACAATCCCTAAAAATACCACTATCCATAATAATTCACCTATTAAACTCTCCATTTTCAATTCTCCCTCTCAAGCACCACCCCACATTCCATATGATTCGTATATGGAAATTGGTCAAAAAATGCAAATGCTTTTATTTTTCTTCCATTAGCTAAAGTCTCTAAATCTCTTTTTAGAGTTTCTGGATTGCAAGAGATATAAATTATATTATCAAACTCATTTACAAACTCCCTACTCTTGCTATCTAGCCCTGCACGTGGTGGGTCAATAAGAACATTTTTTAAATCATATGAAGAAAGTAAAGGAGAATTCTCTTTTTTTAAATCACTAAATTCAGCCGCACTCATAGCAAGAAAAGTGATATTATCTCTTTTATTCATTTCAGCATTAAAAGTTGCCGCTTCAATTGATTCTTTATTTATCTCAGTTGCTATTACTTTTTTAAAATTTTCACTTAGCGGAATTGTAAAATTTCCATTCCCGCAATAAAGCTCTACTAAATCACCTTTTAGCTCTTTAGAATTCTTTAAAGCCCAGCTAATCATTTTTTTGTTTATTTCTCTATTTGGCTGAGAGAAAGTATTTTCAATAATTTTATATTTATAAACTTTCCCATCTATATCAAGCTCTTCAATTAAATAGTTTTTATCAAATACAAATTTTCTACCTTTTTTTCTTACAATAAAATCAATTTGAGGAAATTTTTCTTTTAATTTTTTAATATCTTTTGCTATAGATTCATCGACTTTTTTGTGATAAATAAGCGTAACTATTAGCTCACCTTTAGAATTACTTAAAAAATCAATCTCATAAAGTTTAAATCTTAAATTCTCATTTTTTTCAATTTCTCTTAAAAGCGGATTCATAACTTCATAAATTGCTCTATCTACAATTTTACACTCCTCAATTGGTATAACTCCTCTTCCATCTTCTTTTCTTTTTCTCATAGCATAATAGCTTTTATCATCTTCATGCCATACTCTAAACTCAGCCCTCGCTCTAAAATGCTCATCAGGTCCACTTATAACCTCAATTTCAGGTATATTAAACTCACTAAACATCTCTTTTAGTTTCTCTTTTTTCATTTCAAGTTGCTCATCATATGGCATTTGCCACAAAACACAACTACCACATTTTCCAAAACTACTGCAAGTCATTTTACTCCTTTATTTAAAACTTTCAACTAATCCCATTACTAATAAATTCCACCCATCAACTAAAATAAAAAGAAGAATCTTAAAAGGCAAACTAATCATTACAGGTGGCAACATCATCATACCAAGACTCATAAGAATAGAGCTAACTACCATATCAATAACTAAAAATGGCAAAAATATCAAAAATCCAATCTCAAATGCAGTCTTAAGCTCACTTATCATAAATGCTGGCACTAATATACTAAGTGGCACATCATCAATTGTTTTTGGATTTGGAAGATGTCTTATCCTATAAAAAAGAGCCAAATCTTTTTCTCTAGTATTTTTTAACATAAATTTTTTAAAAGGTTTAATGCTTCTTTTTATAGCTTCATCATAACTTATCTTATTTTCCATATAAGGCTTTATTCCATTATTATAAGCCTCTTTTGCATAAGGCTCCATGATAAAAAAAGTCAAAACCAACGCTAAAGAGACTAAAAGAGTAGTAGGAGGTGATTGAGGTGTTCCAAGTGCTTGGCGTAAAAATCCAAATACTACTAAAAGCCTTACAAAACTTGTAGCAACTAATACAATACTTGGAGCTAAAACTAATATACTAAGGAGTAAAAAAATATTTAAAGTTGTAACAAGCTCTTTTGGAGAGTGCGGTTGAGTTATAGATAAATTAACGGTTGGTATTTGAGGTGCTGCTAAAATAAATAAAGGGATAAAAAGTAAAAATATTTTTTTCATTTTCCAACTTTATCAAGAATTGATTTTTTAATTTTTTCTTTATTCTCTCTTGCAAAAAACCAAATTTCTACTCTTCTGTTTTTTGCTCTGCCCTCAGGCGTCGCATTGCTTGCAATTGGATGATATTCTCCATATGCTGCTGCGCTTAATTGTTTTGGATTAACACCATTTTTTAACAAAACTTTTAATACACTAAGTGCTCTTGCTGCACTAAGCTCCCAGTTATCATTATATGGAGATGTAGGAGGTGGAGGAGTATTATCAGTATAACCTCTTACTTGAATATCTATATTTTTTGGAAGATAGTTTTTAATAATTAATGCAATTCTTTTTAAAAATAACAATGTATCAGTATTAGTAATCCTTGCACTTCCTGGAGGAAATGTAATATCTGCAGGAAGTCTTATAAAAAATCCTTCCTCAGCTTCACTTAAAGTAATTGCCTCTCCCTTGCCACCTTCACTAAACTCTTTAAATTCCGTAATTGCGGCTTGAAGTTTATTTACAGCTTGAGCTGTTTCTTCATTTTTTTGAATTGGAGTTGCTTTTTGTATTCTCTCTCTACTCACTTCAGTTTGTGTACCACCTTCTAAAACACTTAAGGCACCAGCAAGAGAGCCAATAGCTTCTTTTACTTTTTTAGCATCCATTGTAGACATTGAAAGAAGCAAAACAAAAAAACAAAGAAGTAAACTCATCAAATCCCCAAATGTAGCAAGCCACTCTGGCATACATTCAGGACACTCACACTTACATTTTTTTGCCACTTTTTTCCTTATTCAAATTGAGATTTTCTCTTAGATGGAGGTAAGAAACTAAGTAACTTTGCTTCAAGTGTTCTTGGATTATCTCCAGCTTGGATTGACATAATTCCTTCAATAATCATAGTTTTAGCCAAAATTTCATCATCATTTCTTAAATTTAATTTATTAGCAATTGGGCTTCCAAAAATATTACCAATCATAGCACCATATAGTGTAGTAAGCAAAGCAACCGCCATAGCAGGACCAATTGCAGATGGGTCAGACATATTAAGAAGCATTGCAACAAGCCCAACTAAAGTACCAATCATCCCCATAGCTCCTGCAAGTCCTGCCCAATTTGAAAAAATAGACGCCATTTTCTTGTGTCTTGCATCCATTTGCTCAAGCTCAATTTCTAAAAGCTCTCTTATAGTATCAGGCTCATTACCATCTACCGCCATAGAAAGACCTTTTTTTAAAAACTCATCTTCTTCATTTGCAGCAGCACTTTCAAGTGAGAGTATTCCATCTCTTCTAGCCTGAGTTGCATAATCTACAAGTTTTTTTATAAGTTCTTCATAATTTGGCTGATAGCTTGGTTTGATTGCAATCATAAAAACTTTTGCAAACTTTGTCATCATTTCCATTTTATTTGCAATAAAAAGCGTCATAATAGAGCCAAGCACAACAATCAAAATTGATTGAGGGTCAATATATGGACCAATCCCTACCCCCATTGCCATAGCAGCAATAATAAGACCAAATGCCCCAACTAAGCCTATGACGGTTGCTAAATCCATAAAGAGCCTTTTTTGTTATAATTGTAGCAAAAAAAAGGAATATTCATGCCTCAAATTATTATTCTTGCTGCTGGTAAAGGTACCAGAATGAAATCAAATACTCCTAAAGTTTTGCATACTTTATGTAATAAACCAATGATTCATTATATAATCGGCGAATCTCAAAAAATCACAAGTAGTATTGATGTAATTTTAGGACATAAATTTGATGAAGTTAAAAAATCAATAGAAAATTTTGGAGTTAGAATTCATAAACAAAATTTAGAAAAATACCCAGGCACAGGCGGAGCTTTAAAAGAAATTCCTTTTGTAGAAGATAAAATTTTAATACTCAATGGAGATATGCCACTAATTACTGCTGAAGAAATTCAAAAATTTTTTGATATTGATGCTGATATTGTTATGAGTATAATGAAGCTTGATAATCCAGATGGATATGGAAGGGTAGTAATTGAAAATGGAGAGGTTAAAAAAATAGTAGAGCAAAAAGATGCTAGCTTAGATGAGCTTAAAATTCCTTATGTAAATGCAGGGGTATATGCTTTTAAAAAAGAAGTGCTTGAGAAATATATTCCACTTTTAGACAATAACAACGCTCAAAAAGAATACTACCTCACAGATATCATTGAAATGGCAGTAGCAGATGGATTAAAAGTAAAAGCTCTTGAAGTAAATGTTGAAGATTTTAAAGGGATTAATTCTAAAAAAGATTTAGCAGAGGCTGAGAGAATTATGTGCAATAGAATAAAAGATAAATGGATGAAAGAAGGCGTAATTATGAGACTGCCTGAGACAATTTTTATTGATGCGTATAGTGAATTTGAAGGAGAGTGCGAGATTGAGAGTGGAAGTGTTATTAAAAAAAGCAAAATTGCAAGTTCAAAAATAAAAGCAAATAGCGTAATTGAAGAAGCAGAAATTAAAACAAGTGAAATTGGTCCAATGGCAAGAATTAGACCAAAAAGTGAAATTATTAACTCTAAAATTGGAAACTTTGTAGAAGTAAAGGCAAGTAAATTAAATGATGTAAAAGCAGGACATTTAAGCTATCTTGGAGATAGTGAAATTGATAGTGGCACAAATATCGGAGCTGGGACAATTACTTGTAACTATGATGGAAAAAATAAATATAAAACTAAAATTGGAAAAAATGTATTTGTTGGAAGCGATACTCAGCTTATAGCGCCAGTAGTTATTGAAGATGATGTAATAATTGCCGCTGGAAGTACAGTAAACAAAGATATACCAAAAGGAAGCCTTGCTATTTCTAGAGCACCTTTGAAGATAGTTAAAGATTTTTATTATAAATTCTTTGGGAGGAAATAATCCTCCTATTCAAATATAAATTTATCACTAAAAGCTGGTTTTAACTCATCTATCCAAGTAGCTTTCTCATCAAATTTAGCAAAGAATGGAATATCAACAAG